>Ga0209069_10002163_pt1 | contig 10093 bp, 9 predicted proteins | sample Str013_2_FD_187202 | JGI IMG/M metagenome (GOLD analysis project Ga0209069, IMG submission 187202) | Freshwater sediment microbial communities in response to fracking from Pennsylvania, USA - Straight Creek_MetaG_SC_2013 (SPAdes) (version 2) | ecosystem: Environmental > Aquatic > Freshwater >...
GAACTTCATCGTCGCCCTCCGCGCCATGGACATGACCAACCCGTCGCTGATCGACGGTGCGAAGTGGAACATGAACGGCAACAAGGACGCCTACCTCACCGAGGCTGCCCAACTCGTTCAGTACGACTCGGCCAAGCAAGCGGCAACGCCGGTTGGCCCGGTCATCGAGCTGTCGGGCAAGTCAAGTGTTTGTGCCTGGGACCAGACGGCAGGCGTGTGTAAGTGACCTGACGTTTGACGACGGCGAGCCGGTGGCCCTCGGGTCACCGGCTCGTTGCGCGTCGCGGCAACCTAAGCTGACGGCCATCGCACTCTTCCTGCAGCGCTGCTTCGACGCTCTGGCCAACGGAGTCATCTACTCCTCGATTGCGCTCGCACTGGTGATCGTCTATCGCGCCACCGGCATGCTCAACGTCGCGCAAGGGGAGATGGCGACGACGTCGGCCTATGTCGCACTCGTGCTGCACACGCCGGCGACGCCAGCCCTCGCCGGCACCGGCCTGGTAGCGACGTTGCTGCCGGGCACACCGTGGCCGTTGTGGGCGTCGATCATCGGCGCGCTGGTCGCTGGCGCGATCGTCGGCGCCGTCATCGAGCGGTTGATCATTCGGCGCGTCGAAGGCCGTCCACCGATGTCGGTGATCGCCGTCACGGTTGGGATGTTGCTCGTGTTGAACGGTCTCACCGAAGGCGTGTGGCGACCGGTCGTGCGCGGTTTCCCGCCACTGTTCCCGAACCGGCCCGCTGACTACCTGCCCATCGCCGGTGCTCGCCTGCGGGCGAACACGATCGGCACGTTGCTGACCGTCCTCTTCGTCCTCGCCGTGCTCGTAGCGGTGTTGCGCTGGACGAAGCTCGGCCTCGCGTTTCGTGGCGTGTCGTCGAACAGGACGTCGAGCGCGTTGGCTGGTGTGCGCGTCGCACGCGTCGTCACGACGGGTTGGGCGTTGGCCGGCGCCATCGGTGGACTCGCCGCCTGCCTCGTCGCGCCGATCGTCTTGCTCGAACCGCAGATGATGGTCCGCGTCCTGATCTACGCGCTCGTCGCCGCGACGCTCGGCGGTCTCGACAGCCTCCTCGGTGCAGTGATCGGTGGGATCGCCGTCGGGGTCTTCCAGACGATGATCGGCGGCTACGTCCGCTTCCTCGGCTCCGACCTGAGTCTTCCCGGAGCCCTGGCGCTGATGGTCATCGTGCTCATCGTCAAGCCGACCGGCCTGTTCGGCACGCCGCGGATCGAGCGGGTGTGACCGAGATCGAAGAGGTGTCGATCGATCCGTTCGATCGTCACGGTCGCCTCGTCGAGATTGGACCGCGCCCGTGGGTCTTGGTGCGCGGCTCGCGTCGCTGGCGGCTTGTGATCGGTGCGCTGGGTACGTTGGCGGTCACGGTCGTCGTGGTCGCGGCGTTCATCTTGCCGATCATCGAGGGGCGCCTGGTGACGCGGTTCGTCGCGTTGTCGGTTGCGCTCATCGGGCTGCAGTTCGTCACTGGTCCGTCCGGTCAGCTCTCGCTCTGCCACGGCGTGTTCGTCGGCGTTGGGTCCTACACGATGACGATCCTCGTCGCCCGGTGGCACGTGCATCACATCGTCGGACTCGTCGGGGCGCCGGTCGTCGGCTTCGTCGTCGGCTGCCTCGTCGGAACACTGGCGTTGCGCATCCGGGCGACGTACCTCGGACCCGTGACGCTCGGCGTCGCCGTCGCCTTCCCGATGATCCTCAAGCGCTTCGCCTGGCTGACCGGTGGCTCCTCTGGCCTGCCGCTGCCCCGCGCCGTGCAACCGCCGAGCTGGTTCGGCGACAGCGTGGCGCGTGCCCACCAGTGGACGCACCTGTTGATCGTCGTCATCGCTGTCGCTGCGTTCGTGGCCGCTCGCAACCTTCAGCGGAGCACGGTGGGGCTCTCCGTCCACGCCGTTGCCGACAACTCGCTGTCCGCTGCCGCCAGCGGGATCAACGTGCGTCGCACCCGCGTCGTCGCCTACGGCTGGGGCGCCGCCTTTGGCGCGCTCGGTGGCGCGCTGCTCGTCCTCGACACTCCTATCGTCGGTGCCGACAACTACGACCTGTTCCGCAGCCTCGGCTACTTCGCCGTGGTGATGGTTGGCGGCGCGGCGCTGATGTCGGGTGCGGTGTTCGGTGCCGCGGTGCTGGTTGCCGTGCCGTGGCTGATCCAGACGTTCGATGTTGGTGCCGCACCCAACCTCGTCCTCGGCGCGCTGCTCGTCGCCGCGACGCTTGCCGCCCCCGACGGTGTCGCGCCAACCATCGCGCGGTGGTGTGGCGCGGTCGTCGAGGTGCGCGAGCCGACGATGCGCGCCTCGCCGCGTTCGTCGCCGCGCACCGGGGCGCGGCGCGTCGCTTCGTGATCGACTGCTTGTCGCTTGTACGGTTCGACGCAGCAACGAGGCAACGCCACGGGGAGAACTTGCGATGACCGATGCGCTCGTCCTGATCGACGAACCGGCAACGAACGTGCGGCGGTTCACGCTGAACCGGCCGGCGAAGCGCAACGCGTTGTCCAACGCGCTGCGGGGCGAGCTCTTCGCTGCCCTGCGCGCCGGTGACGCCGACGGCGAGGTGCGGGCGATGATCGTGCGTGGCAGTGGTGGCAACTTCTCGGCCGGCTACGACTTGGCTCAAGATCCGAACGAGCCGTTGCCGTGGACGCTCAGCCGCGCCGATGGCGCCTGGGCTCGCCACGTCCTCCACGGCTGGTTCGAGATGATGGACATGGCGACGCCGATCATCGCCCAGGTCGAAGGCTGGTGCCTGGCCGGCGGCACCGAGCTCGCCACGGCGTGCGATCTCGTCTACGTCGCGTCCGACGCGCGCATCGGCTACCCGCCGGTGCGGTTGATGTCGAGCCCCGACATGGCGTGGCAGCCGTGGCTGCTCGGCTACCGCCGGGCGATGGAAGCGATGCTCACGGGAGACTCGATGACCGGCGAGGAGGCCGTCGCCGCCGGCTTCGCCAACCGTGCCTTCCCTGCGGCCGAGCTCGACGACGCCGTCCTCGCTGTTGCGGCGCGCGTCGTCAACGTGCCCGCCGATCTGCAGGCAGTCAACAAGCGCGTCGTGCATCGGGCGATGGAGGCGATGGGGATGCGCGACGGGATGCGAGCGACGGCCGATCTCAACGCGCTCGGCTTCCACCAGCGCAGCTCACGCGAGTACTTCGGCAAGCTGCGCGAGAACGTCACGGCCGCGCTCAGCGATCGTGACGCGAAGTTTGGCGACTACCGAGAGGGCGGCAAGTGAGCGATCGCGAGAGCTCGGCCGGCGAGCGCCAGACGCTGCACTACGAGGTGATCGACGCCGGCGAGGAAGGCATCGCTCACATCACCCTCGACCGGCCGCAGAGCCGCAACGCGCAGAACAAGCGGATGACCTACGAGCTGAACGACGCGTTCGACGACGCGTCGCGCCGGACCGATGTCAAGGTCATCGTGCTCGATGCCAACGGTCCGCACTTCTGCTCCGGTCACGACATGCGCGACACCGAGTCGATGAGGTCGTTCGACACTGTCCAGCCGGTCGGCGGCTTCGGTCGCGAAGGCCAAGAGGGTCAGATGGCCTTCGAAGAAGAGCTCTACTTCCAGATGTGCTGGCGTTGGCGCAACCTACCTAAGCCCGTGCTCGCCGCGGCGCAAGGCAAGACGATCGCCGGTGGCCTGATGCTGCTGTGGATCGCCGACATCATCATCGCCGCCGAGGACGCGCTGTTCTCCGACCCGGTCGTCGGCATGGGCGTCAACGGCGTCGAGTACTTCGCCCATCCGTGGGAGTGGGGTGCTCGCAAGGCCAAGGAGCTGCTGTTCACCGGCGACTGGATCACGGCCGAGGACGCTCGCGTGATGGGGATGGTCAACCACGTCGTGCCCGCCGACGCGTTGCGTGATCACACGTTGGCAATGGCGGCCAAGATCGCCAAGCGACCGGGCTTCGCACTGAAGCTGGCGAAGGAGAGCGTCAACCAAACACTGGAAGCGCAAGGTCAGTGGACGGCGCTGCGTTCGGCGTTCTCGATCCAGCACCTCGCTCATGCGCACAACCGGATCCGCTTCGGCATCCCTGTCGACCCCGGGCCGGGCACGGTACCCGCCGGTAGCGAGAACCGCGGCAGCCGTAGCGCTCAGCCCAAGCCGGCGAGTGCGTAGGACAGGGCGAGCAGCGATGGCCCGTCGGGGACGCGGCCGTCGGTGATCTCCTTGCGGACTGTCGACCACGTGAGCCACTCGACGCGCTCGGACTCATAGGGATCGTGCGGCTCGCCTTCGTGCGTCGCACCGTCGGCGATGTAGACGAAGAAGCGTTGATCGAGCAACCCGTTGGCGGTGTTGAACTCGACGAGCGGGCGCAACGGCCCCGGTCGCCAGCCGGTCTCCTCCAACGTCTCGCGGGCGGCGGCGTCGAGCGCCTCCTCGCCGTCATCGACGCGACCGGCGGGCATCTCCCAACCCCACGTGTCGGTGATGAACCGGTGCCGCCACAACAGCAACACGGCATCACGTTCGGAGTCGACGACAAGGCAACCGGCCGCGGCGCGGATCCGCACGACGTGATGCTCGAAGCGTTCAGCGCCAGGTGGCTCGACGTCGACCAGCGTCAGGTGCACCCAGTCGCTGTCATAAATCGTCCGTTCGCCGTGCACCGTCCATCGCATCGCCGGGACCGTACTGCCGTACGTGGTCCAGGGCGTTGGCAGCGTCGAGTAGCGTCATCGTCACGATCCACCTCGTCATTGCACGCACGTTCGGTTGGGAGGCGACTCGATGCAGGTAGCCAGCATCCTGGCAGGCAAGGGCAACAACGTGGCCACGATCCTGCCCGACGCATCGGTGGCCGAGGCGGTCGAGCAACTGCGATCGCTTGGCGTCGGCGCGCTCGTCGTGTCGACTGACGGGCGAACGCTGACTGGCATCGTGTCCGAGCGCGATGTCGTGAGGCGCCTGGCCGCCGATGCCGGCGGCGCGCTCGCTCTGCCGGTGAGCGCCGTGATGACGACCGCAGTGCACACCTGTGGGCCCGATGATGCGGTCGAGCGCCTGATGGTGATGATGACCGAGCATCGCATCCGCCACGTGCCCGTCGTGGTCGACGGCGAGCTGGCCGGGATCGTCTCGATCGGCGATGTCGTCAAGGAGCGACTCGGCCAACTCGAGCGCGAGAACCAAGCGCTCTACGAGTACTTCACCGGCACTCGCTGAGGCGGGTCGGCGCGAGCCGCCAACAGCCGCCAGTTTCGGACGCGCCACTCGCTGCTACGCGACAGGTAGCCAGCAGCAAACGTTGCTCGGCCGCGCTTGATCACGTGACCGTTGTTGACCTGGTTGCGGAGCAGGTCCGCGAGGCGCTTCGGATCGGGTGGCTCGACGTTCTGGGCGTCGAGCCGCTCGGCTATCTCGGTGACGGTCAGGGGGGCCGGTCGGGCGGCGAACACGACAGCGAGCACAGCGCGCCGCCGATCGATGTGGCGCTGGAGCACGTACACGTCTCTGCGTGTGCATGACGATCAGCGTGTCGGAAGCCGAACGTACAACTACCTTCGGCGGCCGTCGGACCCGCCCGGTTATTGTTCTTGGTTCAGCTCTTTCCGAATCCATGTCGCACCCGCGGGCGCACGCGGCTCCGACGTCATCAGCCAGCCGCTCATCGGGGCGGAAGCTCTGAGTATGTCTCGATCGTACGAGCGCGACATCGATCGGGCGGAGGCAGTCGGTCGCAGCCGTCAGCGTTTCGGTTCGTAGAAGCGCTTGAGGTAGTCGCTGGCGGGGTGCCTGACACGCTCGATGGCGTCGAGCACGCTGGCGTGGTCGTAGTCGACGAGGCGATGTTCGATTCGATGAGCGTCCGGTTCGACGTGCAAGACGCTGTCGGTAGCGCAGCGGTCTGCTATTGGCCGAGCGCGGGCGACTTCAGCGGTCTTGCCGATGGCGTTGGCGATTCGGGAAGACGTGGACTGGAGGTGGGTTGCCAACGCGGACGTGGGACTCGGAACGGCGCGCCGGTCGAGCCGCTTCGGCGAGTTCGCTGCGCGGGACGCCAACACGACGCGGGGGTGGCGTCATCTTTCGTGTGCTCAACGGCTCCGCAGTTCTGCTAGGCCTGATCGGAGACAGGCTGGAAGTCGTTCGATCGGGGGTTGCACAGGCATGGCGTCGTATCCGAAGCACATCAATCACGAGCTCGGCCCGATGGCGTGTCCCGTCGGTCTCGACGATGTCGACCTGTTCGGCGATGGCGCGCCGGAGCACTGGTACGAGGCGTACGAGATCCTGCACCGCGAGGCCCCGGTCCTGCGCATCGTGGGCGGTGGCCTGACGCCCGGGACCGATGCGTTCGTGCTCACCAAACACGCCGACGTCTCTCGTGTGGTCAAAGATCCCGAGCGGTTCCCGAGCCTGACCCAAGTGCGAGTCGGTGGCTACGCCGACCGGGGCATCTCAGCGGAACAGACCTACGCCCGTTATCACAACCTGATGCAGGCGGCGATGGTGTCGCTACGCCCGACGCAAGAGCTCTACATCCGCCACCGCAAGGAGCTCACCGACCCGTGGGTCGGGCCGGGGGCGCTGCGCCACCGCGAGATGATGACCAAGCACGCCAACGACCTGCTCGACGAGTGGATCGGCGACGGCGAGGTTGAGTTCATCAGCCGCTTCGCGCGGCCGCTACCCCAGCGCGTCATGGCCAGCGTGCTCGGGTTCCCCCTCGAGGACATCGCACAGCTCGCCCACTGGGGCGATGCCGTCGTCACGCCGTTCGTGCACGGCACCGGGCTCCGCCACGAGCTCACCGCGGAGCAGACGACGGACATGCTCGCTCGCCTCGACGGCTTCCAGGACTACATCTACGAACACGTCCGCGCCAAGCGCCTCGACCCCCACGACGACATGGTCAGCTTCCTGTGCAACGTCCACTACGAGGCACTCGACCGCAAGCTCACCGACCTCGAGATCGCCGGGATCGTCCACGCGATGATCATCGGCGGTCTCGAGACGACGCAGTACGCGCTGGAGGAACAAGCCCAGCTGTTGTGCGAGCGTCCCGGCCTGTTCGAGCAGTTGCGCCACGACCGAGCGAAGGTCCGCGCGTTCACCGAAGAGGGCATGCGGATGCGCTCGCCCACCCATGGGCTGTCGACCCGCGCCACGTCCCAGGACGAGGTCTTCCAAGGCGTCGAGGTGCCGGCGGGCTCGCTGCTGCACCTGCGCTTCGCTGCCGCCAACGTCGACGAGGACGAGTTCGCCTGCCCGTTCGATCTCGACCTCGACCGCGACGGGCTCACCCGGCACGTCGCGTTCTCCACGGGTCCACGAGTCTGTCCGGGGGCCAACCTGTCGCGTGTCGAGCAGCAGATCGCCTGGGGTGTGCTCCTGGACCGGATCGACTCCATCGAGTACGGCGACGACAACGACTGGCTGCACCAGCCCGGGATCATGCTCGGCACGCTGAAGCTGAACCTCCGGTTCACCAAAGCCGATACGCCGCTATCGCTCGGGACTGGTCGAACCACCAGCACCGTCTGAGGAAGTGGGCGATCCTTACGCGCACGATGCGCGAGTCGACGGCGGCGGGACCGACTCCCATAAACTAACCAGCGGATCAGTTCTTTGGCGCCAGGAGGCCGAGATGACAACACCGCAGGACGAGTGGCGGGCGGCCTTCGAGGCGTCGAAGGTGCGCGACGCCGACTTCGAGACGATGTCGGGCATCCCGGTGCAGCCGGTCTACGGACCAGCCGACGGGCTGCATCCGGGCCAGTACCCGTACACCCGCGGCATCCACGCCTCGATGTACCGCTCGCGGCTGTGGACGATGCGGATGTTCGCCGGCTTCGGCACGGCCGAGGACACGAACTGGCGCTTCAAAGAGATCTTGCGCGCCGGCGGTGACGGCCTGTCGACGGCGTTTGACATGCCGACGCTGATGGGGCTCGACTCCGACGACGAGATGTCGCTCGGCGAGGTAGGCCGCTGCGGCGTCGCCGTCGACACGTTGGCCGACATGGAGGACCTCTACGCCGGCATCGACCTCGGCACGATCACGACATCGATGACGATCAACTCGCCGGCGGCAGTCATCTTGTCGATGTACATCGCCCAGGCCGAGAAGTCCGGCATCAACCGCGCCCGTCTCGGCGGCACACTGCAGAACGACATCTTGAAGGAGTACCAGGCGCAGAAGGAGTTCGTCTTCCCGCCCCGCCAGTCGCTGCGTCTCGTGCGCGACACGATCTCGTTCACCGCCGCTGAGATGCCGCGCTGGAACTCGATCTCGATCTCCGGCTACCACATCCGCGAGGCCGGCTCGACGGCTGTCGAAGAACTGGCGTTCACGCTGGCGAACGGTTTCGCCTACGTCGAACTGGCGCGCCAAGCCGGGCTCGCCGTCGATGTCTTCGCGCCGCGGCTGAGCTTCTTCTTCAACGCCCACATCGACTTCTTCGAGGAGATCGCCAAGTACCGCGCCGCTCGCCGGATCTGGGCGCGTTGGCTGAAGGAGCGCTACGGCGCGACGTCGGAGCGCTCGATGACGATGCGCTTCCACACCCAGACGGCCGGGGTGTCGCTCACTGCCCAGCAGCCGGAGGTGAACCTCGTCCGCACCGCGATCGAGGCGTTGGCCGGCGTCCTCGGTGGCACGCAGAGCTTGCACACGAACTCGATGGATGAAGCGATCGCGCTGCCGACCGAAAGGGCAGCGCGCCTTGCGCTGCGCACGCAGCAGGTCATCGCCTACGAGACGAACGTCGCCCACGTCGCCGATCCGCTCGGTGGCTCGTACTACGTCGAGGCGTTGACCGACGAGGTCGAGCGCCAAGCCGAAGAGATCTTCGCCTACCTCGACCAGCTCGGTGACGGCTCGATGCTCGACGGCTGCGTCAAAGGCATCGAGGAGAACTGGTTCCAGGGCAAGATCGCCGACAGCTCCTACGAGCTCGAGCGCAACTTCAACCGGGGTCGGCGCGTCATCGTCGGCGTCAACCGGTTCACCGAGGGCAACGAGGACTCGAGCATCGATATCTTGCAGATCACGAACGAAGACGAGGCCAGGCAGAACAAGCGCCTCAACGAGGTTCGCCACAAGCGCGACCAGACCGCCGTCGACGCGGCGTTGACTCGGTTGGCTGCGGAGGCGGCCGATCCCGAGATCAACTTGATGCCGACGTTGATCGACACCGTGAAGACCTACGCGACGCTGGGCGAGATCATGAACGCGATGGCCGGCGTGTTTGGCCGCCATGTCGAAGTGCCGACGATCTAGCCGACGAGACCGCGCAGCCAGCGGCGGACGTTCTCGCCGAGCGCATCGATGTCGTAGCCGCCCTCGAGCAGCACGACCGTTGGCCGATCGAGCGCAGCGACGGCGCGCCCGCACGCCTCGAAGCCGTTGGCGGTCAGCGCCAGATCGCTGATCGGATCGTTGCAGTACGTGTCGAGACCGAGCGAGACGACGATCAGCGCCGGATCGAAGGCGTCGATCGCGGCACGAGCTTGGTCGAGCACACGGAGGTAGTCGGCGTCGTTCGTTCCTTCGGCGAGCGGAAGGTTGATGTTGTGGCCCCTGCCCCGACCGGCGCCGCACTCGTCGGCGAAGCCGACGATGTACGGGTAGGCGCGCGCCGGGTCGCCGTGCAGCGATACGTACTGCACGTCGTCGCGCTCGTAGAAGATCTGCTGCGTCCCGTTGCCGTGGTGGTAGTCGACGTCGAGCACGGTGACCCGCGCACCCGTCGTCGATGCAACGTGGTGAGCAGCGATGGCGGCGTTGTTGAAGTAGCAGAACCCGCCATACGCGGCGCGTGGCGCGTGGTGACCCGGTGGTCGGCAGTTGCCGAACGCGGCGCGCTCGCCCCCGAGCACGATCTCGGTCGCGCTAAGCGCGACATCGACGGCGGCGCGCGCCGCCTCGTAGCTGCCGGCGACGATCGGTGTCGCCATCTCGAAGCACCAGTAGGCGAGCCCGCCGAGGATGTTGGTGCGGTCCGCGGCCAACGGCTCCATGCCGACGCGCAACGCATCGTGCATGAAGACGTCGGGGAACACGTCACGTTGGGATCGGACGGCACGTTGGAACTCGTCCCA
>Ga0209069_10002164_pt1 | contig 10092 bp, 8 predicted proteins | sample Str013_2_FD_187202 | JGI IMG/M metagenome (GOLD analysis project Ga0209069, IMG submission 187202) | Freshwater sediment microbial communities in response to fracking from Pennsylvania, USA - Straight Creek_MetaG_SC_2013 (SPAdes) (version 2) | ecosystem: Environmental > Aquatic > Freshwater >...
GAACGCCACTCGCGCCCGCAAAGCGTCGGTACTTCAGCTCGCTTCGCGCTGGCTGCCACAAAGTTATGCAGCGGTAGACGCACTTGAATAGTTATCGGTGTCTTACCCCTAGCCGGCCACGGAACCGGGCCATCTCTGTCCCGCTATTTATTCCTGCGCTCGGTGACAATCAACCTAAAAGGACTGCTGCGATACGACTCGACTGTGACCGTTGTCAGTTGACATAATCGAGGCAGGTGTTTTGATGCACGGCATGTGAGTAAATGACAGCTTCCGTGCAGACAGTTTCGAGTCGTCAGTGGCCGGGTTGGGCCGCAAGCAACGGCTGGCTAATCGTCCCACTTGATCGCGCATAACCCGCCTTTCGCATTCACCCAGTTTTCCTGGATCAGGTAGGGAATGCCACCGAATTTCATGTCGGGCGGCTGCGGATCGGAGGCGCTGCCTGAATGGTAGGAGCCTGGGAAGACAGCGAGGCACATATCCGCGTTTTCGCCAAAAAACCCGTTGCCGAGATTGATCCAAGAAGTCCCGTCGGGATCTGTCACGGATTCTTCCAGTTCGTGCGCAATGAGGCTTGCCATTCCGTCCGCACCCATGCTGCCACTCAACGTCGTTTGGTAGTTCCAGATGCAGTTATACGCATACAGGGCAGCGGCGTTTCCCACCCAGGAGACTTTGATATCTGTTCCGTCGATAGACTGGGGTCCGGCACCCGTATTGCCGTGCCACGCGCAAAAGTTCTCGCTATAGCCCTGCGCATTTACGTCGGCTGAAGTTAGAAGAAAATACACGCCGTTCTTGTCGACGGGCAAGGCGCCGCTCGTGATGGCGTTTGCCACTGCGAGAAAAACCTGCTGGTCGGATGGACTCGTGCCCTGCGAATAGTTGTCTGTCGTGTTGCCCATATAGTGCACGGCGTTTACGACGCGGTCCTTAATCGGATTATTAATGTTTGGGCCAGGCTCCAGGCTGTAGTAAGTGGTGTTGATATTGAAATAAGGCGAGCCGCCGATGTGCGTGATTAGGTTGACCAACACTTTCTGCGCGAGTTGATCCTTGCTCCAGTCCCCGTACCAGATGAAATAGACGTTGACTCCATTGGCGTCGTCCATGATCGGACCGCCGTTGTAGGCGATGCCGTTGCTCGCAGTAGGCGCAGTGGACGACAGAGCACTGGGTGCCGTGACGGCGGGCGCCGGCGGCAATGCGCCGAGCAGCCGGTTGATGATCGGTGCCCCGTTTACTGGAACGAATTTGGACTGTGCTGCGGTTGACTGCGCCCAACAGGCTGGCACCACCAATACTGCTGCCACTAGACCCAGGAAAGCTCGCCGCATAACCGCCTCCCGTTGATTGTTGCGGGTGATTGTTCCCAATTGTTTCTTCTTGACTCAACGACCCCGTTTCGCGCTGTATACGCCGAATGCCCGAGCGTGACAAGAAGTAGAGGCTGCGAATCGACCCTAACAGAACAGTGCTGTTATGTAATGTTGCTGCCGCGACCTACCTACTGGGCGCGCCTGGCGAATCGGGAGTCTGTGTGATCGAACGACAGCTTGCGGGCTGCGATTTCGACCTGTCGCATGACTGCTCCGGGCCGACAGTGAAATTGAAGGACAGGTATGGAGCGAGGTAAGCGGCCATTCAGGCGGCGAGCTTGAACGGTGCGCTGAACAGATTGACTCATGCTGTTCAATTCTTTCAGCGGCGCACCGCAAGTCTTGCGGAAATATGCGCTTTCAGCCGCACGGAACGTTGTGAATACTGAACACTTGCCCCGACATTTGTTCAAGGTTGTCCTCGCGCAGCTAATCGCGACGGTGTGAGGGCCGTTTCACAACCCAAACAACGCCCGATCACCCTTGCGCACGAGCGCCTCATGCAACATAGCTCGCAATTTCTTCTCGTCAAATTCTCCCCGCTCAATCTTGGCTAGAATCCTGGCTCCGATCAATATCTTCCGCCGCGTCTCATTGCGCCGTGCCCGCTTCGCTGCCAGGAACTGCAGCCGGTTCTCCAACTGGAGCTGGCGCAGCTTCGGCTGTTCAAGCTTGACGCGCTTGGCCTTAGATCTTCTCATCGAGCGCCGTCTGCAGCGTGCCGGATTCGCAACCGAACTGCGTGCGGACGGCGGCTCGCGCAGAAGCGCCGCCGAGCTTAGACCTGGCGGATCGCGCGGCGCGCCAGCCGCCGTCCGGCCGCGGCCAGGGCCTCGGCGCGATCGGTGCGCTCCCAAGTGAAGTCCGCTTCCTTGCGGCCGAAGTGGCCGTACGCGGCCGTCTGCTTGTAGATCGGCCGCCCGAGATCGAGCATCTTGCGCAGGCCATATGGCGTGAGATCGAAATGCCGGCGCACCAGCTCGGTGAGCTGTTCGCGATTGAGTGCACTGGTGCCAAAGGTATCGACCATGATCGAGGTGGGTTCGGCCACGCCGATCGCATAGGAGACCTGCACCTCGCAGCGATCGGCCAGGCCAGCAGCGACCAGGTTCTTGGCCACGTAGCGCGCGGCATAAGCCGCCGAACGATCGACCTTGGAAGGATCCTTGCCTGAAAAAGCACCGCCGCCATGACGCGCGTAGCCGCCGTAGGTGTCGACGATGATCTTGCGCCCCGTCAGACCGCAGTCGCCCACCGGTCCGCCGACCACGAAGCGGCCGGTCGGATTGATGTGATATTGCGTGTGCTTGCCGAGCCAGCGCTTCGGCAGCACCGGCTTGATGATCTCCTCCATGACCGCCTCGCGCAGCTTCTTCGTGGAGATGTCATCGCTGTGCTGGGTCGAGAGCACCACGGCCTCGATGCCTACCGGGCGATCGTTCTCGTAGCGCAGCGTCACCTGGCTCTTGGCGTCAGGACGCAGCCACGGCAACTTGCCGCGCTTGCGCACCTCGGCCTGGCGCTTGACCAGGCGGTGTGCGAGCGTGATCGGCGCCGGCATAAGTACATCGGTCTCGTTGGTGGCGTAGCCGAACATCAGACCCTGGTCGCCCGCGCCCTGCTTGCGCGCCGACTGGCGATCGACACCGCGCGCAATATCCGGCGACTGCTTGCCGATGATGTTGACCACTCCGCAGCTCGCACCATCAAAGCCCATCTCCGAGCTGTTGTAGCCGATCTCGAGCACGGTATCGCGCACCAGCTTTTCCAGGTCGATCCACGCCGAGGTCGTAACTTCCCCGGCTACCACGACCACGCCGGTCTTGATCAGCGTCTCGCAGGCCACGCGGCCGCCCGGATCCGCCGTCAGGATCGCGTCGAGTACGGCGTCGGAAATCTGGTCGGCAACCTTGTCGGGGTGGCCTTCGGACACCGATTCCGAGGTGAATACAAAGCTGTTTGACATGCGGGGTCTCGCGGCAGGATGGAGGGGGCGGCGCAGTATAGCGGTGTCGCTTGCCGGCGGAAAATCGCTGGTGGACAATGCGCGCCCGTTCCTGCCCCCCCGACCGCCCTGCGAGGAATTCATGCCGACACGACGCGAGCTCGCCAACGTCATCCGCGTACTGGCCATGGATGCTGTGCAGCAGGCCAATTCCGGGCACCCGGGCGCGCCGATGGGCATGGCGGACATGGGGGAAGTGCTGTGGCGCGAATTCCTGAAGCACAACCCGGCCAATCCACGCTGGTGGGACCGCGACCGCTTCGTGCTCTCTAATGGCCACGCCTCGATGCTGCTGTACGCACTGCTGCACCTGACCGGATATCCCGTAAGCATGGATGAGCTGCGCCATTTCCGGCAACTGGGCAGTCGCACGGCCGGACATCCCGAACATGACCTGGCCATGGGCATCGAGACCACCACCGGCCCGCTGGGCCAGGGCCTGGCGAACGCGGTCGGCTTCGCGCTGGCCGAGCGCGTGCTGGCCGCGCAGTTCAACCAGCCGGGTCTGGACATTGTCGATCATCACACCTGGGTATTCGTGGGCGACGGCTGCCTGATGGAAGGCATCTCGCACGAGGCGGCCTCGCTGGCCGGGACCTTGGGCTTAAGCAAGCTGATCTGCCTGTATGACGACAACGGCATCTCCATCGACGGCAAGGTGGCCGGCTGGTTTGCCGACGATACCCCCAAGCGCTTCGAGGCCTACGGCTGGCAGGTGATCCGCGCGGTCGACGGGCAGGACGGCGACGCGGTGGCCGCGGCCATCCGCGCGGCACAGGCCGACACGGCCCGCCCTTCGCTGATCTGCTGCCGCACGGTGATCGGCTACCCGGCACCGACGCGCGGCGGCACCGCCAAGGCGCATGGCGAGCCGCTGGGGAGCGAGGAAATCGCCGCCGTGCGCAGGCTCTTAGCCTGGACCGAGCCGCCCTTCCAGGTGCCGGCGCCGTTGCGTGAGGCCTGGGATTGCCAGGCCAAGGGCCGCGCGGCCGAAGCACGCTGGCAGGACCTGTTTGGCCGCTACCAGGCGGCGCACCCGGGGCTGGCGGCGGAATTCCTGCGGCGCATGCAGGGCGAACTGCCGGCCAGCTGGTTGCAGCAGCGTGCGGCGCTGTACACGGTGGCGACTGGCATCAGCGCCCCGCAGGCCACGCGCGTTTCGTCCCAGAGCGCGCTCGAAAGCCTTGGCGACGGCGTGCCCGAGCTGCTGGGCGGCTCGGCCGATCTCACCGGTTCCAACAACACGCTGCGTAAGGGCGCGCGCGTGATCACCCCTACCGATGCCGCCGGCAGCTACCTGCATTACGGCGTCCGCGAATTCGGCATGAGCGCCATCATGAATGGGCTCGCGCTGCACGGCGGGCTCATTCCCTTCGGCGGCACCTTTCTGACCTTCTCCGACTACGCACGCAACGCCGTGCGCATGGCCGCGCTGATGCGCCAGCGCGTCATACATGTGTATACGCACGACTCGATCGGCCTGGGCGAGGACGGTCCGACGCACCAGCCCATCGAGCACCTGGCTTCGCTGCGGTTGATGCCGCACCTGCACCTCTGGCGTCCAGCCGACGCGCTGGAAACCGCCGTCAGCTGGGCGCAGGCCATCGAGCGCCAGGACGGGCCGAGCGCACTGGTGCTGACGCGCCAGGCATTGCCGCAGCTGGCCGGCGCCGCGCAGGCGCCGCTGATCGCCCGGGGCGGCTATGTGCTGCTCGATTGCGCCGGCGCCCCCGAGTGCCTGGTCATCGCCACGGGTTCCGAGGTCTCGATCGCGATCGAAGCGGTGCGCAGTGCGCAGGCCCAGGGCAGGCGCGTGCGTCTGGTGTCCATGCCCTGCACCGCCGTGTTCGAGGCCCAGGACGCCGCCTGGCGCGAAACAGTGCTGCCGGCCGCCGTGACGGCGCGGCTGTCGGTCGAGGCCGGCGCCACGGCCTCGTGGTGGCAGTACGTGGGCAGCAAGGGGCGGGTGCTGGGGATCGATGAGTTCGGCGCTTCGGGCAAGGCGCCCGAGCTGTTTAAGAAATTCGGTCTGACCGCCGCCAATGTGCTCGCGCTCATACTAGAATTGCTGGGCTGAGCCTGCGCCTGCGCCCGCACCTAAGCGAGCGGGCGGGCGCCTGAATTCGATTGCAAAAGGAAGGAAAAATGGCTGTCAAAGTGGGCATCAATGGTTACGGACGCATCGGCCGCAATGTGCTGCGGGCGCTCTACGAGAGCGGCCGCCAGGCTGACCTCCAGATCGTCGCCATCAACGACCTGTGCGATTCACAGGCCAACGCGCACCTGACGCAGTACGACACCGCGCACGGCCGCTTCCCTGGCAAGGTCAGCGTCGACGGCGATTCGATCATTGTCAACGGCGATCGCATCAAGGTCACCGCGCTGCGCGATCCGGCGCAGATTCCCTGGGGCGCCATGGGCGCGGAATTCGTGCTCGAGTGCACCGGCTTCTTCACCACCAAGGCCGATGCCGGCAAGCACCTGACCGGCGGTGCCAAAAAGGTCGTGATCTCGGCGCCAGGCGGCAAGGACGTCGATGCGACGATCGTCTATGGCGTCAATCACCAGGTGCTGAAGGCCAGCCACAGCGTGATCTCGAACGCTTCGTGCACCACCAACTGCCTGGCGCCGCTCGCCAAGGTGCTCAACGACGGCATCGGCATCCAGAACGGCCTGATGACCACGATTCACGCCTACACCAACGATCAGCGCCTGACCGATGTCTATCACGAGGACATCCGCCGCGCACGCTCGGCCACCATGTCGATGATCCCCACCAAGACCGGTGCTGCCGCGGCCGTGGGCCTGGTACTGCCCGAGCTCAAGGGCAAGCTCGATGGTTTCGCGATTCGCGTGCCGACGATTAATGTCTCGCTGGTCGATCTGACTTTTACCTCGAAGCGCGCGACCACCATCGAGGAGATCAACAAACTGGTGAAGGCCGCCGCATCCAGCGCGCCGCTCAAGGGCATACTGGCTTTTACCGAGGCGCCGCTGGTCTCGGTCGATTACAACCATGATCCGGCGTCCTCGACCTATGACGCAACCATGACGCGCGTAATCGATGGCACGCTGGTTAAGGTCTGCGCCTGGTATGACAACGAGTGGGGTTTCTCCAACCGCATGCTCGACACCACGCTGGCCTGGTCGCGCGCGGCTTGAGCGCTTCCCCCGCGAACGCCGTCGCCCCGCAGCGCGCGCCGCTGCGGATGACCGACCTGGATCTCAAAGGCAAGCGCGTGCTGATCCGCGAGGATCTGAACGTGCCGGTGCATGACGGCGCGGTCACCAGCGATGCGCGCATCCGCGCCGCGCTGCCGACACTGCGCGCCGCGCTCGCCCAGGACGCGCGCGTCATCATCCTCTCGCATCTCGGGCGGCCCAAGGAAGGAAAGTTCGAGCCGGAACTTTCGCTGGCGCCGGTCGCTGCCCGGCTCTCGGAGCTGCTCGGCCGCCCGGTGCCGCTGGTGAAGAACTGGCTGGACGGTGTCGAATGCGCGCCCGGCCAGACGGTGCTGTGCGAGAACGTGCGCTACAACTTAGGCGAGAAGGCCGATGACGAAAAGCTCGCGCGGCGCATGGCGGCGCTGTGTGACGTGTTCGTGATGGACGCCTTCGGCACCGCGCATCGCGCCGAATGCAGCACCCACGGCGTCGGCCGCTTCGCACCGGTGGCCTGCGCCGGTCCATTGCTGGTGGCCGAGCTCGACGCGCTGGAACGGGCGCTGAAGAACCCGCAGCGCCCGCTGGTGGCGATCGTCGCCGGCTCCAAGGTGTCGAGCAAGCTGACCGTGCTCGAGGCGCTGCTGGAGAAGGTCGACATGCTGATTGTCGGCGGCGGCATCGCCAACACCTTCCTGGCGGCCAGTGGTGTGCAAGTCGGCAAGTCGCTGTACGAGGCCGACATGCTGGACATGGCGCGCAAGCTCCTGGCGCGCGCGCGCGCGCGCGGCGCCGCCATACCGCTGCCCAGCGACGTGGTGGTGGCGCGCGAGTTCGCCGCCACCGCGCACGCCGATGTACGCGCGGTCGATGCGGTAGCTGCCGACGAGATGATCCTCGATATCGGCCCTGATACCGCCGATGACCTGGCGGCCCGTCTCAAGACCGCCGGCACCATTCTCTGGAATGGCCCGGTCGGCGTGTTCGAATTCGATCAGTTCGGCGAGGGCACCAAGGCCATCGCCAATGCGATTGCCAGCAGCACGGCCTATTCGCTGGCTGGCGGGGGTGACACGCTCGCAGCAATCGAAAAATATGGCGTGGAGGACAGCATCTCCTACATCTCCACGGGTGGTGGCGCGTTCCTCGAATTCGTCGAAGGCCGCACGCTGCCCGCGGTCGCCATGCTGCAGTCGCGCGCCGGAGGTTGAATGGATACTGCTCGTCGCACCAAGATCGTCGCCACGCTCGGCCCCGCCACCGACGATCCGGCGGTGATCACCGGCATGGTCGCGGCCGGCCTCAATGTTGCGCGCATTAATTTCTCGCATGGCACCCGCGATTCGCAGCGCAAGCGCGTCGAGATGGTGCGCGCCGCCGGCAAGGCCGCCGACCGCTACATCGGCGTGCTTGCCGACCTCGCTGGTCCCAAGATTCGTATCGAAAGTTTTGTCGGCGGCAGTGTGCAGCTGGAGGAAGGCGCAGCTTTTGATCTGGACACCACGCTCGATCCGGCGGCCGGCAATATCAAAGAGGTCGGTTGCGCTTACCAGAACTTGCCGGCCGATGTGCGTCCCGGCGACACCCTGCTGCTGGCCGACGGCCAGATCATTCTCGGGGTCGAGCGCGTGGTGGGCGCGCGCATCCACTGCGTGGTGAAGGCGGGCGGCGAGCTCTCCAATCGCAAGGGCGTGAATCGCCAGGGCGGGGGAATCTCGGCACCGGCACTCACCGACAAGGATTTCGAGGACATCAGGCTGGCGGCCGAGCTCGGCATCGACTACCTGGCGGTCTCGTTCGCGCGCGACGGGGATGATATGCGCCGCGCCCAGAGTGAACTGCGCAAATGGCGCGGCGAGGCGCGTGTGGTCGCCAAGATCGAGCGGCACGAGGCGCTCGACAATCTCGCCGGCATTCTCGCGGTCACTGACGTGGTGATGGTGGCGCGTGGCGACCTGGGCGTGGAGATGGGCTACGCCGAGCTCACCGGCCTGCAGAAGACCATCATTGCCCAGTCGCTGGCGCGCAATCGCGTGGTGATCACCGCCACGCAGATGATGGAATCGATGATCCAGAACCCGATGCCGACGCGCGCCGAAGTGAGCGACGTGGCCAATGCCGTGCTCGATGGCACCGACGCGGTGATGCTCTCGGCCGAGACCGCGGCCGGCAAATATCCGGTGAAGGCCGTGCAGGCCATGGCCGATGTGATCCGCGGCGCCGAGAAATACCAGCTCGGTGCCCAGCGCGGCCTGGTGCGCGCCGAGGATGAATTCGGCAATACCGAGGAGGCAATCTCGCGCGCGGTCATGTACACCGCCAATCACATGCGGGTGCGGGCGATCGTCGCGCTGACCGAATCGGGCCTGACGCCGTTGTGGATGAGCCGCATCCGCGCCGACATTCCGATCTACGCCTTCACGCGCAACGAAGGCACGCGCCGGCGCGTCACGCTGTACCGCGGCGTCTATGCCGTGCCTTTCGACATCACGCACACCGAGCCGCAGGCGCTGTATCAGACCATCTTCGATCGGCTGCTGGAGTTGCAGCTGGTCGATGTCAATGACCTGGTGATTCTCACCAAGGGCGAGCTGTCGGGCGTGTCGGGGGGGACGAACTCCATGCAAATCGTGCGCGTGACGCAGCGTTGAGCGCGGGAAGATAACTGCTCGAACGGCTGGCGGGCCGACCGATGGACATATCGGGGCTGCGAAATCGTCGCCGACAGGATGTCGGCGCCGAAGCCCCCAGGGAGGGGTTCACGGCGTTTTCGCAGCGGCGTTCCGACCAGCGCGCGCCGCCGCGCGCGCTGGTCATCTCTTGGTGTTTCTTCCGGCCCGGCCGAAAGGTGCGCGATCGCGCGTCTCAGGCCGCCGGCTTGATCAGCGCCTTCAGGTCCGTCAGCAGCTGTTTCGAGTGCTGCTTCGGATCCACTGAGGGATAGTGCTTGGCGATCCGTCCCTGCGGATCGATCACGAAGGTCTCGCGGCGCGCAAAGCCCACCATGCTGAGCACTCCATAGGCCTTGGCCACCGATTTGTCGGTATCGGCCAGCACCGAGAAGGGCAGGCTGTGCTTGGCGGCGAACTCCTTCTTTGAGGCGACATCCTGCACGCTGATGCCGAGTACATTTACGCCGAGCTTGCGGAAGGCGAAGATGTTGTCGCGGAACTCGCAGGCTTCGGTGGTGCAGCCGGGTGTCTCATCCATCGGGTAAAAATACAGCACCAGCCATTTGCCCTTCTGATCGGCCAGGCTGACCCAGGCCTCGTGCTGATCCTGCAGTCGAAAGGCGGGGGCGGGCGTGCCGGTCACCGGTTCGGCATCGGCCCGCGCCTGCTGCAGTGCGCCCGATACCAGCCCTAAGGCCAGCAACAGCGTGCCGGCGCGGGAAACGAGACTTGTGTACATGTCGAACCTCCGGGTAATGGGCGTATCTTAGGCCTGTGAGTCCACAGCCGTCAGCTAACGTGCACGCCGCGGTCGGCAATACCGTCGGACTGGTGCTGCCGGGGGGCGGGGCGCGGGCCGCCTACCAAGTGG
>Ga0209069_10002165_pt1 | contig 10089 bp, 10 predicted proteins | sample Str013_2_FD_187202 | JGI IMG/M metagenome (GOLD analysis project Ga0209069, IMG submission 187202) | Freshwater sediment microbial communities in response to fracking from Pennsylvania, USA - Straight Creek_MetaG_SC_2013 (SPAdes) (version 2) | ecosystem: Environmental > Aquatic > Freshwater >...
GGGGTAGGCGGTCGAGGACGGGCGTAAGCGCCCTCAATGCTTCCTATCACGCCCCAATATCGATTCGCGTATTTGGCCCCAGCCGGCCGAGCAGGCGCCGCAGGTCCTTCGCGTCGAGCGCCACGCAGCCGGCCGTGCCGGAGCGGTCGGGCCGGGCCACATGCACGAATACCGCGCTGCCGCGTCCCGCCACCCGTGGGCGGGTGTTGTGCGAAAGCTCGATCACCAGGTCGTAGAGGCGATCGTCGCGCCAGAGGCGGTCGCCCGGTTCATTGGCGGAGCGTCGAAACGGGCGGTTGTAGCGGCGGTCGGCGGGATTTTCGCACCAGGCGAGCGCCGGGTCGATGCGCCGCACCGGCAGGCGGGTGCGGGGCCGCGGCAGGCGATCGGCGCGCCACCACAGGCGGGTCAGCCAAAACCGTCCGCGCGGGGTGGCGCCGTCGCCCTCCCGCTTGTCGGCCGCAATGCCGCAGCGTCCGAGCACGACCGCGATTGCATGCCGGCCGGCCAACAGCACGCCGTGGCTCCGGCCGGCCGCCCCGCGGCGCACGCGAATGAGAGAAAAGATTAATTGCGGCATCGGTTTAGACCACGGCTACGCGGTTCCCAGGGCGATTCATCTAGCGGCCAAGTCCTGCTTGCTCTTTTGCCCCCGAATGTTCTACTTCGCCTTATGATGAATGCTCCAGGTCTGCTTTGATGTCGAATACCCGCAAGATTCTGATCGTCGATGACGACGCGGAGCTGCGCGACGCGCTGGTCGAGCAGCTCGCCCTGCATGAGGAATTCGAATCGATCGCGGTGGAAACCGGCGCCAAGGGCGTGCAGACCGCCAAGGCCGGCCAGATCGACCTCGTCATCATGGATGTGGGGCTTCCCGACGTGGACGGCCGCGAGGCGGTCCGCATTCTGCGCAAGAACGGCTTCAAGGCGCCCATCATCATGCTGACCGGGCACGATACCGACTCGGACACCATTCTGGGCCTCGAATCCGGCGCCAACGACTACGTGGCCAAGCCCTTCCGCTTCGCGGTGCTGCTGGCCCGGATTCGCGCGCAACTGCGCCAGCATGAGGCGAGCGAAGATGCGGTGTTCAATATCGGCCCCTACACGTTCCGGCCGAGCTCCAAGCTGTTGCTCAATTCCAAGGGCAACAAGGTTCGTCTCACCGAAAAGGAGACCGCGATCCTGCGCTATCTCTATCGGGCCGGCCAGCGGCCGGTATCGCGCGAGATGCTGCTGCAGGAAGTCTGGGGCTACAATTCAGGCGTCACAACGCACACGCTCGAGACGCATATTTACCGGCTGCGGCAAAAAGTCGAAAGGGATGCCGCCACCCCCGCAATTCTGGTCACCGAATCCGGCGGCTACAAACTGGTGCCGTGAATTCGTCCGTTCATGACAATCGAGGACGACATCGCTTTTTTTGAACGTGTGCCAACACTCGGTCTGTTGGGGCGCGACGCGCTGCGCATCCTGGCGATCGGCGCCGAGAGCCGTTACGTGCACGGCGGGGAAGTGCTGTTCGCGATCGGCGACGAGGCTGATGCGGGCTACGTGATCCAGGAAGGTTCCTTCAGTCTCTCGTCGGGCCACGCCGAGGAAACCGAGCCGATGGTGGTGGGGCGCGGTGCCCTGATCGGTGAGCTGGCCTTGCTCACCGGCACGACGCGCCCGGCGACCGCGACGGCGCTCGAGCCGTCCACCGTGCTGCGCATCCCGCGCGGCCTCTTCCTCAAGATGCTGGACGGCTATCCGAGCGCCGCCGAGAAGCTGCGCGACATCATGACGATGCGAAGCAATCAGTCCACGGAAGACATCTACAGTGTGCGCGGCATCCTGGATGCCCAAAGCAACAATGACCCGAAGCAATGATGGCCCTAAGTAATTGCTCTCATGCGGGCGGTTGAAAGCGATTTCCCGGCGGACGCCTGGGGGCACTTTTAGCGGTTGATCGCGCCATATGCGCTGCCTTGCGCGGCACCACGAGATGGCACAAGGTGGCAATCAGCGGAAACATGATCGGACCATCAAGGATCACCATCGGTGACCTCTTCGAACGCCGGCCATGCCGGGACGTCTCCTCCGACACGGGTGTCGCCGGACCCATCGCGACGCATCAATTGGCAATATGCGCCGTGGTTCTTGGTCGTTCACTTTATCGCCGCACTGGCGCTTGCTCCGTGGTTCTTCAGCTGGACCGGGGTCGCGCTTTTTTTCCTGGGTCTGTTCGTATTCGGCGTTCTCGGCGTCGATATCGGCTTTCATCGACTCCTGACGCACCGCAGCTTTGCATGCCCGCTTTGGCTCGAACGTATGTTTGCGGTCTTTGGGGTGTGCTGCGTGCAGGATTCACCGGCGCTTTGGGTTGCGATCCACCGCCGGCACCATCATTTCGCGGATGGCGAGCGGGATCCGCACAGCCCGATCGTGAGTTTTTTCTGGGCGCATATCGGCTGGCTGCTTGTGAAGACCGACGACATGAAGCCGGGCCCGCTGATGGAACGATACGCCAAGGACGTCTTGCGGGATCCCTTCCAGGCGATGATGGAGCGGCGCGACAACTGGCTCAAGATCGTCTTGTTCTCTTGGGCAACTGTCTTTGCCGGCGGTTTCGGTGTCGCCGAAGCGACCGGCGCGAGCACGAAGGATGCCCTCCAATTCGGCTCCAGCCTCGTGGTCTGGGGTGCCGCATTGCGAACGGTGTATTTGTGGCACACGACGTGGGCGGTCAATTCCCTCAGCCACTTGTGGGGGTATCGCAACTACAACACGCCGGACGACAGCCGCAACAACGCGATCGTCGCCGTTCTGGGCGGCGGCGGAGGCTGGCACAACAACCACCACGCCGATCCCAATTCGGCGCGACACGGCCACGCGTGGTGGGAGTTCGACTTGTCTTGGCTGACCATCCGCCTTCTGATGCGGCTCGGGCTCGTGACGAATGTCGTGCTGCCGTCCGTCCGGTTTTCGACGCCGCTGTCCGGGCCGATCGCGGGCAGCTCCACGTCGCGTAGCGTGGCCCCTTCTGCTCCCGCGGATTAGAGCGCAATCATCATGGCGCGCTTGCCTCGCCGCGTGGCGGTCACCGACACGCGGTCGGAGGGGCGCTCCGCCGCTCATGGGCGGGCACGCAATGTCACCAATCGGTCTGGCGCGGTCGACGGAGCAGGCTTAGTCAAGCGCGCTGGCCGACTGCTTCTTCTTTAAAGCGTGATTGACCATGGCGCGCAACGTCATCGGATCCACCGGTTTGTGCAGCAAAGGGTAACCGTTGTCGCCGGCGATATGTAGGGAGTCGGGATTTGTATCGCCGCTGACGAGAAAGGCAGGAATTGGAATGGAGAACGTGTTACGCAGCCGCTCGATGACCTCAATGCCGGTTTGCCCATCGGCCAGATGATAATCGGAAACGATGAGATCGGGTGGGTGCGTGTGGCCAGAAAGACCGGTCAGGGCCGCACTCTCGCTATCTCCCGTTACGACCTGGCAACCCCAGCTTCGGAGCAGCCCGCTCATACCGTCGAGCACCAACGGGTCGTCATCGATAACGACGACCAGCTTGCCCTTCGACACATCCAACGGAACCACAATCGGGGCGGCCGGTTCCGTGGTCTCCGCCCGGGCGGCGACCAAAGGCACTGAGACGGAAAAGCACGAACCCTTGTGCAAAGTCGAGGCCAGCTCAATCGGATGGTCGAGAAGCCGACATAGTCGCTCGACGATCGCAAGTCCGAGACCAAGCCCTGCACGCCGATCGCGATCCGGCTCCCCGAGCCGATAGAATTCGTTGAATATATTCTGGTGTTGATCCGCTGGAATCCCCGCCCCCGTGTCCCATACTTCGATCCGCAACCGTTCGCCACGCTTGCGGCAACCGACCACCACGCCGCCGGCGACCGTGTATCGGATCGCATTGGACACCAGATTGAACACAATCCTCTCAAGCAGGACAAAGTCACTGCTGATCCACGCACTGCTGGCAACGATCCGAAGCTTCAATCCCTTTTCATCTGCGGCGCCAGCGAAGGTTGTTTCGATGCGGTCCAGCAGCTGCGCCATCGCGAATTCAGTTTTGTTCGGTATCAATACCCCGGCGTCAATCTTGGAAATGTCAAGCAACGCCATGAACAACTCATTCATGCTGGCAAGCGCGGCATCAATGCGGTCGACCACCTTTCCTCGTTCGTGCGCGCTCATGCGTGCGCGCAGTTGGGCGACAAACAGCCCGAGCGCATGCAGCGGTTGTCGCAGATCGTGACTGGCCGCAGCCAAGAATCTGGATTTTGCGAGGTTTGAGAGCGCGAGCTGGTGCGTGCGCTCCTCCACCTTGCGTTCAAGCGTCGCATACGACTCCTCAAGCCGTGAAGCCATGCTGTTGAACTGGTCACCTAGGGCCTCGAGCTCGTCGCCGGACTTGATTGAAATGCGATGGGAGAGGTCGCGGCTGCCGATGCGCGCGGCGCCGTCGTGCAGCATTCGAATCGGCATGATCATTCTGCGGGTAATGAATAGAGCGGATGAGAACGCAAACAGCAGCGCCGCCAGGAGCAACGCGCCGGAGCGGATAATCGAGGCGTAGAGCGGCGCGTAGGCCTCGTCGTTCGGCAGCTCGACAAAGACCAGCCAGTTTAGCAGAGGTACCCGGGCATACACCGCCAGCACCGGTCGGCCCTGGAGGTCTGTGGCTGTCACAAGCTCCCGGTCGGCCGTCGAGGTCGAAGGCTCATTCTGCGCGGCCCGCACCTGAGCAAGGTTCGTCAAGTTGGTATTCTGCAGTACCAAGCCGATGTCTGGATGAGCAATCAAGCGCGATCGCGCATCGACAAGATATGCCTGCCCGCTATTCCCAACCTTGATCTGAGATACCAAGTCCCCAATGAACTTAAGGTTCACTTCGGCAACAACCACTCCGTAATCGCGGCGAACTCCCCCCATCGCCAAGGTCATGAATGGCTCGGACTCGCGAAGGAAATAAACCGGGCCGTAGTAGATCTTGTTCGCCACTGCCTCGACGAATTTGGGATCCCGAGAATAGTCTATATTACTTCCAACGACGTCCATCCCGAACCGCGACACGCGGATCTGCTCCCGACCCGCAACATCGAGTTGGGCAAGACTGGTGATCGCCGGCAACTGCCGCATCATGCGCACGGCATCGAAGCGCCACTCCTCCAGCGAATTTGCGCTCCACGGCAGCTGCGTGGCCCACGCCATTTGACCCTCAATCTCTTTGACAAATTGACTGATCTTGTCCGACGCCGCTTCGGCTTGAGCGGTCTGAATACGGACGAGCAGACGTTTGTGTTCCTGGTAGGAAAACCAAATGTCGATTAGGCCATTTGTCACCAAGGCCAAACAGACCACCGACACGAACAGCGCCACGTATTTGCGAAACAGCCGTCCGCGCAGCCTCAAACGGGCGGTCGGTGCTGGTGCAGCGCAAGGCTCATCTGCGCCCGATTCCATTCGATGACCTCGTTGGCCCGGGCGACGGACCGTAAACGATCTAAGGTTTGATGCTAGCACGGTCCTCAACTTCGGACGAGGCTTGCAGCGATTTCGCATGTTGCATTCGCAAGTTCGAGGCTACCTGCGTCGCGAACGCCATAACGAAGAGAAGCGCAACGAATGACCCGGTCTGGGGACACATCGCCGTCTTTCCTGGTTGATCGGACACGCATACCTTGCTCAGTGCGTACTCAATCTAGTTGCCGGGACGACACCTTTAAATCGGCCAAAGGTACCGCAATGCCGCGCCGGCGGGTGCCTTCTGCGGGCGAAAACTCTTTTTAATTCAATGTCGTGCCGCCCGAGGGCGGAGCGATGGGCATGCTTGGCCCCAGGACCTTTGTAGGGGGTCGACGAGGCGCGGCGCGCTATCGATGCATCAGCCGGGAACCGCGTCCGGCAGCCTCAAACCGTCCGCCGGGCCTCCTTCAGTTTCCGATCGCTGGCAACTCGACCGATGCAGCACGCCAGTGACGGTCCATGTCGCCGGATCAATGCGGCGCAGTCCCGCATGTGCGCAGACGACCAAGTCTGATTTGCCTGGAGTACCGAGCAAAGCAATGCCGGAGGAGCCTTTGCCGGACGTACGAAGACTAGGTGGCGGCAACCATTCGAGCACAATGTTGGCGTCTTCGCGATCGAGATCGCCTTCGACAATGCGGCCGAATCCGGGGTCAAGCGAGTCGGCTAGCGTCGCCAGAAGCTTCACTGAACTCTCGTGGGCGGATCACGACCCGATGCGGAGGACCGCTTACGCTATTCGGTCGGCGCCGCTTGATGGGCGGAGTGGTGCCAAATCAACACCCCGGTTGATCCTTCGGCTCGCTCAGGGTCAGCCGATAATCAACTTTGAGTCCATTCTTGATCGCGAATTCACGCAATTCCAGATTCGTGCCGAAACTGGAGACCGCCAAGGCCCTCGGCCTCGACGTGCCCAGAATCGGCTATCGACTAAGCGCGTTGCGGCTTCGATCAGCCGCCGCATCGGCGTCGCTCACATCTAGCTCGGACTGCCGAAGACCGGCGTAGTTGCGCGGTTTCATTTTTGTCCACCGGCGTTTATCTCCGTCGAGCGGAGAGCAGGGTGTCCGGCGCAATGCTCTGGGTGATGCTGTCGTAGAGTACCATGGCATCCACGACGCGTCCCTCATGACAGACGATCCGCGCCTCTAACATCGAGAGCATCGCATCGTTCAATTTCTCCGCCGAAACGGCGTTGGTGTTTTCACGTTCCTCGATAAGCATGAGGATTTGCATATCACGCGCCGCACATCCCCGTGTAAACGAGCCGGCTGTTGTGCTGTTGATCATCGTGCACAGGTGAACCGAGGCGAAGGCGCATAGGACAACGTGTCTAGATATGTTCTGGTTCTTGTTCATGGCGAATCTCCCAAAGCCCGCGGCTCCCACATTGTGTAGTTCGCCTTCGGCTTGCGTGCCCTTGCCCACTTGCCGATAGAACGAATGTAGCGTGCGGATGAAGTTGGGTGGGGACGCCCGCCTTCCCTCCCCCACACGCAGGGGGAGGGAAAGGGCCGCATTCTCCAGAACTACCGGTATGCATGTTCCGGAAAACGCCTAGGCGCCAAGCCCTTGGTATGCCGACATTTCGACCGCACAACCTAGTGGTTGCTGCCCTTCTTGCCAGATCGAGAACCGCTTTCCTGCGTCGGCGATGCAAAGTACCCATAGCTGGTGCCCGCATTGCCCATCTGCTTCTGGTTTTGGCCCAGATACTCTGCCCATTCTCTCGCGCTCTGAGCCGCGCTCGGGTTGACGTCGATATCGTTCGCCAGAGCTGCGGAACCGGCGCCGAGAATGAGAGCGGCCGCGAGAGCGATCTTCGTGCTGGTAAACATTGTCTTCTCCTGTGATTTGCTGTTCGCACCTTGTTGGTGTGCGTGTGTATGTTGTTGGTGCGTGCGCGTGGAGTAAATCAGCCTGATGTCCTGGCCAATAGGCCGCCGGAAGGGGCGGCGCGAGGCTGAAACACCCAGAGGCAATGGACTTCTCCCGTCTGGCCTAGCTTGCGGAAGGCTGGTACTTTGGTCCCCGGGATTGGAGTACTTCCCCGGCAGCGCACGAGGTCCATATTTGATGAAAATTCTCGTCGTCGATGATCACGTTTTGATTCGAGAGGCGTTGCGCGGTGTCCTCAAAGAGCTGAAGAGCGGCGCCACCATCTTGGAGGCCTCCGATTGCAGGCAGGCGATGCTGTTCATCACCGAACACCCTGATATCGGCCTGGTTCTGCTTGATTTGAATTTGCCGGATCGGGATGGGTTTTCCGTGCTTGTTGATTTGCGTGAGCGCTATCCGGCGATATCGATTGTCGTCCTGTCTGCCCAGCAAGATCGAGGAAGTGTCGTCAAGGCACTCGAACTCGGAGCGCTCGGCTTCATTCCCAAGTCCGCCCAACGTGCGGTGATGCTCACCGCCTTGGAGCTCGTCTTTGCCGGGGGCATTTACATTCCCCCTGAAATTCTTTCCCGGGAGGTGCCGTTGCCGTCGCAACCGGCAACGAAGCGACCCGATGCAGATGTGCCACACGCCCTGCCGAGCGATGTAGGACTGACAGAGAGACAGTTCGAAGTGCTCAAGCTCATGATGCAGGGGAAAAGCAATAAAGCGATCTGCCGCGTGCTCGGCTTGGCTGAACAGACGGTGAAGAATCACATCACGGCCATTCTCAACGCATTGAATGTGACCAACCGGACCGAGGCGGTGATTGCCGTTATCAAATTGGGATGGGAGTTTCCACCCACGCTCGGATCATAAGAGCAGCAGAGCGCTGGGCCGCTCTACCCCGGAAGCCAACCAATGCACGGCAGAACCCGCCTGCGGGTGCGCGGCCATTGAAGCCCGCTCGAGATCTGGAACATTCCTGATTTGATTGCGCTACAGCTCGAGCGTGGCGGTCACCGGCACGTGGTCGGAGGGCCGCGTTCCGCCGCGCAGGCCCTTGCGAATTTGCAGATCGGTGACCCGATCGGCCAGCGTTGGCGCAACCCAGATGTGATCGAGCCGCCGACCCTTGTCCGCAGTCTCCCAATCGGCCGCGCGGTAGCTCCACCACGTGTAGAGCTTGGCGGGCTCGGGCACCCGCAACCGCATGGCGTCGACCCAGCCGCCGGATTGTTGCACCGCGATGAGCTTCTCGCATTCGATCGGCGTATGCGAGACGACACGCAGCATTTGCCGGTGGCTCCAGACATCGTGCTCGAGCGGCGCCACATTGAGATCGCCGACCAGGATCGCGCGTCCGTCGGCGCCTTGTCGCAAGCCCGGCTGCGCGCGCATCTCGTCCAGGAAGGCGAGCTTGTGGGCGAATTTGGGATTGGCTGCCGGATCCGGAATATCGCCGCCGGCCGGGACGTAGAAATTGTGCACCGTGACGGGATCGCGCAACCCGGCCCGCTCGCCCAGCACGGCCGAGATGTGGCGGCAATCGGTCTTGCCGCAATAGTCTTGGGCCTTGAAGCTATCGAACGGCAGGCGGGAGAGCACCGCGACGCCGTGGTAGCCCTTCTGTCCGTTGAGGGCGGCATGCTCGTAGCCGAGCCGCTTGAATCGTTTGAGCGGAAATCGGTCGTCCGGGCATTTGGTTTCTTGCAGGCAAAGAACGTCCGGGCGGACCGCCTTGATGAACTTGGCCACGAGATCGATGCGCAGCCGCACCGAATTGATGTTCCAGGTGGAGATGGCGAGGCGCATGGGCGGTCGCAGTCCGGAGAAGCTCCGCCTCAGACCGATGAGGCATGTTGCGGCAAATCAATCATCAACCTCGTGAGGGCATCGCGCAGCGATGCGTCTCGAAGGATGGCCCCAGCCCGTGCGCGCATCCATCCCTCGAGACGGCCGCGCGAAGAGCGCGACCTTGTCACGATGAAGTCTGTTGGCATGTAGGGTGAACGCGCGTCGCTACTGCACGTAGCGCGTATAGTCGAACTTGAACAGATTTGGATCCGGCCGCTTGGATGTGTCGAGATTGGAGACCGCGATCGTCGTATCGAAGCCCTGAACGTCGGTGACGGTCCATTGCTTGAGCTTGAAGTCCTTGGAATCGAACATCATCAGCAGGCGGCTGGTGCCGACGAACGTCTGCTTCTCCTCGATGAGGACGCTGACGAAGGTGTCGTCGGCCGTGACCCCGACCACGTTGGTGTCCTGCAACAGGTCGATGCGGTCGGCGAGCAGGAAGCGCAGCGGGGTCTGCGACAACGGATACAGATCCTGGGTCTCCAGCCGGCGGTCGCGCACCACCACCTGCGTGCCGTCCGCGATAATGTCGATCGGGCTCGGCGGGTCGTATTCGAAGCGCACCTTTCCGGGCTTCTGGATGAACAAATGACCGGCGGCGCGCCGCCCATCGGGACCGATCTGCACGAAGTTTCCGGTCAGCACCTGTACGCTGGTCAAGTAGCTGCTGACTCGGTTGACGAGGGCGCGCTGCTTGGCATCGAAAGTCGACGGATCGGTCGCCGGCTGGTTGGATTTTCCGCTGAACGGATTGTGCGAGGTGATCGAGTCCAGGAGGTTCAAAATGCTGGGCGGAGGGGTCTGAGTCGCGGGTTGCGT
>Ga0209069_10002166_pt1 | contig 10088 bp, 5 predicted proteins | sample Str013_2_FD_187202 | JGI IMG/M metagenome (GOLD analysis project Ga0209069, IMG submission 187202) | Freshwater sediment microbial communities in response to fracking from Pennsylvania, USA - Straight Creek_MetaG_SC_2013 (SPAdes) (version 2) | ecosystem: Environmental > Aquatic > Freshwater >...
CCTGTATGTCCTTTGCAAACCGTTTGTTGTTGATTTTATTGAAAAAAGAAAATATAGAGGTGTTGGGTATCCAACGTATGGATTCGGTAAAGGATTTTGGAAAAAGGTTCCAGAGATTATTCCCCAGTTCTTTTATAGAAATATGTTTACCAGCTTTTGTTAATTCAGTGTATTCAATCCTGTCTGCATCGTTCTTATTGGCACCGGGCAGGTTTCTTACCAGTGGAGGATTTACAAATAATACCCTGTTGTGTTTTGCTAGTTCCAGCGCAATGTTCCGGCAGTTGCCACTGATGTCGCCCTTCCAGCTTTGGGGATTAATGAAAACAAAATCTCTTCCGGTAATCATATTAGCAGGGAATTTAGAAAATATTTGGAAACGACATACAAACGAAATTTATAATGGGATAGTATGGAACCACACATTACTTGTCTTATGCGTCATAATCCAGCACAGGTCTTAACCAGCGTTCTATTTCCTCCAGCTTCATGTTTTTTCTCTTCGCATAATCTATAACCTGGTCCTTCTTGATTTTTCCAATACCAAAATACTGGCTCTGCGGGTTTGCAAAATACCAGCCGCATACGGAAGAAGCGGGGTACATGGCCAAAGACTCGGTCAATGTAATTCCACTGTTTTCCTTCCCCCCCAGTAATTCAAATAGTTTGTACTTCTCGGTATGATCCGGACAGGCCGGATAACCAGGGGCAGGACGGATGCCTTCATAGGCTTCTTTGATTAGGTCCTCATTGCTTAATTGTTCATTGCCTGAATAACCCCACCATTCTTTTCTTGTTTTTGCGTGCAGGCATTCTGCGAAAGCTTCAGCCAGGCGATCCGCCAGGGCCTGTAGGGTTATTTTATTATAATCGTCGTGACTGGCTTCAAACTTTTTGATGTGTTCTTCGATGCCCTGAATGGTTACACTGAAGGCGCCAATATAATCCTGTTTCTTTGTTTCCGCCGGTGCGATAAAATCTGCCAGTGAAATATTGGGTTGTCCACCGGCTTTCTTGCTTTGTTGTCTTAAGAATTCCAGTTGTATTGCTGAAGAATTGTTTTGAACTGTAACGCTATCTTTCCCATCACTGTTTGCTTTCCAAAATCCAACCACACCCTTTGGTGTGAGCCATTTCTCATCAATGATTTTTTTCAGTAAGGCCTTGGCGTCGTTGTATAATTTGGTGGCTTCCTTACCAATCTTATCATCTTTCAGAATCTGCGGAAACTTACCATGCAGTTCCCATGCAATAAAGAATGGCTGCCAATCGATGTATTGCGCAATTTCATTTAGATCATAATTGTCCAATACCTTAACCCCTGTAAATGTTGGGGCAACAGGAGAAAACGCATTCCAGTCTATCTTTACTTTATTTTTTTGGGCATCGGTAAGACTTAATAGTTCCTTTACTGATTTTTTATTGGCGAAATCTTCTTTCAGTTTAATATACTCCGTCGAAATATTGGAAAGGAAATTTTCTTTTTGTTCTTTATTCAAAAGGTTTCCGGCAATGGTAACGCTCCTGGATGCATCCAATACGTGTATTACACCTTCATCATATTGTGGCGCAATCTTTACGGCGGTATGCATGCGGGAGGTGGTAGCACCCCCGATCATCAAAGGTTGCTTCATGCCCCTGCGTTTCATTTCATGCGCTACGTGCACCATTTCATCTAGCGAAGGCGTAATCAATCCACTTAATCCAATGATGTCAACATTTTCTCTGGTGGCCGTTTCAAGAATTTTATCAGCAGGAACCATTACACCCAAATCAATAATGTCGTATCCATTACAACCCAACACTACACCAACAATATTTTTTCCGATATCATGTACATCGCCTTTTACCGTGGCCAGTAATATCTTTGCTGCACCTGCACCTTCTTCATTTACGGTTCCGGCTGCAATATGCGCCTGGCGCCTCAGTTCTTTTTCGGCTTCAATGTAAGGGGTAAGTATGGCTACTGATTTCTTCATTACCCTGGCGCTCTTTACTACCTGGGGCAAAAACATCTTTCCACTGCCAAACAAATCGCCCACCACATTCATTCCGTCCATCAAAGGCCCTTCAATCACCTCCAGGGGGCGGTGGTATTTTAATCTTGCTTCTTCTGTATCAGCATCAATATATTCAGTAATTCCATTCACAAGGGAATGTTTCAGACGCTCTTCCACGCTGTTGGTTCTCCATGCCTCATCTCTTACCTCAACTTTTCCTTTGGCTTTCACTGTCTCGGCAAAGTTTATCAGTTTTTCAGTGGCTTCATTGTTGTCGTTGTTCCTGTTGAGTAAAACATCTTCGCAGAGGTTGCGGAGCGTGGGTTCAATTTCATCGTACACAACCAATTGTCCTGCGTTTACAATGCCCATGTCCATACCTGCCTTAATAGCATAATATAAGAACACGGAGTGCATGGCTTCGCGCACATGCTCGTTGCCGCGGAAGGAGAATGAAATATTACTAACGCCACCACTGACTTTTGTTAATGGCATGAGGCGTTTTATTTCATGCGTGGCTTCAATAAAATCAACCGCGTAATTGTTATGTTCTTCAATTCCGGTGGCTACTGCAAATATGTTGGGGTCGAAAATAATATCCTGTGGGTCGTAACCAGCTTTTTCTGTAAGTAATTTATAAGCGCGGTGGCAAATTTCAATCTTTCTTTCTTTTGTATCTGCCTGTCCCTTCTCATCAAAGGCCATTACGATAACGGCGGCGCCAAAGCTTTTACAGATGATGGCTTGTTCCAGGAATTTTGCTTCTCCTTCCTTCATGGAAATGGAGTTGACAATACAACGGCCCTGTACGCATTTTAGCCCAGCTTCGATGATTTCAAACTTGGAAGAATCTATCATAATGGGAATCTTCGCAATGTCCGGTTCGCTTTGTAATAAATTCAGGTATGTGGTCATTGCCTTTACACCATCCAGTAATGCATCGTCCATGTTTACATCCAAAACCTGGGCGCCATTCTCTACCTGCTGGCGGGCAACGCTGAGCGCTTCCTCGTATTGATTATCGCGTACAAGTCTTGCAAATTTTTTTGAACCTGTTACATTGGTACGTTCACCAATATTCACGAAGTTCATTTCAGGGCGAACAATTAATGGTTCAAGACCTGATATTCGGAGAAAGGGTTTTATGGTAACTGTCTCTGACATATTCTTTATTTCTGGTTTATTACCGGTTTGTGCTGGCTGTTATACAAGTTCTGATTCCAGCACCGGTAATTTTCTTGGTTCAAATTGTTTTACGTGTTCTGCTATGTGTTTAATATGGTCCGGTGTGGTGCCACAACATCCACCCACAATGTTTACATAACCTTCTTTTGCCCAATCTTCCAGGAAATGTGCTGTGTCTTCCGGTTGTTCATCATATTCTCCCATAGCGTTGGGCAATCCTGCGTTGGGATAAGCAGATACATAACAGGATGCGATCTGGCTCAACTCTTCAATATGAGCCCGCATCTCTTTTGCACCCAGCGCACAATTCAATCCAATGCTTAGCGGGCGGGCGTGCATTACTGATACATAGAAGGCTTCAAGGGTTTGGCCGCTCAATGTTCTTCCACTGGCATCTGTAATAGTGCCACTGATCATGATGGGTAATTCTATCTGTTTTGTATCCCGAAAATATTTTTTAATAGCGTAGATGGCGCCCTTTGCATTGAGTGTATCAAAAATAGTTTCTATCAGTAACAGGTCCACACCGCCCTCCATTAAGCCTTTTACCTGTTCGTAATAGGCATCGGCCACTTCATCGAAGGTTACTGCCCGGAAACCAGGGTTGTTTACATCGGGGGAGAGACTTAAAGTTTTATTAAGCGGACCCAGTGCACCCGCTACAAACCTTGGTTTGGAAGGATCTTTTGCTGTGTATTCATCTGCCACCCTGCGTGCGATTTTTGCCCCTTCCACATTTATTTCATAAACAAAGGGTTGCAATTCAAAATCAGCCTGTGGAATTGACGTGCCGGCAAAAGTATTGGTTTCAATAATGTCCGCACCTGCTTCCAGGTATTCCCGGTGAATGCTTTCAATAATGGCAGGTTGCGTAAGGTTTAAGATATCACTGTTGTTTTTCAAATCGATGGGCCAGTTTTTAAACCTTTCTCCCCGGTAAGTAGCTTCCGTAGGCTTATGTCTTTGAATCATGGTGCCCATGGCGCCATCAATAATCAGTATTCGTTTCTCCAGTTCTTTTCTAATATCTGGCATAGTATAATTTTTTAAGCCATAAAGCTGAAAATGGCGCTTTAGGGCAGTGAAAAGATCAATATTGATTTGTGGTAAAAGTGTGCAACGTCCGCCCGGCTGATGCCATTCGGACAGGCAACGATGCTGATAAATGTTGCCAATGCTCACTTCCTATAAACCAAACATTTAAACGTTGGGAAACTGTATGTGAAGTTTCTTGGCGTTTATTAGTTCAGTTTTGAGACAGGCCGAACAATAAACAAATCCGCCTGTATACCGGGTGCAAAACTAAACTATGTTGGCCTATTATCAAAACCCTGTCTGATTTACCTGTTGGAGATATAGCTTTCAACCGGGAGGCGGTTGGCCAGTGAGCGGGCAAGGGTCATTTCGTCGGCATATTCCAGTTCACCACCAAAAGCAATACCTCTTGAGATGGTGGTAATGCGCAGGCTGAGCCCTTGTAATTTTTTTTGTATATAATAAATGGTGGTATCGCCCTGTATATTGGGGTTTAGGGCAAATATGAGCTCCTGGGTGCCTTCTTTACGGATACGGGCCACCAGTGGCTCAATGTTCAATTGATCGGGGCCAATGCCATCTAATGGCGAAATGATGCCCCCCAGTACATGGTAGGTGCCACTGAACTGCTGGGTGCTTTCAATGGCGATTACATCGCGAATACTTTCCACCACGCATATAATTTCCTGGTGCCGCATACTATTGGAGCATATGGAACAGATATCGGCATCGGCTATATTGAAGCAGCGCTGGCAGTATTTTATTTCCTGTCGCATTTTTATCACGGCTTCACCCAGGGCCGTTACTTTATCTGGGTCGGTCTTTAACAAATGCAATACCAGGCGCAAAGCAGTTTTCTTGCCAATGCCCGGCAGTTTGGCAAATTCGTTCACTGCATTTTCCAATAACTGGGAAGAGAATTGCATGATACAAAGATAGTAAGTAGCTGGCGGCGTTTGTTTATTAGCCAATAAAAATATAGCTGGTACCAGGCATTGCAGCAAATCACAATTCAACATTCACATCATTGTCCCAGTTGGCTTTTACAACCAGTTTTCTTTTAACGGCGATAATCTTTTCGGGTTGCAGGTGTTTACTAAAAAATTCACCACTGTCCCAAACACCATTGTTATTGGCGTCTTCCAAAATGCGGATTTCGTACTCGCCTGGTTTAAATAGTTTCAGGTAGAACTTAGGAGCGGTTAGTCTTTCCGAATATTTTATTTCTTCGCCAATCATGAGTTGCAGTACCGGGGTTTTCGAAAAATCGAGTTTATTAAACGTTAACCGGATGCTTCCGTAGTCTGCTTCCTTTTTTGTTTTAAAATTCAGCGTATCACTTCGGGTAATTTTTCTTCCTATGCTGTCTTCGGCAAATTCTTTATCGATGAGCAGGTGATAACTGGTGTTTTCTATCCATTTGTATTTTAGGGTAATTTTCCTTCCGCTGGTATCCAGTGAAAAGTTGTAATTGGGAATGGGCTTAAAGGCTTCATCGGTAAATACAACTTTGGATGAATCAAATCTTTTTAGTTTGTCGGGGAAGCTAAATTCCAGGTTGCCCAAAATATCCTGGGTACCATTGTCGAGGTTATTGCCAAACTTTAGTCGTTTGTCCTGTTCCTTTGTTTTATCGCCTTTTGGGGCTGCGCCTGCGGGCCTGGATGGAACAAGGGCTGCGACCGGTTTTGACGTATCTTTTTCCACAAAGGCATAGAGGGTATCGGGGGTATTCTTAGCAGAAATGGTTATGGGCCTGCCTGCAAAAGCGAAGAGTTGTTTTTTGGAAAGATACTTGTGCTGACCTCCTTCGTCCTTTAGCGCATATAAATAAAAGGTTCCTCCGGGCAGGTTGCGGAAATGAAAATTACCACTACCATCCACTCGCGCTATATAACGCGGTTTCTCTTTTATAAGCGCCGAATCATCACCATTGCGATGCAGCATGGCAACCAGGGTACTGTCCGTTTTGCCGTCCTGCGCCAGTACAACCTTTCCGGCCAGTTGAAAACTATCGATGTTTTTGCCGGTGGCAAAGACATAGGTAAAATTCTTTGCTATATTACCCTCATTCACATCTTTAATGGCATTGCCAAAATTATAAGAGTAGGTAGTATTGGGTTCGAGGGTATCCTTTATTTTAATGGTGAGGGTTCTCAGTTTGGATTCAACTGTTGGATTGGTTTTAGGTACAGGGGAGACGATAAGGTTTTCCTGCACATTGTCCAATTGGATAAATTCATTAAAGGTGAAGGTGATTCTGTTCGCATTAAAGTTAGCGGATGAATCTTTTGGGTTTGAAAGCATTAATACAGGCGCCAGTGTATCCTTTGGCCCTCCCTGTGGTGCAATGGGGTTGGCGCATCCCCCAATAATTGAAATAATTGCGACAAAGAAAGATAATAATATAAAGGGAGTGCGTAAATGTTGTTGCTTCATTTCAATGTTGTGTATGCGCGCCTGCAAACATAAGTTGTTTAAGGCTTCGGTTTTCCTAATGAACCTGTAAAATAAAGGTAATTACAATTCGGCTTCTTCCTCCTCGTTCAGTTCATGCAGGGCCACGGCCAGGTTATTTGTTTTAACAAAATTGCACCAGTGACAATCGGGTTTACCGCATCCTGTATAGAAGTCGCGGTCCTGTATTTTTTGCCAAACCTGTGCTACCTGTTGGGTTACTGTTGTAATATCGGCAGCTGTGATGGTGAGTTTTCGTTTCTGGTACTCCTTCTTTTTATCCGGTTCTATAAAGTCGAATTCGGTACTAACTACTTTCCAGTCTTTAGCTCCATAGTTGTCTACGAGTATTTTATAAAATACTGCCTGCCGCCAGTAATCACCTCCATTGGGTTCCTTTTCATCCGGGCCTTTTAGTTTGGCCCTTGCTTTATCAGGGTCGCCTGTTTTGTAATCCACTACGTTTACAGACTTGCCTTCAAATTCCAGTTTATCCAGTTTGCCTTTTAACGGAATGCCATTAACGATAACATTTCTTATACTGCGTTCAATGGCTACGATACGGTTGAAGGAATGAATGTATTTGTCGTAGTAGTTGCTTAGTACCTCGTGCCCGTACTCAATCCTCCTGTCAAATTGTTCTTTGGTAAAGCTTTCACGGTGACGATGCATGTACCATTCAAAATCTGCGATGAAGTTTTCTTTGGGTGCAAATGTTTCTCCGTTGGCCTGCATGTTTCTGAACAGTTGTTCCAGGGCATAGTGAACTGCGGACCCAAATTCAGTGGCTTCGTTTTTTGGAGATGGAATACGGATTAAATTCTTAAAGTAAAATTCCAGCGGGCATTTCAGGTAATTGTTCAACGCCGTTACATTCATTACAAATTTATCCAGCAACGCGTCCATAAAGTCGGCTTCCATTTTATCAATCTCCGGCGCCTGAGTCCTTTCAAAATTCAACGCGTTAAAGGTGGTGATGGTATTGTCGTCAATATATACTCTTTCAACCGGCAGGTGGTGCTGGTCCTGTATTTCTGCAATAAACATAGAAGGTTCCAGTTCCTTGCTATCATTTCTGAAACGACTGTAGGAAATATACAGGTGTTGTTCGGCCCTTGTTAAAGCCACATAAAATAATCGACGCAATTCCTCCTCATCCTTGTGTTTGGAAGTGGATGAGAATATAGTATCCGGTATTGAATAACCACCACCGGGTTTTCGCTTCTTTTCCCAGAATCCTGCGTTGCATCCTGCAAAAAATACATGCTGAAATTCCAGGCCTTTGGAACCATGTGCCGTCAATAAATTAATTCCTTTTTCACTGCCGCTTACCTGCACCAAGGGTAATTTGATGTCTTCCTTTTCCATCAGCTCAATAATGCCTGCAAGTTCTTTTATGTCCATCACGGGATTGCGGCGTGTTTCTTCTTTCACAAAATCAAACAAACCGGTAAGTACCTGCATCTGCCAGATTTTATCGGGTGATTGCATAACAGATGATAATACACCTGCTTCACGGATACAATTTTCAAATATCGTCTGCAATGTTTCATTGGAAACATCGGCCAGTATTTTTTCAATAACGGCGCTTGCTTTTTTCATCGGTTCAGGAAGGGTGGGTGAAAACAAATCTCTCGCCGGAGCTGCTGCTTTTTCTGAGAGTAAACGGCGCATGGAAGTTTTATTATCGCCAAATTTGCGATCGGCTACTTCGGCGCTGAGCTTTGCAATCTCAATGGGTGGAATGTGGAACCAGTCGAAATGCAATATTTCAAACAGCATTTCATCTCCACCATAAGGCACATCATGTTCTCCCGCAAGGTATCTTAACAAAAGGAGTATTTTCTGCGCCAGTGGTATGGTAAGTATATTAATACTTCGTTTGCTGTAAGCCGGAATGCTGCGCAGTGCGAAGTATTGGGCCAGTTCTTCACCGTATTTGTTTTCCTTGTAAATGATACCAATATTCCCGGGAGGAACTTTTTCTTCCAGCAATTTCTCCACCTGCAGGGTTATACCAATCATTTCCTGTCTTTGCGTTTCATATTCTTTTAATTGCGGTGGGTGCAGCAAATGTTTGATGTGGTGGTTACTCGATAAAAGATCCTTGCTCAATTCGGGTATCTTTTTTACCAGTCTTTCTTCATTGCGATCGATCAATGATTTAGATACATCCAGGATGGGTTGGGTGGAACGGTAATTTTTGGTGAGTACCACGGTCAGCATATCTTTCTGGTAGCTATTGGCAAAATCAAGCATATTCTCTACGTTGGCGCCCTGGAAACGATAAATGCTCTGGTCGTCATCCCCTACTACGAATACATTGGGTTTGTCCCAGTAGTTAATGAGCAGGCTTACCAGCCTGTTTTGCGTACCACTGGTATCCTGGTATTCGTCCACCAGTATGTACTGGTATTTTTCCTGGTAACCTGCCAGCAGGTTTTTATTTTCTTCAAAGGCCCTGATTACCCAGTTTATCATATCATCAAAATCGTACCTGCTCCTTGTTCGCATCATCTGCTGGAAATGGTCGAATTCACTGACAGCTGCGCGGAGCTTATTCATTTTTTCCAGCTCTTCTTCTATCTTATCTTTCTTTAGATCACCGGCAATGAAGTTTTTGTATTTCCTCTTATAAATAAAATCTTCCCGGTTGGGAAGGTCGGCCAGGTATTCGTCAATTTTCTGGTTAATAAAGGCTGGGGTCCATCCTTCTTTTTTCATATCGGAAAATAAGGATTGGAGGTTCTTTATTTCAAAATATACATCGCCGCGGTATCTTTTAAGGGGATGGTTTTTTGGAAATGCATCTATGAGTTCTTTAAATAGTTCAATGCTTTCCAGCTCTGATATGGGGTCGAGGGAGGTTTTTTCAAACAGGGATAAATTCTCCTGGATGACTTCATTGCAAAAGGCATGAAAGGTATAGAGGCCAACTTTATAGGCGTCCGCCCCGATAAATCCCAGCAATCTTTTGCGCATGGCCACTACACCCGCATCGGTATAAGTGAGGCAAAGGATATTATCGGGCATCACATCGGTTTCCAGCAAAATCCTGGCTATCCGTGCGCCCAGGATTTGTGTTTTGCCGGTTCCTGGGCCTGCAATGACCATTACCGGCCCCTCGATGGTATCCACCGCCAGCTGCTGCTGTTCGTTCAGTTTTTGGTATTCCTCCCTGAATTTATCCCTTAAATAAGCCTTACCGTTCTGCATGTTTCAAAGATAACCATAACCTCTTTACCGGGATTTCCGGGCGGTTTTAAGGGCAGCGGGCGGCATTTAAATGGTAACGGCGCCTCATTTACTGAATAAACTGCTGAATCTGTACCATTTCGAGACTTTTCCACATTTAGCTCGGGTTTGGTATTCGGCCTTTCCTCTAAGTGTAAACATTTAATTATTGATAAC
>Ga0209069_10002167_pt1 | contig 10088 bp, 7 predicted proteins | sample Str013_2_FD_187202 | JGI IMG/M metagenome (GOLD analysis project Ga0209069, IMG submission 187202) | Freshwater sediment microbial communities in response to fracking from Pennsylvania, USA - Straight Creek_MetaG_SC_2013 (SPAdes) (version 2) | ecosystem: Environmental > Aquatic > Freshwater >...
GAGAGAGAGAGAGAGAGAGAGAGAGCGAGAGAGAGAGAGAAAAGAGAGACAAGAGAGAGAGAGAGAGAGAGAGAGAGAGAGAGAGAGAGAGAGAGAAAAGAGAGAGAGAGAGAGAAAGAGAGAGAGAGAGAGAGAGAGAGAGAGAGAGAGAGAGACAAGAGGGAAAGAGAGAGAAAAAGAGAGAGACAGAGAGAGAGAGAGAGAGAGAGAGAGAGAGAGATATCCGGCTGTGAAGTTTGTGACAGAACGGGCTGGTTTTGCAAGCATTGCTCTTGTGCCGCCGCTACGCCGCGAGGCATTGCGTAAGGGACTTTACCCAGCTGGGCCACTGCCCTTTGCCATGCGGTAAAAACTTGCAATCAATTGCGCCACTTGGCATTGAGTATAGTCATGATTTCAAGACCTGCCAGCGCCAATCATTCTGCCAAGTTCCGTATTGGCCAAGTGGTACGCCACAAGCTTTTTTCTTTCCGTGGTGTAATTTTTGATGTTGATCCGGTGTTCTCCAACACCGAGGAATGGTGGAATTCCATTCCCGCAGATGCGCGGCCAAAGCGTGATCAGCCGTTTTATCATTTGCTGGCTGAAAACAATGACACAGAATATGTGGCCTATGTGTCTGAGCAGAATTTGCAGGCGGATGATATTTCTGGCCCCGTGCGGCACCCGCAGGTGTCGGACTATTTTTCTGGCTATGATACAGCGTTAAACCGATACATTGTAAAACCAGGGCGGACCCATTGAAATGACACAGAAAACAGCACTCATTGTTTGGGGTGGTTGGGACGGACACACGCCAGAGCGTTCGACCGCGATTGTGAAAGAAATTCTGGAGGGTAACGGCTTTGCGGTGCGGGTGGAAACGTCCACTGCCGCCTATGCTGACCCAGCCATTCATGCGCTTAATCTCATCGTGCCGATGATCACTATGTCTGAGATCGGCAAAGAAGAGGTGGCCAATCTTTGCGCGGCGGTTAAGTCTGGCGTTGGCCTTGGCGGCTTTCATGGTTTGATGTGTGATTCATTCCGCAAGGAAACCGAATATCAGTTCATGACCGGCGGCCAATGGGTTGCCCACCCTGGCAACATTATCGATTACCGCGTCAATATCACAAAGCCCGACGATGGCGTGATGAAGGGCGTGGGTGATTTTGATTATCACTCAGAGCAATATTACATGCACTTTGACCCGGCGGTTGAAGTTCTGGCCACCACCACCTTTGACGGCACGCATTGTGATTTCATCAAGGGCGTGGTGATGCCGGTGGTGTGGAAGAAGGTTTATGGCCAAGGTCGTGTTTTCTATTCAGCGCTGGGCCACACAGCAGATGAGTTTGCTAGCCCGCAGATGAAAACTATCCTTGAACGGGGATTGTTGTGGGCGGCGCGCTGAGCTCTTTGGCCGGGCGGATGCCTTTGCGACTATCATAAGCCCAAGGCCTTGCGCCTTGCTCATCACGGGCGTTTTTCACCGTCAGGCGACCGCCTGAGCGATAGAGCGCATAGGCACCCTTTTTCCATACATCGATGCGGTCAATCACCACCTTGGCCTCATGGCATTGGCGGTGCAGCGGGAAATCGGCGATGATGATTTCGGTGGGCGGGCAATAAAGCCCATTGCCGGATTTTTCATGCAAGTAAGAAACTTCAGGGCCCGACTGGGTGCTGAAGCAATCTCCCGAACTGCAATCCCAGCCCGGCCTGTCAGCGGCCTCAAGGAAAGTTGCGGTTTCACCATTGCCCTGCAGCCACCTGTTGGTGGCGAATTTGTTGGTCTTGTTTGCCAAGACAATCTCGCCGCCATGATCAACAATGGCCACATTGGCGGCGCGGTCTTCCACCAGCACGAATGGGCGCTCCATGAAAGTTGCAACGAATATGCCCAACATCAAAATGGGCCAGCCGAAATATCTCAAGCGGCCCAAGCCCACACACAACACGCCTGCCCCCATAACCATGATCACGATGCCAAAGGTGTTGGGCTTGGCAACGATCCAATTGGCACCGGGCCAGGAGGCCACCCAATCAGAAATCAGCATGGTGAACCACAAGCCGAATTGCATGACTTTCAACGGCACATATTCTAGATGAAACGGCATGGCGGCCACGGCCACCACGGCGGGCGGCAAGACGGTAAGCTCCGCCACCGGCAAGGCCAGCCCATTGGCAAAGACGGTATAGGGTTCCATGCGGCCAAACTGGTAGGCCGCCGCAATGCCCGTCGCACTGCCTGCGCAAATTGAAATGCCAGCGCCCCTGATGACAGCGTCTTTGGCGTGGGCCCAAGCCCGCGCACCCCAGGTTTTCGGATGCACATAAGTGCCGCGCATGGTGCGATACCAACTGTGGAAGGCAATAATCGCCATCACCGCCAGATATGACATCTGGAAACTGGCACCCAAAGATTCCTCTGGCGTCAGCAGCAGAACGATAACGGCTGACAGCGCCAGATTGCGCATCGAAAAGCCCGGCCTATCCAGCAAGATGGCAATGAACATGGTGGCTGTCATGATGAAACTGCGCTCAGTGCGGGAGCCTGCATCGGCGAGCAGCATGTAAAGTAGACAGACCAGAAGGCCCGCCACCGCCGCCCATTTCTTGATAGGGTAACGCAGTGCCAAAAATGGAAACAGCGCCAGACAGGCCCGCACCAGCCAGAAAGTGAACCCGCCGACAATCGACATGTGCAAGCCAGCCACGCCCACCATGTGGGCAAGGCCAGAGATCTGCACGCTGGTGGTGATCTCATCGCCAATGCCGTAACGTTCGCCCGTCACCATGCTGGCGCCAAAATGCCCAAGCCCGCCGGGGATGACGGCAAAGATACGTTCGTTGATCACAAGGCGCAGGCTGCGGAAAATGCGCCTGTATTGAAAACGCCAAGGCACTTCGGCTTGCACCAAGGTAGGCTCACCAATCAGACGCCCGCCTGCCCCCACCGAGGAGAAGAACATGCTGCGGCCATAGTCAAAGCCGCCGGGGATCACCGGGCGCGGCAGGGGCGAGAGATAGGCGTTGAACTTAATAAAGTCGCCCACCTCCAGCCATTCGGACTCGGTGGCATAGATGCGCACGCGCCGTGGGGTTTCCCCATCGGGAATGCCACTGGCTTCGGCCACTTCAATTTCCAACATGCGCGCGCCATTGTTGCGCGGCGAGAAATTGGCGATCCAGCCTGCCATGGACACACCGCTGGTGGGGCCGCGCAGCATGGGCGTTTCAACTTCCCATTCGCGCAATTTGGTGGTGGCGATTCCCACCAGCAAAACACCAGCCAGAAACAGTGCGGCGTTGTTGCGCCGTTGAACCAACAGTGCTGCGGCGATTGCCGCCACAACCACGGTGGCGAGAAGAGAAGGCTCCCACGTCAGATCGAAATAGATCCAGTCTCCGAACATCAAGAAGAACGGAACATAGAGGAACAGATGCGCCTCTTGGGCTTTCACCTGCGACCAGAACCACGCCAAGATTTCAGCAAAATTCGGCAGCTTCAGGCCTTGTAAAAGACCCTGCCCTTTAACACCTTCCGCCGTTGTGCTACCGAGCGCGCCAATGGTCACCAAGCGCCCCTCCCCGGGGTGGACTTAAAAGGAAAATTCGCTTCATGTCATCGGCCAAATTGCCAGTTACCCGTTTTGCCCCCTCGCCGACCGGTTTTCTCCACATCGGCGGCGCGCGCACGGCCTTGTTCAACTGGGCCTATGCCAAGGGTCATCACGGCAAAATGTTGCTGCGCATCGAGGATACCGACCGCGAGCGCTCTAACCCCGAAGCCACCAAAGCCATTCTGGATGGCCTCACTTGGCTGGGCTTGAACTGGGACGGCGAAGCCGTTTCGCAGTATTCGCGTATGCACCGCCATGCTGAAGTGGCGAATGACCTCTTGGCGCGCGGCAAGGCCTATCTCTGTTATTGCTCGCCGGAAGAGTTGACCGCCATGCGCGAAAAGGCCGAGGTTGAAAAGCGCCCCATTCGCTATGACGGCACATGGCGTGATCGTGACCCATCAACGGCCCCGGCGGGTGTGAAACCCGTCATCCGCTTCAAGACACCCCAAGAAGGCGAAACCGTCATCAACGATCACGCCCAGGGCCGCGTGGTGATCCCCAACAAGGATCTCGATGATCTCATCATCCTGCGCTCTGACGGCAACCCAACCTATAATCTCTCAGTGGTGGTGGATGACCATGACATGGGTGTCACCCACATTATTCGCGGGGTTGACCATCTGACCAATGCGGCGCGCCAGACGCAGATTTATATGGCCATGGACTGGGATGTTCCAGAGATGACGCATGTGCCGCTGATCCATGGGCCTGATGGGGCCAAACTCTCCAAGCGCCATGGCGCGTTGGGCGTAGAGGCATACCGTGCCATGGGCTATTTGCCGGCTGCCTTGCGCAATTATCTCGCAAGGTTGGGCTGGAGCCACGGCGATGACGAGATTTTTTCGACAGAGGAATTGGTGCGCTGGTTTGATCTGGATGGCATCGGCAAATCGCCAGCGCGCTTTGATTTTGCCAAGCTGGAGAACCTCAACGGCCACTATCTGCGCCACACCGCTGATGATGAATTGGTCAATCAATTCATTGATTTCCTGCCGCATATTGAAGGCGGGCCTGAACTGCTGGCACGCATTGACACGGCCATGAAAGCCAAATTGCTGGCCGCCATGCCTGGCCTCAAAGAACGCGCCAAGACATTGGTGGAGTTGAAATCAGCGGTGGCCTATCTCTTTGCGGTACGTCCACTCAAGTTGGACGACAAGGCCCAGGCTCTGCTGAATGACGAAAGCAAGGCTGCCCTGAAGGAGTTGCTGCCATTGCTTGCTGCCAGCGAATGGAATGCCCAGGCGCTTGAAGCCGCTGTGAAAGCTCATGCTGAGGCCACAGGCATAAAGCTTGGCAAATTCGCCCAGCCTTTGCGTGCTGCCCTCACGGGAACGTCAACTTCGCCACCTATATTCGATGTGTTGGCTGTGTTAGGCAGAGACGAGGCCATGGGCCGAATATCAGATCAACTGGTGTAAGTGTTTACATATACGACAGTCTCATTGACCTTTTTATCGCAGTGCAATATATCATTCAGAAAATTGCAGGGAGTTTCTCATGGCCGAAACCGCAAAACTAAATGTTGAGGGCAAAGACCTCGAACTGCCCGTGATGAAGGGCACCATTGGCCCTGATGTTGTGGATATTGGCAAACTCTATGCCCAATCCGGCATGTTCACCTTTGACCCTGGCTTCACGTCAACTGCGTCTTGCAAATCCACCATCACTTATATTGATGGCGATGAGGGCGTGTTGCTTTACCGCGGCTATCCCATCGAACAATTGGCGATGCAGGGCGACTTTATTGAGAGCTGCTACCTGCTCTATTACGGCGAATTGCCAAATGCCGAACAGCGCAAGAAATTTGAAACCGCCATCACGCGCCACACCATGGTGCATGATCAGGTGGCCCTGTTCTTCCGTGGCTTCCGCCGCGATGCCCACCCTATGGCCATCATGGTGGCGGTTGTTGGCGCAATGGCGGCCTTCTACCATGACTCCACCGACATCAATGATCCACGCCAGCGTGAAATTGCAGCGCACCGGATGATAGCCAAGCTGCCAACCATTGCGGCGATGACTTATAAATATCATATCGGCCAACCATTCGTTTATCCGCGCAATGATCTGTCTTACGCGGCAAACTTCCTGCACATGTGTTTTGCCGTGCCGTGCGAAGAATACAAGGTGAAGCCGGAAGTGGCACGCGCCATGGACCGCATTTTCACTTTGCACGCTGACCATGAGCAGAATGCGTCCACCTCAACGGTGCGCCTTGCTGGCTCATCGGGGGCCAACCCATTTGCTTGTATCGCTGCGGGCATCGCTTGTCTTTGGGGGCCTGCCCATGGCGGTGCCAATGAAGCAGCCCTGAAGATGCTGGAAGAGATCGGCACGGTGGACAAGATTCCGGCTTTCATTGAAAAGGTGAAGGACAAGTCATCCAACGTCAAGCTGATGGGCTTTGGCCACCGCGTTTATAAAAACTATGACCCACGCGCCAAGATCTTGCAGGCTTCGGCCCATGAAGTGTTTGAGGCTTTGGGCATAAAAGATGATCCGCTGCTGGATGTGGCCCGCGCGCTTGAGAAGGTGGCCTTGTCTGATGAATATTTCATTCAGCGCAAGCTCTACCCCAATGTGGATTTTTATTCCGGCATCATTCTGCGCGCCATGGGCTTCCCCACTTCCATGTTCACCGTGTTGTTCGCCTTGGCGCGCACTGTGGGTTGGATTTCACAGTGGAAAGAAATGATCGAAGACCCGGCGCAGAAAATTGGTCGCCCACGCCAGCTTTATGTTGGGCCAACCAAGCGCGATTACGTGGCAGTGGGCAAGCGGTGACGAGGCGGTATAACTCGCAATTTGCTGGTATCATTTCCGCGATATTTATTTCGCTGGCGCTGAGCTCCCCGGACGCTACCGCCGACTCTTCTTTTAATTGTAAAACTGCTCATTCAGCTGATGAGAAGGCAGTATGTGCGAATGAATTTTTGGCTTCGATGGATGCGCTTATCGCTAAATCTTACCTGACATCCGATCCCCGGTTTGCAGACAAAGAGGTGGTAGGCAGGGCTTTTCTCCATGACCGTGCTGCTTGCGGGTCAGACGCAGTCTGCATTGCCGGTGTTCAATGGGGCATGTTGGTAGATTACGATGGGAGCCGGTTCGGCGCACTTCCGGCGTGGGTGGAACGTTACTTGCTGGCAGGGCTTGAAAGGCGTGCTGAAAAGCTTGCGGCTGAACAGCCACAGAAGCAAAATAAGTTTCCGGCTGTACCGGGCGAATGTGCAATGACACATATACAAACAATAACGACGCGTGGAGGCGAGGAATTAAAAGATGATAATGAAGGTGACGGAGTGCGCGTCACTTTTGAAAGCGGCGTTAGCCTCGTCGACTACAATCGTCATTATGGACTTATTACTGATTTTAAATTCGTCAAAGCCAAAGACGTAGTTGCCTTATGTCTCGTTAGTATTCCCCACGATTGCCCCAAAGGGGATGATCGCGGAAAGACATACTTTGTATATGATGCCACAAACTTTCCCAAAACTGATTGGCTTATGGGCGATAGCCAACATTCGTGTGGTGGCGAATAAATCCAAGAGCATTTCATTTCCCTTCAGCTAAAGCTGCGCCGATATCGGCTTCCGCCACCAGTTTGCCATCCACCTTGGCTTCGGCTTTCCATTTATACATCGGGCCGCGTTTGGCAGTCAGCTGAATATGGAAATGCAACGTGTCTCCCGGCCCTACGGGTTTGCGGAAGCGGCAATTCTCAATCATCGTGAAGAACACCAGCTTTCCGGCATTTTCTGGATTGGCTTCCAAAGTCATGGCACCCGCCGTCTGGGCCATGGCCTCAACAATCAAGACACCCGGCATCACCGGCTTTTGTGGAAAGTGGCCCGGAAAGAATGGCTCATTGATGGTAACATTCTTGATACCGATGCAGGATTGTTCGCCGTCGATTTCGATAATCTTGTCGACCAGCAGGAACGGATAACGGTGCGGCAAAAGCTGCATGATGCGGTTGATGTCGATGGATTTCTTGGGGGCGGCAACTTCGGTCATGATACCTCAAATGAAAAGGGCGGAAGTGAATTCCGCCCTTTGTATCGATATCAAGTGATTTGGTCTAGAAGCGCGTTCCCAAAGAGAAGCGCCAATATTGTACGGCGTCGTTCGGGCCTTTGAGCAATGGGTAAGACCAATCGAGGCGCAATGGGCCGAAGGGCGATTGCCACACGAGGCCCGCACCAACCGAGGCGCGGAGATAGGCCGTGTCGTCGATGCCACAAGCGACACAACTTGCTCCGCCTGAAAACGGATCACGACCACCAGAGTTAAACACCGTACCGAAGTCGGAGAACACCGCACCCGAAATGCCCAAGGCTTCTGGCAGACCGAGCGGGAAGTTGGCTTCAATGGTGCCGATGGCATAATCATCAGCGCCAATGGTTTGGAATGCACCATTGTTGCCTTTTTGCACAGGGCCAACACCACCGGGCGCAAAACCACGGAAGCTGTCGCTGCCTTTAAAGAAACGGTCTTGGATGTTGATTGTATTGCTACCCAAAGCCTGAATGTGGCCTGCGCTGCCCGCTACTTTGATGACAACCTGGTTGTCCAGCAGCGGAATGAAATACCAAGCTTTGGCTTCTGATTTTCCATATTGGGCATCACCAAAGACACCCGCAAAATCAGCACTCAATTGGGCACGCAAACCTGACGTTGGAAGTTGCGGGTTATCGACTGCATCATAGGTGTAAGTGCCGCCAACCGAATTCTTCCAAGTGGCACCCTGTTGGGCCAGAACCGCCGGTGTTGCCACGGTTGCATCCACGCCAGAGATGTTGCGCTGGGCGATCAAATATTTCAGACCGAGAGATTGATATTCATCAAGCTTGAAGCCAGTGCGCAAGCTGCCACCATATTGTGTGGAAGTGTAGGAAGAGCTGATCTGGTTGTCTGTGTTGTTGGCAAAGAGGTCAATGCCCGCAGACATGGGCGAACCCATGAAATAAGGATCAGTGAATGAATAGTTCAAAGACTGGCGCACAAAACTGGCGCTGGTTGAAATGCTCTGCTGATAGCCACGGCCAAACATGTTGCGCTCAGCATATTCAATGGTGCCAACAATGGTTTCGACCGATGAATAGCCAATCGAGAAGGTGACGGAGCCCGTAGACTTCTCGGATACATCCACCGTCAGGATTATCTTGTCAGGGGCCGAGCCTGGAGTGTCTTTGAAATCGATCTTTTCAAAATAGTTCAATGCCGTCAGGCGGCGGCGCGCGCGTTCCACCAAAGTGCGGTTGAAGGCATCACCTTCATAGAGCTGCAATTCGCGGCGGATCACTTCATCAAAGGTGCGAGTGTTGCCAACAATATCAATGCGCTCAACATAAGCGCGTGTACCTTCAGTGATGTTATAGGTGATGACAATGGTGCGGCCATTGGGGTTGCGTTCAACCTTCGGATCAACTTTCGCAAAAGTGAAGCCCTGGTTAGATGCTTCCAAAGTCAAAGCTTCAACAGACTTGTCAACCTTGGAGGCGTCAAACACATCGCCCACGCCAGTGCGCACTTTTCTGCGCAGCTCTGCACCGTTCAAATTGGCGGTACCCACATTTACGGCCACGTCCGAAATTGTATAGCGTGGACCTTCTTCGATTGCGATGTTGATGAGGAAGCCAACGCCTGACGGCTTCAGCTTTGCCTCAGCCGACGAGATTTGAATGTCCGCATAGCCGTTCTTGAGATAGAAGCGGCGGATCAGCTCTTTGTCGTATTCAAGCTTGTCAGGGTCATAGGTTGTATTGTTGCCAAACGGGTTCCACCAAGCCTTTTGCTTGGTGATCATGGCACTGCGCAGGCGATCAGAGCTGATCGAGCGATTGCCCGTAAAAGAAATTTCGTCGATTTGGGTCTTGCTGGATTCGTTAATCTGGAAAGCAATGTTGACGCGGTTGTCACCCAAGCGGATGAGCTGCGGATTCACACGCACGTTGTAAAAGCCCTTGGCTTGATAAAGCGCCAAGATGCGGCGGGTGTCTGCCTGCACACGCGCTTTGGTATAAATCATGTTCTGGTGAACTTGCACTTCCTTTTCGAGGGTCGGATTGTCGATCTCCTCGTTGCCTTCAAAGTGCACGCGGTTGATCATCGGATTTTCAACAACGTGAATGACGATGTTGGCACCTTGGCGATCAATCTTCACATCGGAGAACAGGCCCGTTTGAAACAAGGCCTTGATGGATGCGTCAATCTTGTCCGAAGTGGGGTTCTCGGTGGCAGCGAATTGCAAATAAGACAGAATCGTTTCGCGTTCGACGCGCACGTTGCCTTGGATGATAACGCCCGTCACAGCTGCTTGCGCAGATGTGGGCATGGCAAAGGTGCCAACCACAGTGGGCAGCACAAAAGCCATAAATACGAAGAGAATGCCAGCCAGGCCGAATTTTTTACGCATCAATAAACCAATCTCAACCCTAAAAACCGCCCTGATCACACATCGACTTTCAGCATTTA
>Ga0209069_10002168_pt1 | contig 10078 bp, 10 predicted proteins | sample Str013_2_FD_187202 | JGI IMG/M metagenome (GOLD analysis project Ga0209069, IMG submission 187202) | Freshwater sediment microbial communities in response to fracking from Pennsylvania, USA - Straight Creek_MetaG_SC_2013 (SPAdes) (version 2) | ecosystem: Environmental > Aquatic > Freshwater >...
CAAGATGTATCTCAATGAAATCTTCAAAGGCCGCTATCACAAGGCTCCGCGCGTCACCGAATTTCCCAATGCCTCAAATCTGAACGAGCTGATGATCGTTGGGCCGATCACAGTGCGCAGCGCCTGTTCGCACCACCTTTGCCCGATCATCGGCAAGCTATGGATTGGCTTGATGCCGAACCAACATTCCAATCTGATTGGTCTGTCCAAATATACCCGCCTGGCGGATTGGGTGCTGTCACGCCCTCAAATTCAGGAAGAGGCGATTTCGCAGATCGCCGACCTGTTCATGGATATGGTGAAGCCGGATGGTTTGGCCATTGTGATGGAAGCAGACCATTTCTGCATGCACTGGCGGGGTGTAAAAGAGGCCGACTCGCTGATGATCAATTCGGTCATGCGCGGGTCATTCTTGAAGAACCCCAGTTTGCGCCGCGAATTCTTAGCCCTTATCCCGAGGAAAACCTGATGCTTGTCCGTTGTCTCTATGCCAGCCGCATTGCCAAAGCGCAGCCCGCTGCGGTTTTGCGCGCCATTCTTGAAGAGTCGCGCAAGAACAATGTGAAAAATGGCATCACCGGCATGTTGATTGCCACCAAGGATAGTTTCATCCAGGTTTTGGAAGGCGGGCGCATGCAGGTGTGCCAGACCTATAATCATATCGCCCAGGACAAGCGCCATAGCGATGTTACAATTCTCTCCTTTGAAGAAATTCCACAGCGCAGCTTTGAAGGCTGGTCGATGGGTGAGGTGACGGTTGGCCAGATCAATCCGTCGATCTTGCTGAAACATTCTCCCACGCTGCAAATTGATCCCTTCGCCATGTCAGGCGCATCGGTTCTGGCATTGCTGAGTGAGTTGGTGGCATCGGGAACGGTGATCTGCGGGAATGCGACGCGCGCGAAGCGGTAGATTTACCTCACCCTTCCCCCTTCGGGGGAAGGTGCCCAACGGGCGGATGAGGGTCTTATCGCGAGTCCAATTTTTGAAAATCTCACTGGTGATAAGGCCCTCATCCGACCTGTCGGCCACCTTCTCCCGTGGGGAGAAGGGCGAATATTCGGTGAGATTCAATTCAAAATTAATACCCCGCCGCTGCCCCGGCTGGCCTTCTGTCATCATGCGCGCCATAGATTTTACCCGGCACGGGCTTGGATGTGGCCATGGCATCATTACCGGATGAGGCTGTCGCAGGATCAGCAGGCGGGCCAACGAGGATTGCTTCGGCGGCACCCCAAGGGCTTTGCGTCTTGATCGTATAGCCCATATCCGTCAGCAACTTTGCTGTGTCTGGCGAAAGAGCAAAGGGCTCCACCGCAACTTCATCGGGCAGCCATTGGTGATGGAAACGTGGGGCATCGACAGCCTCTTGGATGTTCATGCCGTAGTCCACCACATTCATCAGTGTTTCGAGGGTAATGGTGATGATGCGTGAGCCCCCGGGGCTGCCCAGAACCATAAACGTTTTTCCATCCTTGGTGACGATGGTGGGGCTCATCGAACTGAGCGGACGTTTGCCTGGGGCGATCACATTGGTCTTGCCCTGAACGAGGCCAAAGAGATTGGGCACGCCGGGCTTGGTGGTGAAATCATCCATTTCATCATTGAGGAAGAAACCAGTGTCACCCGCCATTACCTTGGCACCGAAGAGGGCGTTGATCGTGTAGGTGACAGAGATCGCATCGCCCTTGGCATCCACGATGGAATAATGGGTGGTCTCGGTGCCTTCGTGGGGTGGTGTGCCGGGCTGAACTTCTTTCGATGGCGTCGCTTTGGCCGCATCAATCTTGGCGCGGATGGCACTCGCGTGTTCCTCGGATAAAAGCTTGTCGATCGGGTTCTTCACAAAATCTGGATCGCCCAGGCTGAAGTTGCGGTCCACATAGGTGTGGCGCATGGCTTCCACCATGGTATGAACGCCAGCGGCCGAGTGAAAGCCCATGTCGCTCATCGGATAGGCCTTGAGGATATTGAGAATTTCGCAGATGGCCGTTCCGCCTGAACTGGGTGGTGGGGCGGAGATGAGATCAAGCCCGCGATAATTGCAGCGGATGGGCGGCAGCTCTTCAACTGTATATTTAGCCAGATCTTCCTTGCTGATGATGCCGCCATTTTTGCTGCTCGCATCGACAAGCGCATCGGCAATGGGCCCTTTGTAGAAAGCGTCTGGCCCGTTGGCCGAAATTTTCTTGAGCGTGGCCGCGAGATTTTTCTGCACAAAGACATCCCCGACATTCCACGGCTTGCCATCATGCAAAAATATCGCGGCGACATTGGACTGCTCAGCGAAAGCGTTGGTCGACGCATTCAAAATATTCACATCGCCCTGATTGAGCATGAAGCCTTCCTCCGCCAGTTTGATCGCGGGGGCCATCACATCTTCGCGTTTCATCGTGCCATATTTTTGCAGCAGCGTGTCGAGACCCATCACCGTGCCCGGAACACCAGCGGCGAGAAAGCCTTTCAAGCTGAGGTCCGGCACCACATCGCCTGCCGCATTGAGAAACATTTTTTCGGTGGCCGCACCCGGGGCTTTCTCTCGGAAGTTCAAGAACACGTCCTTGCCATCCACCATATGCAAAGTGGCAAAACCGCCGCCACCGATATTGCCACAGCATGGATTTGTGACCGCCAGCGCATAGCCTACGGCCACGGCGGCATCCACGGCGTTGCCACCCTTCTGCAAGATTTCAACGCCCACATCAGTGGCCAGATGCTGCGATGTGACGACCATCGCATGATCGGCCGCAACAGGTTGGCGGGTGACGCTTTGGGCCGGTGAAGCTAAGGCCAAGCTTACAGCCAAAGCGGCCGCGCTGAGACGATGAAATCTGGTCATGCTGCATTCGCTCCTGAGCCAATGGTTTAATTAAACGCCGGACACAGCAAAATGACAAGCATGTCAGCTTGAACACAGGTTTGTGACTATGCGCCCAACGACTGTGTGCTAAACTTTATCCATGCGTAGGCTTTTCGCTATATTGTTTACGTCTTTCCTCAGTGCTTCGGCTTGGGCTGAGGCAGGCTTGAATGATTATGCGGTGAGGCTCGATAAGCTCTTTGCAGAGCTGCACGGCAACTTGGATGAGACGACATCGAAATTGATTGAAGTGCAGATCTGGTCGGTCTGGGCCAATGAGAGCACGCCTGAGGCGGTTGCGCAATTGGCCGAAGCTTCCAGTGCGATGAATGCCGGGGCCTTTGACGTGGCTGAAAAAAAGCTGATCGCCATCGTGCAAGCCCATCCTGATTTTGCCGAGGCTTGGAACCGCCGCGCCACGCTTTATTTTATGCAGGGCCGCTATGAGGAAAGTCTGGCTGATATTTCCCATGTGTTGGATTTGGAGCCGCGCCACTTCGGCGCACTCTCGGGCAAGGGCATGGTGTTGCGGGCGCAAGGCAAACCCGCCGAGGCCTTGCGGGCCATGAAAGACGCGCTGGAGATTAATCCTTACGCAGCGGGCTTGAAGGATTCGGTCGAGCGGCTGGAGAAGATGAATCCGGAGCTGTGACCCGGTGGCTTCAAGTTCTGGTAGATCAACGGAAACGTTCTCCCTCCCCTGACTTCAGCAGTGCAATCGCATATGAAACAAAGTGTCACCCTTCCCCCTTCGGGGGAAGGTGCCCGACAGGGCGGATGAGGGTCTTACAACGAGTCCAATTTTCGAATATCTCACTGGTGCGAAGGCCCTCATCCGGCCTTCGGCCACCTTCTCCCGAGGGGAGAAGGGAAAGAAGAAGTTAGACACAATCAAACCCTTGCCGAACTACGGCTTTCCCGCCTCAGCCAAAGCCGACTTGATCTGTGGCAAAAGATCGGCATTGGCGCAGAGATAGCCGCCTGAATAGAGTGGTTCGGTCTCGCCATTTAGGCCTTGCACAAAACCGCCCGCTTCGCGGATGAAGAGAATGCCAGCTGCCATGTCCCAAGGTTTCAGGCCATGGGCCCAGCCGCCGTCAAAGCGGCCCATCGCGGTGTAGCACATGTCCAAGGCCGTTGAGCCGATACAGCGCAAACCTGCCACTTTGGTTTGCATGACGGCCAGTTCGTTGCGCTGCTGTTCATGGTTCTTGTCGGCCCGGTTGGGCAGACCGCAAAAGAGCAAAGCTTCCGAAATCTCGCGCCTTGCGCCGACGCGCATGCGTTTGTTGTTCAAAAATGCGCCCGTTCCTTTTTCGGTGTGAAACAATTCATCGGTGATCGGATTATAAGTGACACCCGCCACGATCTCGCCCTTGCGTTCCAAAGCAATGGTCAGCGCAAAAAGCGGCAACGCGTGCATGAAATTGAACGTGCCGTCGATCGGGTCAATGATGAAACGATGATCTGGATCGGTGCCTTTGACTTCCGCCTCTTCTTCGCCGAGGAAACCATAGGTGGGTCGTGCATTGGCCAGTTCCGAACGCAGGATTTTCTCGGCCTTCTTGTCGGAATTGGTGACAAAATCGGCCGGGCCTTTGACCGATATTTGCAGCGAAGACACTTCGCCATAGTCACGCTGAACGCCGCGCGCGGCTTTGCGAACGGCAGCAATCATCACAGTCATAATCGGGGTGGTGGCCAAGGTTGAATACTCTCAATTTCGAATTGGCGTTGCCCTTATCACCCTTCCCCCCTTGGGGGAAGGTGCCCCGAAAGGGGCGGATGAGGGCCTTATCGCGAGTCCAATTTTCGAAAATCTCACTGGTGATAAGGCCCTCATCCGCTCGTTGGGCACCTTCTCCCGGTGAGAGAAGGGCAAATAATACCTAATTTGCCGTCGGGTCTGGAATAGGCTTGAAGGCATCGGCGCGGGCTTGCGCGTCTTTCACCATCCCCGGATCAGCTTTCTCAGCGGCGCTATCGAGTTGCACATCGCCTCGGCCCGCTTTCTTGGCAATGAAGTTCCATTTCAAGGCCTCAATTGGGTCTTGCGGCACGCCGGGCACGCCTAGAGCCAGAATGCGCGCCAGGCGGTTCTGCGCCACGGCGTTGCCGTGTTGGGCGGCCACCAGCAGCCATTTGGCACCCAATGCCTCGTCCTTCTGCACGCCTTCGCCCCGAAAGACGAGCACGCCATATTCCACCGCCGCTTCGGGCATGCCCTGCACGGCGGCTTTGGCAAGAAGTTCGGTGGCGGTAATCATGTTTTTATCAACGCCCTTGCCGTCCATATGCAACAGCGCCAAATTATACTGGGCGCGCGGGCTGCCCTGATCAGCGGCGGCTTTGAACCACTTGGCCGCGTTGGGCCAATCGGACTGTGTGCCATAAAGCCCGGTGTAATAAAGGCCCAGATTATACTGCGCTTTGGCGTTGCCGGACTCTGCGGCTTTTTGCAGCCAGGGTGCGCCATCAATCACATTGGGCTTTTGGCTGGTGCCTGCGATCAGCAACATGGCCAGAGCCAATTCAGATTCGGCATCGCTTTGATCAGCTCCCTTCTGAAACCAGATTTGCGCTTGCTTTAAATCAACCTCAACGCCCAAGCCCTTTTGGAAAATGCTGCCCAGCATGAGCCAGGCGCGTGGATCGTTTTTTTCGGCATAGGTATCGGCAATTTTTTTGGCTTCAGGATAGTTCTTGTCTTGAAAAAGCGTGATGGCTTCTTCGAACGAAGCAGGCGGCGGGGCTTGGGCGAAGGCGGGCGCTGCCAAGGCCAATGCGAGGGCCAGCGTGGCCAAAGTTTTCTTCATCTCAGAGCTTGCCCAAATCGGTGATCACTTTCGTGGCCATGTCAGCACTTTGCCACATGTCGTCAGAAGGGCGAATGAAATCCGATTGTTTTGACAGAATAATGGCTTCTGTCGGTGTGGCAGGGTCCAGCGGCACGCCAGGGATTTGGGCAAGATTATTCCACCATTTCACCAAAGGCTCGCCCTCGTGATGGGTTTTCTGGCGAAAGCCCACATAGTCTGCGCCCTGCTCTGCGGCCTCCATGGCGTTATGGCGTGACGTGCCGCAATCTAGGCCAATCATTGCATCTTTGGGGAGCGACATCCGTAAATCAAGCAAATTATGCTCGGTTTTGCTCACATGCAGACCATCTGCCCTCAGACGCGAGACGATGCGGGGTTCGCAATCGGCAAGCAAAACAGCAAGGCCAAGCTCTTGCAATGCTGCTACGTCTTCCTGTTTGAGATTTTCATGCACAACAATCGAAGCGCAATCGCCCACCGCACAGGCGGCCTTGGCGCAGGCGATAGTTTCTTTTGCACCCAGCGCGGCAGGAGCGACGAGGAAAAATCTTACGGCCATGATTATTTCTTCAAAGCCGCAACGCCGGGAAGGTCTTTGCCTTCAAGCCATTCGAGGAAGGCACCGCCTGCGGTGGAAATGTAAGTGAAATCATCGGCCACGCCCGCGTGGTTCAGCGCAGACACAGTATCGCCGCCGCCTGCAACGGTGACGAGCTTGCCAGCCTTGGTGAGAGAAGCAGCATGTTGCGCCGTGGCTACTGTGGCCTTGTCGAAGGGTTGAATTTCAAATGCGCCGAAAGGCCCATTCCACACCAAAGTTTTGGCGGCATCGAAGGCCTTGTTGACGGCGGTAATGGAGGCAGGCCCCACATCCAACATCATTTCATCGGCGGCGATGTCTTTAATCGCCACAACGCGGCTTGGTGCACCGGCTTTGAATTCTTTCGAGACAACGCCGTCTGTCGGCAGCAGCAATGTGCAGCCCTTGGCTTTGGCGCGGGCCATGATTTCCACAGCGGTGGGGATCAAATCTTTTTCGCAGAGCGACTTGCCGACATCAAAACCTTGCGCCGCCAAGAACGTATTGGCCATGCCACCACCGATCACGATGGTGTTGGCAATGCCGGTGAGATTGCCAAGGAGATCAAGCTTGGATGAAACCTTGGCCCCGCCCACAACAGCAACAAGTGGCCGTGTTGGATTTTCAAGTGCGGCTTGCAGCGCCTTGAGTTCGGCTTCCATGGCGCGGCCCGCATAAGCTGGGATCACATGGGCGATGCCTTCGGTGGAGGAATGCGCTCTGTGTGCGGCAGAGAAAGCGTCATTCACGAATATGTCGCCGAGGCCGCCCAGCATTTTGGCAAAGCCAGCATCGTTCTTTTCTTCGCCGCCGTGATAGCGGGTGTTTTCCATCAGGATCACATTGCCTGCCTTGGCGTTGACCACGGGGGCAGATTGCCAATCGGTGAAGATGAACTCAACCTTGTGGCCGAGCGCCTTTTCCAACGCAGGCGCGACGGGCTTCAAAGACATTTCTGGCACAACCTTGCCCTTGGGCCGATCAAAATGCGCGAGGATAATCACGGCAGCACCCTTGGCCAGCAGCTCCTTCAAAGTGGGCACCACGCGGTCAATGCGGGTGGTATCTGTGACATGGCCGTTTTCCATTGGCACGTTGAGATCAAGGCGAATGACCACGCGCTTGTTGGCGACGTTCACATCATCAAGGGTGCGGAATGCGGGCATGGATGGCTCCTGATTTGAATTTATGAGGGGCGTACATCAAGCCGCCGCGCGGGGCAAGAGCTTGCGAAGCCGCGTGCAATTTGACATAGGCAGGCCAACACAGGAGCTTTCCATGACAGACACAACCCGCGATTCCAATGGCAACGAACTCAAAGACGGCGACAACGTCACCCTCATCAAGGATTTGAAAGTGAAGGGTGCCAATGTGACGCTGAAACGCGGCACGATGATCAAGGGCATCCGCCTCACAGGCAATACAGAAGAAGTCGATTGCCGCCACGAGAAGGTGAAGGGCCTGGTGTTAAGGACGGAGTTTTTGAAGAAGGCTTGAGGGGGCAGCTATCAATCCCAACTCCTTCGACGACGGATAAGGAGAAAGCCAATGTTGACGGTTATGAAAGATTCAAGAGGCCTGAAACTAAAGGGCGATCAGACTTCATAGTGTTTTCAGAAATCCTAAATGATGGAACGGCACCGTAAATTGAAGCCACAGTTTGTGCGCGAAACGAAGCCTTTGGCAGCAAAGTCACCTCATCTCCATTCAACTTTAGAGTGCCCGCTAATGCACCTGCGTCGGAATACAATTTCAACGGAAACGGCGGCGCTTCAAAATATTCACCACTCGAAGGATCGGTCGCTGATAAAAATAAAAATGCCTGCTGTTTCCAAACAGGCAAATTGAACGATACTTCTACGACAAGCCTTTTTGTGCGATATACTTTTAGAAGAAATCTGAGCGTGTCACCGACGGCTTTCAAGTCTCTGTCGAATTCATCAAGTGTCGGCGAAAGTTCGGGCCTTATTGCTTTCAGGATTTCGACTGTTCTCTCCATTGAAATTTCCGACGCATCAGCTCGCGTAGGAAAGTCAGCAGGCACGCCAACATGCACATATCTTTGCCACCAATCTTCTCTATTCCTCCGACTTTCGACCTCATTTGTGATTTTGATCATTCCGGATTCGAGAGTCGGATTAAATTGCACATAGAGGGCCGAATAGGAACCAAGGCTGACGCGTTTTGAATTTAGTAACAACGCTATTCGCCTACCATATGCTACGGCGTCGTCGTGATCCTTCAGGTACGCACTGCTCCTGTGGTCGGTGCCGACAAAATACCGAATATCGTTGAGTAGCGATGGTCTTTCGTCACTGAGCAATCCCCAGAGTTTACTCGCTGGTACTAGTCACGTTTTTGACTCCCAAAGTGATCTTGCGTTCACTTCCCACTCGCCGCCTTCACCACGGCCTTGGCTGTGATGCCGAATTTTTCGTAGAGAATCTCCGCCGGAGCACTCGCACCGAACCCGTGCATCCCCACAAACTTGCCGTTATCGCCGATGAATTTTTCCCAACCGGTTTTCACGCCAGCTTCCACAGCGATGCGGATTTTTTCGGTTCCCAGCAGCTTGGCCTTGTAAGCCTTGGACTGCTTCTCGAACAATTCCATCGACGGAACTGAAACCACGCGGGTGGCGATGCCCTTCTTGTCGAGCATCTCTTTCGCGTTGATGGCAATTTCAACTTCGGAACCCGAAGCAAAGATCACCGCCTTGGCCTTTTTGGCGGAAGGTGCAATTTCATAGGCGCCCAAGCCACACAGGTTCTTCGCAGAATAGGTCAATCGTGCAGGCTTCAACTTCTGACGTGTGATCACCAACACGCTTGGCGTTTTGGGCATTTCCAGCGCCAGCTGCCAGCATTCCACCGCTTCCACGGCGTCGCAGGGGCGCATCGTCACCAGATTCGGGATCACGCGCATCGCGGCCAAGTGTTCAACGGGTTGATGGGTTGGGCCATCTTCGCCGAGGCCAATGGAATCATGTGACATCACGAAGATCGAGCGAATGCCCATCAGTGCTGCCAAGCGGATCGAAGGGCGGCAATAATCAGTGAAGCAGAAGAAGGTGCCGCCATAGGGAATCACACCGCCATGCAGCGCCATGCCGTTCAGCGCTGCCGCCATGCCATGTTCACGGATGCCATAGGAAACATAAGAGCCGGAATAATCACCCGCGTTGAAAGACTTTTGATCCTTCGAGTTGGTGTTGTTGGAATGGGTGAGATCGGCGCTGCCGCCCATGGTTTCGGTGACAATGGGGTTGATTACATTCAACGCGGCCTGCGATGAGGCGCGGGTGGCCACCCAAGGCGGAGTTGCCACCATGGACTTTTTATATTCGGCAATCGCCGCATCGAGGTTCGCAGGCAATTCGCCCTTGGTGATGCGCTCAAATTCGGCGCGCTTGGGGTGCGCTTTCAAACGGGCTTCCCATGCAACACGCGCGCTTTTGCCCTTGGAACCCACGGCGCGCCAGGCGGAGACGATTTCATTGGGCACCACGAAGGGTGGGTAAGGCCAGCCCAAAACCTCCCGGGCCTTGGCGATTTCTTCGGCACCCAAAGGTGAGCCATGCACGCCATTGGTGCCTTGCTTGGTGGGCGCGCCAAAGCCGATGATGGTTTTGCAAGCGATCAAAGTGGGGCGGTCTGCGGTTTGGGCGGCTTGCAAGGCACCCAGCACAGCGGCTTGGTCCATGCCGTCGATCAACATGGTGTTCCAGCCCGAAGCCGCAAAGCGCATGAGCTGATCGGTTGAGTCCGACATGCCCACTTTGCCATCAATGGTGATGCCATTGTCATCCCACATCACGAT
>Ga0209069_10002171_pt1 | contig 10077 bp, 11 predicted proteins | sample Str013_2_FD_187202 | JGI IMG/M metagenome (GOLD analysis project Ga0209069, IMG submission 187202) | Freshwater sediment microbial communities in response to fracking from Pennsylvania, USA - Straight Creek_MetaG_SC_2013 (SPAdes) (version 2) | ecosystem: Environmental > Aquatic > Freshwater >...
GCAGACTGCGGCCACAATCCAAGGTCCAGGCGACGCGGTTCGGGCCGATCGACCCCGTGACCTGAAGCCCCTTCATCGGCTCGAGTGCCGGCTTCCACGGCGCGAGCGTGAAGGTGTCGCCGCTGCGAATGACCGCGATCCTGCCGGTGGGCGTGTCGACAGACTGAACATACAGTCCGCTGACCCGGTCCCCCGAAGCCTTGGGCACAAACCGGGCGTTGAGCTGTTGTGCCAGCGGCACGACAAGGCGCTCGGTCTCCATTTGGCGCAGGGTGGTGAGCATCGACGGCGCCGCTTCGATCTCACCGGCCCCCTTGCCAGACGCAAGCTTGCGGTCTTGCAGCCATTTGGCGCGCGCCGCCATCGCCGATCCGATTTCGGCGGCAAACCCGCGCAATTGCGGCTCCGGCATCCATTTCGAAACCATCGCCTGATCGAGCCAGGTCGGCCCCTCGTATTGGACAAGGCGCTCGACGGGAACCGATGACAGCACGTGCAGCCTTGGAACCTGGCTCGGCTTCTCGGTGATGTTGCCGCCAGCGAGCGCCACCAGCATGCCCCGGCTGGGCACAGCATGGGGCGGCAGTTTGCCGAGTTCGGCATAATGGACGCGGCCATCGACAGCATCGATGATGACCCAGGTCCGGTCGGTGATCTCGTCGATGAAGCCGATGCCGGCGACTTTGCCGATCAGCGGCGCCTTGCGCGGCGCCTTCTCGAACAGCGCCAAGGCCGAAGCCTCCCGGTCGATGCCGGCCTCGCGCAGCGCGCGCTGCATCATCTTGAATGTGTCGGCGCGGTTGCCAAGCTGGCGCAGCTTGGCCTCCATGCCCCGGTCAAGTTGCCAGACGCCGGTCTGGCGTTCCTCGGCAAGGCCGAGGCGTTGCAAGGTTCTGAGGCGGCCGGCCCGCATGGTCCGCCGGGCTGGGTCCTGCTCCTCGGTGGCGGTAATCACCAGCAGCCCGTCCTTGGCCCTGGCCAGGATCGCGCGGTCGAGACTGGTCAGCCGCTCCTGGTCCATTTCGGCGCTCAGTTTTTGCGTCCGCTCGATCTGGGTCTCGGGGCCGAGTTTCAGCGTGATCAGCCCCTGCGCCCGCGCCCGGACGGCATAGCCGATATAGTCGCGGGCCATCACCAGATCCTTGCCCTGATCGTCCTTGCCCCGGATGACGATGTGGCTGTGCGGGTGGCCGGTGTTGTAATGATCAACCGCGACCCAATCGAGTTTGCTGCCGAGGTCACGCTCCATCTGGATCATCAGATCGCGAACATAGGGCTTGAGATCGGCGAGGCGGCCGCTGTCCTCGGCCGAGACCATGAAGCGGAATTGGTGCGGGTCGTTGACCGACCGATCCAGGAAGGCGCGGCCGTCGGCACGATCGGCATTGGCGTCATAGAGCTCGCCCGCCTTGCCCTCGCGAGTGACGCCATCGCGCTGGATGTAACCGAGGTGAGCGCGAGCGGCGCCGAGATCGCCGGCAGCGATCCTGGTATAGCGGGCTTTCACAATGACTCTTCGGCTGCCGGGCGCGATGATGCCGGCGCGTGCGCGCAGGCCAGCGCCCATGCCGCGGCTGAGGTCCGCCGGCTTGATGTGGCCCCTGGCCCACTTGCCCCGCATCCCCGCTTTGCCGGCCTGCCGGAGCACCTGTTGCTTCAGGCCTGGCAACCGGGTCTGTGCGCTGTCGCGGATGCGGCCCGGCTTGGGCTCGATCTCGTCTTCGGCCATCAGCATGTCTCCACACTCTGTTGGTGGATGCACATGTGATCAAACACCGGAATTACAAGTGACGTCAGATTATGAGCCGAAGATACGGGCTTGTTTGACCACGTGACGTTTTCATCTATTCTTAGACGTCACCGATATCCGCGACACTCCGCCTTCCAGCATCATCCTGACGCTATAGGTTTATCTGGATGTCCAGAAATAGCCTCGAAACTTCCCGGGACTTCCCTTTCAGAGTGTCTCCATGCACGGTCAAAAGGGTATGGCAGCGCATAGACAAACAGTTCCTTGAATGGTCCTGCCGGGAATTAATCTCATGACTGAGCAGAACCACGCAATTCAGCTTTAAGGGTGACGACCAGCGCATTGATTTCCGGGAATGTCACAATAGCAGGAAGGCGAGTGAGCAGAGTAATCTCTTTTCGAATTTAAACATCGGGACGGTCAATTAAGATGGATGCTCACAGGCAGCGGAACGCTCACCGGAAACACTATTCGCATTGTTCACGGGCTGGTGGGTGGGGGAGGTTGGCGGCGTGCCGGGCACAACAAAGATCCCTCGCGCCGGCGAACCGGCGCGAGGGCAGTTGACGTCAATCCTGGGCGTTCCAGATCAACGCAAAGACGTCAGGGTCGGTTTGGCCAGCCGCCCGGCCGAGATTGGCATAGAGCGTCTTCTGGCCAAGCTCCGGGGCAGCGATGGAAAGCGCAACATATTCCTTGCCGGAGATCTGGCCGGTCCGGATCCAGCCGGCGCCGATCTCGATGCCTCCTGGACCATTGGGACTGATGACCCGGTAGTCGGGCTGGGCCGGTGACGCTTTCTCGCCCACCGGAACGAGGGCGATGTCGGCGCGGACCGACAAGGTCTTCAACTCGCCCTCGTAGCGGCCGTCCGGACGCCTGGTGACGGAACCGATGGTAGCCATGTGCATACTCCTTGGTTGCCCGGCGTGAGGACCATCCCCCCGCCGGTGTGCGCGCCCTGCGGCTGGCGGCGACTGAGACACCCGGAGGGCTGGAACGGAGTGGAGGACCCGGCCCTTCGCCGGGTTGTCGCTAAGGCGCCGCTTGCCGCATCGTCGCACCTTGTCCGGCGGGGGTGGTCCTCCCGGCCAACCAGAGCGAAGACCATGGCTGCCGTTCGCCACCAGGTAGGCTTGTGCCGAGAGGGGAGATGAGACCGGTGACCGATCGCACGGGGGTAACGAGCGGTGGGCGTGCGTCACCGGCCAAGACCGGCGGTGGATATGGCTGGGGATCGAGATTGGCGCCGGTTGCCGATGGACAGGATCGCCGGATTTGTGAAGGCGCGATCCAATGATGACCAGGGCGATAAAAGACGCTCCGTCCAATACGGCCACTGGCGGGCCATCCGCCGCCGGCCGCAATGTGCTCTGGACGCCATGACATGGAACGGCATCGCCACGGACGGCCGCCGGCGCGGATCAGCCGTGCCCGCCGCCACGGGCTCCCGCGGCAGGGATCGCAACCCCTCAGGGCCGAGACGCCGCTCTTCCCGGCGGCTCGGCCGCGCGGCCAGAACCGCCCATGGCTTTACAATCCAATCCATCGCCGCGCGGTAGAGCCCGGCCGCCGGAGGCGGGCCGCCCAAACTCTTGTTCGTCCAGCGATCAAATGAGATGGGAGAATTGACGTCAAACTTGACCAAGGTCTGACTATGGAATTGCCACCAGAGTGGGCCGCCATTTATCTTGTTGAAGAGTGTAGCCGACGTCAAATCACCCAATCTCCGGAGACGACGGCTGTCACCAAGATGTGAGCGGATCAATGAGGAGCTTCTGGCGGCGCCCAGAGCCGATGGGCGCGCCCGACAATCCGAGCGCCGCCGACCGGTCCAAAATAGCGGCTGTCGAAGCTGCCGGGGGCATCGCTGAGAAGAAAGATTTGGGCTTGCGCCAGACGGTGGCAGCCTTGCCAGGATGGCATCGGACGGCCCGCGCCATCGCTGCTCTGGGCTGTTGCGGCGACGCGTCCGTTGACCAGGATTGCAGCGCCGATGCGGCATACCCGATCGCCGGTGATCGCCGCGACCGGCTTCAGAACGTAATTGGTGAGTTGAAGATAGCCGCGCTGGTTGGCAAGCCGGGCGGCGTCAACCGGCAACTGGACGAGGGCAAGGTCGTGCAGCTTCGGTCGCACAGCCTCAATGCAATAGAGGCCGATGGGGACGCTCGAGGACGCATTCCAAACCAGGACCAGAGATGACTAAGACTCTGCGAGGATCAGGCCGGCCAAGGCAAGGCCGGCGCCTATCATAAAACGAAGTCTCACTCCTTGGGTCCCGATGTCAGCTGGCGCCGCGAGCCGTCGGACCAGGATTTGAGTTCGCGAGGGCTATAATAGACCCGGCCGCCATGCTTGCGGAATTTGGGGCCGGTCCCGCGGAGGCGCATGTTTTCCAAAGTGTGCGGGGCCAGGCGCAACCAGAGCGCGGCTTCTTGCGTCGTCAGCAGCATGGGGCGTTGCGGTTTGGTCATGGTCACCTGCCTCGGTTCGGGCGCAGGTTGCCTCATCCCGGACAGGCGCGGGAGTGTCGAATCACGAAAACGGAAAACGACACCCTAAGCGATCAAATGAAGATATCCGCCAACGGCCATTTTCTCGGCTTTGGTTCGCGCGCGGACCAATCGGTCCTTCATTGCCCGGCTAGGTCCGGCCCAGGCTGCTGCGGCCCTTGCCCGGCCGAAAATGACTTCGGCGATGTCGAAATAGGTGGCGCCAGCCCGTTGGCCGTCGAGTGCGATGAGGCCATCACGGAGGAACAGGCGACGAGCGCTCAAATCGGCCTCGCGCGGCGCGGTTGCAATCACCCGCGGCAGTTGGCCAAGCAGTGCCCCCGCCCGTGGCGCCTCTCCCAAGCCGGTGACGTGAAACGTCACGTTCACGGGCGCATCGGTTATCCTGTCGCCGTGCAAATCGAGTGCGATCGACACGTCTGTGGTGTGAAACAGCAAGCGCTGACCAGCTCTGTGACCGCGATTGACAATATGCCGCAGGCACAGCAGTTCCGGCAGCGCCAAATCCGCCGCACGGCTGACCCGCGCGCGCGCAGCCGTGGCCGTGAGGATGGCGGCGCCGGTTTCGGGCAGCCAGCAGACTGGCGCGTCGAGGGCCGAGTGCCTGGGATCAACAAAAGGGCCAGAGACCCCACCGCGCATCAACGATACTTTCGTCTTGCTCCGTCCAAAGCAGGTGGCCGCTTGCCAGCCGCTGCGGCTCCGGGAAGCTCGATGCGGCCGCACAGGCACTCTGATAGGCAAGATTTCGCCGAAGTAATTCCCAGGCCAGTTCGGTTGAATTCAGAGTCTGGATGTAGGCATAAGCCCCGTCTGGCGGCGGCCAGGCCGGCATAACGGTCGGCGGCAGGCTTCGCACGGACATGCTCCGCGTTTGGCTTGCTCTACGTAATATGGGCTTTCACGACCGAACGATCACTGACGTCACAAAGCTCAGCCGCATCAGGGGACCGCCGCAAAAGACAACGGCGCAGAAACAAGGAGGCTAAGGACCGTCTTTGCCCCGCAGTTCCACTGATGCTCCTGCGAATGGACTGTCAACCAGGTAATTACCTAGGAAAATCAAATCACTTGAAGCGAATCTGAGCATATCGCGCCGAATGTTCTGAGTCTGGACCCGGATTCGGAACCAACAATTCTATCGCCCGGATTTCAATAGCAATTTGTACCCCACCTCTGTCATCCAGACCGCGCGCGCATAAAAACGGTCAAAACTCATCTTGGAGGTTACGGCATCTGCCTTTGGATCAAGCTTGAGCACATCCCTGGCGATGGCCCGCCAATCGGCTCCGGCCGCCGTCGCGTCAAGCACTTGGATATAGATCGAGGCATAGGCGCGATCCTGGCCGGTCAGCTCCGGAACGTCCTCGGGTGGCGGATAGGGGCTCGGCTGAGGTCCGGTTGGCCCTTCGTCGATCATGGGCTTGTTTATCCACGACGGCTCTGCTGTTGCTTACATAATATACCTGATAAAAATCGATTGCCACATCGGCCAAGCCTTGCCGCATGGATTTGCGCAAGCTGGTGGGGCGAAATGTGAAACGATTCCGGCGCGAAAAGGGCTGGACACAGGAGGCGCTTGCGGAGGTCGCAGGCGTGTCCCAGCGATTCGCATGGTACTTGGACGACACTTCGTAGACTTCGAGAACTGCAGCGACGCGGAGCGCTTCATCGCCGAACTGAGGGGGCGGCTGGTACCGTTAGGTCTCGCTTTACATTCGGAGAAGAAGGCCTGATCGAGTTCGACCGCCATCCTGTCGAGCACCAGTCTCGGCGCGCCGGCAACGAGCCCGTCAACTTCGACTTCTTCTGCTTCTTGCATATCTGCGGACGAACGAGGAACGGAATGCGCTTCAAACTCTGGCGCAAGACAGCGCGCAAACGCATGAAGACCAAGATCAGGGCGATCAAGAAGGAACTGCGGCCGTGGATTCATAAACCGCTCGCTGAACAGGGGGCGTGAGCTGGTGGTGCGCGGGCTTGTTGCGCATCTCGCGGTGCCGAACAATGTTACGGCAATCAGCGCGTTCCGCTATCACGTGGTCGTGGCCTGGGTGCGGACGCTCCAAGGGCGCAGCCAACGGCACCGGCTGCCGTGGGAACGGATGCAAGGTCGACCTCGAATACTACATCCCCAAGGCCCGTGTCTTGCACCCATGCCAGAAGGCGCGCTACCACGTCAAACACTCAAGGTAGGAGCCTGGTGCATTAGCAGGGCTCGCCGGGACCTTTGCGGGGGGTGGTCAGCAATGAGCGTCCCTACTGCGATTGGTCTCTATCTCTTTACCTGTTCCTCACCATGCGGTAATAAATATTCGTTGTGCCGAAAGCAGATTGCCGAATGGATGATCAGATGCACGCAGTCATACTTGCTGGAGGTTTGGGCACTCGGCTCAGCGAAGAAACAACCTTTCGGCCTAAGCCCCTTGTCGAAATCGGTGGGCGACCGATCCTTTGGCATATTATGAAATTATACGCTTCACACGGCGTAACTGATTTCATCATCTGTCTGGGATATAAGGGTTATCTGATCAAGGAGTTCTTCGCTAGCTACGCACTGCACCTCTCGGATGTTACATTTGACCTTGGCACGGGTTTGGTGACGACGCATCGCCACGAGGCGGAGGATTGGCGCGTCACCCTGATCGACACCGGTGATGCGACCATGACCGGAGGCAGATTGGCGCGCGTGCTTAAATATATCAATGGCGATACGTTTTGCCTGACCTATGGCGATGGCGTCTCGGACGTGAATATCTCGGACTCCATTGCTTTTCATCGCAAGCATGGCCGGAAGGCCACGGTCACCGCAGTTTATCCGCCCCGCCGCTTTGGCGTGCTGGAGATGGATGGGGAGCGCGTGACCGGGTTTCGGGAAAAACCCAGAGGCGAGGGCGGTTTCATCAATGGCGGCTTTTTCGTTCTGTCCTCGGACATAGGCGGCTACCTGAAAGACGATGAGACGGTGTTTGAGCAGGAGCCGTTGCAGTCTTTGGCTCAGGAAGGGCAGTTGCAGGCGTTTCGTCACGAAGGTTTCTTCCAGCCGATGGATACGCTGCGGGATCGCCACTACCTTGAGCAGCTTTGGGCGGCTGGTGACGCACCTTGGAAGTGCTGGTGATGAGCGCCTTTTGGGCGGGCCGCCGCGTTCTCATCACGGGATATACCGGCTTCAAAGGAGCCTGGCTGGCCTATTGGCTGGCGGAGATGGGTGCCGAGGTTTCGGGGCTGGCTCTGGCTCCCGAAACCAATCCCAACCTGCATGATATTCTGGAATTGCCGCAGCGCGGGCGCTTTGTCCATGCTGATATTAATGACCGTAAGGCGCTGGAGTCGCTGATTGCAGCCTCCCGCCCGGAAGTGGTGCTGCATCTGGCGGCTCAGGCGCTGGTGCGGCGCTCATATGCCGCCCCGGTGGAGACTTTTACCGCCAATGTCTTGGGTACGGCTTCGCTGCTGGACGCTGTGCGCAGCTGCCCGGACACGAAAGCCGTAGTGATCGTCACCAGCGACAAGGCCTATGAAAATCTGAATTGGCCATGGGGCTATCGGGAGACGGATGGTCTTGGCGGTCATGATCCTTATAGCGCCAGCAAAGCCTGCGCCGAGATCGTGGCGGCTTCCATGCGGCGTGGGTTTTTTGGCCCCAACGGGCATCCTGCCCGCATCGCCACAGCGCGGGCCGGCAATGTGATCGGCGGCGGCGATTGGGCCGAGGATCGTCTGGTTCCCGACATTGTGCGGGGATGTCTCGGCACCGGGGGCGTCGTTCAATTGCGCAATCCGGGCGCGGTGCGTCCCTGGCAACATGTGCTTGAACCGCTTGGTGCTTATCTGCTGCTGGCAGAGCGCCTCTGCACTGGCGCAGATGGCATGGATGAGGCCTGGAATATTGGTCCGGACGCCAGCGAAAATCGTCCGGTCGCCGCCGTTGCGGAGGCGCTGGTCTCGGCGCTGGGCTGTGGCCGCATTGAGTGGACGCGTAAGGCGGCCGCCCCGCATGAGGCGCATTTGCTGACGCTGGATTGCGCCAAGGCCCGCGCTAAACTGGGCTGGAAGCCGCGTCTCGATTTCGCCCACACCATCGCTTTGACTGCGGCCTGGTATTCGGCATGGTCGCGGGGCGCAGATATGGTCTCGCTGACTCGCGCGCAGATCGCCGCATTCACGGAGGCGGGGACATGAGCCGCATGGATACACAGGCTCTGGCGCGCCGGTTGCGCGGCCATGCCTTACGCATGACGCACCGCGCCCGCGCTTCGCATATTGGTTCCTGTCTTTCGATCGCCGACATTCTCGCTGTGCTCTATGGCGTGGTTTTGCAGGTTGATCCTGCGCGCCCGGATTGGCCCGAAAGGGACCGTCTGATTGTCAGCAAGGGCCACGCCGCGGCCATTGTCTATGCGGCTTTGGCGGAAACGGGCTTTTTTTCCATTGCGGAGCTGGAGACTTATTCGGCTGATGGCGGGCGGCTTTCCGGGCATGTCACAAAAACCGTGCCGGGCGTCGAGTTTTCGACGGGTTCGCTCGGCCATGGCCTGCCCGCGGCGGCGGGCATTGCATTGGCGGCCCAGCGCGCGGGCGCCAATTGGCGCAGCCTTTGTGTTCTGAGCGATGGCGAAATGGACGAAGGGTCGAATTGGGAGGCGATTCAATTCGCCCAGCATTTCCGGCTGTCGAACCTGATTGCGATTGTCGATTACAACAAGATTCAGAGTTTTGGCAGTGTGGCTGAGATCAGCGATCTGCATCCGTTGGCTGATAAATTCCGCGCCTTTAATTGGGGCGTCCATGAGCTGGATGGGCATGACCATGCGGCGCTGGAAGCGGCTTTGGCCGGACCGCCGCCATTGGCACGACGCCCGACCGTGATTGTCGCTCATACGATCAAGGGCAAGGGCGTATCCTTCATGGAGGGGCGGCTGGCCTGGCATTATTCAAGCCCGGACGTCGCCCAGCTCGAGGCGGCTCTGGCTGAAATCGAGGCCAGCGCATGAGAACCGAAACAATCGACGTGCTCACCGCTTATGCGCGCAACAACCCGGACTTGATGCTGCTGACGGCGGACCTTGGCTATTCTGTGCTGGAACGCTTCGCCGAGGCTTTACCCGCGCAATACGCCAATGTCGGCGTCTGCGAACAGGCGATGGTCGGCATTGCCGCCGGACTGGCGCTGTCAGGGCGGCGCGTGGTGCTTTATTCCATCGCCAATTTCCCGACGCTGCGCTGTCTGGAGCAATTACGCAATGATGTTTGCGATCCTGATCTTCCGGTAACAGTGATCGCCGTGGGCGGCGGTCTTGCCTATGGCGCGCAGGGCTATACCCATCATGGCGTTGAGGATTTGGGTATCATGTCGATGCTGCCCAATATAGCCGTGGCTTGCCCGGCGGACCCGCATGAAGCGATGCAATTATTGCCGCAATTGCTGGAGCGTCGCCGCCCGGCCTATTTGCGCCTTGGGCGTTCGGGCGAGCCGGAACTGCATGAGGCGCATACGGATATTACGTTTGGCCACGCCGTCTGGCTGCGTCGGGGCACTGACATTGCCTTGCTCGCCACCGGCCCGATTCTGGGCCGGGCGCTGCGCGCCGCCGCTGCGCTGGCCAAGTCGGGCGTTTCAGCCAGCGTCGCCAGTTTTCATACGTTTTCGCCGCTGGACAAGGCTTGCGTGCTGGAGATTGCGTCAAAACACCGCGCTATTCTCACCATTGAAGAACATTCTGTTGAGGGCGGTTTTGGCAGCCGGGTGGCGGAGACGCTACTGCTGGCGGGGCAAGCGCCGCGCTTTGGCAAATTTGGCGTGACGAA
>Ga0209069_10002172_pt1 | contig 10076 bp, 11 predicted proteins | sample Str013_2_FD_187202 | JGI IMG/M metagenome (GOLD analysis project Ga0209069, IMG submission 187202) | Freshwater sediment microbial communities in response to fracking from Pennsylvania, USA - Straight Creek_MetaG_SC_2013 (SPAdes) (version 2) | ecosystem: Environmental > Aquatic > Freshwater >...
GGCATATAGTGCACCCCGCTTCGGCAGCCGTCGCTAGCAAGAGGGCGTCCCAGAAAGCCAATTTCTCGGCCTCGGCCGCGCTCAAGGCCGCCTTAAGCGCCTGCTGCGATGGCTCGACAATCGGAAAGTTCGCGACAAACATTCGCGCCCGTCTTGCGGCATCCGTCGAACTGGATGCCAATACGCGCCGCACGCTCACGAAGCATTCGCCGATCGATTGCAGCGTCAGTACGCAATCCAAAGCTACGGCGGATTTGACGATCGAGGTGCTGAGGCTCTGTTTTGCCGGGTCCGTAAAGTCGTGAAAATAGACAAGGATATTCGTGTCGAGCGTGAATCGTTCAGCGCTCATGCATTTGATCCCGCGTCAGCGTGCGGCCGCGTGAATAAAGTTTGTGTTTCTGCGCGTATTCGACCATCGCCTTCAGGGCATGCTGCTGCTCGGGCGTTAGCGTGCGGGCGCCTTCTCGTGCCGGCACAATTTTCACTACGGGCTCGCCACGCCGCGTGACGATGACCGTCTCGCGGCGCTCCTCCACCTCGCGAACGATTTGGGCGAATTTCTGATTGGCGTCGCGCAACGAAATCGTTTTGGCCATGAGTTTGCCCTTATGTAGAACATTTGTAGCACAAATGGCGTTCGGCGTCAATCGGAGGGCCGGGCAAATCCGGCCCTTTTCTTTTTGGGGGCTTGACTGTGCACCGGCGCGGCGTCATAAGCCCGGCCCCCAAAGTATGGGGTTGGAAAGTCGAGACGTGTATGCGCGGCGATATGCCGAAGGTCATCGTAGAGCGGTCGCGCCGAGGCGGCGGAAGATTGCGCAGGGAGAAGACCTTTCGCGACGACGAACTCGCTTTGTCCAAGATGGGCGTACGCCGGTACGCAGAGCTGCGCGGCGCCGACAAGGGTCTAAACGAGAATCTCAACCCTTTGCGGCGTTACCTCGAAAAGCAAGTCGACCGTCCATGGAACAAGGTGTGGTCGGACATCTGCGCAAATCTCAAGCCGTCAAGCACGGTGCAGCAGCACGTGCGCGATCACATACCCGATTTCGTTGCGATCAAGACGAGCCTGCGCGACGGGAAGGTGTGGGTCCACGACCGCTGGTCTATTACCCCGCTGAAGGAATCCTTCGTTCGTCTCTATGTCGATCCAAAGACCGGAATCCTTCGGCGAAATAGGCACTGGACCACCTGGCAGGCGCGGTGGCGGCACTTGCGAGAGGCACAGGAGGCGGCTCTCGATGCGCGCATGAAGGTGATCGGCCCCGAGAAGCAATTCCATCTCTTCGGGGGAACGTGGTGGGAAGTGACTCTGGCTGAGGGTTCGCCGGGGCAACGTACTCGGATCACGGGTCTTCACGTCTTGCCGGGCCGGCAAACGCCGGTGATTGAGCCGGATGTCATCATTCGAGCCGGCTTTTCGAAACTTTCGCGCAAGGAGCTCTATGGGCGCGACGGGGTATACGCGGTGGCTAAGCGCCAGCTCTCCAAGAGAGAAATGCGTGATCAGGGGCTGCGGTCGGGACACTGAGGCCCGGCAGAGGCGTGAACGCCCCCTTTCGTCCGGGCTCGCGGTATGTTTCTCTCTCGCCCCACAACAACAGGGTGTCGGATCGCCATGCGCGCAATCATGCTTGCAGTTGGTTTGGTTTTCGCCGCGACGGCTCCAGCTTGGGCCGCAGATCGCAAGATTGAGGATTTTTACGGCCGTTACCTCGGACAAGGCACGGAAATGCGTGTCGATCCGGGTGCGCCCCTCCGCGGCGCGCCGCACAAGCGCATGAGCGAGGTGATCATCGAGCCGGCCAAAGGGGAAGAGGGCTTTATCATCACCTGGTCGACATTGCGTTCGAAAGGCACCAACGAGAACGTGGCCGAGGCCGACGTAAAGACCTACCACCAGTCGTTCCGCGCCACGACCGCCCCAGGCATCTTCAACGACATCACGTCCGGCGATCCTTTGAGGGGCGCGGCGACGTCCTGGGCACACGTTCACGACAACACCCTTTCAATCGTGATGGTGCAGCTTGACCCTGAGGGGGGGTACTTCGTGACCCACTACGACCGCACGTTGACGCCTAAGGGCATGGATGTGCAGTTCACCCGCATCGAGAACAGCAAAATCGTGCGGACGGTGCAGCTGAAGCTCGCCAAAGGGGACATGCCGCAACGGCATTAACCTGTCGCCCTGTTGCGGCTGGACCGGGCCCATGTTTGGATAGGGACCGAGGGCCTGTTTGGGGGCTCGGCACAGTCCCGCTCGGGAAGGAATCGGATCCATGCGTATTGCCACCGTGCTCGCGCTCGTGGCGCTGAGCTTGTCGTCGACCGCCCAGGCCGCCGACCGGAAGATCGATGAGTTTTTCGGCCGCTGGCTTGGCACCGGCGAAGCGACCCAAGGCATTGCGGCGCCGGTCAAGACGCAGAGCCGCGACTCGGAGGTCATCATCGAAAAGGCCGCCGATGGTTTCAAAATCTCCTGGACGACGATGTCGTCCGACGTGGCCTCGCCGACCAAGTCCAAGGTCAAGACGGCGGAGCTGACGTTCAAGCCGGGTGGGAAGCCGGGTTACTTCGTCGACATGAAATCGGGCAACGCCCTCGACGGCAAAAAGACAACCTGGGCCCGGGTGTCGGGCGACACGCTCACGATCAATCAGCTGGTCGTCGGCGCGGACGGGCAGTGGGACGTGTCGGTCTACGACCGCACGCTGAAGGACAAAGACACGATGGAGATGGCCTTCACGCGGATTTCGAACGGCAAGATCGGACGCCAGGCGTCGTTGAAGATGACGCGGGCGAAGGAGTAAGCGGCCGGCGTGGTTTTTTGAACGACGCTCAAATTTTTCGCTAGGCGTTCATATTCGATTTCGTCGCTTCGCCCACGCGCACCGCGTCATTCGCAACGCAGGCGAGAAATTTCTTTGCGTGCTCGTCCCGCGACGACCGATTTGTGCGATTCTATCGGTGATTCGGGAGGGGAAGCCCAGACAATGTCCGGCGCAGCCGAAGCCGTGCTTATTGCGCGCGGAGCGCAACGCCGAACGATGCGGATGTGGGATGGCGACGTTTCGTATCTCGCATGGGAAGACGCGTCGCCGAGAGCGCCGGCGCTGCACTTCGCCCACGCCAACGGTTTCAACGCGCTGACCTATCGCCTGCTGCTGAACCAGCTCGCCGGCGGATTCCGTGTTTTCGCCAGCGATTTGCGCGGCCACGGCCAGACGACACTCGCCGCAAACCCCAAGGGTATGCAGAGCTGGCTGACTTACCGGGACGATATCTTGCGCTGGATCGAGGGTTTGGATGGGCGGCCCAAGCTGCTCGCCGGCCATTCGATGGGTGCCACGGCAAGTTTGATGGCAGCGATCGTCAAGCCTCAAATGGTGACCGGGCTGGTGCTCACGGAACCGGTGATCATGCCGCCGCGCTATTTGCGCTGGCTGAAAATCATCCGCGCCTTCGGATTGCTCGATCGCGTCTTTCCGATGGTGGCGCAGGCGCGGCGCCGGCGTTCGATCTGGCCGACGAGAGCTGCGATGTTCGAGGCTTACCGGGGGCGCGGCGCATTTCGATCTTGGCCGGAGTCCGTCGTGCGCGACTATATCGACGGCGGCACCGTCGATTTCCTCGACGGCAAACAAGTGCGCCTCGCCTGCACGCCGGGATGGGAGGCGGCGAATTATTGCTCGGGCGCGCCGAATGTGTGGAAGCAGCTCGGCGAGTTGCGCTGTCCGGTGACGCTGATCGTCGGTGCGAAACGCTCGACGTGTCCGGAATCCGTCGTCGAGATGCTGGTGCAGGCTCGCCCCGGCATGCGCGTCGTGCGGGTACCCGAGGCGAGCCATTTTCTGCCGATGGAATATCCCGAGATCGTGCTGGCCGAAATCCGCGCCATGGCGAACCTCTCACACGCTTAAACCTGGGATGACGAGGGATTCGAGACCGGCGCGCATGGCGGCCGGGATTTCGATGGCTTTGCGCTGAGCCAAATCCATCGCGACGGCGACGGCCTCGGCGGTGGCTATGCAGTCTCCGCTTTCGGCATCGAACAGCCAATGGCACCAGACATAGGTTTTTTCGCCGACCGATTTGAGTCCGCTCTTCAGGATTATGACATCGCCCTCGTGCGCCGGCTCGCGATAGACGAAGCGATACTCGAGCGCGGCGCCGCCGATCGGGCTCTTGGAGCGGTCGGTGCCGCTGGTTTGGGCGATCAGATTGGGAATGGCGTCCGAGACGCGGCCCATATAGTGGCGGGCGGTCATGAAGCCGGCGTGGTCGCAATAGTCCGGCACGACCATGCCGCGATAGGTGGTGATCAGCCCCATTCGCTCGGCATCCTTCAGCGCCGGCGCCGCTCGTGGCGGCGCCATATCGAGGCCGCGCGGCGCTCCGTGCTTGGGCAAGTCGATAGCGAGCGGCGCGACTTTGGCGAGCGCCGCCATCGGCAACGGCAGGCCGCCGCGGGTATCTTGATCGCACCATTCGGCGCGGGTGAAAAACGTTGCGCTGATCTCGTTCGGGACGATCGTTCGCATCTCCTCGTAGAATTCGAGGCCTTCGGTCAGGGCCCGCAGAACGCCGCCTTGCACGACGAAGGGCGCGCCGGGCCTGAGTTCGCGGTGGAAGCGGATGTGATGCTCGCGCGCGACCAATGCGGTACCGTTTGCCTGCTGGGCGTGGTGACCGAGGCCGAGCGCCGTCGCCAACGACGCCATGCCTTCGTCGGCCTTGGCGACATAGAACTGAACGTTCATGTGGCCCATTTGATCGCACTCCCAGGTCTGAACGCTGGAGCGCGCGACTTCGATCATTTCTCCCATGTGGACTCCGGCAGCATTTCAAATGACTCCCTTGCGGTGCAATTCTTCGATCCGATCCGCAGCAATGCCCCAATCGCGCAAGCAGGTTCGGTTATGCGCGCCGATTTCGGGCGGTGGACCTTGGATCGCGCTCGGCGTTACGTCGAAGCGCGGCGCGGGTGCCGGCTGAACGACGCCTTCGATCTCGACGAAGGTGCCGCGCTCGCGGTTGTGCGGGTAGGCCGGCGCTTCGTCGATCTCCAGCACGGGCGCGAAGCAAACGTCGCTGCCTTCCATCAGCTCGCACCATTCGTCGCGCGATTTCGTCGCGACGACGCGCGCGAGTTTCTCTTTCAATTCGGGCCAGCGAGCGCGGTCCATCTGCACGTCGAAGGCGGGATCGTCGAGGCCCGCCTTCTCGCGCAGCAATTTGTAGAACTGCGGTTCGATCGAGCCGAACGCGATCCATTCGCCGTCGGCGCAGCGATAGACATCGTAGAACGGCGCGCCGCCGTCGAGCCGGTTCGCGGCACGCTCCTTGGTGTGCGTGCCCTCGGCGCGAAAGCCGTAGAAGTAGGACATCAGCGAGGCCGCACCGTCGCACATCGCCGCGTCGACGACTTGGCCTTTGCCGGTCGCGCGCGCGTGGGTGAGGGCCGCCAGCATCCCGAACGCCAGATAGAGCGCGCCACCGCCGAAATCGCCGATGAGATTGAGCGGTGGAATAGGACGCTCGCGTGTGCCGATCGCATGCAAGGCGCCCGAGATCGCAATGTAGTTGATGTCGTGCCCGGCGGCGTGGGCGAGCGGGCCGGTCTGACCCCAGCCCGTCATGCGGCCATAGACCAATTTCGGATTATGCTTGAGTGCGATGTCTGGCCCGAGGCCTAAACGCTCCATGACGCCGGGGCGAAAGCCTTCGAAGACGATCTCGGCGCGCTCGAAGAGATCGAGGCAGAGGGCGATCGAATCCTTGTTCTTCAGATCGAGCGCGAGCGACCGCCGTCCGCGCTGCGTTACCTGATGGGGCGCGGCGGGACGCGCATCCTTGCGATCGATGCGCACGACATCGGCACCGAGGTCGGAGAGCAGCATGCCGCAGAACGGTGCCGGTCCAAGCCCCGCAAACTCAACGACGCGCAACCCTGTCAGCGGTCCCTGTGCCACCTGTCCCTCCGGCGCTTTCGGCGATCATTCTCCGCCGGGGTGCCGCGCCGCAAGAGCGAGTGAAGGCGCTCGGGTCAATTCGCCTTCAGGCAGCGCGCCAGTTCCTTGAGCGCGTCGGCGGCGGTGACGCCGAGTTTGTCGAGGCGGCCGGTGCGGGCGAGGGTCGCCAGGCCGATCGCGGCGGCCGAGAAGCCGAGGGCGCGGGCGTTCGCCTGTTTCGCCGGCAGGCTCGAGAGTTCGAGCGGCTCGCTGAGCGTCTGGAAGAGGCCGATCAGGCGGCCGGTCAATGCGCGGTCGTTGCCGGCCTCGAGCGCGTCGTCGCTGTCGAGGGTGAAGAGCGTATGGGCGGCGGCAAAGGCGGACGCCGCGGCGGCGGCGCGCTCGGCGGCGTCGCGGGCAGGCTCATTCCTGATCTGCTTGGTGAGCGAGGAGAGCTCTTGAATGGCAAGTTCGCCCATGATCGCGGCCTTGGAGTCGAAGTAGAAATAAACCGCGCCGGCGACATAGCCGGCTTCGGAGGCGACGGCACGGATCGTCAAACCCTTGGCTCCGTCGCGCGCGAGCACCTTGTGGGCGGCGGCTAGGATTTCGCTGCGCTTATAAGCGTGGGCGGCTTCGCGCCGCGCCTCGCGGCGTGCATCGTTGGGCAGTTCTGCTTGCGACATGGGGGGCCTCCAGCGCCGAATCACTCGAGGACAAGCGTGCCAAGCGATTGAACGATGTTCAACGATTGCACTTTTCGCGAATCATAGCCCCATTTGGCGCGCGGCGAGGTCGCGCATGATTTCCTCCGAGCCGCCGCCGATGGCGTTGACGCGCACCTCGCGATAGATTCGCTCGACTTTGTTGCCGCGCATATAGCCGGCGCCGCCGAGAATCTGCATCGCTTCGCGGGCGCAGAACTCCATCGTTTGGGTTGCTTGGACCTTGAGGAGGGCGAGGTCGGCGGCCGGCGTTTCGCCGTTCTGGACGCGCCAGGTGCAGATTTCGAGATAGGCTTGGGTCGCGTTCACGTGGCGCACCATCTCGGCGATCTTGTGGCGGATGACCTGATGATCGGCAAGACGCTTGCCGAAGGTCTGGCGCTGCTGCGCCCATTTGACGGCTTCCTCGATGCAGACGCGCGCGGCGGCATTGGCGCTCGCCGCCATGCCCAGGCGCTCGCCATTGAAGTTCAGCATGATGCCGATGAAGCCCTGGTTCTCGCCGCCGATCAGATTCTCCTTCGGTACCCGGACGTCGTCGAAATAGATCGCGGCGGTGTCTGAGGCCCACCAGCCTTGCTTCTTCAGATTGGTGCGCGCGACGCCCTTGCGATCGGCTTCGATCAGCAGCAGCGAAATGCCGCCCATGCCGGAACCGCCGGTGCGCACGGCGGTCGTGAAATAGTCGGCGCGCATGCCGCCGGTGATGAACATCTTCGAGCCGTTGACGACGAAATCGTCGCCGTCGCGCCGAGCGCGGGTCTGCAGCTGCGCAACGTCGGAGCCGCCGGAGGGCTCGGTGATGGCGAGGCTGATGTGCTTGTCGCCGGCGAGCACCGGTGGCGCGATGCGTTGTTTCATTTCGTCGGTGCCGATGGCCATGATCGGCGGCAGGCCGATGCCATGCACCATCAGCGAGGCAAAGACGCCGCCGGCGCCGATGCGGCCGGTCTCCTCGGAGGTGATGACGGAGTGAAAGCGGTCGAGCCCGTCTTTGATGCCGCCGTATTCCTCGGGGTAGCCCATGCGCAGCAGGCCGAATTCGGAGGCCTTCTTGTAGAGCTCGAGCGGGATTTCACCCTTCTCGTCCCAATCGTTGACGAAGGGCGCGACCTCGCGGTCTAGCCATTTGCGCAAGGCGCGGCGCCATTCATGATGGGTCTCGGTCATGAAGGGCGAGGGCGGATGGGTGGTGTCGAAATCGATGGTGCCGCCTTTTGGCATGGACGTTTCCCTGGTTCGTTCGCGCGGGTGCGTGCATCATCGGCCCATCGAGCCAACGGAGACGCACCATGGAATTTCGCCGAATAGTGACCGGTCACGACGCCGCGGGCAAATCGGTGATCGCGCGGGACGACCGGGTTGACCCTACGACACTCCTGCAGGCGCCCGGGTTCGAGGCTTACGAACTCTGGTCGGAAAAGGGTGTGCGCTACATCGACCACGCGTCCGGCACGCCCGGCGCGCCGCGCTTCTTCCCCGAGGAAGACGAAATCATCGTGCGTTACTGCGTTTTCCCGGCCGAGGGCGCGGGTGGACCCGACATCGATCTGCACAAGGCGATCGCCGATACCGAGCGGCGCTATCCCGGCATGCTTTCCCATTTCGACCCCAACGCGCCCGGCATGCATGCGACGGATTCGGTCGATTTCGGCTTTGTCATTTCCGGCGAGATCGACCTTGAACTGGACAGCGGCCAGGCGGTGCATTTGAAGCCCGGCTGCTGCGTCGTGCAGACCGGGACCTGGCACGCCTGGCGCAACCGGTCGGGCAAGCCGACCATCATGGCCTTCATTTTGGCCGGCGCGAAGCGGCGCAAGCACGCCTCTTAGGCCGTTGCCTTCGCGTCGATCCGGCCGCAGTCTATGGGGATCGAGCCATTCGAGATGAGCGGGTGCACAGCACTCGCCGGAGGAACGCCATGAGTGCAGCGCCATCCACGACAACGCCGTTTCCCGGCTATTCGATGGGCCGGCTCGACGACGAGATCGTGCATCCCGATCTCTATGCCAGCGAAATGATCCACGACGTCTACGCGAAGCTGCGGCGCGAGGATGCGGTGCATTGGACCGAGCCGCGCGGCTTCCGCCCGTTCTGGTCGGTGACCAAGCTCAGTGACATTCAAGAGGTCGAGAAGAACCCGACCATCTTCGTCAATCGCCTGCGCACCTATCTCTCGCCGATCGAGGGCGAGGAATGGGTGAAGTCGGTCACTGGCGACACACATCTCTTCCGCACGCTCGTCGACCTCGACGATCCGGTGCACATGAAGCTTCGCGCCCTGACGCAGAGCTGGTTCATGCCGCCGAATCTGAAGAAACTCGAGACGCGCATTGCGCAGATCGCCAAGGATCACGTCGACCGCATGCAGGCGCTCGGCGGCAATTGCGACTTCGTGAAGGAGATCGCGCTGTGGTATCCGCTGCGCGTCATCATGATGATCCTGGGCGTCCCGCCCGCGGACGAGGCGTTCATGCTGAAGATGACGCAGGAGATCTTCGGACCGGGTGACCCAGACGTTGCCGCAAAAACCGAGCACAAGGCGGACTCAGCCGCGTTCGGTGCCGAACGCGATACGGGCGTCGACCTGTTCCAGACGGCGCAAAAGCTCTTTGAATATTTCGGCGCGATCACGGTCGACCGGCGCAAACATCCCAAGGACGATGTCTCCAGCGTCATCGCCAACGGCATGATCGACGGCGCGCCGATCGGCGACCGCGAGGCCATGAGCTACTACATCATCGTCGCGACGGCGGGCCACGACACGACGAGCTCAACCGCTTCGGGCGGCTTGCTGCAGCTGTTAAAGAACCCGGAGCAGATGGCCAAGCTCAAGGCCGACATGAGCCTGGTGCCCAACTTCGTCGAGGAGTCGATCCGCTGGGTCACGCCGGTCAAGCATTTCATGCGCACCGCGATGCAGGACTACAAGCTGCGCGACAAGACGATCAAGGAAGGCGACGGCCTGTGCATGTTCTACTGGTCCGGCAATCGCGACGAGGAAGCCTTCGAGGAGCCGTTCAAATTCAAGGTCGACCGAAACGTCTCGAAGCACGTGGCGTTCGGTTACGGCATTCACCTCTGCCTCGGCATGCATCTGGCACGCATGGAGATCAAGGCGCTCTACAACGAACTGCTGCCGCGGCTAAAGTCGATCGAGCTTGCGGGCGAAGCGAAGAACTCGCGGGCGAATTTCGTCAGCGGACTGAAGACGCTGCCGGTGCGCTATCGGTTTGCTTGAGCGCTCGGTAGCATTGTCATCCCGGAGTTAGCCCGAGCCCAATCGCGGAACGCGATTGGAATGCGAGGCTTACATCCGGGACCCAGGGACAAAGTAAGGAGCTTCGCAAATTTTGCGCCTGCCTACGCCGAGGCTTCGGCGCGCCAGGTTGTTCGC
>Ga0209069_10002174_pt1 | contig 10074 bp, 7 predicted proteins | sample Str013_2_FD_187202 | JGI IMG/M metagenome (GOLD analysis project Ga0209069, IMG submission 187202) | Freshwater sediment microbial communities in response to fracking from Pennsylvania, USA - Straight Creek_MetaG_SC_2013 (SPAdes) (version 2) | ecosystem: Environmental > Aquatic > Freshwater >...
GTTCATGATCGAGCCGTCGACACGACGGTCGACCCGCGACAGCCCGGCTGCTACCTCGTCGACGACCCGGTGGAGGTCGTCGATCCGCCCTTGGAGCGAGACGGCGAAGTCGACCAGGTCGCGCTGCTCGCCTCCGAGGAGAACGGCCTGCGCAGAGCGCAGGCGCGACAGTTGGCGACGGGTGACGGCCGTGACCAGGAGCCCGAGAACGGCAGCCGCGACCCCGACGACGGCAACGGCGAGAGCGGCGGACACTCTCAGGCGAGCGAGACGATGATCGGGTACTCGGCGGAGTTGTTCGCCGTGTTCTGCTCGCCCGGCACCGGCTTGATGTCGACCTTGACCGAGGTCCTGCTGCCGATCGGGATGGTGGGGAAGTCCTTGAACGGAACGATCTTCGTCGTGCCGGGGTCGATCACGGGGATCGTTGCCGTCTTGACGATCGGCGTCGGCGAGGCCGGAATGGTCAGAGTTACCTGCACCTGCACCTCCTGCGAGGTGCCGCCGTTGTGCACCGCGACCTGGAAGCCGAGCGCGGTCGAGGACTTGATCGTCGTCTCGGCCGCCCCGAGCACCTGCCCCGACGGCACGACCGTCACCGACTGCAGATTCGTACCGTGGACCCCCGACGGCGTGCCGCCGGTCGAGGCACCGTGGACGCGCTGCGATACGAGCGTGAGCGACCGTGCCGAATAGAGATCCGAGGTCGTCGAGAAGATCGAGGCCGGCACGAGCACGCCCGCGACGCCGCGCGCCTTCAGCTCCTGCTCCGCCGGAACCTTGAACAGGTCGCTCCAGATCACGTCGCTGGCCAGCAGTCGCTGCGCCTGCACCGCGAGCCGCTGACCTGCCGTGACGGAGTCGCTCGACTTGGCCGTCGCCGCGAACTCCTGCCGGAGCCCCTGCATACCGCTGACCCTGAACTGGAGCGCCTCGACAGCGTGCTCGTGCTCCGCCTGGATGGGGCCCGGGGGATGGAGCTTCTGGGCCTGCGCCACGTCCTGCTTCTCGCGTTCGATCAGGCCTCCGAGGCCCGCGACGATGTCGGCCTGCTTCTGCCCGGGGGTCGTGAGGAGCTTCGCGAGCTGCGCACCGATGTCGGCCGAGTCCCCGGCGGGGGTCGCCATGCCGCGCAGATAGGACTGGTAGGCACCGCGTTGATGGTCGCTCGAGCAGCCCTGCGCCCAGACAACGAGCAGGACCACGAGCAGGATCGCGAATGCGATCAGGCCGATCAGGCGCAGCAGCGGCGTGAGACCAGCAGGGCCACGCAGGGCGGGTCGGCGCGGGCCGCCGCGGTCGCCACCACCCGGGCCCCGCACAGGCGTACGCCGCTCCGGCTGACGCGGATCGCGAGACTGGGTCTCACTCGTCGCGCCCTCGTCGAAGAAATCGAAGTCGAGGATGTCGTCGTCGTGTGTGCTCACGCGCGCCCTACCTTGAGGTGCAGGCACTTTACGGGAACCGGCTACAGGATGTCCGTCAGGTGCGTCGATCTCCGGTCGGCCGGAGGACGTTCCGCCGGTGCGGCGAACAGTTCCGCACCGTGTCGTCGCCCGCGTTCGCCGTTCCGGAGCAAGAGCTCGTCCTCGACCGCTACCGCCCGCTCCGCCCGCTCGGACGCGGTGGGTCAGGCTCGGTCTGGCTCGCGCGCGACGAGCGCACGGGGCTCGACATCGCGCTCAAGATCGTCGCCCGCGAGGGCAAGCGCGCGCCGAGGGCCGCGCGCGAGGCGGAGGCCGCGTCGCGGCTGCGTCACCGTCGCTGTGTCCGCTCCTACGATTTCGGTGGCGACGAGGGACACGTCTACATCGCCTACGAATACGTGCCCGGCAGAACGCTCCGCGACGCCCTGCGACACGCGGCGATCACCGACCGGGACGCGGTCGAAGCTGCTGCGCAGGTGCTCGACGGGCTCGCTCACGCACACGCACGTGGGATCGTCCACCGCGACGTGAAGCCCTCGAACGTCCTCGTCGAGGAGGGGCCCGAGCTCTCCGTCAAGCTGCTCGACTTCGGCCTCGCCCAGTTCGACGAGGCGGACACCCTGACCAACGTCGGAGACGTGCCGGGCACGCTGGCGTACATCTCGCCCGAGCGGCTGGGCGGGGTCGAGGCCAGCCCGGCCAGCGACGTCTGGGCGGTGGGAGTGATGCTGTGGGAGGCTCTTGCCGGCGAGCATCCGTTCTGGGGCGTGCCACTGCCGCAGGTGGCCTCGACGATCGAGGCCGGCGCGCCGCCCCTCGCCACACGCCGGCCGGATCTGCCCCGCAGGCTGCTCGAGGCCATCGCCGACGCACTCGCCGTCGAGCCCGCGCGCCGCCCTCGCGCGTCCGCCCTCGCGACCGAGCTGCGCGAGGCACTCGACGCACCCCGACGCGAGCGAGCCGCTCGACAGGCGCCCCGGGCTCGTCGCTCGGCCCGGCTCCGTCGTCCCGCCCTTCCGGCCGTCGGCACGGATCCCGCGGCTCTGGAAGCCCGGCTGCTTCCGGCCGGTCTCGCCGGGGTGACCGCACTCGCCGGTGGTGCGATCCTGCCCTTCTGGACGCCCGGACTGCTCGCGCTCCTGACGATCGCAGCAATGGTCGGCGGCTACCTCGCCCCCCGCCTCGGACTTGCGCTCGCGCTGTTCGCCCCGCTGTTCCCGTTCGGGAACCTCGCCTCGGGAATGGCAGTCGCCTACGGCGCGGCTGCTCTCGTCGTGCTGGCGCTCGGCTGGCGGGATCCGCATGCCGGCCTGGCGTTCGTCGCGGGACCTCTGCTCGCCGTGATCGGCGGACTCGGGCTCGTCCCGCTCGCCGTGCAGCCGGCGCGCGGCGTGGTGCGGCGCGCGACGCACGCCGCGCTCGCGGTTCTGGCGGCGGCGCTCTACGGCGGCCTGCTCGGCCGCCCGCTGCCTCTCACGGGAGCGACGGTTCCGAACCTCGGGTTGACGGCGACCACTCACCCGGGCACGGTCCTGCAGGCTCTGCTGACGACCCTGCTCGACAACAGCGGCATCCTCGTGACCGCTGGCGTCCTCGCGCTGTCGGCTGCGCTGCTGCCGCTCGCTCGCAGGCACGGGCGAAAGGGGGCCGGTGCTCTCTGCCTCGGCCAGACGCTCCTGGTTCTCGTAGCCGCGCCCGGCGTCGCCGCAACCCCGCTCGTCCTCGGCAGCTGGCTCCTCTGCGGGCTGCTCGTGTCACGACCTGCCCGGTAGACTCGGGCGAGGACGACCCGTCCCCCAATGAGCGTCCTGCGCAGCATCGAGAGCAAGATCGAGGGCCTGTTCGAGGGGGTCTTCGGCCGCGCGTTCCGCACCCACGTCCAGCCGGTGGAGCTGGCCCGCAAGCTCGCAAAGGAGATGGACGAGCATCGCTCGGTGTCGGTGTCGCGCGTCTACGTGCCCAACGACTACACGGTCTACCTGTCGCCCGGCGACCGCGAGCAGTTCGCCTCCTACGAGGGCTCACTGGTGGGCGAGCTGCAGGAATACCTGCTCGAGCACGCCCGCCGCGAGGGCTACGCGCTCCTCACCCCGCCACGGGTCGCGATGGCGACCGACCCGGATCTTGCGATCGGCGAGTTCGGGATCGCGGCCACGGTCGTCCAGCCTCCTGCGGCCGCCGTCCCGTCCGCGTCCGCAGCATCGCCGCTACAGCCGCTGACGCCTCCCGCCGGGTCGGCGACGATGGTGTACGCGCCCCGGCAGCCTGTCCTGGCGGAGCAGGTCGAGCCTGAGCCCGCTGCAGTCGAGCGGGAGGTCGTCACGCTGGCGTTCGACGGCCGCGTCTACCCGATCACGTCGCGGGCGGTCGTGATCGGACGCTCGCGCGAGTGCGACGTCACGCTGGCGGACACGAACGTGTCCCGTCGGCACGCCGAGCTTCGCCAGGAGGGAGCGACCTACTGGCTGGTCGACCTGGGCTCGACGAACGGCACCGAACTGAACGGGCGACGGGTTGAACGCGAAAAGCTCTCCGACGGAGACGCCATCACGATCGGGGCCACGAAGCTGACGTTCACCCGCGCCCTGCCGTGACCGCGTCGATCGCGGTCGACACCGCCCTCCTCGCGCTGAAGATCGGGTTCCTCGTCCTGCTGTACCTGTTCATCTGGATGATCGTGCGCAGCGCGACGAGAGACGTGCGGGCCGTACCGCAGGAGAGCATCGTGATCGGCGCGGCGCAGGCCGAGGAGCTGCGGGCGCAGATCCGGGCGACGCCCGTGTCGCCTGGCAGGTTCCGGGTCGTCACGAGCCCCACGCTGCCGCTCGGCCATCTGCTCGTGTTCCCGGCCGCCGTCACGGTGGGGCGGGCTCCCGACTCCGGACTCCGGCTCGACCGGGACGAGTTCGCGTCCAGCCGGCATGCTCGGATCACCCCGGCCGAGAACGGTCTGTGGATCGAGGATCTCGGCTCGACCAACGGCACGTATGTGAACGGGGCGGCGGTCACGACCTCCCGTCAGCTGCAGCCCGGCGACCTGGTCAAGGTCGGCGAGACGGAGCTGCAGGTGGAAGCATGAGGATCGGCCGCACCGCCGCGGTGTCCGACACGGGGCGCCGGCGGGTCCACAACGAGGACTCGTACGTCTGCAAGCCGCCGCTCTTCGCCATCGCCGACGGCATCGGCGGCGCCCAGGCGGGAGAGATCGCCTCCCGGCTCGCGGCGGGGACGCTGGGCGAGCGCCGCCCGGGCACCCACGGGGTGCAACTCCTCGCGGCGCTCGTGGCCGAGGCGAACGATCGGATCTTCCGCCGCGCCCTCGGCGATCCCGCAGTCGCCGGCATGGGCACGACCGTCACGGCCCTCCTCGTCGACGAGCACGCCGGCACCATCGCCGTCAGCCACGTCGGGGACTCGCGTGCGTACCGCTTCCGCTCGGGCGAGCTGGTCCAGCTGACGGACGACCATTCGCTCGTCGGGGAGCTCGTCCGCTCCGGCCGGCTGACCCCGGAGGCGGCCGAACAGCACCCGCACCGGTCGGTGATCACCCGAGCCGTCGGTACCGAGTCGACGGTCGAGGTCGACGTCTCCACCCTGGAGCCCGTCGCGGGGGATCTCTACATCCTCTGCTCCGACGGCCTGACGGACATGCTGCCCGACTCGCAGATCGCCTCCGCAGTCGCGGCGGCTCAGGGAGACCCGCAGGCCATGGCCAGCGCGCTCGTCGCCGCCGCGAATCACGCAGGCGGCGTCGACAACATCACCGTGATCGTGTTCGAGATCGAGGAAGGCGAAGCGCCTCCTCGCTCCGCCGAACCGGACGAGCCGACCGCCGAGGCGGTCGGGCCGGTGCCCGAGATCCAGGATTCGGCCCCGGCGCCGGTCAGGCGCCACGGCGCCGGGGCCGGAGGTCGCACGCTCGCTCTGGCGGCTATCGTGCTCGCGCTCGCGGCCGCCGCCCTGCTCATCTGGTGGGGCCTCGGCAAGTGAGCTCCCGCAATCGCGAGCTCGCGAACCTCGTCCTCGTCGGCATCCTCGGCGCGGCAGCCTTCGCGAGCGCCTGGATCGGGAGGCACGACACGGTCTCGCCGCGCGCGCTCGTCGGCATCGGCGCGGTTGCGGGCATCTACCTCGCAGCGCATTTCGTGACCCGCTTCGCCGTGCCGCTCGCCGATCCGACGCTGCTGCCGCTCGCCGCGCTGCTCACGGCCGTCGGCCTGACGATCAACTACCGGCTCGACCCGGCCGACGGACGACGGCAGGCGACCTGGGTGGCACTCGGCATCCTCACGTTCGCCGCCGTTCTCGTCGCGCTCCGCTTCGACTACCGCGCGCTCGAGCGCTACAAGTACCTGTTCGGCATCTCGGCGATCCTGCTGCTCCTCCTGCCGTCGGTACCGCACCTCGGACAGCGCGTGAACGGCGTACGGCTCTGGATCCGCATCGGCGGCTACCAGTTCCAGCCGGGCGAGATCGCCAAGATCCTCCTCGTCCTCTTCCTCGCCGGCTATCTGCGCGACAAGCGGGAGGCGCTCGCCCAGGGACGGCTGAAGGACTTCGGGCCTTTGCTCGCCATCTGGGGTGCGGCGATGCTCGTGATCGTCGAGACGAACGACCTCGGCAGCGCGCTGCTCAACTTCGGGATCTTCCTCGGCATGCTGTACGTCGCCACGGGACGGCTCTCGTACGTCCTGGCCGGCCTGACGCTGTTCCTGGGTGGCGCGGCCGCCCTCTACACCGCGCTCGCCCGCGTGCAGGAGCGCGTCACGATCTGGCTGCACCCGTGGACGGACGTCAAGGTGTTCTGCCCCGTCAACGGGACGTTCGACTACCGTCAGAACTGCCAGTCGTACCAGCTCGTGAAGAGCTTCTACTCGATCGCGAACGGCGGCTTCGGCGGCACGGGGATCTCCCGCGGCACGTTCACGACCGTCGACGGGGCGCAGCTGATCCCCGCGCTCAACACGGACTTCGTCTACTCGGCGCTCGCGCAGGAGCTCGGGCTGATCGGCGCCTCGGCCATCGTGCTCGTGTTCATGGTGCTCGTGGCACGCGGGATGCGGATCGCGCTGATCTCGCAGGACGGCTTCTCCAAGCTGCTCGCAGCCGGGCTCACGTTCGGACTCGCGCTGCAGACGTTCATCATCATCGGCGGCGTCCTGCGCGTGATGCCGCTGACGGGGATCACGATGCCGTTCGTCTCCTACGGGGGCTCCAGCATCCTCGCCAACTTCGCCATCATCGCGCTGCTGCTGCTGGTCTCGCAACGCGCCCACGCGACCTCGGGTAGCCGATGAACCGCCAGATCGTTCGGCTCTCCGGCGTCGCCCTGCTCCTCCTCGCGGTGCTCATCGGCGCGACGACCTACTGGCAGACGTGGGCGCGCCCCGCGCTCGCGGAACGTCAGGACAACGCCATCCAGCGCGTCGCGCAGTTCTCGATCGAACGGGGCGCGATCGTCGCGGACGGGCGGCTCCTCGCCGCCAACCGCGAGAAGATCGTCGGCGGTCGCCCGCTCTTCTTCCGCCGCTACCCACAGGGCGCGCTGACGGCGCACATCGTCGGCTACTCGACCGCGTCACGTGCCCGCACCGGCCTCGAAAGCTCGCTGAACGACTTTTTGACCGCCTCCAACTCGCGACTCTCGACGATCGTCGACAACTCGGTCGCGCAACTCAGCGGCAAGCCGATCAAGGGCAACGACCTCCGCCTCACACTCGATCTCGCCGCCCAGAAGGTCGCCTACGACGCTCTCGGCTCACAGTGCGGCGCCGTCGTCGCGCTCGACCCGCGCACCGGCGCCGTGCTCGTGAGCGCGTCGTCGCCGAGCTTCAACCCGAATCTCGTCGAGACGAACTACGCGGCGATCGGGCGCATCAAGGCCGACTGCACGCCGGCGTCGCCGCTCCTCAACCGGGCGACAGCCGGCCTGTACCCACCCGGTTCGACGTTCAAGGTGGTCACCGCCGCCGCAGCGCTCGAGTCGAAGAAGTTCACGCCGGACTCGATCTTCCAGGATCCCGGCTACTGCACCGAGTACGGCAAGCAGGTGCACAACTTCGCCGACCAGAACGGCCCGGAGGTGTTCGGCCAGATCGCGCTCAAGGACGCGCTCGTGCACTCCGTCAACTCGGTCTTCTGCAACATCGGCAAGGACCTCGGGGCACGCGTGATACTCGCCCAGGCCAAGCGCTTCGGCTTCTACGCACCGCCACCGCTCGAGACACCGGTCGGCGAGCGCCGCGCGAGCGGCCTGTACAACGGGCAGAGGCTCTACGACCCGAAGCTGGACAGCAACGTCGATCCTGGCCGCCTCGCCTTCGGGCAGGAGCGCCTGCTCGTGACGCCGCTGCAGATGGCGATGGTGGCCGGCGCGATCGGCAACGGCGGACTGCTGATGCAGCCGTACGTCGTCTCCCGCATCGTCTCCCCGAGCGGCGGCACGATCCAGCAGACGACGACGGTGAGCCTCGGGCATCCCGTGACGAAGGACACCGCGGACGCCATCGCCCAGATGATGCTCGGCGTCGTCCAGCGCGGTACCGGCACAGCCGCAGCGATCCCGGGCTTCACGGTCGGCGGCAAGACGGGCACCGCCGAGACCTCCGTGACCGGTCGGAACACGACGTGGTTCATCTGCTTCGCGGGACCGAGCGACGGCACCCCGCCGACCGTGGCGGTGGCGGTCGTGCTCGAGGGCCAGACGCTCACCGGCGGTGCCACCGCCGCGCCGATCGCCCGCCAGGTGATGCAGGCCTTGCTGACCTCCACCTCGAATCCCTAGCGCACCTACCCTTTAGACGATCCAAACGAACGAATGGCAACCTCCGACTCCATGACAGGCACCGTCATCGCAGGCCGCTACCGGCTCGAGCGCAAGCTCGGCGCGGGCGGCATGGCCGACGTGTGGCTCGCCGAGGACCAGGAGCTCGGCCGCAAGGTCGCCGTCAAGATCCTCCACGAGCGCTACGCCAACGACGAGCAGTTCGTCGAGCGCTTCCGCCGCGAGGCGACTCACGCCGCCGGGCTGTCGCACCAGAACATCGTCTCCATCTACGACCGCGGCTCGGCCGACGGCTCGTACTTCATCGTCATGGAGTACGTCGAAGGGCGCACGCTCAAGGAGCTGCTCGTCAACCGCGGCCCGTGCCCGATCCCGGTCGCGATCGCGTACGCGCGCCAGATCCTGGCCGCGCTCCGCTACGCGCACCGGAACGGGATCATCCACCGGGACATCAAGCCGCACAACGTGATCGTCGATCGCGAGGGGCGCATCCAGGTGGCCGACTTCGGCATCGCCCGCGCCGGTGCGAGCCAGATGACGGAGGCCGGCTCGATCATCGGCACGGCGCAGTACCTCTCACCCGAGCAGGCTCGCGGCGCGCCGGTGGACGAGAGCTCTGACCTCTACTCGACCGGCGTCGTCCTCTACGAGCTGCTCACTGGCGCGGTGCCGTTCACGGGCGAGACCGCCGTGGAGATCGCGATGAAGCATCTGTCGCACGTCCCGGCCGCACCCTCGACGATCCGGTCGGAGATCCCCCACGACCTCGATCTCGTCGTGCTGCGCGCGCTGGCGAAGGATCCCGCCGACCGCTACCGCTCCGCCGCGGACATGGACCGCGATCTCGAGCTGGTGGCCCGCGGTGAGGGCGTGGGCTCGGAGACCGAGAACGCAGCGACGATGGTCCTCTCCGGCGCCTCGACGGCGGCCACGACCGCAGAGCCCCGGGCCGGAAGCAGCCGGCGGCCGCAACCGACCGGCAACGAGCGCTACCGCACCTACGACACCCCCGTCCGGAGCTCTCGATCTCCGTGGCCCTGGGTCCTCGTCGCGATCGGCCTGGCCTGCGCGCTCGGCGCGGGCGGGTACTTCCTCTACCTGAAGGTGCAGCATCAGATCGACAGGTCGAAGCCGATCGTGGTCGGCCAGTACACGGGTCTCCAGCAGGCCAAGGCGGCGGCGCTCGTCAAGAAGGACGGCTTCGAGCCGCGCATCGACCATGTCGCAAACGCAGACGTGCCGATCGGCGAGGCCTTCGCGCAGGATCCTGTCGAAGGGTCGAAGCTGCCTCGCGGCAACCTCGTCGTGCTGAAGGTGTCGACCGGCAAGCCGAAGGTGCCCGTGCCCGACCTGATCGGGCAGACGCGGGACAACGCCATCGCGATCCTGGTCAAGGCCGGCCTGGAGCCGAACCCGCAGCCGGTTCCGTCGGATCAGGCGACCGACACCGTGGTCGCCCAGGATCCGCGCGCCGGTATCGTCGTGGTCTCCGGGTCTCGCGTGCGGATCAACGTCTCCAAAGGCCCGAAGCAGGTCGCGCTGCCGTCGGTCGTCAACCTCCTCTACGACCAGGCATCGGCGCAGCTGCAGGCGGCGGGCTTCGGCGTGAAGCGCATCGACGCCGACTCGACGCAGCCGGCGAACACCGTCATCGACCAGTCGCCCGCCGGACCTCTGGTGGCACAGGGTACAACGGTGACCCTGACCGTCTCGAAGGGGCCGCCGACCGTCCAGGTGCCGGACGTGACCAACCTCGACTCCGACACCGCCAAGGCGACGCTGGTGGCCGCCGGGTTCAAGGTCAAGGTGCTCCCGACCGACACGCAGGATCCCACGCAGGACAATCGGGTCGTCGCCCAGGAC
>Ga0209069_10002175_pt1 | contig 10074 bp, 8 predicted proteins | sample Str013_2_FD_187202 | JGI IMG/M metagenome (GOLD analysis project Ga0209069, IMG submission 187202) | Freshwater sediment microbial communities in response to fracking from Pennsylvania, USA - Straight Creek_MetaG_SC_2013 (SPAdes) (version 2) | ecosystem: Environmental > Aquatic > Freshwater >...
TGTGCCGCTGTGATCGCCATGTCGGGGAACCTCCGTTCCCGCCCTCGTTCAGTGATCAGAGGAGGTGGGGTGTCTCACCCGATGTTGGCAGAGAGGGGAGTCACGGAAACGCCACACCCGACAAGTGTGGCGACCAGCACCGCCGCACTGATGACCGAGGTACGCATCGGAAGCCCTAGGGCACTCACGCGGGAAGTCTGACCGCGAAGCCGAGCGTGAACCTACTGGGTTCGTGGAGACCGGATTGATTGGATTCAGGCGGCCGGGTTGGCTGCCTGAAGGCGCTGATGGGTAGGCCGCCTTCGACCTCGGCGGGTGGGATGCCACCACCGGCCCCATGCAGACTTTCGGCATTCCACCAGGTCACCCAGGCCGCGGTGGCAAGCTCGAGTTGATCATCAAGGAAGGAGACGACGTTTCGCTCGGGGTGTCGAATGAGCGGTATGCGATTCCAGGCTGCCCGCCGCACGCAGTGCTGCGGGTAGGCGAGGTCGCAAGCGTAAATCAAGCGTAACTGGGGTTACCTGGCCGGACGGTTCGCCGGCGCCACCGATCGTCCAACCGGGACCAACCTAGCTGGGTTGCACGAACGGGTTGGTCATCCCGGACTGACGTCCAAAGCTGCCCATGTGACGGCGCCGTCCTCTGAGCGCCACAGGACGTTCGATATAGAACAGTCAGCCTTGAACGTCGTGCACCCGTTAGTGGATTCCAGCGCGAGGATCGTTCGGTCCCCCAGAATCGAGATGCTCGCTATCTTCGCGGGATCCGGTCCCCTCGCATCAACACGTTTGTAGCTGGCGCCGGCGTCGGTGCTCACCACGAACCCGCCGGATGCCACCGCGACCAAGAGGTCGGATGCCGCCGCAACCGGCGCGCTCACGCCTTCGTCGGCGAGCCTTTCTGCGGGGCCCTGGAGCTTCCAGTTCTTGCCCTCGTCGCGGCTCGTAAAGGCCTCGACCATTAGTGGGCCGCCTCCATTGTTAAACAGACGAGCTGGCATGACGAGCTGGCCTTCGGCGACGATGGGCAATTGAAGCCCGACCGATTCGTCAATGGGTGACTGAGGAGCCGCCACCACGACAGGCTCCCAGCTGAGGCCTGCATCGGTCGTATGGAACAGTTGGCTGTCGAGTGGTCCTCCCTGGAGCCACCCGTCTAACGGAGTCGAGAAGGAGATCTCGCCGCCAGCCGGTAGGTCTCGCTGCGTCCACGTTGCTCCGCCGTCCTCGCTCGAAAGCAGGGAGCCGACGCTGGACGCGCTGCTTGAAGGGAGCGTGAGGGCGAGGTACTCGACCTTGTCGCCGACGACTTGAAGGCTGACGCGACCGACACCGTCGGGAGAGGTTGCCTCGACCGGTTGAGTGGTCCAGGTTGTCCCGGAGTCCAGGGTCTTCATGACCATGAGAGTCCCGTCGACGCCCGCGGCGGCGACGTACCCAGTTGGCCAAGCAGCGAGGTCCACGGAAAGGATCTGCTTGGGATCGAGGGTGGCGGGCGAGATGACGGTCCACGTGTCGCCGAGATCGGTCGACACTTCCAATCCGACATCGGCTATCGCCCACGCAACGTCGCCCGAGGTTCCTGCATCAAGCAAACCGTCGTTCGCGGGGGTCGATGGCTCGGCTCCCTGGGCTGACGCCAGTGGGGCGGGCTGCGAATCTTGCGGCGACGGACTGGATGCCGTCGGACTGATGCCAGCTGGGCGGGCGCAGCCGATGACCATCGCGGCAAGCAGAGCGAACCTCAAAGGCAACCGGCTCTTCATGGCTGCGTGGCGCCGGGGCACACGGGCTCAGCCGTGATCGAGCCAAGCTCATTCACTTCATTCGTCTCGCTCTCGCCAGTCGTGCTGCCCTGATCGACCCAAGCGACGGCGCAGTCGACGTCGACGAGGATGCCGCTATACGTTCGGCTGTTCCGGTATTGGTGCATTCGATGGTCAACGTTCCAGTGGCTATTCGAGACACCGGAGATATTCCAGACGGTATTCGGATTGCTGGTTGGCCCGTTGTACACAGCGATCCACACCATGAGGGGCGGATTGGCAATTGAGGCCCAGCTGTCGACCTGCGATCCAGTAGCAGATCCGTACACCCCGGCGTTCGTCCCCAGGGTCGCCGACCATCCGTCGACGTACGCGTTGACGGCAGCCTTACAGCCGCTCGTTGTATACGAGTAGCCTTCAATGTCCAGCCACACTTGATCCGACGAAGAAAAGCCGGCTGCAAGCATTGCGGCCTGCGCATTGTTGGCCGACGTCACGCCTTGACTTCGCGCTGTGCTCGTGTTGATGCTCATCCGATGGCTGAAGCTGCCCCCGCATCCGGTTGGAGCTTGGAGGTCGTCCCAGATAGGGGTAAAGCCCCAGCCGATTCCGCGTGCCGTTGCGAGCTTGCTGGCCGACCACGCGGCGCAGCCAGCCGCCTGGGCGGTGGCCCCTCCGAGGTAGTAGCCCCACTGGTGGAATGGCGTTCCAGCCCAAAGCGCGTTGAGTTGGCTCGTCGTCGGCACGGCGCAAGAGTCGACCCCCTGGTGGACCGAATATCCGCTGCTAGCGGATGTTGCGGGAGCTACGACTGTGGACCAGAGCATTGCGCCTGCACTGAGGACGGCGGCCATGGTCACCGCCCGCAGCCCCGTGTGGCGCACTGCCGCCGTCAAGGTCACTCGCCAATGTGCGACCTGTGGCGATGTCTCATCCACGCCTATTCTCCATTTGAAGGCCGTCCAGACGATGATAACGCGCGGATCGTGAACTGCTCGCCACCTCACTCTTGGCGAGCTCACACGACACTACGCTTGGCTCGTCTCGTGGCGTCAAGCATGGAGAACCCCCATGGACGAGCGCGATGGTCCTGTGGCCGAGGCCGCATTGGTTCGCCGCCCGGATTCAGGCGTACACACTCTCGTACACCCTTGGCCTTGACCCGGAGTCGGCCCGTTCGTAGTCTCGGCTCAAGGTTGATCAGCTCGATCTACGGGGTTCCCGGCGCCAGCGGCGCGGGTGCCAATGGGGAGCGGGTGAGACCTGATCTACGTCCGCGTCGGTCGTCCGAATCACGCGGGCCGGAGAAGAGCCAGATCAACCGCCAAAGCTGAAACGGAGTCCCCCGCCATGACCAACGATCATGTGTTCAGCAGCACGAATGCGTTCGAACCGGCCCGCCCTCAACCGGGCTGAGTCGGGCTGGCCGATGGGCGGTCCCGGCTGAGCGCCCGACGGCCCGGCATCCGGTCAAGCCCAGGGATCGCGGCCTGGACGGCGCTGCCCGAACGGGACCGGAGCCTCCTGCTCTGGCTCGTCGGTGGCGACATCGTGACGGCCGAACTCTCGGCGCTCCTCGCGTACGGCCACCGGCGGATCGCCCAGCGACGATTGGCCCGGCTGGTCGAATACGGCCTGCTGACGGGTTTCTGGGCAGCCAACCGCCAACGGCCCCGCGGGCGCTATGCCTACGAGCTGACCCGGGCGACCAGGATCGCCCTCGAACGATCGATCTGGCCGGACGGCCAGAAGAAGCTCTTCAACAATGCCCCCGAGGGTGTCTCGCCGGTCATCCACGGCCTGGCCAGTCATGACGTGTTCGCGGCGTTCCTGCGGGCCAGCGACGGAGCCACCGGTGTTGGGCTGGCCGCCTGGGTATCCGAGCGACCGCTCATCCGGATGACCTGGCACGCGGGTCTGCGGCCCGACGCCCTCGCCGTCATCCGGGTCGGCGAACATTCGATCCTCCTGGCCATCGAGCGCGACCTCGGGACCGAACGGGGACCGATCCTGGCCGGCAAGGTCGACTCGTATCAGCGCATCTACGACGTTCGCCGGTACACGGCCCCGCTCCATGTCGGCTTCGTCGTCGATTCCGCCCGGCGGGCCGCGTCGGTCAGATCCCGCCTGCGCGGCACGGACAAGGACGACTCGGTCGTGACGATCTGGGTGGTGACCGAGCCCGCCCTCGCGGCCGATCCATACGGCGCCATTTGGACGACGCCTGGTGGGACCGACGCCCGCGTCGTCGACTTTCGCCCGCACTGGACCGGCGATCCCTGGCCGTATCTAGCGCCTGGCGACCTCGCCGATCCGACCACCCTCGAGGTTCTCGACGACCGGGTCTACCGGCGGATCCCGATGCTGGCCGACGCCCTGTGAGCGGAAGGGTCGCGCGCGTCCCTCGTCGCGTCCCTAGCGTGTCGCGCAAGACCAGCCGCGACCGGGTCGCGACCGCGGCCCGACGATCGACGCGACACCCCGCCCGATCGTGCCGAGCCCAGAGCCCAGAAGTGCGACATCACTACAGTGATTCATCATTCACGACGTCCACTGACCTGCCTCCCAGCTCCCCTCGCCCAGCGACAAGACACCAACGCTCCCGCGCAACCGCCAACAGTCGTCCACCGCAGGCAGCCACAAGCGCTCACAACCCTCGACCGACCCTGCTAATCGTCTACTCATCCTCCCCCGACATGGACCCTCACCCGCAGGTGCGAGACAATCTCGCCATGGATCCCGTCGTCATCGCCCTCGCCCAACTCGTCCGGGATCGCTGGACCAACGAACAGCACGCCCGCACCGCTCGACGGTCCGGCTTCACGGTCGTCCCGAGCCGCCAGCCATGAAGCGCCTGCCCGCCACGATCGAGGAACTTGCCGGTCGACGCGCCGCCCGCTGGATCCGCGAGAGCACGGCCGGCCAGTTCGACCGCTACGGTCCCGAGGCGCAGGCCGAGATGCAGGACCGCGCCATCGCCCGGCTCGGCCTCGTCGACTCGGGGCTCGCCTGGCGGGCCGCCCACTCCGGGCGGACGGTCTACCGCTCGGCGGAGATGGTCGACATGCTCGGCTCGGCCCAGCGTGGCGAGTTCGACGTCCTCCTCGTCGGCTACGTCTCGCGCTGGCAGCGCAACCTGCGCCGGACGCTCGAGCTGCTCGAGGACACCCTCCATCCGGCCGGCGTCCCGGTCTACTTCTGCGACGAGGAGATCCTGTCGTCGTCGGAGCGCCACTGGGACCAGCTGGTCGACGAAGCCAAGGACGCCGAGCGCTACAGCCGTCGCCTGTCGCGCCGGATCAAAGAGGGCTACGCGTCCAAGCTGGCGAAGCAGCGCGACCCGGGCGGCCGCCCACCGTTCGGCTTCCGGCGCAACGCAGCCAAGCTGCTCGAGCCCGATCCCGAGCGCCTCCCGACCGTCCGGCGGGTGTTCGAGCTCGCCGCGGCGGGCCTGCCCGACCGCGCCGTCGCTGCGGCCGTCGAGCTGCCGCTGTTCACCATCCGGGGCATCCTGACCTCGCCGCTGTACGTTGGGCGATTGCGCGACGGCAAACCCGCCCGCTGGGCGCCACTTGTCCCGGGCGGGCAGTGGGAAACGACGCAGGCGACACGAGCCAAGCGGGCGACGAACACCAGTCGCCCGGCCGATCCACGCCGACCGTATGCCCTCGACATGCTCCACTGCGCGTCGTGTGGCAAGCGCCTGACGGGCGATACCGGCTACTACCGTCACCGTGAGCCGTGTCCACCCTTCGTCGCCGCCCGACCCGAGCACCGCGGTCGCGGCCGGACCCTCGGCCACGCCTACCGTCGTGAGCTATACGAGCAGATTGTCGAGGAGCTACTCGCCGCAGCCTCGCTGGGCGCGGGCGCGATCGCCGGCGTCGTAGGCGAGTTGAGCCGGGCCACACCATCTCCGAACAGCCTGGCACCCGATCGGATCGCTCGTGAGCGTGAGCTGGCGATGGCCCACTACCTTCGAAACCGCGACGCTGAGGCTCTCGACCAGACGATGACTCGTCTCGACCACGAGCAGGCGGCCGCCGAGACTCGCGAGCGACTGGACGACATCCCAGCCGATGTCGCGGTTCGCTATGTCCAGGACTTGCCCGAGACGTGGCGCAAGGCCGAGGGAGGGCCTGGCCGCCAGCTCCTCGCGAGCGCGCTGTTCGACCGGATCGACGTCCTGGGGATGCGTGAAGCGACCGTCCACCTCAGCGCGCATGCCGTTCGACATGGCCTCGCGGCTGCACTACCGGCTGAGGTGGGAATACTCGTAAGTGGTCGGGGCGAGAGGATTTGAACCTCCGACCTCATCGTCCCGAACGATGCGCGCTACCAAGCTGCGCCACGCCCCGACCGAGGTGCCCGTCGTACAGGGCCCTGCGGATGATAACGCACGAGACCGAAGGGAGCGAAACCGGCCGACCGGACGAGACGTAGTGACGAGGGACAACCATCGCGACCGACCCTGGGAGGAGTCACCCCGTGAATTCGACCGACCGTCCATTTCGGAGCCAGCTCCTGGCTACCCTTGGAGGCATCGCTCTCGTCCTCGCCGCATGTTCGAGCAGCGGCGCGACTTCGGCTCCGAGCGTCGCCGCACCGAGCGCCGCCGCCCCGAATACTTCAGCATCGGCTGCCGCCGGTGGTGCGACGCACGTCGTCGCGGTCGCCAATGGCGCCGCCGGTGCCTTCCTGACTGGCGAGGGCAGCAAGACGCTCTACGTCTTTACCCCGGACTCGAAGGACACCAGCACGTGCGTCGCTGCCTGTGCGACCAAATGGCCACCCTTCACGATCGCGGCCGCCGACACGCTCAAGCCTGACGCCAGCGTGACCGGAACACTCGCGACGTTCGCCCGACCGGATGGCATGCTCCAGGTGACCGTCAACGGGCGTCCGCTCTACTACTACAGTGGCGATGCCAAGGCCGGCGACACGACCGGTGAGGGTGTCGGCGGCAAGTGGTTCGTGGCGACGCCGGACGGTACCCTGCCGTCGGCCGCCCCGTCGGGGCGTAGCTACTGATCAGCCGCCGGGCGTCAGCCAGACGGGATACTCGCGAACGTTCTCGAGTGTCCCGTCCTTGGCTGACAGGTCGTACGCCCGGAGCGTTCCCCACTGACCCTTACTGACCGTGTAACCGAGGGTCGCGTTGAATGTCCCTCGGCAGCCGGTCCCACAGCTTGCCATCACCTGCTGGTCGGCCAGCGACTTGCCGGCGGCGTCGAGCACGGCCACGCGGAAGGCGGCCTCGAAGACATTGGCGTTCCCGGCGACGCGGCCGCCCGGCGCGAACGCTGCACCGAACGCGGGCCGGTCGACGAAGATCGCCGGGAGCTGGTCGTAGTAGTCGGCACGGCCGACCGGCCCGGCGAGGACGATCCCCTCGCTGCCGAACACGGTCACGGTCTCACCGTCGATCTGGAAGACGACCGATTTGATGGTACTGAACTGGGTCAGTGTGTAGACCACCTCGGCCAGCCGGAAATGCATCGAATCCGACCCGCTACCCGAGTCGTATTGGGTCGAGAGGTTCACCGTCGCGACGCCGTTCTTTGCGCTGAGACCGAGGAGGGTCGTGCCGTCCGGGATGGCAGTCGTGATCGCGGGAGCGCCAGATTCGACCTTGGTCGGGCCGCCGAGGAGGGCCTTCATGGCGGCCGTGGCGACCGCCGTGGACTTCGGCACTACGCGCAGGACCGGGACGAGACCGACGACACCCGGCTTGCCGCCAAGGACGAAGTAGGCCCGGACGATCATGGTGTCGGTCGAGGACGGCGATGCGGACGGCGCGACCGAGGCGTCGGGTGAGGCGGACGGTTCAGTCGATGGCTCGTTCGATGGCGAGACGCCGCCGCTGGGGCCGGGCGTGAGGTCCGGGCTGGTCGGCTCGGCGAATGCGGTCGGCTCGGATGTCGGGACGGACCCGAGTCCGCCGGTCGAGCCGCTGCAGGCCGCGACGAGAGCGACGACCGCGATCAGGGTGAAGATGGTGCGGGAGCGAAGGACGGGCGTCATGATTAGGACTCCTGGTGTCGGATGGGCGCAGCAATAGCATCCTCCCCGCCGATCGCCATCCCATCGCCATGCCGTAACGATCCGGTCACAGGCAGTCGCAGCTCCATCCGGAGACCCCCCTCGACGAGGTCGGACGCGGTGAGATAGCCACCGAGGAGCGCGGCATGTTCGGCGGCGATCGCAAGGCCGAGTCCGCTGCTGCCGCCGTGACGTGACGGATCGGCTTTGTAGAACCGCTCGAAGATCCGGGCCAGGCGGTCCCGCGGGACGCCAGGCCCGCGGTCGGTCACGGCGACGACGATCTCGCCTGCTGCGTCGTGCGTGGCGAGCGAGACCGCCACGGAGGCTCCCGGGGCGTGCTCTCGAGCGTTGTCCAGCAGGTTCGCCAGGATCCGGTCGAGACGCCTTGGATCCGTGTCGATGACCAGCGGTCGATCCGGGAGCACCAGTGAGGCCTCGGGCAGGTGGGACGCCGTGATCGCCCGGACCAGTAACCCGAGGTCGACCGGCTCCACGGCGATCTGCTCAGCGTGCGCATCGAAACGCGACACCTCCATCAGGTCGTCGACGAGGGACCGCAACCGTCCGATATCGGACACCAGGAGTTCGCCCGCGCGCCGGCTCGCATCCGGAAGCGAATCGAGGTGCTCGCGCAGGATCGACGCCTCGGCCACGAGTGCCGCCAGCGGCGTCCGCAGTTCGTGCGCGACATCGGCCACGAAGCGGCGGTTCTGCGCCTCCGCCGCCTCGAGCCTGCCGATGGTTTCGGCGAGCGCCTCGGCCATCCGGTTGAACCGGTCGGCCCAGGTCCCGAACTCATCGTCCGAGGTGATCGGCACGCGGGCGGACAGGTCGCCGTGTTCGAGGCGCTCGGCGGCCCGGCTGGCGGCTTCGACCGGGGCGAGCACCCCGCGCGCCACGGCCTGGGCGACCAGCAGCGCGACGAGGATGAGCGCGATGGTTCCGACGGTCAGTGCCAGTCGGAACTGGCCGAGCGCCTCGTCGATGGCGGAGATGTCGTGGATGAAGTAGAAGGCCGGCCCGGCGGCACCCACCCGCCCGCCGATGACCAGGCTCGGATGGCCGGCGATCGTCGTCCAGGTGTAGGCGAGCTCGCCGTCGCTCACGCGCTTGGTGAAGTCAGGGGGCAGGTTCGCCAGCTCGCCGACGAGGTCGGGCTTCGACACGACGGGTTCGCCACTGCCGACGTCGGCGATTGTGTCCACGCCGCGCTGGAGGAAAGTCTCGCGCAGGCCGCTGTCCACGATGTCCTCGGGCGTCGGGGCCGCCGGCAGGCCACGGTTCGGGACCGTCACGGACAGGTCGAAGCGCGCCTGGGTAGCGGCATCGCGGAGGACCTGGTCGTGCAGGCTGGTCTCGACGAAGACGTACGCTCCGGTTCCGAGCAGGGTGGCGGTCAGCGCCACCATCGCGACCAAAGTGAGGGCGAGCCGGGCCCGGATCCCGCCGCGCCTCAGCATGGGATCAGCGGACCGCCTTGTAACCCGCGCCGCGGACGGTGACGATCAACGTCGGCGTGGCCGGGTCCACCTCGATCTTGGCGCGCAGTCGGCCGACGGCGACGTCCACCAGGCGCGAATCTCCAAGGTAGTCGTAACCCCAGATCCGGTCGAGCAGCGCATCGCGACTCAGGACCTGGCCGACATGGCGGGTCAGTTCGGTCAGGAGGTCGAATTCCGTCCGGGTCAGGGCGACGTCCTGGCCGTCTCGGGTCACGGTGCGCCCTGCGAGATCGATTGCGACCGAACCGAGATGAAGGGGGTCGGCGTCATCCGGGCCGCGGCCGGCTCGCCGCAGTGCCGCCCGGACGCGGGCCACGAGTTCCGGCACCTCGAACGGCTTCTTGACGTAGTCGTCGGCACCTGCCTCGAGGCCGACGACCACGTCGATCGTGTCGGCGCGGGCCGTCAGCATCACGACCGGGATCGTCGATGTCCGACGGATGGCCCGGCAGACCTCGAGGCCGTCGAGCCGCGGGAGCATGACGTCGAGAAGCACCAGGTCGAACAGCTCGGCTCCAAAGCGTTCGAGCCCGGCGGCACCGTCCGCGGCGGTCTCGACCGTGAAGCCGGCGTTGGCCAGACCGATGGCCGTGATCTCGCGGATGGACGGGTCGTCCTCGACGAGCAGGATCCGGGCGTCCAACGTCACTCCTCGCGGGCAGGGGTTCGGCGGCAGTATGCCAGCCATGGCGGGGTCGTCTCGCCGGGCGTTGCCGGACGTTCGCGCCGGACGTGGCCCGGGCGCGACTGTCAGTCGAC
>Ga0209069_10002178_pt1 | contig 10066 bp, 9 predicted proteins | sample Str013_2_FD_187202 | JGI IMG/M metagenome (GOLD analysis project Ga0209069, IMG submission 187202) | Freshwater sediment microbial communities in response to fracking from Pennsylvania, USA - Straight Creek_MetaG_SC_2013 (SPAdes) (version 2) | ecosystem: Environmental > Aquatic > Freshwater >...
TCTGATAACGCCCTTGCGGATGATGAAGCACCCATATGGCCCAGGATCGGATGTGCGCACGATGGCGAAGGATTTTTTCGCCGCCGCATAAAAATCAAAGCGGTCATAGGGCCCCATGTTCACGGGTTGGACAGATTAAGTGTTTGATCTACTTGCCGCGGTACAATCCTTTCGGGCGCGCCACCTAACCTGATGTAACCTCAAACGTATCTGCTTCACAACATTCCTGTCCGGAATGCTGTCATTGTTCATGCAAGCACTATGTCAACAATTTCAATCTCTTCACAATCACATTAGAGTTTCTCTTTTTCAGAAAATCTTAGGGGCCGTGGGTGGACTCTTGGGATGGTTCTTTCGCACCTTCACGATGGCCATTTGGATCAAACTATTATCTAGCTCAATAGGGAAACGCAGTAAAAGGCAGATCGATCTCGGGAACGCCCTGCGACCTAACCATAAAAGCATCAGACGCAAAACCTGCTGCGCGCGGGACGACGTGCGACAAGAAATATTCGACTACACCGATATGCTCGCAAACACGCCATGAATGGGATGTTGTCACCTGTAGAATTGGAGAAACGGCGGAAACCGAACCCGCAGAGTGTCCGCAAATCTGGAGGTCATCCAGAATGCAATTTGACCGATGATCCATTGCCGCTTCTCGTTCATTTGGGCTAGCGTCAAGAAGCGTGGGCAAGGAATTGAAAATAGGGGCTACGCGTGCGTCGCTTGATCGAAATTTTCAATGTCGCCTTTGCCGTAAAAATTCCGGCACTTCAGCTTCTGGGCAAGAGCGGAAATTTAGGTGACCTGTGGCCAAAATCCTAAATTCCCGCTAGCTGGTTCAGGCCTTAGGCTCAGCCATCGAGCGCGCGCTTGAGCGCATCTTGATCCAATGCCTTCTCCCAACGGGCCACGAAGATTGTGGCCACAGCGTTGCCCATGAGGTTGGTCAGGGCGCGGCATTCGCTCATGAAGCGGTCAATGCCCAGAATCAACGCCATGCCGGCCAGCGGAATTTCCGGCACCACAGACAGCGTAGAGGCCAGCACGATGAACCCGGAACCTGTGACCCCGGCAGCCCCCTTGGAACTGATCATGGCCACGAAAACCAGCATGATTTGCTGACTGAGCGGCATGTCCACATCAACGGCTTGGGCGATGAACAAAGCTGCAAGTGTCATATAGATATTTGTGCCATCGAGGTTGAATGAATAACCTGCGGGAACCACAAGACCCACGACATCGCGTTTGCAGCCAGCCGCCTGAAGTTTTTCCATCAACGATGGCAGTGCAGCTTCAGACGATGACGTGCCCAGAATGATGAGCAGTTCTTCCTTCAGATAGCGGATGAGCTTCAAAATCGAAAAGCCGCAATAAGCCGAAATGGCACCCAGAATGACCAGCACGAACAACAACGCTGTGCCATAGAATGTTGCAACAAGTGCCCCGAGAGAAACCAGCGCGCCAAGACCGAATTTTCCAATCGTGAAAGCCATGGCGGCAAAGGCACCAATGGGTGCCAGGCGCATCAGCATCTCGACCATGCGGAACACGACCCGGTTGGCGGACTCAAGGAAATTGAGTACAGGCTCTGCCTTGGGGCCAACTGCAGAAATGGCAAGGCCGGTGATGATGGCGACAAACAAGATCTGCAGGATGTCGCCATCCGACATTGCGCTGAACCAGGTTCGCGGCACAATGTTCATCAGATAACCGACAATGCTGAGATCATGGGCCTTGGAGGCATAGTCAGCGACTTTTCCGGCGTCCAAAGTTGCCTTGTCGACATGCATGCCACTGCCGGGATGCAGCAAATTGCCTACCATCAGCCCCAGCACCAACGCAAAGGTCGAAACAACCAGAAAATAGGCAAGGGCTTTCAGGAAGACAGAGCCTGCTTCACCGCGCTCTTTCAAGCGGCCCAGGCCGAGTGTCACCGTCAAGAAAATGACGGGCGCAATAATCATTTTGACGATATTGACGAAGGTGTCGCCCAGTGGCTTCAAGCTGGCGCCGAATGCGGGAAAGACCATCCCCACAATCACCCCCAATATGACCGCCGCCAGAACCTGCACATAAAGCTTCTTGTAAATGGGCCGTCGTGCCGAAATGCTTTTCTCGTATTCCATGACGTTTCCTTTCTGTTTTGGGTTAAGTTGGTTGTTAGAAAACATGAACACATTGGGTTAGATCTGGATAGCAAGAATCAGACGGCTTGGATTGGGCACTCCTAAAACCAGTTTTGATTTCCGCGCCTCGCTAGATATCGCTAGCGGCATAATCGATCATTTTCCTCCACTCATCCGGTAGACTTCCCCAGTCCGGCACATCAGAAAGGGCCGCCTCAAACATATCCGGGGTTGGCTCGCGCATTGCCAGAATTGCGGCGCGTGCCGCTTTGAGATGTTGAACCCAGCTAGCATCGCCTTCGATCCTTGCGATGGCCTTGGCCACGCGCTCCACCATTTTCTCACGCGTCATGGAATGGCTCTTGGGCAAGGCCGGAATGTACCCGTTGCAGAGCCACAATCACGGCATCAATCTGCGAAATTTCGGCGGCGACATCATCCACGGGATGGAGGACATCTATTTGCACACTGCCGGAGGCAACAAGCATGGCAAATTTGGCATCCATGGTGCCCAGCGTTGAAACCGCATGTTCCAATCGCAAGAGCCCTTGTTCGACCAGATTTTCCAACGCTTCAATTGCCCGAAGCTGCATCCGGCGAGAGGCCATCGTTTGACGTAATTGTCCGGCAGTCGATTTGTTCGAGGCGGTGGCAATGCGCGAATCCAATTCATGAATACGCTCGAGCAAGTGTTGTTTCTGAGTGGATTGCCGGGGTTGTTCGCGCGAGAAAGGATCGACCACCTGCACCAGGCGTGCGATTTCGACGAGCCAGTGATCAACCGATTTCAAAGTCACATCGCTGGTTTCGATTTCGGCTCGCGAGTCACAACACAGTCTCTCGATGTGGGCGCGGTGTTTTACGAGTTGGGTCACCAGCCGCCGCACCTCTTGATCATGCAGGTGGTCAAAGCGCATGATATCCAGCATCACGTGCTCAAAAGCCAACTCAACAAGCTCTGGGTCATGCATGGCGGTCCAGACCATGAGCGCCGTTGCTGCCACACCTGTTAGCACTAAAATCTCGCTGGACAAGGCCGGCAAGGCGAAGCTCGCTCCAAAAAGCCACACGAAAACTGAGAGTAAGAAGCCGACAACGAAAGTCGAAAGCACTTCCGGGGCGGAGAGCGCCTGCAGCAGGCGGCGACGCCACATGATTGACTTCGAAGAACCCAACGGCATCACCGTATCGGTACCTTTCTCTACCGATGTGTTCGCTGCGCTCATTTCGGAGGACATGTTACTGCTCCGCCGAAATCTTGAGATAGGCTTGATCGACGGTCGCTGCATCGGCGGTGAACATGGCTCCGCCGGTGGCTTTGGAAATGCGGGAGAGAGCATCGAGATTGGCGCTGTCACCAAAAGCTATTGAAAATATCTTGATGCCATTGGCCTCGGCGGATGCAGGAAGACAGGTTTGGAACATCCGAGTTTCAGAGACTTCGCCCTCGGTATCTGCACCATCCGACAGCACGACGATACCATTGAGGTGATCTTCAGATGACGACGCATCAGCTTTCATTTTTGCAATGGCTTGGCAAACGGCGCCGTTAAGATTGGTGCCGCCACCGGCCACCAATTGCAGCACGCGGCGCGACAATTCCTCTGAGACAACACTGGCGGACAGGATTTCACTCACCGTAGTGACATGTTCATTGAAGATCATCAGACCAACCTTGTCGTGGGGGTCGAGGCGTTTCAGGAATGCAGCTGTTGCCTCGGTGGCGGCACGGATCGGCTCGCCATTCATGCTACCCGAGACATCGAGTACCAGCATCACCTTGGCCTTGCGCTTGGTCGCAAGGAATTGATCGATGATTGCTGAAGCCGCTGCGGCATTTGGCATTTCAAACGGGGGCTGGGCTTCGGGCCGGAGCGCTGGGTCTGTGCCGTTGGCAAACGTCAACTTTGTGCCTGACCCAATTTTGGAATCGAGTGGGCGCAAAAGATGATCAGTGGCAAGGAGTTGCTGATCTTTGGCCAGCAGGAACTCAAAGAAGAGCTTGGCAGCTTCTTTCTGCTCAGGAGATACCCAGTTTGCGTTGTCCAGAATGCAATAGGGATGGTCGCTCCAGAATGTGCCTTCAGTTGGGACGATAAAAACCAGCGGGAAACGAAGCTCGCTGCCGCGCTCAAGATTGAAGCGAACCACACCCTCTTCAAAAGCTGAAATGGCGTGTAGATAGTCCGGTCCCTCCCGAGCCATCATGTCGAGCAGGGTCGTCGTTACCATGCCGTATTTTGAAGTATTTTGCGCCAACGCTGCAAATCCAGCTTCAACCGGCTTGGAATAGACCTGATCCGGCGTGAGGCCGCTGGCCTTCCCGGTGATGCCGTAGGCCATTGAGGTCAGGAACAGCATGCCGGCGCTGGAATACTGTGGGTGGGTGTATCCGAGCTTTAGCTTGCCCCATTCTGGATGGCCATAGCTGCTCCAGCCTTGAGGATCTGCTGCCAGATCAATCAATGTCTTCCAGGCGACAGGCTTGTTCGGCCAGCCCAGAGCTTCGGCCATGGGGCGCCACATGGCAATTCCACTTGGAGCATAAATCGTTGGCTTGCAGGAACCGCTCATCGCCGGTTTGCTGTGGCGGACGTTCCACTGCGCATCGAATTGCGAGACCCAGGAGTTCTCCCCCGGTGACCACACCACTGGCTGCGATTTTCCGGCGAGAATTTTCTCCATTGAGTCGCCCGAAAGCACGTTTTGAATTTTGATTGCGATTGGGCTGCCCGTCGATGTCCGGATATTCGCATCGTTGAACGCCTTGATTGATGCCTCCATCCAATGCTGCTTGGTGAGCGAAGATGCGATGGTCAGATCGACTGTTTTGTTTCCAGTGATGGTCGCAATCGGATCGGGCAATTGCGGTGCCATCCCCATGTATTTGGTGCCAATCATTGCGCCAGTGCCGATCGTGGCTGCGGCAATGATAGAAAGAAATGTGCGACGGGTGCGGGTCATGATGGCGTTCTCCTCAGTGGTGCTTCTTGATTGAAACTGGAATTGGCTCCTCTGAAAAATCTGGCAGTGCCAAAGGCTCTGCAGGCATGGCGCGCGCCAGCATCTCTTCGAGCGCCTGCTCTGCCAAAACCTCTTGCTCGCGTTCACGCGCCGCAAAGTCAGTCGCAGTAAAATTGGCATTGGCAACGCGGGCGCGGCCCTTGGCCTTGTCGTTCTCTTCGCTCACCAGGTCTTGCAAGCGATTGAGGCCATCGCCTGGATCAGCAATGCCGCCCACCATGCTGGCCGCCATGTTTTCAAGATTGGCCATGGCGCGGTTCACCTTGAGGTCGCCAATTTGCGAGCGAAGTTGTTCGATCTTGTTGCGTGTCTCGGTCACGGCAGTATCGCGAGCCTGCTCGAGGTAACGATATTTTGCTTCAGCCTCAGCAAACTTTTGACGATCACTGGTCAAAGCAGACTCGAGTTGCTGCAGTTCGAGCGCGTAGCGACCCGCTGCCTTGCGGTCCCCGGCCCTAAGCAGTGCTTGCATCTTGGTGGAGCCGAGACTGGCTTTTGATTCATTGCCAGCCATGGCGGACTTCAGCCGTTCGATCAAAGTTGCATGCGCTACGAGACCATTGTTGAATTGGCCCACCAGAGTACGAAATTTCTCCTGCTCACGTTCAAGCAAGGCCTCTGGATTTCGCCGTTCAAAGACCGAGACAAGCTGACTCGACAGGCCGTAAACGAGTTTCCAGATTCTGAAGAATATTTGCATGGCGGGCGCTCCTTTGGTGATTTGCAGTTTAGAAATTGCAACTCGGATGCCAGTTTCTGTTCTCACATTCTTATTTTCAATACATTGATATTGTTGTATTATTTTTGATGTTTAGAAGACCCCACTTTCACGTCCAGCAACTTCTTGCCCAAACAACTTGGATGACACGGCGGAATTTCGCCCAGGCCGACGACGTTACGAATTCGCGAAGATTGATCGCGGACCATAGTGGTTGTCTTTGTCCTGCCCACGGCTGGCAAATTGAATGAACAGTGTGATCCATCCTACCAGCGGGATGATCCACAGAAGTTGCATCCACCCGGATTGACCTCGATCATGGAGACGCCGAGCGCTCACCGTAAGACTGGGGATCACAAAAGCGAGGTTGATGATTGAGGTCAGTATCCCACCGCCCAGTTCATATTGCGAAACTGGATCAGTGGAGGTGGACCCCGGCAAACTCGACACAACATATAACGGATCACCGAAGAACAAATTGTCGAGACCAACGCTAGCCCAGTTTAAAGCAAGGTAAACCAAGACGAACCACCAAAATTCGGACCGCGAAGCACGGCCTTCAAAAGTGGCGTATTTTGCGAAGCAGGACTTCAGTGATTGGATAGGTCCCATGGCTTTCCTCCTGGTTGACGATAGTTGTTGAACGGCACTCTTGATGTGGTGTTTGCAGTTTTGTGCTTTCGGCAAGATCGGTTTGGCCCTAGCCACCACAACCGCCACCACAACCATCTCCACCGCAGCCACATCCGATGCCGCTTCCGCCGGAATTGCTTTTGTTGCTGTCTGGGTTGGCGCCATAATAAACCTGTGCTGCAGCCGCAGCCCCAGCGGATACCGAGGCTAGACCGGCCAAGAAAATTGCCGCCGGCAGCATGGTGTGAATGGCCGCGCCATAGTCGTGCCAGCCAAGGACCATGAAGGCGCTGCCAAGAACAAAGAATACAACACCAAGGAGAAGATAAATGAATGTCCCGGGTTTTCGTATGATCCAATAGCGCGCGGCGTCAACGTTGCGGGTCTGCCCGACGTTGTGGAAACGGCGCTCTACCGATGGCCAGATGTCCGCCGGCGGTGGTTCGCCAAATTCTTGCGCATAGACCAACAAGGTGCTGGCATAGCGTTCCTTGTAATAGGCAAGTTGTTGGCCGCCGCCTTTCGACGGCACGTGGTGCAAGGGCCTTTTGAATATGCCTGCACACAGATCATCCCAATAGGATTGCGTATAGACAAGGTGCAAATGCCAAGCTGCATCAACGACCTCCGAAGGTGTTACCTCGTCTGACGAAATTGCGGCCAAATAGAGAAACTTGCGGTATTCGGCACAGACACGGTTGGCGAATGGTGTGGCCCACATGTTTTCGCGCGCCAGACGCGTCCTGTAAGGCAATTCGGCATCAGCTTTGTTGATCGCCAGAGACTCGATTTGGTTGAAAAGTTCTGGATTTGTGAGCGTGGGTGCACCGATCTTGACTTCCACCTCGTCTGCAAAAACTGGGGCGGAACCTGAAGTGGCCAGGTCTCTAGTGTCGGCAAAATGATAAGGCACCGTTTGATGATGATACGTTGTTGTTTGTCGCAACTCATATTTGGCCATAGTGATTGCTCCTCACATGATGTAGAGCAACACTGCATCTCTCGGACCAATCTGATCGCCGCTACAAATTATTGTGTAACCGACTGTTATTGAACGGACTTATTTAAAGAACGGCTTTTTTCAAAAGCGCGTTCTGGGTTGCTTTCTGCCGAAGTGTGGCGCTAGCCTCGGCAGGATTTTGCCAGAGGTCAGTGACCTATTCAAAGCTCTGACGTTCGAGACCGAAGCGTCGCATTTTTTCGTTCAGCGTGCGGCGGGGAATGCCTAGCGCATCGGCTGCGGCTTGAATGTTGCCGTTGCTTTCTTCCAGTGCTGTGCGAATGAAAGCAGCTTCGACGGAATCCATTTGGTCGGGTAGAGGTTTGCGCACGCCGGTTTGACCATCGAGCGCGTTGGCGATCTTGCCTCCCAGTGCCAAGACATGGCGCTCTGCCACGTTGCGCAGTTCGCGCACATTGCCACGCCAAGAATGCGCCATCAGACGTTCAATATCATCACCCGCCACTTCCGGCGCTTGGCGTTGGTAATGCTCCGCGAATTCGCGGACAAAATGCGTGAATAACAATGGAATGTCTTCGCGGCGCTGGTTCAATGGCGGGATATGAAGTTCGGCAACACCGAGGCGGAAATACAAGTCCTCCCGGAATTCTCGCCGATTCGCGGCATCGAGCAGATCAATCTTAGTGGCGGCGATGAGGCGAATATCGACCTTCAACTCTTCGTTACTGCCGAGACGGCTGATCGTTCGCTCCTGAAGCATGCGCAGCAACTTCACTTGAAGTGCCAACGGCATGCTTTCAATCTCATCTAGGAACAGCGTTCCGCCCTTGGCATACTCAATCATGCCGATGCGTCGTTGTTTGGCATCGGTGAATGCCCCTGCCTCGTGGCCAAACAATTCGCTGTCAATCAGGTTTTCAGACAGTGCTCCGCAATTGATGGCAACGAAGCGCCCTTTGCTGCGGCGACTGCAGTCGTGCAATGCGCGGGCCACAACTTCTTTGCCGGTTCCCGTCTGACCATGAATCAAAACGGTGGCATCGGTGGACCCCACATTGGCAATCTCATCACGCAGGGCCTGAATCTGAGGCGAATTGCCGATGAGTTTTGTGGCAATGCCGGAACGGTTGGCAAGCTCGGTGCTGAGTCTGCGATTGTCTATGACCAGTTGGCGCTTCTCAAGGGCCCGCTTCACTTTTGGCAACAGGTCATCAACATCAAAGGGGCGCTCGATAAAATCATAAGCACCAGTCTTGATGGCTTCCACCGCCATGGCGATCTCACCGTAGGCCGAGATCATGATGACCGGGAGATCGGCATCAACTGCCTGAACTCGCCGCAACAGCTCCATGCCATCCATCACTGGCATCTTGTAGTCTGTGATCACGATGCCGTTGAAGCCGTGCGCACTAGAGTGTTGGTTGATCGCTGCAAGGGCTTCAGAGCCATTTGCTGCGGTTTCAACCCATAAGTTGAGCGGCGCCAAGGCCTGGCTGAGGCGTGAGGTATTGGCCCCATCATCATCGACCAGCAACACACCAAGGCCTTTGTTCATCCGATCTTCTCCCAGTAAGCTGCAGGAAAGTGCAGGTTGAATGTTGACCCAACACCTACTTCACTTTCGACCGCAATGTCTCCGCCCAGAAGTTTTGTAAACTCACGGCTGATGGCCAGACCCAGGCCGAGGCCAACGCCTGGCTTGGTGAGGCCCGATGTTTCATCAACCCGCTGAAACTTTCCGAAGATCAATTCAAGTTTGTCATGCGCAATCCCGCGCCCGGTATCGCTCACGCCGATCGCAATGGTCTCATCTTGTAATCTCGCAACAATCGTGACCGAACCAACTGCTGTATATTCGATGGCATTGCCGATGAGATTCATGAGAATGCGCGACAGCAGACGTGCATCCGTCAGAAGATCGGCGTCATGCCCCGCCTCCCAAATCAGTTCCAACCCCTTTGCCTTGGCTGCAGGTGCCGTCGCCCGCATGGCTTGATTGATCACCGCATGAAGGGTGGTAGGCCGGGCGTTGACAGTTACCTGGCCAGCTTCAATGCGCGCCATTTCAAGTAGCTCATCAACCATTCCGAGAAGATGCGTTGCATTGCTGGAAACATTGTCGAGCACGGCCCGCGTTGGTGAATCGATTTTTCTATCTTGCGGGGTCAACAACAGCCGACAATCTTCGATCACCGCAGTTATGGGCTTGCGCAAGTCGTGACTCATATTCTCGAGAAAGCGCGACTTTGCTTCATTTGCAGCTGCCAGCCGCGCCGACTGTTTTTGGTGGGTGATATCGGTATAAGTTGTCACGAAACCGCCATCCGGCATGGGGGCACGGCGAACTTCGACGCTGGTTCCATCAGCGCGGTCAATCTCAAAGCGTGGCGGTGACAAGCTGCGGGCCCGCTCGACAATGACACCCATTTGCGTTTCCGGATCGACGGGGCCGTAATCGCCACGATCAATATTATAGCGCATGATCTCAGCGAAATGTGCGCCCTCGTGCAGCAATTGATCTGGATATTGATAGAGCGTTGCGTATTGCCGATTCCAAACCGACAGACGCATATCGGGCCCAAACACCGCGATCGCATC
>Ga0209069_10002179_pt1 | contig 10065 bp, 13 predicted proteins | sample Str013_2_FD_187202 | JGI IMG/M metagenome (GOLD analysis project Ga0209069, IMG submission 187202) | Freshwater sediment microbial communities in response to fracking from Pennsylvania, USA - Straight Creek_MetaG_SC_2013 (SPAdes) (version 2) | ecosystem: Environmental > Aquatic > Freshwater >...
GGCTCGCGCCATTCCTGTTCCAGCGTCCACGGTGGATTGATCGCGACCAGGCCGCAAGCGCGCAAGCCTTCCTCCGCCGCGCCGGCGTCGAACGTAATCGCCAATATCTTGCTGATGCGCGCGTTCAACAGCTCGGCGCGAAAGCGCTCGACGGCGGCCTCGTCCTTGAGCGGATACCAAATCAGGTAAACGCCGGTCGGCCATTTCACATGCGCGGCGATGATCGCGCCTGCCAGCCTCTCGAATTCGTCGCTCGCCTCGAACGGCGGATCGATCAGCGCCAGCCCGCGCTTCTCGCGTGGCGGCGCGATCTTTTGGAGCAGGGCATAACCGTCGCCGTCGGCCACGCGCACCCGTTCGAACCCGGCGAGGTTCGCGCGCAACGCCGCCCCATCCTCGCCATGCAGTTCGCCGATGATCGCCCGATCTTGTTTGCGCAAAGCCGCCGCCAGCTGCCACGGCGAACCGGGATAACGTGTGATGCCGTCGCCGTCGTTGGCGCGGCCCACCAATTGCCAATAAGGCTCGAGCACCACGGGCCGCGCGCTCGCCTTGGCCAGCCGCAAAATCCCGCCCTCGGCCTCGCCTGTTTTTTCTGCCGCCGGCCCCTTGAGGTCATAGAGCCCCGCCCCGCCATGCGTATCGATCAGGCAGAGCGGCCCCTCCTTTTGCTGCAGATAGCGCACGATCCAAATCAGCAGTCCGTGCTTCAGGACATCGGCGAAATTCCCGGCGTGATAAGCGTGGCGATAGTTCATCGGAAAAAGCCGGTTTTCTGCCCCTTTTTCCTTGACAGGGTAAAGGCCGCCCGTCTAGATGCGCGCCTTCTGGGCGCAACCCTCTCTGCAAGAGCGGGCTTTTGCGCCTTATTCAACTGGTCATCGCCGATGGCCATGAAGGACGAGACGGCGCCCATGTTCGCGGTGATCAAGGCCCAAGGCAAGCAATACAAGGTCGCCAAGGGCGACACGCTGACGATCGACCGTCTGGTCGGCGAGGCGGGCTCGACGATCGCGCTCGGCGAAGTCTTGATGATCGTCGACGGCGCCACCGCGACCGTCGGCAAGCCGCTGGTCAAGGGCGCCAAGGTCGAAGCCGAAATCGTCGAGCACGGCCGCGACGACAAGATCATCATCTTCAAAAAGCGCCGTCGTCAAAATTATCAACGCACCCGCGGTCACCGTCAGCATCAGACGACGGTCAAGATCACCGCGATCAGTGCGAGCTAACGGAGTGATGCGTCATGGCGCATAAGAAAGCCGGCGGCTCGTCTCGCAACGGCCGCGACTCGCCGGGCCAGCGCCTCGGTGTGAAACATTTCGGCGGCGAGCTCGTGCTTGCCGGCAATATCCTCGTGCGCCAGCGCGGCACCAAATTCCACCCCGGCCGCAATGTCGGCATGGGCACCGATCACACGCTATTCGCCCTCGTCCACGGTCACGTGTCCTTCAAGAAGGATTCACGCGGCCGACAAGTCATTTGGGTAAACCCGATGGCGGTAGCGGCGGCGGAGTAACGGGACGGTCATATAGACCCCTCCCGGGAATAACGGGATGGCGGTCCGGAAATCGAGGGAGATGGTTCGCCATCTCCCTCTTTTGTTTTGCCCTCGTCTGAAAGGTAAGCGCGCCATGGGCTTTTCACCCATCGTGACGTCACGGCTGATTTTGCGTCCCTACGAGCAGCGCGACCGCGCGCGCCTGGTGTGGAACGCCAACAATTGGAAAGTCGCGAAGAACCTCGGCACCATGCCTTATCCCTATACGCAAGAGATCGCCGGCGCGTGGCTCGCCAAGCATCCGGGCTTCTGGGACTCCGGAACCAGCCTGCCCCTCTGCATTGCGCTCGACGGCGAGCACATCGGCGGCATCGGCGTCGATGTGCGCGATCATGGTCAATGGGAGCTTGGTTACTGGCTCGCCGAGCCCTATTGGAATCGCGGCTACGCCTCGGAAGCGGCCTTCGCGCTGCGCGACTACGCCTTCGAGACGCTCAAGGTCGAGCGCTTGGTCGCCGGTCATTATGTCGAGAACCACGCTTCCGGTCGCGTGCTGACAAAGCTCGGCTTCCGCTATACCGTTGAAGTCATGCGGCCCTGCCTGGCGCGCGGCGCGGACGTGAAATGTTTGGAAATGACGCTCCCCCGCGCGTCATGGGCGGAAGCCGTCGGCCGACCTTCCGGATCGGCCGCGACGGGGTATGCTTGGGCGAGTTGATTTTTCGACCGTTGACGAAGGAATTGTGGCCGGCATTGCAGGTGCTGTTCGGCAAGAACGGCGCCTGTGCCGGCTGCTGGTGCATGTATTGGCGCCTGCCGAAAGGTGAATGGCGCAACGCGCGGTCTAAGAACAAGGAGCGCTTTCGCCGCCTCGTCGCCGACGGGCCGCCGCCGGGCGTGCTGGCGTTCGATGGCGCTACAGCCGTGGGTTGGGTGGCCCTCGGACCGCGCCGGGATTACCCGGCGCTCGACCGCTCGCGATTCTTAAAGCCCGTCGATGATGAATCCGTCTGGTCGCTGCCCTGCTTTTATATTAAATCAGGTTATCGCGGTCGTGGCGTGATGCGCGCGCTGGTCGCGGCCGCTGCCGATCAAGCGGCCAAGGCGGGCGGACGGATCATCGAAGCTTACCCCGTAGATACCGAAAAACGCATTTCGGCTGGCTCCGCCTTTACCGGCGTCGCCTCGTCGTTTCGCCGTGCAGGATTCAAAGAGGTCGCGCGCCGCGCACCGCATCGACCGATCGTTCGCAAGGCCTTGGTCCGCCGACAGAGTTTGAAATCGCAATGAAGTTTCTCGATCAAGCCAAGCTCTACATCAAGGCCGGCGACGGCGGCCCGGGCAGTGTCAGCTTTCGCCGCGAGAAGTTCATCGAGTTCGGCGGACCCGACGGCGGTAACGGCGGCCGCGGCGGCCATGTCATCCTCGAAGCGACGCACAATCTAAACACGCTGATCGATTTTCGCTATCAGCAGCACTTCCGCGCCAAGAAGGGTGTGCACGGTTCCGGCCAAAACAAGACCGGCGCCTACGGCGAGGACGTCGTACTGCTGGTTCCCGTCGGCACCCAGGTCTTCGGCGAAGACAATCAAACGCTCTTCCACGACCTGACCAAACCCGGCGAGCGCTACATCATCGCCGAAGGCGGCGACGGCGGCTTGGGCAACGCGCATTTCAAGAGTGCGACCAACCGCGCGCCGCGCAAATCGACCGACGGCAAGCAAGGCGAAGAGAAAACGCTTTGGCTCCGCCTCAAGCTGATCGCCGATGTCGGAATCGTCGGCCAGCCCAACGCCGGCAAGTCGACGTTGTTGGCGACCGTTTCCGGCGCCCGCCCGAAGATCGGCAATTATCCCTTCACGACTCTCAACCCGCAATTGGGCGTCGCCGCCGTCGACGACGTCGAGTTTGTCATCGCCGATCTGCCGGGCTTGATCGAAGGCGCGCACGAAGGCGTCGGCCTGGGCGATCGCTTCTTGGGCCACGCGGAGCGTTGCTTCGTTCTTCTGCATCTCGTCGACGGCAGCTTGCCGCCGGCCGAGATCGCCAAAGCCTACGCCATGGTGCGCAAGGAAATCACCGCTTACGGCCACGGCCTCGACCAGAAGGTCGAGATCATCGGTCTGAACAAGACCGATTTGATGAATCCGGGCGAGATCGAGCGCAAGCGCCGCGTCCTCACCGAGATCTCGGGCGACACCGTCATGACCTTGTCGGCCGAGCATGGCGACGGCGTGATGGAAATTCTGCGCACGCTGATCAGCGAAATCACCCAGTGCCGTTTGCGCGCCGGCCAACCGGCGCTGCATCGCCACTCGAGCGAAGATCGTCAAGGCATTGAAACGACGCTTAGCGACGAAGTCGTGCAAAGCGATTGGAAGCCGTGATCGATCGCCTTGTTTCCGCCCGTCGCATCGTCGTCAAGATCGGATCCTCCACCCTCGTCGACGCCGCCACCGGCACACTGAGAGACGCCTGGCTCACCGCTTTCGCCGCCGACGTCGCGCGCTGCCGCGAGCGCGGCCAGGAAATCGTCCTCGTCTCCTCGGGTGCCATCGCCCTCGGCCGCGGCCGGTTGAAACTGGCCGCCGCGCCGAAACTAGAGGAGGCGCAAGCGGCAGCGGCCGTCGGCCAGATCGCCCTCGCGCAAGCATGGAACGAAAGCCTCGCCCGGCACGGTCTGACGGTCGCGCAAATTCTCTTGACCTTCGGCGACACCGAGGAGCGCCGCCGCTATCTCAACGCGCGCTCGACCTTGCGCACGCTCTTGTCGCTGAACGCCGTGCCCGTCATCAACGAAAACGACACGGTCGCGACCGCCGAGATTCGCTTCGGCGACAACGACCGCTTGGCCGCGCGCGTCGCCGGCATGATCGAAGCCGATTGCCTGGTGCTGCTCTCCGACATCGACGGGCTTTACGCCGCCGACCCGCGCCGCGACGGCAACGCCGAATTCATTCCCGAGGTACGCACCATCACGCCCGAGATCGAAGCGATGGCCGGCGCCGCCTCCTCCGACGTCGGCTCCGGCGGCATGGTGACCAAGTTGATGGCGGCGCGCGTCGCCATGGATGCCGGCGCCAACATGGTGATCGCCAGCGGCGCGCCGCTCGGTCCGCTCAAAGCGCTGGAAGATGGCGCGCGCTGCACCTGGTTCATCGCCCCCGCGACACCTGCCGCCGCGCGCAAAACTTGGATCGCCGGCACGCTGAAACCCGGCGGCAGCGTGGTCGTCGACGCCGGTGCCGCTGCGGCGTTGGCGCAAGGCAAGAGCCTGCTTCCCGCCGGCGTCAAATCGATCGACGGTACGTTCGAGCGCGGCGACTGCGTCTTCGTTAAGGATATCGCCGGCAAGGAACTCGGCCGCGGCCTTATCGCTTACGGCGCCGATGACGCGCGCAAGATCGCCGGGCGCAAGAGCGGTGAAATCGAAACCATCCTCGGCTACCGTGGCCGCGACGAGATGATCCATCGCGACGATTTGGCTTTGACGCGGATATGACCGCTTCGCTGAAAGAACTGCCAGACGCAGGCCTCGCGCAAACGATGCACGACATGGGCATCGCCGCGCGAGCGGCCGCGCGAGAGCTCGCCTCGCTATCGCCGGGGCACAAAAGCGAAGCGCTGCAAGCCATCGCTGCTGAACTGCGCAATGGTTCGAGTGAAATTTCGTCGGCCAATGCGCGCGACATCGCCGCCGCGCGCACACAAGGGGCAACACCGGCCTTCATCGATCGCCTGGCTCTATCCTCGAAGGCGATCGAAGCGATGGCGGCGGGCGTCGAAACCGTCGCCGCGCTCGAGGATCCGGTCGGTACCATCGATGCGCAATGGGCGCGGCCCAATGGGCTTCAGATCGCCCGCGTGCGCGTACCCATCGGCGTCATCGCCATCATCTACGAAAGCCGCCCGAACGTGACGGGCGACGCCGCGGCACTGTGTCTGAAGTCCGGCAACGCAGTCATCTTGCGCTGCGGGTCGGAAGCGCTGAATTCGGCACTCGCCATCCATGCCTGCATCGCCAAAGGTTTGTCGCACGCGCGATTGCCCGCCGGCTGCGTGCAGATCGTGGCGACCTCCGATCGCGCCGCCGTCGGCCACCTGCTTGCCGGTCTCGACGGCGCCGTCGATCTGATCGTGCCCCGCGGCGGCAAGAGCCTCGTCGCCCGCGTGCAGAAAGAAGCGCGCGTGCCGGTGCTGGCCCATCTCGACGGCAATTGCCACGTCTATGTCGATAAGTCGGCCGACGCCGCCAAGGCGAAAGCCATCGTTCTGAACGCCAAGCTGCGGCGCGTCTCCGTTTGCGGCGCTGCCGAAACCTTGCTCGTCGATCGCGCCGCCGCCGCCGCCCATCTGAGGCCCCTGGTTCAGGCCCTGCTCGACGCCGGCTGCGAAGTGCGCGGCGACACGCAAACCCAAAGCGCCGACGCACGGGTCAAGCCGGCGAGCGAAGACGATTGGTACACCGAGTATCTCGACGCCATCATGGCGGTGCGCCTCGTCGACGGTGTCGACGGTGCCGTCGCGCATATCGCGAAATACGGCTCGGCCCACACCGACGCCATCGTCGCCGAAGACGCCGCGGCGACGGAAATTTTCCTGAGAGACGTCGACAGCGCCATCGTTCTCGCCAATGCCTCGACGCAATTCGCCGACGGCGCCGAATTCGGCTTCGGCGCCGAAATCGGCATCGCCACCGGGCGCTTGCATGCCCGCGGGCCGGTCGGTGCACGCGAGCTCACCACCTACAAATATGTCGTGCGAGGCGATGGCCAGGTTCGACCCTGAGATCCTGCCGCCGCGGGCTTTGGCGCAGCTCAATGCCGGCGGCCGCATCGGCTTGCTCGGCGGCTCGTTCAATCCGGCCCATGAGGCGCATCGCCACATCAGCCTGATCGCACTGCGGCGTCTAAACCTCGACGCGGTGTTGTGGGTGGTCTCGCCGCAGAATCCGCTCAAGAGTGCGCAAGACGCCGCACCGATCGCCGCCCGCCTCGAACGCGCACGCGAGCTCGCGACCGATCCGCGGATTTTCGTCACGTCGCTGGAGCAAACCTTCGGCACGCACTACACGATCGACACCATCGAGGCCCTGCAGCGCACGTTCTCCAAAGCGCGCTTCGTCTGGTTGATGGGCAGCGACAACCTCGCGCAATTTCATCGCTGGCGGCGGTGGAAGACGATTGCGCAGCGCGTTCCGATCGCCGTCATCGCCCGCCTCGATTTCACCACCGCCGCGTTGGCGTCGCCCGCGGCGCGCTTCCTCCAAGCCTCGCGCCTCGACCCGGCGTCCGCGCCGGACCTTGCCGGCCGGACGCCGCCCGCGTGGGTTTTTCTCGAAGAACGTCTCGATCCGGCATCGTCGACCGCCATTCGCGCCCGCGGTCTGTGGCCCTAATGCCGCAATTTTTGCCGATCTCGTCATTAAGCCGTGAACCAATTCGTGCTAACGTCGCCCTTGCGTGTGGAGCCTCTTGGGCTCCGGCACGCCGATGGAAGGACAGGTTTCGGGATCACATGATGCTGCGTCGGGTATCGGTGCGTGTGGCTCGTGATTTGTCCGTCGCGAGCACTTGATCGACACAAGCCGAAGGAGCAACACGCTGGCCCCCAAAACGCCCGTCCGTTCACCCCGGACAAAGTCCGTCGCCGTCAAATCAGACAAGAAGAAGACGCCCGCCAAGAAACCGGCGGTTCGCAAGGCCCCGTCGAAGGTCGCGAAGGCGCCGAAGGTAAACGCCGAGCTTCTCAATCTCGTCTTGAAGACGCTCGATGCCGACAAGGCCGAAAACATCGTCGCGATCGCTTTGAAGGACAAGAGCCCGATGGCCGACTACATGGTCGTCGCCTCGGGGCGCTCGGCCCGTCACGTCGCCGCGATCGCCGAGCACCTGACCGAGCGCCTGCACAAGACCGGCTTGCGCAGCAAGGTCGAAGGCCTGCCGCAAGGCGACTGGGTACTGGTCGACGCGCTCGACGTCATCGTGCACGTTTTCCGGCCCGAGGTTCGCGCCTTCTACAATTTGGAAAAAATGTGGGGCGAGGACGCGCCGGCCGCGGAAGCGGTTTAGCGCGCTCCCTTGGCCCTCGCCCTCGACGTGCTGACCTTGGGCCGCGCCCCGAACGCGCCCGAAACCACGCTCGCGCAAAGCTATTTGACGCGCGCGCGCGACGCCGGCCGCGTGCTCGCCTTTACCGGCTTCAACCTGATCGAGATCGACGAGCGCAGGCCGGAAAAACTGCTCGAGTTGGCGAAAGGGAACTTCACCGTCGCGCTCGACGAACAGGGCAAAGGCATCACCAGCGAAGCCTTCGCGCGCCAACTGGCAAGATGGCGAGACGGCGGCACGCCAAAAGTTCAATTCCTGATCGGCGCCGCCGACGGCCTGCCGGCGGACGCAAAGACCGCGGCAAACCTAACGATCGCCTTCGGTCCGCAAACCTGGCCCCACATGCTGGTGCGCGCCATGCTCGCCGAACAACTCTACCGCGCCGTGACCATCCTGACCGGCCATCCCTATCACCGCGCTTGATTGCACTTACATACGAGCGTATGTAAGTGCAATGAACAAGCGCATCAGCATCCGCGATTTGCAGAAAATCAGCGCCAAAACGATTGTGAATCTCGACGGGCCGACGCCCATCAAAGTGGGCGACCAAACGATTGGCGCTCTGTTTCCGCTGAAAAGAACCGACCCCAAGAAGTTCAGGGCGCTTCTCCTTCGTATCGAAAAACTGACGAAGGGCCGGGATGTGGCCGCAGACGATGCTGCATTGGAGAAGTTCGGTCCCGTTGATAAGACCGACTGGTCGTTTGCCGCCATGAAGCGCGCAAAGGGCCGGGCGAAACAGAGAAAATGAGGCAGCCGGGCTCGGCTCTCGTCGTCGACGCGTCGATCCTGATCGCCATGGTGCGCGGGCGGAGTTCTTACGCCCTCGCCGCCGCGGCGGCGAAGCACGACCTGCTCGTCACTAGTGAAGTGATCGCCGAGGCGCATAGGCGAATTGAACTCGGGATGAAAGCGCCTGAGCTGATCCCGGCATTATATGCGGCTGCTTCGATGATGACGGTCATACCGGCGGGCACCTTCGATACGGGCGACGCCGAGAGCGTTCTTAGGGATGCGGTGGCGAGCCGAAACGGTTCTGTCGCCGACGCCAATATCCTGACATGCGCCTGGACCTTCGACGCAGACATTTGGAGCTTCGACCGGGACTTCGCGGGAACCGGCGTACCAAGCTGGTCGACCGCAAATCTAATGAGGGCATTGGCGGAGGGAAACATCGCTGAGGACTGAACATCGGCTCTTGCCGAGCGGCAAGACTTGTGGCTTGTCGCCACTTCCGTTCCGCCATTTGATGAAACACCACGCATTGCCTTGCAGGTGAAATATGCCGAACGCCGCAGACTACGATCTCGTCATCATTCGCCACGGCCAGAGCGAGGCGAACAAGGAAAACATCTTCACCGGCTGGCGCGACAGTCCGCTGTCGGAAGCGGGCATTCGCGAAGCATTGGCCGGCGGCAAGGCTTTGCGCGACGCGGGCCTGCGCTTCGACATCGCCTTCACCTCGCTGCAGAGCCGCGCCATCAAAACGCTGTGGCTGGCGCTCGATGCGATGGACCAGATGTGGATCCCCGAGATCAAGCATTGGCGCCTGAACGAGCGTCACTATGGCGCCCTGCAAGGCAAGAACAAGCTCGAAGCGGTCGAGAAATTCGGCGAGCAGCAGGTCCACCTCTGGCGCCGCGGCTACGACACGCGCCCGCCGCAGGTCGACCCGGACAGCCCCGATCATCCAAAATTCGATTCGAGATATCGCGACGTGCCTCAATCCCAATTGCCGCGCGGCGAAAGCCTCAAGGATGTCGTCGACCGCGTGATGCCCTATTGGCAAAGCGACATCGCGCCGTTGCTCAAGGCGGGCAAGAAGGTGCTGATCGCCGCCCACGGCAATTCGCTCCGGGCCCTTCTCAAACATCTGGAAGGCGTCTCGGACAAAGACATCGAGGCCGTCAACCTGCCGACCGGGATTCCCAAGGCCTACAAGTTGAACAAGCAACTTCTGGCCGAACGCAGCGAATTCCTGGGCAACCCGGACGAAGTCAGGGACCGAATCGTATCGGTGGCAAATCAGACCAAGCGTTCCTGATCCGCAACGCAGGCGGGCGGAGCGCCGTTCTTTGTGGCATGCTGGGGAAGATTCGGGTCGGCGGAAGCGATCCCGCACAGCCGATTCGATCGTGGCACTGTCGACAAGATGCGAAAGTCCAAAGGGCGCGCGACGCCCAACCGCCGCTCTGACGGCCGCACGGCCGCCGTCACCGCGGCCGTCCTGGCGGCGCTGAGTTTCGCCGCCCTTGCGCACGCCGCCGGCCGTCCGCCGTCGACACCCGCCGAGGACGCGGCTGATCCGCTCGAAAAGCTCGACCGCATCGAAAAACAGATGGGCAGCGACAAGAGCCGCGTCGATTCGCTCGCGACCTCCAAGGTTCAGCTCGTCGAGGAGCAAAAGGGTCTGCAGCTCGACCTCGTCCGCGTCGCCGCCACCGCCCAGGTCCACGA
>Ga0209069_10002180_pt1 | contig 10064 bp, 9 predicted proteins | sample Str013_2_FD_187202 | JGI IMG/M metagenome (GOLD analysis project Ga0209069, IMG submission 187202) | Freshwater sediment microbial communities in response to fracking from Pennsylvania, USA - Straight Creek_MetaG_SC_2013 (SPAdes) (version 2) | ecosystem: Environmental > Aquatic > Freshwater >...
CGAAGTACCAGGCGAGCGCCAGAGCAATGGGAAAGCCGATGACGAGGAGCGCCAGAATGAACGACGAGAACGACGCATTGAGCGACATCGACGTCTGCAGCGCCACCGCGACCTGCAGAATGATCCATCCGGCGACGACATATCCCGAAGCGATGCGCAGCACCTTGCGCCGCTGAAGCTCGGAGAAAAATTGCTGCACTCAGCGCCGCTCCGGAATCGAGGCCAGACCCGCCGTCCACTATAGCAAATGAACCTGACCCGGAGCAGAACCCCCCATGGGACAGGCGCATGCTGCAGGCTGTTCCACCTGCCTCACGCAACGCCCCGTGCTCAGCGGCACGGCCAAAGCGCCTGCATGGCGGCGCGCATGGTGCTCGACGCAGTCTGGCTCGCGGTCTCGGGATGCGCCCGCATCCAATCCAAGATCGCGCCCTTCATGACGCCGGTGTCGAGACCAGCCGGAGCGCAAACGTGACTGTTGGCCGTATTCCAGGCGGCGGAGGCGGCGTCGATTGAGACCTGCATTCGGCACCAATCGGAATCTCGCGCGCATTTGGTGAGGAATTGAGTCGTGGTCATGCTCGAGGGGCTGGCAGGCTCGGCGTTGCCGTGGCGCTTGCCGCCATCCGCAATGAGCGCCGCGCCGATCGCCTTGTCGTTCTGCGTATCGGCGAAGTCGAGCGCGGTTCGTTTGTCGTCACAAATATCGTTGACCTTCGCGTCATGCGCGAGCAGCAGCAAGACGACGGCCTTCTTGCCTTTGCGCGCCGCGTACATCAGGGCCGTGTAGCCGCCGTCCTTGCTATGCGCGTTGATGTCGGCGCCGTGCTCGAGCAGGTATGCCGCCACTTTCGCAAACCCTTGCGCCGAGGCGTTCATCAGCGGCGTCCAGCCGCTTTTGTTTGCCTGCACATTTACTTTGGCACCATGCTCGACGAGCAATTTGACGACCGCAAGCCGCCCGTCATAAGCGGCCCAGTTGAGCGCGGTGAGGTTATCGGAATCGGCCGTATCGGCGTCGGTGCCGCCGGCCAAGAGCTTGGTCGCGGCGGCGACATTGCCGGCCTTGGCTGCCGCGATCAGCGGACTATCCGCGGCCCGGCTCGCAGACGCCGAAAGAGCGAGCGTCAGCAGCGTCAGACAGGCGAACCCTAGGTTAAATCGTGACCGCATTTTCGTCCCCTGCGAGCGCCAGACTCGATTTGGCGGTTCACAGGAGTGTGACGCCAAGATGGCTCGACCGCAAACCGGCGGTACGGCACCGCTTTCCGCCGCCTGTGTCGGCGCCGCGCGCTTGCGGCCGGTCCTGTGCCGGTCGACAATCTGATTGACCTAGCCGGGGCGATCGGGACGCCATGCGAAAGCGAATTTCGACGCTGTTGATGATCGCGGGCTTTGCCGGCGGCGCGGCAGCCGCTCTCTACTACGCCTACTTTATGTGGACGCAGGATTGGGGTCCGATGTTCACCCGCGGCCATAATCTGATGCTCGTGCTGATGCTCTTGGGTACGATCTTCGTATTCCTCGGCGTGCTCTTCATCTTCGGCATGATCGCCGCTTGGATCGACCCGAAGATGGGGACGTGAAGGGCGGCTTTTGCCGCCCGCCACGCTTGCCTACTGCATGAACCAGCCGTGGCTGACGACCAGCGATTGGCCGGTGAGCGCGGTTGACGCGAACGAGGCAAAGAACAGCGCCGCCTCCGCCACGTCGTCGACCGTCGTGAATTCGCCGTCGACGGTTTCCTTCAGCATCACGTTCTTGATCACGTCGGCTTCGGAGATGCCGAGCGCCTTGGCCTGTTCCGGGATTTGCTTTTCGACCAATGGCGTGCGCACGAAGCCGGGGCAGATCACGTTCGCCCGCACCTTGTGCGCCGCGCCTTCCTTGGCGACGACCTTGGCAAGCCCGATCAGGCCGTGTTTCGCCGTCACATAGGGCCCCTTGAGCGCCGAGGCCTCTTTCGAGTGCACGGAGCCCATATAGATGATGCTGCCGCCGCGGCCTTGCGCGTACATCTGACGCAAAGCCGCGCGCGTCGTCAGGAACGCGCCGTCGAGGTGGATCGAGAGCAATTGTTTCCATTTCGCAAAGTCGAATTGTTCGAGCGGCATCACCGTTTGAATGCCGGCGTTGCTGATCAAGATGTCGATGCCGTCGAACGCCTTGATCGCCTTGGCCATGCCGGCTTCGACCTGATCCTCGTTGGTCACGTCCATCGCGACGCCCATCGCCTTGCTCGGGCCGCCGAGTTCGGTCGCGGTCGCTTCGGCGCCCGCCTGGTTCAAGTCGGCGATGACGACTTTGGCGCCTTCTCTGACGAAGACCATGGCGATATCCTTGCCGATGCCGCTCGCGGCCCCGGTGATGACGGCGACTTTATTCTGCAGGCGCATGGGGTGTTCCTCTGGTTAGCGCAGATAATCGTGCACGACGCGGCCGAGGCCGAGCGTCAGGTCGGCGACAATATGTACGGCTGAAACGACTTCGTTGACCGGCAGTTCCGCGACCGGGGCCAGCGCGTGCGCGTGCAGTTCGAGCGCGGCCGGCCCGGTCCACGCACCTTTCAAGGTTACGTCCTCCAAGGCGTATTCGACAATCTCGCAAATGCGCGCCGAGCCGTCGACATGCGGGATGATCTTGAGCAAGAAATTCGCCGTCGCCATCGAGGCCTTGATCGCCGCCGGATCAGCGGCGCGATGCTTGAAGCCCATCGTGCCTGTCGCCACACGCACCGGCCCATAGTCGAGCGTGCCGACGAGGGTGTCCACCTCGACCTTGAGTCGCGGCTCCGCCAGTTTCTTGGGGAAACCCCAGAGCTCGCGTCCGCCCGCGATCGGCCCTTCGTCGTTCAAGAACATGCAATGCGTGTAGTTGCCCGGGCGGCCCTCGAGCGTGACCGGGATGACTTGGCCCGATTCGGTGTAGTCGCCGAAGCCGGTCGAATTCGGCATGCGGATGAATTCGTATTTCACCAGATCGCCGGCGGGCTTGAGCGGCTCGGGCACCAAAGCGCGCAATTTCTCCGCCGACGTCCGATAGGTGATGATCAGATATTCTCGGTCGACGAAACGATAGGGGCCGGGCGGGAACGCCGGGCTCGTCAACGGCATCGCGAAGGCGCGCTCGCGAACTTCGTTTTCCTTCATCTTGAGGCTCCGTTAGTCGCCGTCGTGTTCGGTCAGGTCGTAGGTGTAGACGCCTTCGAGACTCGTCGGGCGCTCGAAGATTTCCTTGTGGCGCAAGGTGCGCGTCGCATCGTTGTGGCCGGCGCGCCAATGTTCTTCCATGCTGAGGCGCGAAAATTCGTAATCCTTGGAATCGCCCTCGTATTCTTTCGGGCGGTAGATGAGGTGAACGACGCTGTAGACGTGCGGATCGATAACCGCGTCGAGCACCTTGGCGGCCTCCGTTTGGCGCAAGTTTTCGGGCAGCTGCGGCAACAGCTCGGCGATCGCGCAATGGATCTTGCGCGCGCTCTTCAGCCAGTTGGTTCCGGCACGCGTTCGGCTCGAATATTGGATCTCCTTCTGGCGCGTCATCACTTCGGTCATCGTGCGCGGAAATTTGCCCCGCGCGTTCCATAGGTCGACCTGGAAGGCCAGCATGTCGTGCTCGCCGCCGTTTTCCACCGCCCATTGCAGCGGCGTGTTGGAGACCATGCCGCCGTCCCAATAGAACTCGCCTTCGATCTCCACCGCCGGAAACCCCGGCGGCAGGGCGCCGCTGGCCATGATGTGTTCCGGGCCGATGCGTTGTTCCTTGGAATCGAAATAGGCGAAATTGCCGCTGCGCACATTGACGGCGCCGACGCTCAGGCGAATGTCGCTGGCGCCGATGCGGTCGAAGTCGATCAGTTTCTCGAGCGTCGCTTTCAGCGGCCGAGTGTCGTAATAGCTGGTGGCCTCCGTCGTCCCGGGTGGTTGAAACCAGGGCGGCGGCAAGCGCGGCTCGAAGAAGCCGGCGACGCCCGTCATGGCGACGGCGGCGGAGTTGATTTGATTGAGAGCCGTGCGCGCCGTCTCGCCGCGCGCAAACATCCCCGGCCATTCGCCGGACGGCGCCCACGGCGAGGGGGTGCTGACCAACTCCCAGAACGCGCGCAGCTTTTCGATGCGCTTCTCCGGCGCATTACCGGCGATGATCGCCGCGTTGATGGCGCCGATCGATATGCCTGCGAGCCACGTGGCATGCACGTTCCCTTCGGCCAGGGCCTGGTAGACGCCGGCCTGATAGGCGCCGAGCGCACCGCCGCCTTGCAGAAGCAACGCTATGGTATCGAACGACGACCCGGGGCCGCGCCGTTCGGAGGCCGCTGCCGCTTGGCTCGCGCGCTTTCGCTCCACCGCGGCACGGGTCGCGCCGCGCTCGTTGGACGAGGATTTGACTTTTTCCTGCATGTGGGAAACTCGGCAAATGGCGAGGTGGGTTGAGACGCCGATATGCGCCGCGGTCAAGTTAAGAGCAACACATAAAGCTGTAATGTTGGCGCCAAATTGTCATGCATCCGGCACAAATGCGAGGCACTCAGCTTTCAAGCTCCTGGCGCAGCATCTCCAATTCCAGCCATCGCTCCTCGGCGGCGTTGAGTTCGGCTTGCGCGGCGGCGAGTTTTTCGGCCACCGCGGCGAACGCTTTCGGGTCGCGCGCGTAAAGCCCATCGTCGGCCAGTTGCGCGCGCAACGCACCGACAATGTTCTCCAGGGCCGTGATTTGCGCCGGCAGTGTCTCCAGCGCGTGTTTGTCTTTGAACGTCAGTTTGCGCTTGGCTGGCGCACCTGGCGCCTCTGCCGGCGGCGTTTTCGCGGCGCCGGCCTTGGCCGGCCTGACAGATTCGCGCAGCTTTGCCGTGACGCCTTCGCCGCGCTGCGCGACCATGTCGCTATAGCCGCCGGCATATTCGGCAAAGCGCCCGCCGCCTTCCGCCATCACCACCGACGTCGCGACGCGATCGAGGAAATCGCGGTCGTGGCTCACCAGCAAAACCGTGCCCGCATAATCGGCCAGCATCTCCTGCAACAGGTCCAATGTCTCGAGATCGAGGTCGTTCGTCGGTTCGTCGAGCACCAGCAAATTCGACGATGCCGCCATCGCCTTGGCCAGCATCAATCGCCCGCGCTCGCCGCCCGACAATGCCCGCACGGGCGTGCGCATCTGCTCCGGTGTGAACAGGAAATCCTTCATGTAACCGCTGACATGACGCGTGACGCCGTTGACGTTGACCGTGTCGCCGCGCCCGTCGGTGAGAAACGCCATCAGCGTCGTCTCCGGCGCCAAGGCTTCGCGCCGCTGGTCGAGCGTCTGCATCGCTAAATTGCTGCCGAGTTTCACCTCGCCCGTGTCCGGCGCCATGCGGCCTGTCAGCAGATTCAACAGCGTGGTTTTCCCGGCGCCGTTCGGCCCGACGACCCCAACCCTATCGCCGCGCAAAACCCGCAGCGAGAAATCCTTCACCACCTCGAGCGCGCCGTAGCTCTTCGAGACGCGCTTCGCTTCGATCACTTGCGCGCCTGATGCCTCGCCTTCGCCGGCCGCCATGCGCACTTGGCCCGTGACGCGCCGCTGATCGCGCCGTTGCTGGCGCAGGTCGCGCAGTCGCGCCATGCGTCCTTGATTGCGCTTGCGCCGCGCGGTGACGCCGTAGCGCACCCAATCCTGTTCCATCGCAATGCGGCGATCGAGTTTGTGCCGGTCGCGTTCTTCTTCCTCCAGGATCTTGTCGCGCCAGGCTTCGAACTCTCCGAAGCCGCGTTCGAGCCGCCGCGTCTGACCGCGATCGAGCCAGACGGTGGCGCGCGACAAGCGCTCCAGGAAGCGCCGGTCATGGCTGATCAAAACCAGCGCCGAGCGCATGCCGTTCAGCTCCGCCTCGAGCCACTCGATCGCGGGCAGGTCGAGATGGTTGGTCGGCTCGTCGAGCAGCAAGATGTCGGGCGCGGGTGCGATGACGCGGGCCAGCGCCGCGCGCCGCGCTTCGCCGCCCGACAATTGTTCGGTCGCCTCCGCACCGCTCAGACCCAAGCACTCGAGCAGATAGCGGGCGCGATAGGGGTCATCGCCCGGCGCCAGCCCGGCCTCGACGAAGGCGAGGGTTGTCGCAAAGCCGCCGAGATCGGGCTCTTGCGGCAGATAGCGCAGCGTCGCCGCCGGCGCGATCGCCCGCGTGCCGCGATCGAATTCGACCAAGCCCGCCGCGATTCTGAGCAAGGTCGATTTGCCCGATCCATTGCGCCCGACCAGGCAGAGCCGCTCGCCCTCGCTCAAGCTGAGCTCCGCGCCCTCGAGCAGCGGCGTGCCCCCGAAGGTCAGATGAATGTCTTGAAGCTGGATCAGCGGCGCGGCCATCGTCGCACTTCTATGCCATGGAATTCCATCGTCGTCCCCCGCCGGTGACCGGAAAAACCCTAGTACCGCGGTCAACCTGCGTTACAATCTTCCGAAGCGAGCGTGCCGTGCTAAGCTTTCCCGGCCCGATGGCGCGGCCGTAGAAACACCGACGAGGATCAAATGTATCTATTCATCGACATCTTCCCGCTGCTCGCCATTCCCCTGCTCATCTACAATTTCATCGTCCTGACGGGAATCGCGGGCCCGGCGGAAAACGTTCAGGCCTGGCTCGCCGGCGCGGTTTTCACCATCCACTCCTTCTCGGGTGACGCCTGGAACGTCTCGACGGGCGACATCCTCATTCTTTTCGGCATCACGGTTCTCTTCGTCGAGATCGTGAAGTCGACGCGCACCGACTCGCTTTCGCTCATCAATCACGGATTAGCCGCGCTGGTCTTCGTCTTCTTCTTGGTCGAATTCTTGACGATGCACGGCTTCACAAACTCGGTTTTTTGCATCTTGATGGGCATGCAGCTCGTCGACGTTGTCGCCGGTTACACCGTCACCGCCGTCGCCGCCAGGCGCGACATCGGCTCGTCGAGCGGCATCCTGCCGCATTAGCTCATGAACTTAGCTCACTGGGGGATGGGGTCGGTGACCTTGCAGGTGGTGGTCGCCTGACCGCATTCCTTTACGCTCGACTGCGCGGTGGTGCGGTGGATGGCGCAGCTATAGGCCTGCGCCGCGCACAGATGCGTTCGCACGCACTCGCCGAATAGATCTTTACCGCCGGCCACCGACACCGGCCGGCTGCACTCGGCGAATGTCATCAGCTTTTGCCCGTCGCGCTCCGCCTCGACCTGCGGCCGCGCCGATTGCATTTCGCCGGTCGTGCCTTCGCAGGCCAGCGCCGACTGGAGCATTTTCTCCCGCTGACTTGTCAGATAAGAGGTGCAGGTCTCCGCCGCCGCGCAGGCTTCGCACGAAAAGAACGTCGAAACGCCCAAGAGCAGCAAGCACGCACAGGTCCGCATTAACGCCTCCGGAATCATCGCCGCGCCGCCGTCGAGTCGGAGCCGACGTCGCGACCAATAGCGTGTCGAAGCTTGGCTCTCATCTTTCCGGAGTGTTACAATTTTTCCAGGCGGAAAGCCGTCAATTCTTGCCGCCGGGCTTTGAGGCTGCGGGAACCTGCGATTAAGCAAGGCCGGGCGCATTCCTTGTGCGGCGCCTGGGGAGAACCGTATGCTGGTTAAACATGCCGACCTTCGTCACGTCCTCTTTGCGGCGTATGGGACCGCGCCCGTTTGCGGCGCTGGGGTTCCTGATCGCGCTTGTTGCCGGCGGTATCTGGTGGTTTGCCCCGAGGAAGGCGCCCGATCACGGCAATAGCCAAACGCCGCCGACGGTCACCGCCGTCGCCGTTAGCCGCGTCGACCTGCCGAACGAGGTTTTGCTCGTCGGCTCGGTCGTCGCCTATCAAACGGTTGCGGTCAAGTCGCGGCTCGACTCCCAAATCGCTACGGTCGAATTTCACGACGGCGACGGGGTGAAGATCGGCGAGGTTCTCTTCCAACTCGACAACCGCGCGCTCGGCGCGCAAGTGGCGCAAGCGCAGGCGGCGACCCGGCGCGATGAGGCGCAAGCCGCGACCGCCAAGGCGATTTACGATCGCAACATCATTCTTTCCGCAAAGGGCTACGTCAGCAAAGAAGCCCTCGATCAATTTCGCACCGCCTGGCAAGCAGCCGCTGCGACAGCGGCAGCCTCCGCCGCAGCGGCCAAAGCGATGCTGGTGCAACTCGACTACACGACCATCCGTGCGCCGATCGACGGCTATGCCGGCACCATCAATGTGACGCAGGGGAATTGGGTCAAAGCCAACGACGTGAACCCGCTTGTCACCATCAACCAGGTGCGGCCGATCCGCGTTCAGGTGGCGGTACCCCAGCGCTACTACGACGACATCGTCCGGGCCATGAAGAAGGGCGTAACGGTCGAAGCGCGCCGGACCGAAGGCAATCTCGACTTTGTCCACGGCAAGCTCGAGTACATCGACAACGCGATCGACAACGCCACCGGCACCTTCGCCGCGCGCGCGGCGTTCGCCAATGCCAATGCCGCGCTCTGGCCCGGCATGTTCGTCGACGTCAAGATATCTCTGTCGTCCGACCCGGGCGCTTTGGCGTTGCCTCAAGTCGCGCTGCAACATGAGGGCGAGGAAACCTTCGTCTTCGTCGTCGACAAAAAGACGATGCGCGCCCAGCGTCGCCGGGTGCAAGTGACGCGGACCGCCGGCGACATAGCCGGCATTGCCTCCGGTCTCGCCGACGGCGACCTCGTCATCACCGACGGCTTGCTGCGCGTAACCGACGGCGATGTCGTGCATCTTGCGCCGGGCAAAGAGACGGCTGGTCCGCGATGAACATTTCGGCTTTCTGCATCGAGCGCCCGGTGTTCACGACCCTACTGACGCTTGCGATCATCGCCGGCGGCATGGCCGGCTATTCGGTGCTGCCGACAAGCGCGTTGCCGAGCGTCGATTTTCCCACCATCCAGGTCAGCGCCGATCTGCCGGGCGCCAGCCCCGAGACCATGGCCTCGGCCGTGGCGACGCCCCTCGAGCGCCAATTCTCGACCATTCCCGGCATCAGCTCGATGACCTCGACCAGCGCGTTGGGCTCGACGGACATCACCTTGCAATTCGATCTCGACCGCAATATCGACGGCGCCGCGCTCGACGTGCAGACCGCGATCTCGACCGCGGTGCGGCGCCTGCCGCACGAAATGACGAGCCCACCCGGGTTTCGCAAGGTCAATCCAGCCGACCAGCCGGTGCTCTTTATCGCGATCTCTTCGGATACGGTGCCGATCACACGGGTCAACGAATACGCCGACACGCTGATGGCTCAGCGCATCTCGATGCTGCCGGGCGTGGCGCAAGTGCGCATCTTCGGCGTGCAAAAATACGCCGTGCGCATCCAGGTCGACCCGCACCGGCTGGCGGCGCGCAACATCAGCTTCAACGACGTTCGGCTCGCGGTCGCCAATGCCGCCTCGAACGCCCCCGTCGGCGTGATCAGCGGCGACCGGCAATTGTTCAACTTGGAAGTCTCCGGCCAACCGAAAGACGCGAGCGGCTTTGCCCCCGTCGTCGTCGCCTGGCGCGACGGCGCGCCCGTTCGCTTGCAGGACGTCGCCAAGGTCGTCGATTCCGTCGAGAACAATCGCTCCTATGGCGCCTTCAACGGCAAGCGAGCGATCGTTCTGGCCATCCAGCGCCAGCCCGACGCCAACACCATCGATGTTGTCGCCCGGGTGCGCGAACTCCTGCCCAAAATCCGCGATCAATTGCCATCCTCGATCCAGATGACGCCGACCTTCGATCGGGCGGTCTCGGTGCGACGTTCGATCGACGACGTACAAATCACCCTCGTGATCTCGATCGTGCTGGTGGTGCTGGTCATCTTCCTCTTCTTACGGCGTGCGACGGCGACGCTTATTCCGGCCGTCGCCATACCGCTGTCCATCGTCGCCACCTTCGGCGGCATGGCGCTGCTCGGCTTCAGCATCAACAACGTCTCCCTTCTCGCCTTGACGTTGTGCGTGGGCTTTGTCGTCGACGATGCCATCGTCATGCTCGAGAACATCGTTCGCCACGTCGAAAAAGGCATGGCGCCCCACGAAGCGGCGCTCAAAGGCTCGCGCGAAATCGGCTTCACCATTCTGTCGATGAC
>Ga0209069_10002181_pt1 | contig 10064 bp, 9 predicted proteins | sample Str013_2_FD_187202 | JGI IMG/M metagenome (GOLD analysis project Ga0209069, IMG submission 187202) | Freshwater sediment microbial communities in response to fracking from Pennsylvania, USA - Straight Creek_MetaG_SC_2013 (SPAdes) (version 2) | ecosystem: Environmental > Aquatic > Freshwater >...
TTCTAAAACAAAACCGAATCAATTTTGATTCGGTTTTTTGTTTCTGGAAACATTCACTCTGAATTAATGTACCCCTAGCCTGCCAATTAATGCCATTCAGCAAAAACTCACTGACGATTCGATTTACTATTCTTTATTTTTTGTTTGGCCTTAACCTAGCTGCACAAACAGAAAAAATTGAGACTGACCGGCCCGACCAGACCGAATGCCCTTTTATTGTACCCGCAGGCTGGGTGCAGCTGGAAGCCGGTTTTAATTTTGAGAAGAATGCGCCAGGCGCACATACATTTGTTTACCCCACCCTTTTGTCGAAATACGGCATTAGCCCGCGGTTTGAATTCCGGATGATCACCAGCCTGCTTTCCAGTCGCGAAAACACAGGCAGTCACTATGAAACCAATACCGGTATTGAACCCGTGCAACTGGGCTTTAAAGCAGCCCTGCTGGAAGAGAAAGGCATCTTACCAAAAACTTCGGTAATTGCCCATATAGCCCTGCCGCAATTTGCATCCACAAAACTGCATGCCGAACGCTGGGCACCTGATTTTGTTTTTACGATGCAGCACAGCATTACAAAATATTGCAGTATTGGCTACAACCTGGGCGCCGCCTGGGATGGCTTCAACACCGCACCGGATTATATCTACCGGTTCTCCCCGGGATTTAACATCGGTAAAAAATGGTATGCGTATGCAGAAGCCTATGGGTTTTTCCGGAAAAAAGAAACCGCCCACCACAACCTGGATGGCGGCTTTGCGTATTACCTAAACAATAATTTTAAACTTGACATTTCGGCGGGTAAAGGATTGTCAGCCGCATCGGTTGATTATTATATGGCACTGGGCGTTTCGTTCCGTTTTTCATTGTGAGACTTTCTTTGCACGCTTTAGCACACCGAGAAAAGTCCTTTCTGCTCCTATAAAATAATTGTTTTCTCCGGGCCGCAGCATATTGCCACTTAGCTGTAAACGTGTACCCAGGTTTATTTTCAGGTTGCTGTTAAAAATGATTTGCAATGCAGGCGCCAGGTCCAGCATATAATCTCCTTTATCCAGTCCTTTCATACCAATGGTTTCAACGTACAGGTTGAGGTTGGTTTGCTTGTAATCCGAATAACTAAAAGGAAATATAAGATACCCGGCAGACAAACTGTAATAAAAAGCATGAACCGATTGCCCCAACTGGTTTACATGTAAGTTGCGGTTGGCAAACACTTTCAGGATGCTGGCCGTACCCGATACTGCCAGCTTATTGACAAGCTGGGTGGCAATAAGGCCCGCCTGTACGCCGCTGTTATCGCCATCCAGGTTGATATCGCCGTAAGCAAAAGGGCTGCGCGAATAAGACGCTTCTGCAAACGCGGCCATCCTGAAATGCTGGTGTACATCATCGTTGGAATAGAAGCGGTATTTAGCGTAGGTTTTTACTGATTCCCAGCGCAACTGGCTGGTATAAAAATCAGAAAAGCTGCTGCTGACATGCAGCATCCAGTTTTTGTTGATGCCAAACATCAACTCTGGTGTATAACGCTGCCGGTAGCTGTTGTTGCTTCTGCTAACAGGCGTGCGGTACGTTAATTTTGCCGACATAGAATGTGCCGGCATATTGGAAGCCGGCTCCGAAAAAACGTATAATTCCTGCGATTGCACACTTGCTGAAAGCAAACAACCCGCAAGAAAAAACAATATTTCTTTTTGCATGATTGATTTTTTTGAGTACTGCACCTACATCGAATAAATAACGGGGCAAAGCATGCTCAACAATGCAATGCAGCGGCTTATCCGTGTAATCAGTTTTTGGAGATTATTTTTTCAGCAACGCTTTCACGGCTTTTTCCAGTTCTCTGCCTTCCAGGTCGCGGGCAATAATCTTTCCTTGTTGGTCGAGCAGGTAATTGGTAGGAATCTGGTCTATTTTCCATTGTGTGGCTACCGGTGCATTCCAACCGCCGTTTTCATTAACGTGCACCCAGTGGCTTTTATCTGCGGTCACCGCTTTTTTCCAATCGTTGGTATCTTCATCGATGCTGATGCCATAGATTTCAAATCCTTTGTTTTTTAACGATGGGTAAATGCTTACCAGGTGTTTGTTGGCCCTTCTGCAGGGGCCGCACCAGCTCGCCCAAAAATCAATCAATACCACTTTGCCTTTTAAAGAAGAAAGGCTTACGGGGTTTCCTTTTAAATCTTTCAGCGTAATCTCGGGCGATAAATCACCAATGGCCGGCTGTGCCGCCGCCGTTATTGAAATCAATATAAAACTTGCGAAGATTATTTTTTTCATGTTGTTTTTTTTGAATCCACTGTTTTTCAGCTGGCTTAAGATAGTTAAATAGTTACATGATAGACGCGGGTTCCGGCAGCCAGTCCTGCTTTTTCGCAGCAACTACCCGCCTTCCCGGTTTTAATACATTGCATGGATGTAGCTGTGCTGTATTTCTTAAACGCATTGGCCGTTAAAAAATTTTTGTCTACCAGCACCAGGCTTTTTTCGCCGTTTAATACCTGGTCTTTCACATCCAGAAAATGATATTCTTTGCCCGCAATGGCAATATGGGCGTCGTTCTTAATGGCGGTGTTCGTAAAATTGCCGGTAATGGTAAACTTTGCCACAAAGAAACCGGCATCTTCTATTGCTTTGCGGATGGCGTCAACATCAGCCTCCTGCCCTTGTTTAAAAACCAGCGCAAACATTGAATTTTTGATATCTGGCTTTACAGTCTCCATAAAAGGCAGTTCTTTCAACGCATTGTCAATGGCCCTTGAACACATGGCGCAGGTAAGCCCGCTGGCCTGTATGCTGGCCCTGGTAAATTGTGCACGCAGTGTGCTGGCAGCAATTACGAGCAGCAGGAGAAATATTATTTTTTTCATGGTCATTCAGTTAAGCGTTACAAAAAAGTATGCATTTCAAATAACCTCAGCCATCTGAAATGCATACTGTTTCTTCCTTATGATTTGCAGCAACCTTTTTCTTTACAGGAAGCCATGTCTTTGCAGACAGCGCTTTCTTTATCACATTTTGCATCCTTGCAGCAGGCACTGTCCTTACTGCAGGCGGCTTCATCTTTGCAGCAGTTCACGGATACTTCTTTTGCATTGTTGCTGCGCTGGTAGTGGCAGCATCCGGGTAATTTTTGATACGCAGCATCTGTAGCGGCAATGTCTTTTGTATCATAACCCGCAACGGCAATGGCCTGCTGAATTTTTGTAAGATCGGTCTTGTCTGCATTGTAAGCAAGCGCCAGTATTTTACTCTCTTCATACCACACGGCTGTAGCGGCGCCCGCTTTTTTTGCCGCTGTTTCTATTTTTTGTTTGCACATGCCGCATTCGCCCCAAACTTTGATGCTTTCTTTTTTAAAAGACGCTTCGATATTTTTTTGTGCCTGTACCGTAAACATGCCGGCCAGTATAAACAACAATGAGAGAACGATTGATGACGTTTTCATACTAATAATTTTTAGCAATAAATAAATTTGAATTCAGGAATGCAACGGAAGCCTTTGGCCAACCGCATAAAAAAAGACATGCATCATTACTGATGAATATCTTATGCAATGGTATCAAATCCTGAAAACGCCGTTGAGGATAAATATTGAAGGCTGTCCCGAATCGTCATCGGGGGGAGAATTGCTACAAGTCTCATTTGTATCGTTGCTGAGCAGCAATTGCGGATCTAAAAAATTGAACACCGGGCGAATGGCTGCGGGTGCAGCTATCTGGTAATCGGCGGTAACCTGTTTGTGTACATCCTGCAGTTTCAGGAATTTTACTTCATCATGGCAGCATTTGTTTTTGCCATTTTGCATGCCGCATTTGTCGCAGGTAGTATTTGCTGCTTCAGCAAATTGCACAGTAGAACCAATTTGCTCGCCCATGCAGTAATGTATCTGCAGCACCAGTCCGCTGGTGATGGCCAAATACATACAGGCAGTTGCTATAGCCAGAATTTTTTTCATGTGCAGAACAAAAGTAGCCACTAAACCCGAAAATGGCAAGGGGGATTTGTTAAAGCTGTATTCTCTTTTTAATTGACAAAGCTCCAGAAGATACCAAACCTGATTTGCAAACCGGGATAGGGATAGCCGTTGATGGACTGGTTGTTGTTGGTCCAGCCAAAACCATCCTTTACACGTACGGTGTTCAGGTTTTCGGCACGGATGTAAGCGGTAAAGCTTTTTACCCTGAAATGGAAATAAGCATTAATGGTGGGCAGTTTTAAGCGAACGGTGCTGCTGTCCTGGTAGTAAAATTGTCCCAGCAGCGGCGAATAACCATCGGCTTTATAGGGCGAATTGTATTTTATTTCAAGTCCGGTGGCCAGCAACAGGTTTTTAAACCCGAGGTTGCCAAGATAGCCAATCCGGTTGCGGGTATACAGCAGCGGCACATTTACGGGGCCATCGCCGGCTTTTTGCTGAAGGGTTACTTCAACAATCCATTGCAGGTGTTTGCGCAACCTGAACTCTTTTTCTGCACTTACCTGCAGCAGGTTAAACAAAGCAGAAGACTGCCTGGCATGGTAATAATCGCTGAAATAACTGTAATTGGTAAGCAGGTAATAATTGCCGGTTAGTTTTAGTTTACGCTGCGGCTGTTCAATGGACGCAAAGATGCGGGTGGTATTTTCTTTTTTAAAACCAGGATCGGTAGACAGGTTAAAACTGCTGGCATTGTCGAAAATAAATGAAGGCGTACGGTTTACATTTTGAAACCCGGCCTGTAAAAAACCAATTTGCTTGCTTACAAATCCGCGAAGACTGCCAAAGACGCTGTAGTCGCCGGCATTCAACCCAGTAAAATACAATTCGCCCAATGCTTCTGCATCCCATTTCTGGTTGCGGGTTTTGTTGCGGTATTCGGCATGGGCCCAGGTATTGTGGTATTGCGCCGTACCGCCATCAAACTGGCCTTTCAGGTTTTGCAGGCTTGCGCCCAGTTTAATAAACTGCTGCGGGTTTTTGGCATCCGGAAACTGGTACAAAGAAAAATCATTCACTATTTCATTCCATTTGTCCTGTAGTTGGTAAGTAGCAGGCACCGAAAGAAAATTATAAAAGGGGCGATAGAAATTAGTGTCGTTGTAAAGACTCACACTGGCGTCGCTGAACTGAAACGTGTAATTGTTTAGCTGGATGCTGTGTTCAATCCGCAATGTTGGATAAAACAAATGAATGGTGACCGAATCCGTTTGAATGGAATCCTTTTTACCAAGATCGTATTGCTGCCGCAGAAAAATATTGCTGATTTTGTATTTGGTACCAGTGGTTACCGACGTGCTGAAAGGACTCACCGAACCCGGCGAAACCGGCCCCAGCAGGGTTTTTATGGTGGCCCTGTCTTTGTACTTAGCCAGGCTGTCAAGATCACGTATATCGGCCAGTCCGCCATTTTCAGCAGATTGAATTTTATTATTGAGCAACACAAAAAACAAATGGTAACGCCGGTTGGGCGACTGGTAATAAGTGGCGATGCGGTAACTGGACTGACTGGCATTCTGGTTTTTAAACGTGCCGGGCGCATTCAGCAACCTGTATTGAAACGAGAAATTCCAGTTGGGGTTGATGTTTTGTGTATGCAGCACATTTACCAGCTGCTCTTGTTTGGGGCCCAACAGGTAACCCAACTCTGTATAGGGCCTGGTAGTATTAAAAAAACGGGTTTCTTCGGGTCTTAGCCGGTAGATATCGTAAGCGTGAAAACCCGCGTCCCATCCGGGTTTTAGCAAGGGAGAAAACAACAGTGATTTGGTAGCATTGCCCGTATTGCCCAGGTACACATAATTGGCGGGTAAGAGAAACCGCTTTGTAAAATCATTGATAGAAGAATCAAACTTGAGGTAACGGCTGCTGTCGAGGTAACGAAAATTGATGGTGATGGAATCTTCCATCCCGGTGCGGTGTTTAAGGCTGTCTTTACCTGCCCCGCCACCACCGCCCGACATACTGCCGGGACGCTGTATCCTGTTCATAAGGCCTTGCTGGGCGCTGCTTTTTACGCCCATCGCCAGCAAAACAAAAAATAGTATGTAGAAATGTTTAATCAAAAGAATTTACGGGCAAATTACCAATCATACGTTATACGGCAATCCAGCAGAAAGTTAATCTTATACCGCCAATATCATTTCTTTAAAGATTGCGCTGAATTTTGGTGCCGCATCTTTGGCCGCCTGCAACACTTCCTGGTGTGTAATGGTGTTTTCTTCTTCGCGTATACCGATGTCTGTTATAACGCTCATGGCAAATACAGGCAGGCCCGCATGCACCGCCGCAATCACTTCCTGTACCGTGCTCATGCCTACAGCATCGCCGCCCAGTAAGTGAATGAGTTTGTATTCGGCCCGGGTCTCAAAAGTAGGACCGGTGACACCGCAATACACCCCTTTTTTTACTTCAATGCCCAGCTTTTGTGCGATGGCTTCCGCCTGCTGCACCAGGCTTTTTTTATAGGGTTCACTCATGTCCGGAAAACGCGGTCCCAGGTTTGTATCGTTTTTGCCAAGCAGCGGGTTTACGGCAAAAAAACTGATGTGATCTTCGATGATCATCAAATCGCCCACTTTAAAACCCGGGTTAACACCACCCGCAGCATTGCTGATGAATAAGTTTGTAATGCCCAGTTCTTTCATCACGCGGATAGGATAAGCGACTTCGGCCGCCGAATAGCCCTCATAAAAATGAAAACGCCCTGCCATACAAACAATTTTCTTTGTGCCCAGAGAGCCAAAAATCAGTTTACCATGGTGCCCTTCTACGGTTGATACCGGGAAATGCGGAATTTCGTTGTACGGAATTTCTTTTTCAATGGTAAACTCGTCCGCAAGATTGCCCAGGCCGCTGCCCAGCACAATGCCTGTTTGCGGCTTTTGGGGGTATAATTTTTGTATAAACGCGGCAGTCTCTTTTATTTTTCCGGCAGTATCTGGCATAACGGCTGTTTATTGCTGCAAATATAGAGAAATGCGCCGCCCGTGAAAGTTTTAACTATTCGCTGTTTTTTTAAGTTGCAAATAGAATGGTTAACCAGTATATTTGGCGCTTACTCATTTGCCATTGTATCGATTTATTAAATACCTCCTGTTTTTCATTGTTGTTTTGTTTGCCGCAAAAACCACGCGTTCACAATTGTGTACAGGTAGTTTGGGCGATCCGGTTGTAAACATCACATTTGGTACCGGCGGCAACCCCGGCCCACCACTTGTTGGCAACAGCACCAATTATACGTATTCATCCATCGACTGCTCGCCCGACGGCAGCTATGCCATCCGCAACAGTACCCTGGCCTGCTATGGCAATACCTGGCATACCGTGGCCGAAGATCATACGCCCGGCGATATAAATGGTTATATGATGCTGGTAAATGCTTCCGTTAGTCCGGGTGTTTTTTACCTGGATACTGTAAAGAATCTTTGCGGCGGCACTACTTATGAATTTTCGGCATGGATACTCAACTTATTAAAGAACTCTGCTTGCAACGGCAATGGCAATATGCCCAATATTACCTTCAGCATAGAAACTACCACCGGTACCGTTATCCAGGATTATCATACCGGCGATATTCCCAACCTTTTTTTTCCGCAATGGAACCAGTATGGATTCTTTTTTACCCTGCCTGCTACTTATAGCGACCTGGTGCTGCGCATGACCAACAATGCGCCGGGCGGTTGCGGCAATGATTTGTTGCTGGACGATATTACGTTTCGCCCCTGCGGGCCAAAAGTAAATGCCGCTTTTGTAAATGTGAATGGCACCAACGATACCGTAAACTATTGCATCAACGACAACAAAACAATTACCATTGGCGGCAGTGTGCAAACGGGTTATACCAACCCGGCTTTTCAATGGCAGCAAAGTACAGACAGCGGTAAAACATGGATTGATTTGGCTAATCAGACAAACAGCAGCTATACAAAAACCTATTCCGTTGCGGGCCGTTACCAATACCGGATGGCCGTTGCGGAAGCGGGCAATATTGGTATTGTAAAATGCCGGGTGGTGTCCAACGTGCTTACCATTAATATTGATGCCATACCAGTTCCTGCTGCTGGCAATTCATCGCCGGTTTGTGTGAATGCGCCCATTGCCCTGGTTGCAAAAAGCGGCGATTTTTATAGCTGGAGCGGCCCGGGTGGTTTTACATCATCGGCTGCATCACCTGTTATTAGTGCTGCAACTTTGGCCAATGCCGGCAAATACTATGTGCTGGTATCTACAAAAGGCGGTTGCAGCAAACAAGATTCTACCCTTGTAGTGGTAAACAGTTTACCCCTTGCCAACGCCGGCAATGATACCGTTATCTGCGAAAGCACGGCCGCTGGTTTACACGCCAGCGGTGGCTTGTATTATACATGGTCTCCTGCTGCTGGTCTTTCAGACACGGCCATCGCCAACCCGGTGGCTTCGCCGCTGATCACTACCGTATATGCAGTAAGAGTGGAAAATAAATTTTTATGCGTGGCAATGGATTCCATTATGGTAACCGTGTTAAAAAAACCAATTGCAGATGCAGGCCCCGATAAAAAAATTGTAGAAGGTCAGAGTACCCTGCTGAATGGCGTTGCCGGGGGCGATACGGCTTCCTGGTTCTGGACGCCACCAGTATACATCAACAACAGCACAATACTTACACCCATCGTAAGCCCATTAAGTGATATCACGTACACATTGCATGTGGTTTCCGGCAATGGTTGCCCCACTGCAACGGATGAGGTGTTTGTGCGGGTATTCAATAAACTTACGGTACCCAATGCTTTTTCCCCCAATGGAGATGGCATCAACGATGTTTGGAATATTGATGCGCTGAGTTCTTACCCGGAATCTGAAACCAATGTATTTAACCGCTACGGGCAATTGGTGTTTCATTCAAATGGCTATGGCCGGCCCTGGGATGGCAGGCTAAACGGCCAGCCGCTGCCAGTAGGTACTTACTACTATACCATTGACAGAAAAAACAATTTTCCGGTAATGAGCGGGTGGGTAATGATTGTACGTTAAAAAAGAAATGTCTTATTTTAGCCATCGCTTACCAAAGCCCGGTATGTTTCTCTGGCACCAATCTTGAGCCATACAGCCTTCGCACTGAAACACCCGGATTTTAGGAATACAGATGCTATTTTGTCACCGAATATATTTTGAATGAAAGAATCAAATTTGTTTTTCAGCCCTGAAGATGAGATGGACTTTATGCCCATTATACCCCTGAATGAAAACGAGAACGACGAGGGCCAGGACACTGCAGTACCCAATGAATTACCTCTTTTGCCACTGAGAAATACCGTTTTGTTTCCCGGGGTTGTATTGCCCATTACAGTGGGCAGGGATAAGAGCATTAAAGCCGTAAACGAAGCTTATAAGGCTGACAAATTGGTAGGCGTAATAGCGCAAAAAGACAGTGCTGTTGAAGACCCAACGGTAACTGATTTGGAAGATATTGGTACGGTAGCTAAAATTGTAAAGCTGATAAAAATGCCCGATGGTGGCACCACCGTTATCATCCAGGGCAAGCGCAGGTTTAAGATCAATTCCATTGTACTGGAAGACCCATTTTTCAAGGCCAATATTGCATTGCTTACCGAAGAAGAAGCCCCCAAAGACCAGGATTTTGAAGCCTATGTTTCCAATATCAAAGAACTGGCCGCACAAATCATACAATTGTCGCCCAATATCCCTTCCGAAGCTTCCATCATTTTAAAAAATATTGAGAACCCTGCATTTCTCATACATTTTGTAAGCAGTAACCTCAACACCGGCCTGGCAGAGAAGCAGCAGATACTGGAAATAAACCACATAAAAAGCAGGGCCGACATACTGATGCAGTTATTGCAGCGTGAACTGCAGTTTGCCGAATTAAAAAACAAGGTTACCAATAAAACAAGAACAGAATTAGACAAACAGCAGCGTGAATATTTTCTGCAGCAGCAGATGAAAAGTATCAAGGATGAATTGGGCGGCGACTCCAATGTGCAGGAAGTAAAAGAAATGCAGAAAAAGGCCGAAACAAAAAGATGGCCGGCTACTGCTAAAGAATTATTTAAGAAAGGAGTGGAGAAGCTCGAAAGAATGC
>Ga0209069_10002182_pt1 | contig 10062 bp, 18 predicted proteins | sample Str013_2_FD_187202 | JGI IMG/M metagenome (GOLD analysis project Ga0209069, IMG submission 187202) | Freshwater sediment microbial communities in response to fracking from Pennsylvania, USA - Straight Creek_MetaG_SC_2013 (SPAdes) (version 2) | ecosystem: Environmental > Aquatic > Freshwater >...
GTATAGATCGGCTGTGGTTCGATTCAGGAAAACTTCGCTGCCCGCTTCTCCAGAAACGCCCGCATCCCTTCACGCGCATCATCTGAGAGAAACACCGCTTCCTGGGCGTGTTCTTCGTATTGCAAGGCGTCAGACAATGTCCCGGTGGCGCCTACATAAGTTGCACGTTTGATATGGGCCAACGTGTCCGCCGGACCGCTTGCGAGCTGTCGTGCGAACGTCATGATCTCCTCACGAAAAGTGTCATCAGGAATGACGCGGTTCAAAATTCCGATCCGTAATGCCTCTGCCGCATCAATGCGGTCACCGGTCATCATTAGCTCCATCGCTTTTGCAGCCCCTACTAACTGTGTGAGCAGATACGTCCCACCCCAATCTGGTACCAACGCGATTTTCACGAAGCTTTCTGAAAAGCGCGCACTTTGGGCAGCCATGCGCATGTCACATGCAAGCGCGAGATTGATGCCTGCCCCAGCCGCGGCTCCATTCACCGCGGCGATCACTGGCTTTGCCATCGAGCGAATCAGATTCACTACCTGCGCGCCGATCTTCATACGTTGCGGGATGACCGTTCCATCATTCTTGGCCTGCATGTCCGCCATGCTGGCGATGTCACCACCAGCGCAGAACGCTTTGCCAGCTCCAGTAATGACAACACAGCGAACACTCGTGTCCGCCTCCGCTCGCTGCAGCAGCTTGAGTAAGTCCTCGCGCATCGTCCCACCGAAGGCATTCATGACCTCTGGGCGATTGAGCGTGATAACTCCCACGCAATCAGTGATTTCATAGAGAACGTGTGATTGATTCACCGGCAGCTCCTAATCCAAAATAGGAATTCAGAATTCAGGAGTCAGAATCCAGAAAAAGAGGCTTATGTTTCCCGAATTGTCACCTTTTCTATTCTGACTTCTGTATTCTGGATTCTGGATTCCTCCAACGTTTACGCTTTCGCACTCGCTCGCGCCGATACTTCTGCATGCCAACGCGCAAGGTTAGTCTGGTCCGGCTGAATCGCGATTTTTGACACGCGACCAAAATCAATCGCGCACAGCGTTGTGATGTCGGCAATGGTATAGCGATCACCAGCAATGAATTTGCGATTGGCAAGTTCATTGTTCAATCGAGCCAGTCGATCTTCGGCATTTTGCTTCTGTATCGCCGCATACTCAGGAAGCTGTCGCATCCTACCTTTGAAAAACTCATGGCGTAGACGAAAGGCGTCAGCAATGGGAAGCAACAGCTCAAGCTCTATCCGCCGTTGCCACATCTCCACGACCGCGCGGTCTTTGGCATCAACCCCCATAAGTGGCGGATTAGGGTGCAGCTCTTCGAGATAGCGACAGATCGCTACAGTTTCAGAGATACAGGTACCGTCATCAAGCTCCAAGACCGGCACTGTGCCCGAAGGGTTCTTCTTGCGGAACTCCTCACCACGATTCACAGCTTTGCCGATGTCAACTTCTTCGTAAGGAATCTGGATACCTTTTTCAGCGACAAAGACGCGAACGCGGCGCGGATTCGGCGCGGTTTTGCTGTCGTAAATTTTCATAGAGCCCTCCTTATCATTTGTTCTGCTCTTCCACAAAATCTTGAAAGCGAAATCGTTCCAAACCAATTACTGGCATTTTCGTCGCTCTGAGCAAAGCCCGTCTCCCGATCTTCACAGTAATGTGTCCGTCAATCCAGGCTCGTACTGTACGCCCATCATCAAGACCGACATAGATGTGTCGGGAAACTCTTGGAAAATCTCCGTCTGTAATGGTCTCAAAAGAAACGATTGTTCTCATAACCTCTGAGGGTAAATGTTCCCGTTGGAGTAATCGGGTAAAGCCTCCCGTCAGGCAAAGAAAGAAAGTGGGTATTGGCTAATTCTTGACGAGGGTTCCATAGCGGTGGCTCATCAGGCTGAGTTGGCCAATAGTCGGCTTTGTATTGGTTACAGCGATGACAGCCATACAGCAGATTGTCGAGATCATCAGTTCCGTCCTTTGCCTGTGGGCGAAAATGATCAATGGTCAACTCTCCACCGGTGTCGGTCTCGGAGACGCCACGAAACTCACAAGCAAAGTTAGCTCGGTTTCGGACTTGCAGGCGTATCGCTTTACTTAGACTCATGCCGACTGCACACTCGATGTTTGAGTTACTCGCCTCTGCAGCTCGGCAATATCCTGACGGAGCGACGCATTCTCGCTCGTCAGTTCCTGAATACGTTGAGAAACAGAGAGAAGTTTCGTTATTGTGGCATCAACCTGTGCTTGCAAAACTCCCTGCGATTGCTCCGTTTGTCGAAGTGTAGCAGCTTCCGCCTGATCTTGTTGCGCGTACCAGACTTCTAACTGCGCTTGTTCGGCTGCAGACAGCGCGAAGCCACGGGTTGCCTTATCGTGGAGTTGTTTTGCCAAATCCTCTTCCGTCACGGTACAGTCCCTCCCTTCACGTAGAAGTCAACAGTTCAGAATGTGGCACGGATTCTATGGGTAGTCGGCATCACAGAAGCCATTACTCTTTCGTAACTCATTACCCATCACTCGTTCCTACTTCCCCCGAAACACCGGCTTACGTTTCTCTACAAAGGCACTCACCCCTTCGCGGAAATCTTCGCTCATATAGGCCATCACTGTGAGATCATCCCCCTCAACACTACGGCGATACACCTGAAGGCGCCGAATCGCTTCCTTTGTCACTTGCAGTGTAATTGGCGCATATGAAGCAATCTCCTGCGCAACGGTTGACACATGCTCAAACAAACGATCTGCCGGAACAATCTCGTTAATGAGGCCAAGTTGATAGGCATCGTTCGCTGATAGCAACCGCGCACGAAAGATGAGTTCTTTCGTCCGTGCGGGACCAACCATATCCACCAACCGCGCGTAATTGGCAATCGACAGGCAATTCCCTAATGTCCGCGCAATTGGCACGCCGATCTGACTCTCTGGCGTGCAGTAGCGGAGGTCACATGTCAGTGCGATGACTGCTCCCGCGCCAGCCGCAGGACCGGTAATCGCAGCGATCGTTGGTTTGGTGACTTGCTCAAGACGGCCAATGACTTCATCCAACCGCCGTTCATAGTTCAGTGCATCTTCTTCAGTCCGAAAATTCTGAAATTGGCTAATGTCAGTCCCGGCGACAAACGCTTTGCCTCCCGCTCCACGGAAGATGACCGCGCGAATCGTTTCATCACGATCGACTTGCTCACATGCCTCGACGAGTCCATCGTACATTACCCACGTGATCGCATTGCGCGCTTCGGGTCGGTTGAAAGTGATAAGCGCTGTTGCTCCATTACGTTCAAAGAGAAGTTCGGATGTACTCATCGGTCCCCTTCCTGTACGAACCTTGATTTCATTTCTTCTGTCATATGGTATGGATTTTCACCAGCACAGTGAAAAGGAGATACGTCATGGGTCGATTACGTCAAGTATCAAAAGCTGAAGCCTCACCAGAAGTTTTAGAAGTTTATCGCCAGTTCTTTGGTGACCGTGATCCCGTCGCTGAACCAGGGACAGCAACTGGAACTCCTGGTGACTACTGGACGACCTTTGCTTTGGTTCCAGACCTCTTCTTGATGGCAAGGAATTCCCTCATGGGACTGCTGCAGCCGGGACGCAAGCTCGATCCTCAACTGCGTGAGCTCGTAATTTTACGTACTGGGATCGTCGGCGATTCCAAGTTTGAATACTCCCAGCATATGAAAGTCGCGCGCATGGTTGGTATTCCTGAAGAGAAACTTGCTGCGATTAAAGGCTGGAAAACCAGCGATCTTTTCACTCCAGTGGAACGGGCAGTGATGGCAGCAACCGATGAGATCCTTTCCCTGAATCGAGTTGAGGATGAAACATTTGCCGCGCTTAAACAGCACCTATCCGATCCGGAGATTCTCGAACTCTTCGTTGTCTCTGGCCTCTGGCGCATGCATGGGTTGATTGTGCGCGCACTGCACCTTGAGTACGATAACGACACCACTTCTCATCTCACAGAAGTGCCAGCCCCAGCGGCGAAATAAGTGCGGGAAAGAAGAAAGGATCGTTATGAAAGAATTCAAAGATCGTGTTGCTGTCGTCACCGGCGCGGCTAGTGGTATCGGTCGCGCCATGGCCGAACGCTTTGCTACGGCAGGAATGAAAATTGTGCTCGCGGACGTGGAAGAGAGTGCGTTGAAAAAGACCGAGAGCGAGTTCAAAGCTCAAGGTGCAACTACGTTGAGTGTCGTCACGGATGTGTCACAGGCTGTGCAGGTGGATGCACTTGCACGCAAGACCCTTGATGCCTTTGGTGCAGTCCACATCGTGTGTAATAACGCCGGCGTTGGCGGCGATATGGGTTCTACCTGGGATCACACGTTGGAGAACTGGCAGTGGGTGATTGGCGTCAATCTGTGGGGTGTTATTCACGGCATTCGCACCTTCGTCCCGATCATGCAGCAGCAAGGTACTGAGGGACACATCGTCAACACCGCATCGATGGCGGGGCACCTCTCTTCGCCATTCATGTCGGTGTATGACGTAACCAAGTTCGCTGTTGTCACGATGTCCGAGTCACTTCATTTAGAGTTGCTGATGCAGTCTTCGCCGATAAAAGTTTCGGTTTTGTGTCCCGGCTTTGTCAAAACTAACATCATTGATTCTGGTCGGAATCGTCCTGCACATTTGGCCACACCCGAGAAACCGATACCGGAATCTCACCAAGCGTTTGTCGAAATGGCGCGGGCAATGATTAATGCCGGAATGCCACCCTCAGAAGTCGCGGAGAAAGTCTTTCAGGCAATTGTGAATGAGCAGTTCTATATTTTCCCTCACCCAGAGTTTCTTCAGTTTGTGCGATCGCGGATGGAGAATATTCTCTCTGGCACCAATCCGACGTTTAATCCGCCAGTGCCGATGCCGGGGATGCCGGAGAGTAAGTAAGCGGTCATATTTGAGAGAGTTGTCATTGCGAGGACGTTCGTGTGGCGGAAGTTATTTTTGCAGAGTCAGCGTTTCGGCACGGGTATGAAGAAGATGACGTGCTTGAATTACTGCAAGGTCGATATGCCAGAATCCGCAGCCAGCGGGGTTTTCCCGATGTGTATGAGATCTTTGGACGGAACGCGGCAGGCGACTATCTTCATGTTACTTATCGTGAGTTGCGAGACAGGCGCTGGCTAGTGTTTCATATCATGCGTATGACAGAAGCTCACAAGCGGCGTTACAGAAAGATACAGTCATGAAAAAACGGACCCCAGTCATTCCACCGCTCCCACCAGATGCAACCGATGAGGAAATTATTCGTTGGACGGAAACGTATGACCTTGGATCACGACTGGATGCGGGGATTTCAGAAATCGTCGAGATTCATGAGCCTCAAACGCATGAGAATGGTACTACTCAGCTCACTTTACGTGTTCCCTCATCCATGAAGAGCGCTTTGCAAAGACTAGCGCGGCGGCAAACAACAAGAGCTGCAACACTAGCGCGCACGTGGCTCGCTGAACGACTTCAGCAAGAACTCAAAACTCAAAGACGTAGCAAACCGAGACGGAGCCGCCTCCGTGCGTCATCATAGAATCTTCTAGGAAAACAGAGGAGGGTTAACAATGAGTCTATGGACAACCGAAGTCGCTAATCATGTCGTCGTAGCGACCTATCTCAATCCACCGATGAATTATTTCTGCGCAGCGGGCGCGCAAGAATTTTCAGCACTGATCGAACAATGGCGTAAGCCAGATATTCGCGCCATCGTCTTAACCGGAGGCATGCCTGGGAAGTTCATTACCCATTACAGCGTGGAAGAGTTGGTCGAGCTGGCAAGCAATCGTGAAGCGATGCGCATCGCCGGAACATCGCTCACTACCGGTTATCACGCGATGCTGAAACGGATGCGTGATCTGCCGAAGGCGATCATTGTCGCGATGAATGGCGATACCATGGGTGGCGGGTTTGAGCTGAGCTTGTCCTGCGATATTCGTATTGGGCAGAAGGCTGACATTCGTTATGGGTTGCCAGAAGTGAAACTCGGCATTCTGCCTGGCGGCAGTGGCACACAGCGCTTGTCACGTTTGATCGGTGCGGGCCGTGCGGTTGAGTTCGTCCTGCGTTCTCGCGTGGTACGTCCAGAGGAAGCGTTGGCGATGGGGCTTGTCCATGAAGTCGTGGATGATGCATTAGCTCGTGCTAAGGAGATCGCTGTGGAGATAGCTTCTTTTTCGCCCATCGCAGTGTCTCGCGCCAAACACGCTGTATACGCGGGCAGTGATACACATCTCGCAGCAGGACTTGATGTCGAAAGCTCGGCGTTTCTGGAGACTATGCTTTCTGAGGATGGTCTCGCCGCAATGAAAGCTTACATTTCGTTGCCCTATGAGAAACGACGTGACTGGCTAGAGAAACCGACGTCACCGGAGTACAAGGAGAAGTAGCGAGTTAGAAACCTCACCCCTAGCCCCTCTCCATGACTGGAGAGGGGAACATAAAAGGAGACATACAATGAGTGTTCTCGTTCTTGTCCAAGGTAATCCAAAACCTGAGAAGGCTGACATCCTTCAGCAATACCAAGCCGTCGCTCGCACAGTCATCGGCAAACACGGTGGTCAACCAGTTGCTCGTGGAAGTGGCGTCGGCACCCTGCACGGCTCTCGCAAATGGCAGATTGGTATCGTGATCCGTTTTCCCGATGAGGCGTCGGTGAGAGCGTGGTATAACGATCCTGACTATCAGAAGGTCTTGCCATTACGCGATGAAGCGTATGGCGATAATCTAGAGATTACGATGTTTCAGGAGTAAGTGCCGTCAATGGCAGGCACGTCCTGCCCTCCCTTTCTTCTTCCCCTCTCCAGTCATGGAGAGGGGTCAGGGGTGAGGTTCACTTGTTCTATATCGAGAAGCGAAAAATCCTCGCCGCGTTATCACAGGTTAACTTGTGCAGGTCAGCTTCTGGTACGCCGGTGAACATGTTCGAGAGGAATTCACGCGACTTCGGCCAGGTGGACTCGGAATGTGGAAAATCATTGCCCCACATCAGGTTATCGATACCGATGCGGTGACGTAATTCCACGACGACTTCGTCTTCCTGAAACACGGCGAACAAGTTGCGTCGCCAGTAGTCGCTTGGCAGCAATCCTTCCTTCGACTGATAGCCACGATAGACGGGGCGTTCTTTGTAGGTGTAGTCCATCTGCTTGAGCCAATGCGGCACCCAGGAGGCTTCGTGCTCGACTGAACCCACACATAAACGTGGATAGTGCTCAAATACACCAGAAAAAATCATATCTGTTAGTGAGTAGCGTACCCAGTAATCTTGCGTCGGACGTAAGCCCGCAGCCGTGAAGGTCTTAAAACTTGTACTGATCTCACAACCTGGGACATTGGCTCGCTGCGTAGCCAGATGCATCAAGAGTGGAATCTCGAGGTCTGCTGCTGTTGCCCATAACCGCTTGTACATTGGATCGCGATAGGGTTGACCTGGGGTTGGTGTCACCGGAATGAACATTCCAGCAAGCCCCAGCTTTGCACTACGTTCTAATTCCGCACAGGCTTCGGGAACATTATCAACGTTGAGCATGCCAATGCCTTTGAGACGGTCCGGGTGTGGCTTGCAAAAATCGGCAATCCAGTCGTTGTAGGCCTGACAGAGCCCTGAGAGTAGTTCGCTGTCCTCAATGTGGTACCAAAACAATCCTTGGCTTGGTTGGATGATCGCGCCCCACACGCCATCGAATTCTAATTCTTTCAGCATGGCGTCTGGTTGATAGGTTCCCTCGCGCACGTCTTCCCAAATACCAACAAAGTCGATTTTCTCGGGATCATCAAAGCGACGTCCGGCTTGCGTCACCGCACCCAGAGTCACAACCTGCGTCTCGCCAAGAAACCAGGTATCTGACTCTCTCCCATCGGGAGTTTTCTGGCGTTTAATATACGGCGCGCGGTCACGACATTTGCCCGACATGCGCGTTGTATACAGGTCCGGTGGTTCGACAATGTGAGTATCACCGGAAATGATTTTGTAGTTGGTCATGGAAGCCCTCCTTTATTGATGTAGGCAATCAACGGCCCCCTCACCCTGTCCCTCTCCCGCAAGGGGAGAGGGGACCCTGTTTCGTCACTCCAGAGTGTTAATCATAAATTGTTCTTGTAATCATTTTCGACAAACTCATCAAACTGTTTGATGGTCTTTTCGTCACCGCCCATTTTCGCTACGAGCAGCTTGCCGAAGGAAATCCGATACTGCTCTGACCACTGCTCTGGTTGCCATACCTGTGCGCGGAGAAAAGCTTTGGCGCAGTGGAGAAAACACTCTTCAATCGTCACGCGAATGGCAACCACGGCGGGTTTTCCTCGTGCTGACAAGCGCTCCAGAATCACGGGATCGGCGGTCAATTCCGCCCGTCCATTGACGCGGAACGTTTCGCCAGTTCCTGGAATTAAGAAGATTAGCCCGACATGCGGATTTTGCAGGATGTTCTGCAAGCCGAAGATCAATTTGTTGCCGCTGCGATCAGGGATCAACAAAGTGGTTTCATTCTCTATCTCGACAAACCCCGGACCGTCTCCTTTTGGCGAGACATCCATGTTGCCTTCGACATCTGCAGTCGCAAGAAGTAAGAACGGCGATTGCTTGATGAAGCCCACTGCAGTCTCATTCAGTGACTTCCACAGTTTCAACGGCACGATTGCTGATGCTTCACCAATGCGGGCACGGAGCTGTTCAACGGTTGTGATGCGGTGTGGGTCTATGGTCGACATGCAGTGATCCTCCTTTTCGTTAACTGAGCCGCAACAAACGGCTGGCGTTGCCACCAATCAGCTTATAGCCCGCTCCCTACGGTTGCTCTATGGCAGGTGGCCCGCTCGCTTTGCTCGCTCTATAGTAGAACACTCTTACCCATACGCCAGAAACTATAAAGCGAACCTAGTGAGCGTGCTATAAAGCGAAGCGAGCCATAAAGCGAGTGAAACAAGCGAGTTATCTGCCATATGCCTGTTTACAGAATGATACTCACCTTCCCCTGCGGTCGTAACGCATCCAAAGTGACATGACACACGACCCCAATTGCCTGTCCGCCTTGTTTGGTAATCGCCGCAGCACATTGATTGGCATTCTCTGGATGAATATCCACACAGACAAGTTTGACTCCTTCGCTGGCGAGTCCTTCAGCAATGCCACCGCCGATATTCGGGCTCGTGCCGGTCACTAATGCGACTTTGCCTTGAAGTTTCACGATATCACTCTTTGTTCTTTTCTTCTTGTTTACGTCCTTCTGAGTCCTCGGTGTAAACCAAAGGAAGAGCACCTGTCAAGTCGAAGGAGTGCAGCCAATAAGGAGAGAGAAATGGACGAGGAAAGCTGATTGAGGAAGAGGCTACAACAGTGGTACAGTAGAGGGCAATCTTGACAACAAATAGGAACATATGGCTAAGCAGGAAGTCCCGTATCAAATGGATAGGACAAGTTTTTCGGTTTCCTCGCTCACCGCACCGTCCGATGAAAAAGAATACTGGCTATCAAAAACTGCCGCTGAGCGGCTCCAAGCCTTAGAATTTCTTCGTCAAATCGCCTATGGCTACGATCCAACTACCACCCGACTTCAGAGAGTTCTTACAGTTACTGAACTCACACGGAGTTGAGTATCTGCTTATTGGTGGGTACGCCGTCGGATACTATGGCTATCCCCGACCAACAAGCAAGCGGCCGATTCAAGGATTTAAGCGACCTAGAAAATCTTCCCTGATCAATCTTCAACAAGCGTCCGTAAAATCGTCCGCATCCCAGCAGACGTTAGTCGGCTTTCTAGTCCATACGGTTGGAGGTCCGCGACTGTTACCATACGAATGACTTTCCAACCACCATCGCGATCGTCGCCATCGGGACGTGGTCCGATGATGAGTTCAATGACCGCTGGCGGCAGGCTCAGACTCTTTGCCATGTGTTTGACGTACTCTTCTCTGCTGATATGCGCCATAGTGTTTCGTAGTGTATTCACTTGACCCCTGAGGTCAAGGCGAGGTAACGTCTCCCTGCCAATCAAGACGATCGACATTATAAAAGGAGGAAGTTTCTATGGCACTGACTTTAGAACTCGCGGAACGG
>Ga0209069_10002183_pt1 | contig 10055 bp, 6 predicted proteins | sample Str013_2_FD_187202 | JGI IMG/M metagenome (GOLD analysis project Ga0209069, IMG submission 187202) | Freshwater sediment microbial communities in response to fracking from Pennsylvania, USA - Straight Creek_MetaG_SC_2013 (SPAdes) (version 2) | ecosystem: Environmental > Aquatic > Freshwater >...
GCGGTGTACGACGCGCTGGTCGGGGCGACGGCGGCTGAGTGCGGTGTGCCGCTGGTGACGCGCGATCTCCGGGCGCTCGGCACTTACCGCGCCTTGGACGTAGACGTCATCGTCGTCAGGTAGTCGTCCATCGGCAGGCGCCAAGAGCACGCTCAGGCGACGCTCGCGACGGAGCTCGTCGAGAAGGTCGAGCAGTTGCGCTTGCACGGTGACGTCGAGCGCGCTCGTCGGCTCGTCGGCGATCAGCACGTCGGGATCACACGACAACGCGATGGCGATGGCGACGCGCTGGCGCAGGCCACCGGAGAGCTGGTTCGGATAGGCGCGCAGGCGGCGTTCCGGCTCGGCGACGCCGACCGCGGTGAGCAACTCGATGGCGCGCCGGCGCGCCTCATGTCGAGCGAGTCCAAGATGATGGCGCATCGGTTCGGTGAGCTGGCGCCCGATGCGCTGCACCGGGTCGAGGCTCGTCATCGGATCTTGGAAGACCATCGCGATGCGTCGACCACGCACGTCGCGCAGCGAGCGCTCGTCGAGGCCCAGCAGGTCGACGTCGCCATGACGGACACGGCCCGGTAGACCAGGAACACGCGGCGCGCTGACCAGGCCAAGGACGCTGCGAGCCAACATCGTCTTCCCTGACCCGCTCTCACCGACGAGCGCGGTCAGCTCGCCCGGTCGCACGGTCAAGCTGACGTCGGTGACGGCGCGGACCTCGCCGAAGGGTGTCTGCAACCACGTGTGCAACTCGTCGATCACGAGTCCGGCGCGGGCGCCCGGCGATCCGGGAGCCGATCCCACGACGACGTTGCGCAACGCATCGGCTCGACGGCCGGCGCGACGCGATCGATCCGATCGGCGAACGACGAGCCCGCCGGTCAACCAGTGGCGCTGCCAACGCTCGGCCACCGCGTAGAGCGAGATCACCGTGAGGACTAGCACCGCCGCCGGCACCAACGTCAGGTGCGGCGCATCGTTGATCTTCTCCTGACCGTTGGCGATCAACTTCCCCCACGACGGATGCCCCTCGGGCAGGCCGGCACCGAAGAACGACAACGCGCCTTCGGCACCGATGATGATCCCGATGGCGATGAAGGCATAGGCGAGCACCGGTACGGCGACGTTGGGGATCAGTTCTCTGACCATCACCCGGCGATGCCGCGCCCCAGCCATGCGCGCCGCGACGACGTACTCCCGCTCGGCTATCGGCAGCGTCACCGCCCGTGTGACGCGAGCGAAGACGGGAAAGACGAGCACGCCGAGCACGACGACGAGCTTCCAGACCTCTTGCCCCCACACGAGGTTGGCGGCGAGCGCGGCGACGAGCGGTGGGAACGCCGCGACCGTGTCGAGCACGACAACGGTGAACCGATCGACTCGACCGCGCCGGTAACCACTGACAAGACCGATCGAAGCGCCGATCGCCAGCGCGATCAGCGCGGCAACGACACCGACGAGCAACGAGTAGCGGGCACCATCAACGACGCGCACGACCATGTCGACACCGCGCGAATCCGTCCCGAACGGGTGAGCGAGGCTCGGCGCGAGACGGATGCGCGACAGATCCTGGGATCGCGACAACGGCAGCCAGATCGAGCCGATGGCGCTGACGCCGAGCACGATGAGCCACAGCGCGGCGAGCGAGCCGCCGAATCCCAAGGCACGACGCAGCTTGCTCATTCACCGCTCCGCGTCAGGCGGATCCGCGGATCGAGCAGCGTCAGCGCGGCGTCGACGGCAAGGTTGACGGCGACGTAGATCACGGCGATGACGAGCACGGCCGCTTGGACCTTGACGAAGTCGCGGAACAGCACGGCCCCCAATAGAAAAGAGCCGACACCGGGCAGGGAGAAGAGCCGCTCTACGATCGCCGCGCCGCCGAGCACGAACGCGGTGTTCAGCCCGATCACTGAGACGAGCGTCAACGAGCTCGGGCGCAGAACGCGTCCAAGCAGGACGCTCCGCGTCGGCAGCCCCATGGCGCGCGCAAAGGTGATGTGATCGCTAGCCATCGTCTGCAGCAGATCGGTGCGCAAGACACGGGCGTAGATCCCCGCCAGCGGCAGACCGAGGCTGAGCACGGGCAAGACGAGGGCGCGCAGGTTCTGCACCGGGCTCGTTCCGAACGGGACGTAGCGCGTCGCGGGGAACCAGCGAAGCTTCACGGCGAAGATGGTGAGCAAGATGATCCCGAACGCCACTTGGGGCAGAGCGATCGCGACGAACGATCCTGCCGACACCAACCGGTCCAGCCGGCCGTTCTCGTTGCGAGCGGCGAGCAACGACAGCGGCAGGGCGAGGCCGGCGGCGAACAGCTGCGTCAACACGAGCAGCTCGATCGACATCCCGACGCGCGGCCGCAGCGCGGTGTTGATCACCTCGCCGCTCTGGTACGAGACACCGAGGTCACCCTGCACGGCGCGTTCGAGCCACAGCGCGTAACGGACCGGCATCGGGCGGTCGAGATGAAGGTCGGCCTCGACCTGGGCGACGGCTTCGGGTGTCGCGCCGGTGCCGAGGATCGCCGTCGCCGTGCTCCCCGGCAGCAGGTCCAACAGCGCGTAGGCGGCGAACGAGACGAGGAGCAGCACGACGACGACCGACGCCAGGCGGCGCCAAAGCCACGACCAGCTCACCGTCGTGATCTACGACGTCGGCGCGACAGTGCGCGACGGGAAGAAGAAGTCGGGGTCGAGACCGGTCAGCTTCTTCGAGGCGACGATGAAGATCCGACCATGCGAGGTGATCAGCGCCGGCTCGTCCTGCCGCAGGATCTGTTGCACGTCGGCATAGTCTTTCTTGCGCACCGCCGGGTCGCTGCTCCCTCTCGCCTCGTCGAGCGCGGCATCCACGGCCGGGTTCGAGTACTTCATGTAGTTCGACGAGCCGCCGGAGTGGAACAGCGCGTACGTGATCGTGTCGGGATCGCCGATCGACCCACCGATCCATCCGGCGGCGTCGTACGCGCCGGTGATCACGTCGGTGACGTACGTGCTCAGGTCGGCCAAGATCTGCAGCTGGACGTCCATCCCCGCTTGCTTCCAGAACTCGACAGTGGCGCGCGTCGCGTCCTCCAGCTCCTGGCTGCCCTTCAACGACAAGAGCGTGAACTTCACCGGCTTGCCATAGTCAGCGATCAGTTGCTTCGCCTTCGTCAAGTCGTAGCGAGGTGCCTCGGCTGGCGCAACCCACCACTCGCTGTCCTTGATGAACGGGCTCGACGAGTAGTCGGCGTAGTTCTGACCGCCGTAGGCCTTGGTGATCGCGTCGCGGTCGTAGCTGATCTCCATCGCTTGGCGAACGCGGACGTCGTCGAACGGTGGTGCGGACGTGTTGAGCATGACCATCCCGTACCCCGTCGGTGGCGGCGCGCTGACCTGCGCGCCCTTCGCCTTTGCCTCGTTGGCGGCCGACTCGACGATCGTCGTGTACGCGTCGAGCTCGCCCGCACCGAACGCCGCGACCCGTGCCGCTTCGATGGGCACGAACTTGAAGATCAGCGATCCCGCCGGTGCCTTTTGCGCGCCCCAGTAGCCGTCGAAGCGCGCGAACTCCATCTGCTGACCAGCGGTCCACGACGTGAACTTGTACGGACCGGTGCCGATCGGGTTGCGGGCAACCGACTTGCCGCCGGCGCCCGACTTCGGCGAGATCATGATCCCGTCGACGCCGGACAACACGGTGGGCAGCGCAGTCCACGGCTTCGACAGCGTCAGCTTGACCGTCAGCGGGTCAGCCGGGTCGACGACGATGTCGTTGAGCAACAGCAAGCTGGCACCGTTGAACACCGACACCTTCTGGCGTTGGAGGTTGAACTTGACCGCCGTGCCGTCGAAGGCGATCCCGTCGTGGAACGTGATCCCCTTGCGCAGCTTGAGCGTCCAGCTAAGTCGGTCGGCCGACTCGGCCGGCATCGATTCGAGCAGCAACGGTTCCAGCGGCTTGGTCGGTGTGGCGCGGATCAACGTCTCGAAGACGGCGCCGTAGATCGAGCCGTTGGCAAGGCTCAGCGAGTTGGCCGCCGGGTCCATCGTCGGCGGCTCGCCGTCCAACCCGATCGTCACCTTGCCGCCCGAAGCTGCCGGCGCCGGCGCACTTGCCGACGTCGTCGCTCCCGCCGACGTCGTTGCGCCTGCTTGCGTTGTCGCTGACACGGCCGCGGTCGAAGCGGTCGTCGTCGTCACGACGCCCTTCGACGAGCTGGTGCTGGCACACCCGGCCAACATCAAACTCACGACTGCTACGAGCGCGCGTCCCTGTCGTCGATCCCCCATCTCGTTGTTCTACCCGATGGCCAGCGGCCTCGCCGGGTCAGGCGTCGATCAGGCGGCCGTGGTTGAAGTCGTCGTAGGCGGCGAGGTCCAAGAAGCCGTGACCGCAGTAGTTGAACAGGATCACCTTCTCCTCGCCCGTCTCCTTGCACGCCAGTGCTTCGTCGATCGCGGCACGGATGCCATGACCCGCTTCGGGCGCGGCAACACGACCCTCGGCGATGGCGAACATCTTCGCCGCTTCGAACGTCTTCGACTGCGGGTAGGCCATCGCTTCCATCCGACCGGTCTTGACGAGCAACGAGATGATCGGCGCATCGCCGTGGTAGCGCAGGCCTCCCGCATGGATCGTCGGCGGCATGAAGTCCTTGCCCAAGCTGTACATCGGCAACAGCGGCGTCATCCCCGACGTGTCGCCGAAGTCGTAGTCGAACGTGCCTTGCGTCAACGTCGGGCACGAGGCCGGCTCGACCGCGACGAGGCGAACGTTCGGATCCTCCATGAACGGCAACGCCAACCCGCCGAGGTTCGACCCGCCACCGCACGGCGCGATGACGACATCGGGTCGTGTCTCGCCGGCGATGGCGAGTTGCTCGCGCGCCTCCAACCCGATGATCGTTTGATGCAGCAGCACGTGGTTGAGCACCGAGCCGAGCGAGTAGTGCGAGTCGGCGCGGCTGGCGGCATCGGCGACGGCGTCGGAGATCGCCATCCCGAGTGAGCCGGGCGACGACGGATCGGCGACGGGCGACGGCACGCACTCCGCGCCCCACGTCTCCATGATGATCCGCCGGTAGGGCTTGGTCTCGAACGAGTTGCGGACCATGTAGACCTTGCACTCGAGGTCGTACTGGGCGCAGGCGAAGGCGAGCGCCGTCCCCCACTGTCCAGCGCCGGTCTCGGTCGCCAACCGCTTGATGCCTTCCTTGGCGTTGTAGAACGCCTGCGGCACTGCCGTGTTCGGCTTGTGCGAGCCGGCCGGCGAACCGGACTCGTCCTTGTAGTAGATGCGCGCCGGGGTGCCGAGCATCTTCTCCAGCGCATGAGCACGGATCAACGGCGTCGGTCGCCACAGCCGATAGACGTCGAGCACCTCACCGGGGATGTCGATCCACGCTTCGCCCGACATCTCTTGCATGATCAACGCCATCGGGAACAGAGGGGCGAGATCGTCAGGACCGATGGGCTGGCGCGTGCCCGGGTGGAGCGGAGGTTGCAACGGTTCAGGGAGCTTGGGCAGCGCGTTGTACCACGCCGTCGGCATCTTGTCGTTGGGCAGGTTGAAGCGCATCGGTCCTCCTCGAATGGTCCTCGTGCATGTCAGCGCGACATCAACCCTAGGACGCGTTCGGCACGCCCTCGACCGCGCCGCTAGACGCGCAGTGCGCGCAGCGCGGCGGCGGGGTCGGTAGCGGTGACCAAGGTTTCGCCGACGAGGACGGCGTGGTAGCCCGCGGCGCGCAGCGAACGAGCATCGTCCGGACCGCGGACACCAGACTCGGCGACCTTGATCACGCCGACGGGGATCACGCTTGCCAACCGCGCCGCTCGTTCGTGATCGACCTGGAACGTCACCAGGTCGCGCTGGTTGACGCCGATCATCGTCGCTCCGGCGGCCAACCCGACGTCCAGCTCGCGCTCATCGTGGATCTCGACGAGCACATCGAGACCGATGTCGATGGCGAGACGATGAAAGCTCACGACCTCGGCGGGCGAGAGCGCAGCGGCGATCAACAAGACGCAGTCGGCACCGATCAGGCGGGCGTCGCAGACGTCGCGCTCGCTGACGGTGAAGTCCTTGCGCAGGACCGGCAGGCCAGTCGCGGCGCGGGCTGCTTGCAGGTCGGCAGTGCTGCCCCCGAAGAACTCGATGTCGGTCAACACCGACAGGCACGACGCGCCGCCGCGCTGGTAGGTGTGGGCCAGCTCGGCCGGATCAAGGCCGATGTTGAGATCACCCTTCGATGGCGAGCGCCGCTTGATCTCGCTGATCACGGCCAGCGAGTCGGCGGCATCGGCGGCGACGCGAGCCCGAAACCCGCGGGTCGGCGCCATCGCGGCGACACGTTCGACGAGCGCAGTGAGCGGGCGGTCGTCGGCCAAGGCGTCGGCCCGGTGGGCAGCGAGGATCTTGTCGAGGTAGGTGGCCATTGCGGTTGCGCCGTTCTCTCTCTTCCCCTTTGGCGTCACAAGTGGCCCCATACGGGCCACTTCTGACGCCAAAGTGCGAACGGGGAGGTCTCAACGTAGCGGGCCTCACACTTCGACAACATCTCCACGTTCTCGTATGCCGATGAACACGACAACCCCGGCTTCAGCCGCGCCGATGCCAATGACACGTGCAACCATTGACACCGTGCCCAGCGGCAACGAGACCAACGTCCTTGTCATCGAGGACGACGCCAACATCGCCGACCTGCTCAACTTGTACCTGCGCGAGGCCGGCTATCGCGTCCTGCTCGCCTCCAGCGGCGAGCGCGCCCTCGAAGTGATGGGCCGTCAACCAGTCGACCTCGTCCTGCTCGACGTCGGCCTTCCCGGCATCGACGGCTTCGAGGTCTGCCGCCGGATTCGCGCCGCCAGCCACGTGCCGGTGCTGTTCCTCACCGCCCGCGACGGCGAGATCGACCGCGTCCTTGGGCTCGAGCTCGGCGCCGACGACTACGTCACGAAACCGTTCTCGCCCCGCGAGATCGTCGCCCGAGTGCGAGCCATCCTGCGCCGCAGCGAGGTCACCGCTGCGGCTGTCGCCGGGGCGCGCGCCGAGTCGCCACTGCTCGAGGCCGGTGATGGCATCGTCGTCGACACCGCCCGACGGGAGGTCCGCGTTCGCGACGAACCGGTGGCGCTGGCGACGCGCGAGTTCGACCTGCTCGCCTTCCTCGCCCGCAACCAAGGCCTCGCGCTCACGCGCCAGCAGCTCCTCGACGGGGTGTGGGGCGATGATTGGGTCGGTGACGATCGCACCGTCGATGTCCACGTCCGTCAACTTCGCAAGAAGGTCGGTGACGATCTGCCGTTGGCGACGGTGTGGGGTGTCGGCTACCGGCTCGGCTGAGCGGGACCGAAGCACACCATGACCAGGCGGCTGATCCTTGCCATCTTCGCGACGACGTTCGCGGCCGTCGCCCTCGTCGGCCTCGGCACGGCCGCGCTCGAATCGGCCAGTGCCCGGCGCCAGGTGCGCACGGAACTGCGGCGCCAAGCGCGCACGATCGCCGAAGGCGTTACCGACACCACTGGCGGGCGCGCCGATCTCGTCGAGAAGGCAGGGACGTTACGAGTCCTGACGAGGGTCCTGCGGCTCGACGACATCGCCATCGTGCTCGTGCGCGACGGGCGCGTCGTCGGCAACCTGCCGGCCAAGATCGGCAAGGTCGGCGATCGCATCGCGTTGATGAAACCAGGCCAGACACTCGACGGCCGCCGCGGTACCGAGCTGTTCGCCGCCGCCGCCGTGAACAGCGCTCGCGACACCGCGGTCGTCGTCGTCACTGGTCAACCGGCGCGGACCCGCGGCATCTTCGGTTGGATCTTGTTGTCGAGTGGCGCGGTGCTGACGTTGGGCACGGCCGTCGCCGTCACCTTGGGTCGACGCCTGACGCGGCCGATACGAGAAGTCGAAGCAGCTGCGCACCGGATCGCCGCCGGCGAGCTCTCGACGCGTCTGCCGACGCCAGCGGGCAACGACCGAGACGAGCTCGCCGACCTCGCCCGGTCGGTGAACACCATGGCCGAGGTGTTGGAGCGCTCGAAGTCGCTGGAGCAGCAGTTCTTGCTGTCGGTCTCGCATGACTTGCGCACGCCGCTGACGTCGATCCGCGGCTACGCCGAGGCGATCACCGATGGCGCAACGAAGGATCCGCGGTGGGCGGCGAGCGTGATCTTGAGCGAGTCACGCCGGTTGGAGCGGCTGGTGCGCGACTTGCTCGACCTCGCGAAGTTGCAGGCGCGCGGCTTCTCGCTCGAAGTCGCTCGACTCGATCTGTCGGCCGCCGCGGTCAGCGCGTTGGAAGGTGCGGCACCCGACGCCGCGACCGCCGGCGTGCGGATCGTCGCCCAGTGCGCCGCGCCGGTCTTCATCAACGCCGATCGCGACCGGCTCGGACAGGTGCTCGCCAACCTCGTCGAGAACGCGATGAAGTACGCGCTCGGCACCGTCGTCGTCGGCACGGCGTCGCAGGATGGCGTCGCCATCGTCTGGGTCGACGACGATGGATCGGGCATCGCACCCGACGATCGACCGCACGTCTTCGAACGCCTCTACGTGACGACGCGACAGCCACGTCGCGCCGAGATCGGCTCCGGCCTCGGCCTCGCCATCGTGCGCGAGCTCGTGCTGGCCATGGGCGGCTCGGTTGCCGCCGAAGCGGCGCCGTCGGGAGGCGCCCGCATGGTCGTGCGGCTGCCAACGGTCGGTTAGCCGCCACGTTGCGACGGTTGTTCTTGGCAAGCTCGACTATACTTGTAACTTAGTTATAGTGGGATGATCGCGATGTCACCCGCCCCAACTACGGATCGAGAGACAGATGGCAACGACCAGCACGAACCGATACCTGAGCGACAACTACGGTCCGGTGACCGACGAGGTCACGGCGTTCGACCTCCAGATCGTCGGCGAGCTGCCTGTCGAGCTGGAGGGCCGGTACCTGCGCAACGGGCCGAACCCGATTGCCGAAGTCGATGTCGCAACGCACCATTGGTTCATGGGCGACGGGATGGTTCATGGCGTTCGCCTGCGCGGCGGCAAGGCCGAGTGGTACCGCAACCGCTACGTCGGCTCCAGGCATGTCAGCGAGGTCCGTGGCCAGGCCGACATCGGGGGCCGGAATTGGAACAACAGCCCCGGCGGTCCGAACACGAACGCCGGCGGGTTCGCGGGCACGACGTGGGCGATGGTCGAAGCGGGCGCGTGCCCGGTCGAACTGACCTACGACCTCGACACTGTCGGCCGCAACGACTTCTTCGGCACGCTCCCCGGCGCGTTCACTGCCCACCCGAAGATCGATGCCGGCACCGGCGAGATGCACGCCATGGTCTACGCCTGGGCCGAGTGGCTCGACCACGTGCAATACGTCGTCGTCGCCCCCGACGGCAAGGTCCGTCACACTGTCGACGTTCCCTTGCCGGGGATGACGATGCTCCACGACATGTCGCTGACGCAGCGCTATGCCGTCGTGTACGACCAGCCGTGCACCGTCGACTTCGATCTCGCCTTCGCCGGTCGGTTCCCGTTCCGTTGGAACGCGGACTACGGCAACCGCGTCGGCCTGCTGCCTCGCGACGGCGGTGCCGGCGACATCATCTGGATCGACGTGCCGATCGGCTACGCGTTCCATCCGATGAATGCCTACGACCGCGCCGACGGTTCCGTCGTCATCGACCTGTGCGTCTACGACCGGATGTTCGACGGTGACATCCTCGGACCGTTTGGTGATGGCCTGCCTCGCCTCGAGCGCTGGGAGCTCGATCCGGCGCGACGGACGGTCTCGACGACGGTGATCGATGCCCGACCGAACGAGTTCCCCCGCCATCGCGGCAGCCTGACGGGCAAGCCGTACCGCTACGGCTACTGCGCATCACCAACCGTCGCCGACGCAACGGCCGGTTGGCCGACGCTGAAGCACGATCTCGAAACCGGCACGACCGTCGTGTTCGATCACGGTCCCGGCCGCGCCGCCGGCGAGCCCGTGTTCGTCGGACGCCAAGGCAGCACCGCCGAAGACGACGGGTGGCTGATGACGTTCGTCCACGACCAGATCAAGGACACGGCCGAGCTCGCCG
>Ga0209069_10002184_pt1 | contig 10055 bp, 11 predicted proteins | sample Str013_2_FD_187202 | JGI IMG/M metagenome (GOLD analysis project Ga0209069, IMG submission 187202) | Freshwater sediment microbial communities in response to fracking from Pennsylvania, USA - Straight Creek_MetaG_SC_2013 (SPAdes) (version 2) | ecosystem: Environmental > Aquatic > Freshwater >...
GTTCATCCGCACGCCGCCCGTGGCACCGTCGCTCGAGGACGAGGCGGTGGCGCTGGTACCGGAGCCGGTACTGGTTCCGTGACCAGTGCCCGGTACGGGTCGGCGAGTCCGCCGGCCCGTACCGCGCCGGTCAGCCGGCCTGGCGAAGTCTTCGGGCCTGGCCTGGACGCCAGCGGGACCTCGGTGCCGACAACCTGATCGTGCAGGTCGGGGTACCACTGCTTTCGTTTTGCGAGCTGGAGACTTTCGTTTCGCGGTCGGTCTGGCCTTCGATTTGCGCGACTTGATCTTCGATCCGCGGCGCCGCCACGCGTCGTGGACGTGCAGTTCCGGCCGGGGTGTTGAGTGATCCGCCGTACCTGCCGGAGAATCGGGCCCACCCCGGGCACGGGGAGCGGCGTGGGCCGGAAGGGGACCTCCGATGAGCGGTACCAGCACCGTACTGGGCATCACCGGCGCGACCGGGGCGCTCGGTGGCCGGATCGCCCGCCGGCTCGCCGCGGTCGGGGTCGGCCAGCGGCTGATCGTCCGGGACCCGGCCCGGGCGCCCGAGCTGGCCGGCGCGCAGGTCGCGGTGGCCAGCTACGGCCAGCGCGCCGAGAGCCTGGCCGCGCTGGGCGGGGTAGGCACGCTGTTCATGGTCTCCGGGGCCGAGGCGCCCGACCGGGTCCGCCAGCACCTCGACTTCATCGACGCCGCCGTGGCCGCCGGGGTACAGCGGATCGTCTACACCTCGTTCTGCGGTGCCGGGCCGGACGCCACCTTCACCCTGGCCCGGGACCACTGGGCCACCGAGGAGTACCTGCGGGGCAGCGGGCTGCCGCACGTGATCCTGCGGGACAACCTGTACCTGGACTTCCTGCCGCTGATGGTCGGCGCGGACGGCGCCATCCGGGGGCCGGCCGGCGACGGCCGGGTGGCCGCGGTCGCCCAGGACGACATCGCCGACGCCGCGGTGGCGGTACTGCGGGAGCCCGCGGCGCACGACGGCGCCACGTACACGCTGACCGGGCCGGCGGCGCTCAGCCTGGACGAGGTCGCCACGGCACTGTCGGCACACACGGGCAGCCCGGTGCGGTACGAGCGCGAGACGGTGGACCAGGCGTACCGGTCCCGGGCCGGGTACCAGGCGCCGCCGTGGCAACTGGACGCCTGGGTCAGCACCTACACGGCCATCGCCGCCGGCGAGCTGGCCGGCATCACCACCGACGTGGTGAACCTCTCGGGGCACCCGGCGACGTCCCTGGGTGCCCTGCTCGACCTGTCCTGATCACGGCACTAGCCTGATGGCCGTGACCCGACGCGCCAAGATCGTGTGTACCCTCGGCCCCGCCACCGCCACCCCGGAGCGCATCCGCGCCCTGGTGGATGCCGGCATGGACGTGGCCCGGTTGAACTTCAGCCACGGTACGCACGCCGACCACGAGCTGGTGTACCGGCTGGTACGCCAGGCCGCCGCCGCGTCGGGCCGGGCCGTCGGGGTGCTGGCCGACCTGCAGGGACCGAAGATCCGGCTGGGCCGGTTCGCCGACGGCCCGCACGAGTGGCGCACCGGTACCACCGTGGTGATCACCGGCGAGCAGGTGCCCGGTACCGCCGACCGGGTCTCCTGCACCTACCAGCGGCTGCCGCAGGAGGTACGGCCGGGGGACCGGCTGCTGATCGACGACGGCAAGGTGGCGCTGGCGGTCATCGGGGTCTCCGGGCAGGACGTGAGCTGCCGGGTCACCGAGGGCGGTACGGTCTCCGACCACAAGGGCGTGTCGCTGCCGAACGTGGCGGTGTCCGTACCGGCGCTGTCCGAGAAGGACGCCGACGACCTGCGCTTCGCCCTGGCCCTCGGGGTGGACATGGTGGCGCTGTCGTTCGTACGCTCCCCGGCCGACGTCACGCTGGTACACCAGGTGATGGCCGAGGTGGGGGTACGCCGGCCGGTACTGGCCAAGATCGAGAAGCCGGAGGCGGTCGCCGCGCTCGAGGACATCGTGCACGCCTTCGACGCGATCATGGTGGCCCGTGGCGACCTGGGCGTGGAGCTGCCGCTGGACCAGGTACCGCTGGTGCAGAAGCGCTGCGTGCAGCTCGGCCGCGAGCACGCCAAGCCGGTGATCGTGGCGACCCAGATGCTCGACTCGATGATCGAGAGTTCCCGGCCGACCCGGGCCGAGGCGTCCGACGTCGCCAACGCCGTCCTGGACGGTACCGACGCGCTGATGCTCTCCGGCGAGACCAGCGTCGGGGCGTACCCGGTGGAGACGGTCGCCACGATGGCCCGCATCATCACCACCACCGAGGCGGGTTCGTTCACCGTGCCCCGGCTCCAGCACGACCCCCGTACCCGCGGCGGCGCGCTGACCAGCGCCGCGTCGACGATCGCCACCTCGGTCGGGGCCCGGGCGCTGGTGGCGTTCTCGCAGACCGGCGACACGGTACGGCGGTTGGCCCGGCTGCACTGCGGGCTGCCGCTGCTCGCGTTGACCCCGGCCGAGAGCACCCGCAACTTCCTGGCCCTGTCCTGGGGCGTGGAGAGCTTCCTGGTGCCGTTCGTGCAGCAGACCGACGAGATGTTCCGCCAGGTCGACCGTACCGTGCAGGAGCTGGGCCGGGCCGCGCCGGACGACTACGTCGTGGTGGTCGCGGGCAGCCCGCCCGGGGTACCCGGGTCGACGAACACGTTGCGGGTACACCGCATCGGCTCCCTCGTGGAGCTGGCACCAGAGGGGGCACCGTGAGCGCGAGGAGCGAGCGCAGCGAGCCCCGCAGCCGCGAACAAGAGGGGGCACCGTGAGCGCGAGGAGCGAGCGTAGCGAGCCCCGCAGCCGCGAACAAGAGGGGGCACCGTGACCCAGCACGGGCAGGAGGCGGTGGACCAGCTGGTACGCCTGCTGGACCTGCGCCGCGAGGGCGAGCTGAGCTTCACCGGGGACAGCCCCAAGGTCACCGGGCAGCGGGTCTTCGGCGGCCAGGTCGCCGGGCAGGCGCTGGTGGCCGCCGGCCGTACGGTCGACCCGGTACGCCGGGTGCACTCGCTGCACGGGTACTTCGTGCGGCCGGGCGTGGTGGACGAACCCATCGCGTACCGGGTGGAGGTGGTCCGCGACGGGCGTACCTTCTCCGTCCGGCGCAGCGTGGCGTACCAGCGGGAGCAGCCGATCTTCTTCATGGCCGCGTCCTTCCACCGGCCCGAGGAGGGCATGGACCATCAGGTGGCCGCGCCGCTGGAGGTACCGCCGCCGGAGCAGGTCCCGACGATCGTCGAGCAGCTGTCCCGGTACCCGGAGCGGCTGGACGTGTACGACTCGGTACCGCGCCCGATCGACCTGCGCTACGTCGGCGGCTCCGGCTGGGTGGCGCCGGGGGACCGCCGGGCCGCGGTGACCCAGCGGGTGTGGATGCGCATCGACGGTACGCTGCCGGACGACCCGCTGCTGCACGCCTGCGCGCTGACGTACGCCTCGGACCTGACGCTGCTGGACTCGGTGCTGTCGGTACACGGCGAGGTGTGGGGTCCCGGCGGGGTGATCGGCGCGAGCCTGGACCACGCGCTGTGGTTCCACCGGTCGTTCCGTGCCGACGAGTGGCTGCTGTACGACTGCGCGAGCCCGTCCGCCTCCGACGCCCGCGGGTTGGCCACCGGCCGCCTGTTCACCCGGGACGGCCGGCTGGTCGCCAGCGCGGTCCAGGAGGGGCTGCTGCGCCGGGTCGGCGCCTGACCGCCGGAACGCGGCCGTACCGCGCGGTCAGCGGGGCTGGAACGGGTTGAGCACCACCACGCCGGTACGGGCGACGTCGGCGACGTTGCGGGTCACCAGGGTCAGCCCGTGTACCCGGGCGGTGGCCGCCATCAGGCCGTCCACCACCGGGGGCGGCGCCGGCGGTACGTTCAGCCGGCCCCAGTCCTGGGCCACCGCGGCGGTGACCGGCAGGATGCGGTCGCGGTACCCGTCGATCAGTACGGCGAGCCAGCGTTCCAGGCCGGTGGCCCGCTGCGGGTCCCGCGGCCGGAGCCGGTCGATGCCCTGGCGCAGCTCCCCGACCACGAGCACGCTGAGGTAGCACTCGGCCCCGGACTGGGCCCGGTGCCAGGCCAGCACGTGCCGGTCGGGGGCCGCCCGGCGCAGTTCGGACACCACGGTGGTGTCCAGCAGGTACGCCACGTCAGCCGGCCAGGTCCACGTCCCGGGGCAGGTCGCGGGACCGGCCGAGGTCGAGGGCGACGCCGGTACCCGGTTCGGCGCGCAGGTACTCCAGCAGGCTGAGCGTTTCGCCGCGCAGGCGCCGGTACTCGGCGATGTCGAGCACCACGGCGACCTCCTGGCCGTGCCGGGTCACGATCTGGGGCTCGCCGGCCGCCGCGGCCCGCAGGACCTCGCTGAAGCACTGCTTGGCCTGCTGTACCTGCCAGTGCGCGGTCATTCGGTACCCCTGTCTAGTCTGACTAGATTAGCAATGTCCCGGTATGGCCGGCCACCCCGGCGTGCCGGCGGATCGGGCCAGCGATAATGGTCCGGTGCGACTGTCGGCCCGGGTGGACTACGCGCTGCGCGCCGTGGCGGAGCTGGCGCTCGCCGCGACCGGCGCGCGGGACGTCGCGGCCGTGCGCCCGGTGACCGCCGAGCAGCTGGCCGGCGCCCAGGGCATCCCGCCGAAGTTCCTCGAGAGCATCCTGCTCCAGCTGCGCCGGGGCGGCATCGTCACCGCGCAGCGCGGCCCCGACGGCGGGTACCGGCTGGCCCGCCCGGCCGGGGAGATCTCCCTCGCGGACGTGATCCGGGTGGTCGACGGGCCGCTGGCCAACGTCCGCGGACACCGCCCGGAGCAGGTCGACTACCACGGTGCGGCGCAGGCGTTGCAGGACGTGTGGATCGCGCTGCGGGCCAGCGAGCGGGAGATCCTCGACCTGGTGACGCTGGCCGACGTGGCGGCCGGGACGCTGCCCGCGCGGGTGGTGGCGCTGACCCGTACCCCGGGCGCCTGGGCCTGACCGCGACCGGGCCTGACCGCGACGGCCGTCGCGGGGCGGCGCCGGTACCACCGGCGGGACTACTCGGTCGGCAGGAACCGGCCGGCCGAGGTGATCCGTGGCGGCGGGGCGGTACGGCGGGCCTCCGGCCGGCCCGGCGCGGACAGCCAGCCCGGCAGCAGGTACGCGCCGGGGCCCTTGCGTGCGCCGGGGCCGCCCCGGGCGGCCACCTCGTGCGTACCGAGCGGGCGCTTGCACACCCCGCACACGGTCAGCGGCTCGGTGGCCTGGCCGCACTCGCGGTGCACGATGGTCACCGGCGGCCCCTGGCCGTCGTCGGCCCAGCGGTCGCCCCACCGGATCATCGCCAGCAGCACCGGCAGCAGGTCCGCCCCGGACTCGGTCAGCTGGTACCGGTGCCGCAGCGGCTTGACCTGGTACGGCGTGCGGGTCAGCAGGCCGGCGTCGACCAGCGTGTTGAGCCGGTCGGTCAGCACGTTGGTGGCGATGCCCAGGTCCCGCTGGATCTCGTCGAACCGGGTCAGGCCGAACATCACGTCGCGCAGTACCAGCGGGGTCCACGCCTCCCCGACCACGGCGAGGGTACGGGCGATCGAGCACGGCATGGACCGGAAATCGGTACGCTGCATCCGCCGACGGTACTCTCTTGCTTGGAGCAAGTCACCAGGTCGCGTGGGTCGCGCCCGGTACCCGACCGGATGGGTAGCATGACCGGCGTGGTGTACCGGGGACGGCCGTGACGCCGCCGCCCGCCCGGTTCACCCGGCGGCCGGAGGACTTCACCTGTGCGCACTGCGCGGCCCGGGTCCGCGGCGACGGGTACACCAACCACTGCCCGCGGTGCCTGTGGTCGCGGCACGTGGACGTGGCACCGGGCGACCGGGCCGCCGACTGCGGCGGCCTCATGCCCCCGGTCGGGGTGCTGTACGAGCAGGGGCGGCACGTGCTGGTACAGCGCTGTGAACGCTGCGGTCACCAGCGGCGCAACCGGGCCGCCCGGGGCGACGACCCGGCCGCGCTGGCGGCCCTGTTCGGCCGGGCCGTACCCGACCCCTGACCGGTACCGTCAGCCGGCCCGCTCGCGCAGCGCCGCCAGATCCCGGACCACCACGCACAGCCGGCTGGTACTGATCCAGCCGCGCCCGCGCAGCGCCCGCAGCGCCTTGCTCACCGACTCCCGGGACGACCCGGTCCAGCCGGCCAGCTCGTCCTGGGACAGCGGCATGGCGATGCGGATCCCGTCCGCGGTCGGCTGGCCGAACCGCTCGGCCAGCTCCACCAGCCGCGCGGCCACCCGGCCGGTGGTGTCCGAGCCGCCGAACTCGATCCGCTTGCGGTCGGCGTCGCGCAGCTTGCCCGACAGCATCCGCATCAGCAGGAACGCGACCCGGCCGTGCGACTGCAGGTACGCCTCGAAGTCCGCCACCGGTACGGTCAGCGCGGTCAGCGGCTCCAGCGCGGTCAGCGTGGCCGAGCGCGGCTCCCGGTCGATCGCCGACAGCTCGCCGAGCAGCGCACCGGCGCCGCGCACGGCGAGGACCACCTCGGTACCGGCGGTCGTGGCGCAGGAGACCTTGACCCGGCCGGTGAGCAGGACCACCACCCAGTCCGAGCGCTCCGACTCGCGGAACAGCACCCCGCCGCGCGGCCACCGCCGGGGGTGGCCGACCCGGGCCAGGTCGCCGGCCTCGGCCTCGGTCAGCCGGGCCCAGAACTCCGGCGGCTGGACGGTCCCGGTCACGCCGGGCCGTCCAGGTCGTCGACCACGAACGCCCGTACCGGGGCGGTACGGCCCTTCACGGCCAGCTCGCCCAGCGGCCGTACCGGCGGCGCCGCCCGCAGCGCCCGCAGCGTCGACTCGCCGATCACCACCTGACCCGGCTCGGCCAGGCCCTGCAACCGCGAGGCGACATTGACCGCGTCGCCCATCGCGTTGAAGCCGCGCAGCGTCTCGCTGCCGATGTTGCCCACCAGGGCCGGCCCGGTGTTCGCCCCGATCCGGAACCGTGGCCAGCCCGGTTCGCCGGCGGCCACCGCGGCCACCGCGCGCTGCATGGCCAGCGCCGCCCGTACCGCCCGGTCGGCGTGGTCGGGTTGGCGCGCCGGCGCGTTGAACAGGGCCAGCAGCGCGTCCCCGACGAACTGCACGATCGTGCCGCCGTTGTCCAGCACGCACGGTACCGCCACCCCGTGGTACCGGTTGAGCATCCGGACGATCTCGGCCGGCGGCACCGCCTCGGAGAACGTGGTGAAGCCGCGCAGGTCGGCGAACAGCGCGGTCACCTCCACCACCGAGCCGCCCAGCGCCGCCTGGTCCGGGTCGGCCAGCAGCGCCGCGGCCACGTCCGGCGACAGGTACCGGCGGAACAGCGTGTCCAGCTCGCGGTACAGCCGGGCGTTCTCCAGCGCCGTGGACAGCTGGTTGGCCAGCGCGGCCAGCAGCGCCAGGTCCCGCTGCGCGGCCGCCGCTGGCGGGGCGGCGGCCTCCAGTACGCCGGCCACCCGGCCCTTGACCGTCAACGGGTACCCCAGCCGGCCGGCCCGGGCCACCGGCCGCCCGGCGGCCAGCTCGGCCAGGTCGTACCCCCGGCCGGCCACGGCCACGGTACCGTCGGCGACCAGGGCGACCGCCACGTCGCCGTACGCGCCCCGGGCCGCCTGCACGGCCGCGCGCAGCAGGTCCTGCTCGGACAGCCCGACCCGGGCCTGCTCGCCGATGGCGACCAGGGCGCCGAGCCGGCGGGACAGTCCCCGTTCGGCCCACAGCGCCGCGCCGGCCCGGTCGAACACGGCCACCTGCCGCTCGGTCAGGCCGAACCGGTCCGCGACCCGCTCGGCCAGCGCGGCGCCGCCGGTACCGCCGTGCTGTTCCCGCCGTTCCAGCGCGGTGACCAGCTCCTCCAGCGCGTCGCCGTACTCGGCCCGGATCAGTTCGGCGGTGGCGCGCAGGGTGACGGCGTCGAACAGCCCGGCGCTGGAGCCCTCCCGCCGGTACTGCACGTAGGCGCTGTACGCGACGAAGCCGTACGCCAGGGTGAGCAGCAGGTGCCACTCCCACCAGGACAGGTGCCACTTCTGCGCCAGCGTGACCGCGACCATCGCCTCGGCCAGCAGCGTGTACGCGGTGACCACGCTGACCAGTACGGCCGCCGGGCGGCGCCGGTGGGCCAGGAAGTACCGCACCGCGGCCAGCCCGTACAGCAGCACCGACACCAGCGCGATCACGGCCAGCGGCCCGGCCTCGGTACCGGTGGCGGGCCGCCGCAGCGGCGGCAGGTCCAGCAGCGACACCGTGGCCCAGCCGACCAGTGCCAGGATCACCAGCGCGGCGGCCGGCCGGCGCAGCCGGGCCGCGGTGGCCCCGCCCAGGCGGTCCAGGTCCAGCGAGGAGACCGCGGCGATGACCGCGGCCAGGGCCAGCCCGACCGGGGTGGCCAGGTCGAAGCCGGCGTTGGGGTGGCCGATCAGTACCGCGGGGGTGGCCAGCGCGTGCAGCAGCAGGAAGCCGGCGCTGGTCAGGAACGCCAGCGCGACCAGGAACAGCCGGGTGTCCTGGTGCGTCCGGGCGGCCCGGCCCATCCACCCGCCCAGCGCCACGTTGATCGCCGCGATCAGCAGGACCAGCCAGAAGTGCGCGACCGGATCGTGCCACTCCAGGTCGGTGGCGGGCCGGCCCAGCAGCAGCCACAGCCCGGCCAGTGGCAGGGCGAGGTGCGCGACCCACACCGCGGCGCGTACCGGCTGCACCGCCGGGGGCAGTGGCGGCGCGGCGGGTACCGGGCTGGTGGTGGCGGTGCCGGGCACGGGCGGGACCGTCTCTGCGGGGGGCGTGGACGCGCCGCCGGTACCGGGTGGTACGGGGCGGGCAGTGGCCGATCCTACCGACTCTGCGTACAACGACGCAGACGGTGTGCCGCCGGTGGGATTCCATGAGCGCACAACGACCTGTGGGAGCCCACCATGACAGCCAAGTCGCCGGTACTCACCCTGCTGATCGGGGCGGCCCTGGCCGCGCTGCTACTGACGCTGAGTAGCCAGGCCGCGACGCCGGTCCGATGGGCCGGTGCCGACGCGCCGGCCACATCGCCTTCCCCGGCCGGCTCCCCGGCCGGCTCCCCGGCTGGTTCCCCGGCGGTGGTCGAGCCGCCGGCCACCTATGCCGGCGCCACCACGGGCGGTGCGGCGACACTGGCCATCGCGGTCAAGGACGGGCAGGCGGTGGCGTACCTGTGCGACGGGCGGCGGGTCGAGTCGTGGCTGCGGGGTACCGCCACCGGTGGCGTGCTGTCGCTGACCGGCAGCCACGCGGGCAGCCTCACCGGCCGGTACGGCGGCGGCCGGGCCAGTGGCACGGTGTCCGCCGGCGGCCGGCAGTGGACGTTCCAGATCGCCGAGGTGCTCCCGCCGTCCGGCCTGTACCGGGCCGCGGCGCCGGTACGCGGGGCGAGCGTGGTGGGTGGCTGGATCGTGCTGCCCGACGGTACCCAGGTGGGCCTGGTGGACACCGGCGACGTGGCGCAGCCGGCGCCGCCGCTGGACCCGGGCACCGGTACCGCCAGCCTCGACGGCACCGTGCTGCCGGCCACCCGGCTCGACGGTACGGCTGGCCTGTGATGCCGGCGTACGGCAGCGAAATCCTTGACCGGCAAAGGAGAAGTCCCGTGACTGTCTACAGTGGAACACCAACCGCGGCACCGGTACCGCCGCCACCTCCGCGGCCACCGCAGGCGGCGCCGGGTCGCGGTACCGGCGCGTTGCTGGGCTGCGCACTGGCCGGCGCCGCGGTCGCGGTGACCCTCGGCATGTACGCCCGGCTGCACCACCCCACCGGCATCGCGGTCAACCTGGCCGGCTTCTCCAGCCCGCTGGCGGTCAAGGCGTGGCTGGCCAGTGCCGCGTTCCTGCTCGCGCTGGCCCAGGTGGCCTCGGCCCTGGTGATGTACGGGAAGGTACCCCGGCTGCGCGCGCCGGGCTGGATCTCCACCGCGCACCAATGGAGCGGCCGGCTGGCGTTCCTGTTCGCGGTACCCGTGGCGGTGCACTGCATGTACGCGCTGGGGTTCCAGGGCGG
>Ga0209069_10002185_pt1 | contig 10055 bp, 12 predicted proteins | sample Str013_2_FD_187202 | JGI IMG/M metagenome (GOLD analysis project Ga0209069, IMG submission 187202) | Freshwater sediment microbial communities in response to fracking from Pennsylvania, USA - Straight Creek_MetaG_SC_2013 (SPAdes) (version 2) | ecosystem: Environmental > Aquatic > Freshwater >...
GGCGAAGAGGGTGCGGTCGTGGTCGGCGGCCATGTCGGTGGCGTTGCGGCCGATGCCGGCCATCGACGCGTGGGTGTACACCGCGCCCTTGGGCACGCCGGTGGTGCCACTCGTCCAGATGATGCAGACCGGGTCGTCGGCGGAGAGCGTGGCGTACTCGGCGTGGGTCATTTCGGCCAGGCGCGCCGGATCCCGGGTGATGGCGTCCAAAAACTGGTGATCCCAGGCTGTGTTGTTGAAACCGGCGCGCTCGCCGTGCACCTGGTGCGACAAACCGCCGGTGGCAACCACCGCCACCTTCATGTCTTCCGGATAGCTCTCAATCGCCCGCCGTAGCGCCTGCCCCAGCTTGTAGCAGCGCGCAGCGCTGGGAATGGGGAACTGTGAACCTGGAACTGTGAACCTGGAACTGGCTGGGTGGTCACGGCAGCGAGGAACCGGTAGCCGCGCCGGTGCACGGTTTCGATGAAGCGTGGGTGCTTCGCCTTATCACGGAACGCCTGCCGCAGTTCCAAGATACAGGTCGTCAGCGCGTCGTCACTCACGACCGTGTCCGGCCAGACCGCCTGAAAGAACTCCTCCTTGGTCACGACGTGACCCGCACGCAAGACCAACACCCGCAGTACAGCCAGGGCTTTGGGCGTGAGCCTCACTTCCTGTTCGCCCCGCCATACCTGGTCGTGCTCGGGGGTGACTCGGTACGGACCAAAGCAAAGTTCTTGTTCTGTCGGCATTTTTTCGCTCTCAAGATTCCCAGAACAATCCCAGCACAATCTCAGCGTTTTCCCAGGACTTCTGAATCTCCAGCTCGTATCTTCTCTCCTGACACAACACTGAGGCGATGACAAGCACGGAGCTTGCCGTCGCAACGGAGGACAGTCATGGAGCCGGCACTACAGCATGAGTCACCATTGTCTCCACAGCGTGCCTTTGTCGTCCAGTTTCATACAGACACCGCACTGGAGCAGTGGCATCTGGAGGGACGCGTCGAGCACATAGTGTCCGGGCAGGTGGGGCATTTTCACTCGCTGGACGAGTTGTTGCGCTTCATCGCCCAGGTACTGGCGGCGGTGCGTGACCCGCCACACTCGACACCAACAGCAGAATACTGACCCGCGATCGCCACGAAGCAGACGCGACTGTGGAGCAATGCCACTACCACATACTCGGCACCATTTCCCTTGTTCTGACCATCGTGTTGCCACACGACACGCCGAAACAGGAGAGATCCAACAATGAACACACAAACAGTTTCCCCTGCCACGATTGATCTTGCCACCATCAAGAACCGCCAGCAGGTCGCCTGGGGTTCCGGAGACTATGCCGTGATCGGGACGACTTTGCAGATCGTCGGCGAGCTGCTCTGTGAGGCCGTCGACCTCCGTAGTAACCAGCGCGTGCTCGATGTCGCCGCCGGCAACGGCAATGCGACGCTCGCTGCCGCCCGCTGCTTTGCTGAGGTCGTGTCGACCGACTACGTGGGCGCACTGCTCGAGCGCGGACGCGAGCGTGCCAACGCCGAGCGCTTAGTGGTCACATTTCAGGAAGCCGACGCAGAAGCCCTGCCTTTCGCGGATGCCAGCTTCGATCTCGTCCTTTCCACCTTTGGTGTCATGTTCACGCCCAACCAAGAGCAGGCCGCAAGCGAACTGCGGCGTGTATGCCGGCCCGGCGGAAAGATCGGCATGGCTAACTGGACGCCTCAAGGCTTCGTTGGCAAAATCTTCAAAACCATTAGCCAATATGTACCGCCAGCACCCGGAGTGAAGTCGCCAGCGTTGTGGGGCACCAAGGAGCATCTCGTCACCCTGTTCGGTTCGCGAGCGACTGTCGCTGCGGAGAGCAAGTACTTTGTCTTCCGCTACAAGTCGCTCCAGCATTGGGTCGAGATTTTCCGCAGTTACTACGGCCCGGTTGTGAAAGCGTTCGCGGCGCTCGACCCAAAGGCACAAGCAGCGCTTGAGGCGGATCTCTATGTTCTGCTTGACGAATTCAACATTGCTGAGGACAGCACGTTAGTCGTCCCCAGCGAATATCTCGAAGTGGTGATCACAGAAGGGCGCTGACCTGAGGAGGATCGGTTGTGGTGGGTCCGTCGCTGGAGCTCTCGTGAGTTGTTGCCCAAGAAAGAGTGACAGTGTCCAAAAAATTTGTCGTTCAGGACTGACCTGTCCTTCACTAAAAGTGTGAGAACACGAGCGCTCCCAAGCGTGTCTCACTGCTTCCGCCGGTGGTCTACCCTGTGCATTGAGCGACAGAGCGCGACGTATTTTGGGACGCGGAAAGAAGGACCAGTATGAGACAGATAGTAAGTTACGGCATACTTCTTTGCAGCCTTGTCTGCTGGGCTTTTGAGACGCAGGCCCAACTGATTGATCGTACCCAACAAGCCAATATCGCTAATGAAGGCATTGCCAAGTCGTATACTCAGGAAATTGGGCCGCTTGTCCCCAGTCCTGGACACGGGAGTATCACCACTCCCGATTCTGCGATGTTTGTCATGAATCGGGATCCGTTCCGCGCCATCCGACGCGGACGGCAACTCTTCCAGCGCAAGTTCCTCCAGAGCGAAGGCCAAGGGCCACGGCTCGACGATGGCGCTGGCGACCTCGATGAGAATCTCGACCGTGCCGCTGGCCTGGCCGATAGCTGCGCGGCCTGCCACGGGCGGCCACGCGGAGCCGCAGGGGCGGGTGGCAATGTGCCCACCCGCCCGGATAGTCGCGATGCTCCCCATCTCTTTGGCGTCGGGCTCAAAGAAATGCTGGCCGATGAAATTACGGCAGATCTGCGGGCGATTCGTACCCAAGCGCTGACCGAGGCGCGCACGCTGCAACAACCAGTGACCAAGCCGCTGACCAGTAAAGGCATTGCCTATGGCTCACTGACTGCTGCGCCTACTGGCACGGTCGATACGACCAACGTGCGAGGGATTAACGCCGACCTGCGGGTCAGGCCCTTCTTTGCCCACGGCGGCAAAATTTCGCTGCGCGAATTCGTCGTTGGTGCATTGCAGGCCGAAATGGGATTGCAAGCAGTCGATCCCGACCTGATGGTGGCGCATAACGGTGGACGGATCACGACCCCCAGCGGCATGATCCTTGACGGCACCCTCGACAAGCTTGAAGCGCCCCCCACAGATGATCCGGCGGCCGACCCAGATGGCGATGGGGTCACGAACGAAGTCCCGACTAGCGTTGTGGATTACTTGGAGTTTTATCTGCTCAATTACTTCAAACCCGCGACCTACGAACAAACGTACGAGACAGGAAAAGGACGGATCCTGCTTGACGAGCTCAAGTGCACCGCGTGTCATATCCCCAACCTCCCGCTCAACCGTGACCGCCGGGTCGCCGATGTCGACACGGTCTTTGATCCGAGCAAGGGCGGATTGAATAGCTTGTTTGCCACTGCGACAGCGCTGCACAGCACAGCAAACGACAGTAGCGGCTTTCCGCCGTTACAGCGTCCACTCTTAGGCACTTTTATGGTCACGAACATCTTTACCGACTTCAAGCGCCATGATCTCGGACCGAGTTTTTACGAACGGAACTACGACGGAACCATGCAAAAGGAGTTCCTGACCACGCCGTTGTGGGGCGTCGGTAGCACATCGCCGTATGGGCATGACGGACGCAGTATCAACCTCAAAGAGGTCATCCTCCGGCATGGTGGCGAAGCGTTACCATCAGCCCAATCCTTTGTCCGCTTATCCGAGCGCAACCAAGAGCGTATACTCGCGTTTCTGAACTCGCTGGTCATTTTCCCACCGGACGACACTGCCTCGACTCTCAACCCGGCGAAGCCTACGACGCCAGGCTTTCCTCAATTCGGTCACGGCAGCATCAAACTGCAGGTGTTATTCAATGATCCCACCGATCCTGAGTAAACAGCATCCCCGCATGCAAAGCATACGGTTGCGATCATTCTTATGAGGCTAACCCCATGTGCGTCACACGACCTTCATGCACGAGACTGCACGTTTGTTTGACTTACGTACCCGCTCTCCCTCGAGAGAAACAGCTCTTTACTCCACACCGTGTCTGGTCGCCGGCCTCACGCGACGCCAGATATCACCCAAAAAGAGCAAAGACCGATGCTACATACGAATACGCTACAAAGGAAACGCCTCCTGCGGGTGATTTCCCTTCTGGTCGCTGAGTGTGACTGCCTTCACAGGAATAGGGAACGGATTGACAATCGGCCCAACTGGCGCAGCCACAGGAACGAAAAGCCCAGAACAGAACTATCAGTGAGAGGTCCGTATATGTCTACACGTTTGCGTCGTCTAACCCCGTGGTGCAGAGCCGCGCTCTTCGTGATCGTCAGTTTCTCTGTGTCAATCGCCCGTGCTCAACCCATCCCTCACAAGTTAGTCCCCATTGATCTTGGCGATCTCGGGTCGCCCGACCACGACTCCTATGCGTCTAGTGGTCAAGTCTCCTGATTCCTGTAACCCGAGTTAGGCAGCAGACGCGGCACTTCGGCGGGTGTGGACTGGGAGTGATCCTTCTCCGGTACTCACCTCCTGTTCGTCGAGCTTGAGTTGCTCACGCAAGCGGCGAAGCTGTTGTTGGTCAAATTCACTGAAACATTTCTTGCCCCACCGATCACTGACGCGAATTAACCCGCCATAGACCAGCATCACGACACTGCCTTCCTCCCAGAGATGGGGGATGACCTTGGTGCGCCGGCGTTCTTCGACAAACGCCCGCTCCACCAGATTGGACGTGCGCACGTAGTGTTGATGGCGTTGAGAAACCGCCAGATGATTGAGACTGGCCTCCGCATCATCGAGCAAACAGCGACACACTTCGGGAAACTCCCGCTGATACTGCTCCACGATGGCGTCCCGTCGTTTCTCCGCTTTCTCCCGACTCGGCGCATCGCGCATATCCACCAGTAACGCTTTCACTTCGGGCCACGCCCGTGCTGGCACTTTCTGCTGGAAGTTTTGCATCTTGTGAAACTAACACCGAATCCGTAAGGACTTGGGCCACATCACATCAATCGCTTGCGTCAAGCCGAGAGCGTCGTCCGTGGTAATCGTGATCGGCGTGCGCGTGTTCGCAATCCAACTGTGGTCGGTCATGTGCGTGTGACTCGCCATACCGATGTGAAATGAGACTCGTGCGCATGACGAGCGTCCAGCCGCTGCCGCTGGCACCACTCGGTGAGTTACGCGGCGTGATCTACCGCAAACCTGGTCGCCCCGGAGAAACAGCGAAAAATTACGTGCACTTCTTCGAACAAGCGCCGCTGCTCGCGGCTGACCCACGAGGGCGTAGGCTCTTCATCATCGGCGGTCAATACCGCGTGACCAAGCGCGGTATTGAAGGATAAGGAGGCACACCATGGCAGGCCATTTCGATGAAATTATGATCGTCAACCCGATAGGCGACAGAGGAGGAAAGTATATGCGATTCTATCGAATCCAATCCCCACGCGCGGTGTACTTCGCTGAAGCGCCCGAGCAGATGGGCGCTGTGTATGAGGCACCAGAAATGATGGGCTATTACAGCGAAACGCCCGAGACGGTGGGTTATGTCTACGAAACCCCGGAGTCGCTGGGGTACTGCTCGCCACGCGAGGTCGGCGCTATCGCTGACCCACCGCCTGGCTTCGTTGAAGGCTACGGCTACTATGCCGAAGCGCCCGCAATGGGGTACGTCTACGAAACGCCAGACACAGTTGGTTACTACGCGGAGGCACCCGAGTTCGCTGAGGCTCCCCAAGACATGGGGTATTACGCGGAGGCGCCTGAGTTTGCGGAAGTACCGCACGACATGGGCTACGTCGCCGAATCACCGGACATGATGAGATACGGCGAGTCAGCGGCAGACATGGGATATTTCGCTGACGCGTCTCCAGTTGAAGGCTACGTGCGTGAGCAAGACTACAACCCTCGGGTCGTACCGGTAGAGAATGTTGGCGAGGTCGAAGGGTACTATCGCCCTCGATCGATTAACCCCTCGGTTGATTCGTTCCGTCCGGCGGACGACTCACCAAGACCCAGCAGTGGCTGGTTCAGATCACCCTTGTAATTCGTAAGGAGGAAGTTATGGCTGCCGTGAAGGGTATGAAGGAGTACGTCCATCTGCCGCAGTATGATTCGATTACCATCAAGCCAAAGGAGCAGCTCGGGAAGATTCTCAGCTCCAACGTGCTGCGGTTCTTTGTTGATGTCACGGGAAAAACCAAGTTGCAAACCAACATGCAAGCCTCCTCGCTGTTGCCACACTGGAACACTTTTGAGGCACGGGCGATGCGTGTCGTGATCTCGGATCTGCCACCGCAATTCTCCGACAATGCGATCCGGCTCAAGGTAGGTGTCGTCAAGCAGGACGGGACTCCAATCCCTCCAACCGGCGATCAAAAGACGGTCGATATAGAGAACTTCAGACTGACGAATTTTGTTGAATTCAAGCGTCAGGTTGAGGCACCGCTTGCGCCATCACAACGACTGTCTCTGGATCAGTTGCAAAGTCTGGATTTGCTCCTCGCAGCTGGGTCCACGTTGGATCAGGGAGAATTCGTCGAGATCAGTCGCGAAACGCTGAGACGAGCGGCGGAGCTATTCGGCAGGACCGTCGTGCCTCCGAATGAACAACTCCTCAGCAATGATTTCGGCGGGGTGATCGGGAAGTTCATCTATAACACGGTGACGACTTTCTTCGTCGGGGAAAAGATTATGATTCAAGTGCCGACCTGGTTCTTCCCCGCTGGAGCTGGGCCGTTTTCCGAAGATGGCAAGGTGACAACGCACGGCTACCCAAGCCCGCAAGCCACGTTTCAGTTCGCCGAAGCAGTCAAGATCGATGCCCAGCAGAATTTTCGGGTGGAGATCGAAGTCCCCGAAAGCGATGTGCTCAGCGAATTGCAACGCCTGTATGGCCCACTATTCATATGGGTCGTACTCGACGGCTATATGACACGTGACGTGCAGTAGACTGTAGAACATGCCCATGTCGTGACGCTCGGCGATGCCCGTTCCCTCCCGATAGGGAGCGGGCAAGTGTGAGGATCGTTGTATGGCGGTTATCAAAGGGATCAGAGAGAACGTCCACCTTCCCTTGTATGACTCACTCTTTGTGCGTCCCCAGCAGCAACTCCGGGACGTGCAAAGCTCCAGTGTCTTCAAGTTCTTCGTGCAACCGCAGGGGAAAACCAAGCTGGAAACCAACATGCAAAGCGCCTCCCTCTTACCCCATTGGAATACCTTCGAAGCCCGGGCCTTGCGCGTGGTCATCTCTGATCTCCCGGTCCACTTTCCGCAGGCTGTCACACAATGTGTGCTCGAACCGCATGGGAGTACAGCCACGACGGCGCTTGACACCCTCACGCATTGCCTTGATGAGATAGCGCAGGTCATTGCCGAAGAAAAACACCAGGTCGCCGAACAGTTACTAGCTACCACGCACCAGTGTGTGACTGAACATCGAGACCTGGTGGAACAGGCAACGGAGATTACGGAAGACCTCGATGCGTGTGTCGCCGTCTTTACCGCCCTGTGTGACCAGCACACGATGGGACGGATACTCCAGCTCCACAACGAGTTACGAGCGGTTGCCGGAGATGTCGTCGAGGTCCTCAGACGTACGCGCATCACCATGACCGACCCTCCGGCGGTGAGTCGCTTTATCAGTACGGTGACCGCACTTGGTCAAGCAGAAGACGACAGCCGTCTCTTGGAAAAACTGGGGAAAGCCCAATCGTGTCTCTACGCGTTTCGCCAACTGGTGGAGCTGTTCGCACAGCTCTCGCACCTCAGCCTCCCGGAAGCGCAGCGTTGTGTCGACAATATTGAGCAGCTCATTCAGATGGAGGCCAAGCGCGTGATGTGTCTCGAACGCGTGCGAGCGTGCTTCCAAAAAGTTCAAATACAAATCACACAGTTTGAGAGAGAGACACGGCTCGCCAGCGTTGAGGTCATCCGTCGCTGTATACGGGAGCACGTACGGAACGAGCTGCTGATCCCGATTGATGAGCAACTGTCTCCCGCCGGTGTCCAGATTCTCTCAAAACTCATCTATCAGTCAGTGACAAGCTTGATAGTCGGCGAGAAGACCATGATCCAGATGCCGACCTGGTTCTTTCCGGCTGGTGCTGGGCCGTATAGCGAAGACGGTCGGATGGTAACGCATGGCGTTCCGATGCCGGACGCGACGTTTCATTTCGCCGAGCCGGTTCTCATCGATGCGCAACAGCACTTTCGGGTGGAGATCGAGGTTCCAGATGCGGCAGCCCTGAGTGAATTACACCGCATCTATGGTCCGTTGTTCATTTGGGTCGTGCTCGACGGTTATATGCAGAGAGACCTGCAATAGGGTACTGTCCTATTTAAAAGTTGCACCCATGAGTTCTTCTAAATTCCAAATATGGTCCGTGATGCCTGCTTCCATTGCTGGGGTAACTCTGAGGGATGAATGGACTCGACAGAAATTGTAATACGCGAAATGCAAAGCAATGGCCTTCTCTAAATTCTCCCACTTCTTGGAAAACCCATTCGTTAATCTGGTGAGCCGTCGCATCGACATTCTCATGGTAAGGTTCTGTCTTTCAACGTATGACGTGCTGACCGTTTCCATAACCGGATTGCCTGTGACTGGCACTTTCACAGCGGAAACGAAATCACCAGGGCTATAGCGCCGTTCCGCTTTTCCCGTTATGTCAGATTTATACGATTTCACAAGCTGTGCGAAGTCAATGTCATCACCAAAGACCTTTTGCACGGCTCCAAGGTACGATTGAAGCCCATCTGTCGTCAATTGAAAACGCTTGTCCGCAGCACGGTGCATTTTCTGCATAAACTTGGTTGCGGTCGGAAGGTCACGCCGTCCCAATTCGAAGCAAACAACCAGTTTTGACTTTGCTTCGATGCCGACGAAGGTATAGGCATCGCCAATCTTTGTATTCTTTTTCTCGTTGCCCTCTTTGTGTCCTTCTTTCTTCCCAACGAATCCCCAGATTTCATCTGCTTCAACATTTCCCAAGGGGATGTCATGGATATACTCTTCCATCACCTGTTCACAGCGAGTGCCCATAGCCTCTAAGAGATGCAGAACGGTATCCCGATGAACGCCCGTGATTCTCTCTGTGCTGCGAATCGAATTTCCTTCAACTAACAACTTGAGACACGTGACAACCTTGCTCTTTTCAAGGCGCATCTCGCGCTTTTCTGTGATGAAGGTTTTGCCACAAGCATTGCAGTGAAAGCGCTGTTGGTTGGTGTGTCACGAACGCTCGACTGAACGTTGAGCGATGCTCTGGGAAAGATGAGGGTAGGTCCCTCGGAGCCGCCTTTCAGGAGGAGGCTTCAAACCGCCCCCGGCTGCTGCGTTTAAGAGGCGTGGTGGTGAACGCAGGGGGAAAAGGCGTGGCGGCGACCACGTCAGGTAAGTTTCAAGGAGATGAGCGTAAGCGAACCGCTGAGGACGTATCGAAAAAGCCAGACGTTGTCGAAACCAGGGGCGCTTCTAATCTCTGGGAGGAGTCTGCGGGAGACCTGAGTACTGCGCAGGCGGCAACCGGTATATAGGCGGCATGACCTTGAGACAGGCTTTGCCAGGGAACGTGAGAACCTGAGCTCGCGATGCGAAGGGAAACTGACAAGTGGCAGATACCGCAAGTAGGAATACCGAGGCGCGAGACAGGGGCGGAGTCGCTCGTAGTAGTGAGGAAGCATCTGTAATGGGTGTGGAGCGAAGGGGCGACATTATCGAGGGGGATGCAGACCGCCAACCTCTACGGAGGGAAGAGCTGGAGGCATCGCCCAAGGCCTTTGCGATACCCAAGCGCGCGGTCTTCGCGGCTTGGCAGCGGGATCCGGGACACGGCGCGGGTATGACAGATCAACACAGCTACAGTGATTCAGGAGTTGAAAAAAAGGACCGGCCCTCACGTCGGTGAATACGCCATACGTGAAAACATTACGACCAAACGACGTGGAAGTGAGCGTTGACCGAGTGGAGGCTACGGAGGTCGATGAAATGTGGAGCTTTGTAGGCAAGAAGCAAGAGCCACGCTGGCTGTGGTACGTTATGGATCACGGGACG
>Ga0209069_10002190_pt1 | contig 10043 bp, 9 predicted proteins | sample Str013_2_FD_187202 | JGI IMG/M metagenome (GOLD analysis project Ga0209069, IMG submission 187202) | Freshwater sediment microbial communities in response to fracking from Pennsylvania, USA - Straight Creek_MetaG_SC_2013 (SPAdes) (version 2) | ecosystem: Environmental > Aquatic > Freshwater >...
AAGTGACTCCTGGCGACATCACGCAGAATGTCGACTGGACGCAAGGTGGTCTCGGCAAAGCTACGGTGCAGAATTTGACCGCCGAGCTATCCTGGGGCACAAGCCGGAACGGCTCGCTCAAGCCGGTATTCTGGCGGTTGGACTCTGAAGTCCAGTATAGGATGGTCAAGCAGGATTTGCCGTGCAACAACAACGGCAATGTCGGAACCGGAGTCTGCGGCACTCCCACGGCTATACCGTTTGGTATCACCAAGGATCCCAACAGCTGGGTCTACCGCGCCACCATCACGATGGATTGGTAGGCTCGGGGTAGCCTGATCTCTACCACCTCGCGGCGCGAGGTTGGCACCCACTGATCCCAAAAGCGGCGTCTTCGAAGAGAAGACGCCGCCCCGCGCGGGGCCCATTCGATAAGTTCTTTGCATCGCTCCCCCGCGATGCTTGCCCCGCGCTCTTTGATCTCTTGACTACTTTTCTTTTGGCCACTGGGCAGGGGGCGTTTGCCCTCGTGAGCAAGCTCACCTGCGGGGTTGGAAGTTTGGAGGTGTGGAGAGTTTGCGGACAGCCCAATTCATGGGGCGTCAATCGCATCCGAAAAGGCCAATTGCAATCATCAAGGGGAATCGAATTCTCATTCGGTAACAACCAACTCATCGACGGAAGAGCTTTGGAGACGAAAAACCCGGCGGTGCGGGTAACTGCGTCAACGCCATGATCGACATGGCAGGTGGCCCGAAGGCGATATTGCCTTTCTGCCCGCCGCCGTCGGCGCGATGATCGATGCACTAGAAGGGCGAACCCAAAAACAGCTCGAAACCGACGCGCACCAGGATGATGCCGCCAGCAATGCGAACGATGCTCAGCGGCACCCCAAATATCCACAATATCAGCCTGCCGAAGACCACGGCGTCCGACGGCGTCCCTCGAAAACCGCTCCGATACTCCGCGGCCACCGATTGGTCGGCGGCAGCCAGAACAGAATTATTTGCTCTAGCATCAGGAACCCAGCAGATTTTGATGGTCCCGGATTTGCGGCCCTGTGGAACTGTCAGGCGATAAATCAGGAACATTCCGCTTGTATCTAGCGCGCTGACTTTTCAATCGCGTCAATCAATAGCTGTGACAGAAAGGGTTTGTGCAAATAGGCAACGCAACCTTCCTCCAAAGCCTGCCTGCGCATCGCCTCATCATCAAATGCGCTCATGAAAATGACCGGAAGCGTGGAACCGGAAGCCTTCAGTTGTCGCCGCAATTCAATTCCTGACATGCCGCCGAGGTGAAGGTCCAGGAGCAGGCAGTCGATGTCCGTCGCATCCCAAAAATAATCGAGAAAAGCCTCTGCGGATGCAAAGACTTTCGTGGCAAAGCCATGTGCATCCAACAAATTCTCAATGCCGGCCAGCATGCCCAGGTCGTCATCCACGACCCCTACCTTTAGCCGCTTTGGCATGGATATCTCAAATTTCGCGCCTATGAATGCATGCGTGATCGGCGCAAGATTCTTGTGATCAAGAGCATTTATGACAAATCGACTTCGGTGACACCTGTCTATAGGGGCAGCATTATCTAACGCGCCGGATGTCCGGCTGCTTGAAGTTACTCGCGATCGCTGCGCACTGGTGGACCGACAGCAAATGCTCCACACACCTCAGATGACACGCACCGGTGCAATTGTGATTGCCGCGAGTTGCAAAAAAAGGCGCACTTTAACGCTCGGTCGAGGATATACTCGAGAAATTCGTCTAAGAGAGCAGAGAGCATCAATCTGGGCGAGTAAATGCACGGAGAGCCCGCCGAGCATCAATTCCTCTTGGCCACCCTGCCGCCGAGTCCGGGGCAGCGTCGGTTGGCGCTCGGCATTGTCCTGACCCTGCTTGTTGTGTTCGTCATCACGGCGCCGTTCAGGGCTATACAGCTGCCGCAGTCCAGTGCTTTCATTACAGTCGTTCAAACCGTACTTTTCGTGAACGATCTCATCACCGCGAACCTGCTGTTTGCCCAATTCTCGATCTTGCGCCGGCATGCATTCCTGGCGCTCGCAACCGGTTACCTCTTTACGGCGCTGGTCTCCATTCCGTACGCTCTCACCTTTCCAGGTTCGTTTGCACCGATGGGGCTCCTCGGCGCCGGATACCAGACCGCCGGATGGATTTATCTGTTTTGGTACAGCGGATTACCACTGGCCGTGATTGCCTATGCGTTGCTGAAAGAGTCGGATCGCACGACCGGGGCGTTTTATGGGTCGACGCGAACTGCCATCGGCTTGAGCGTCGCAGCCGTGCTCGCCGTGGGGTGCGGTTTGACCTGGGTTGCCATCGCGGGAGATGATGTTCTGCCATGGCTCTTTCTAGACCCGATCCGCATTAGTCCCTTCGGACAATTCGTTTCCGGAGTGCTGGCGTTATTGAGCGCTCTTGCGCTGGCGCTACTGTGGGTTCGGCGGCGCTCGGTGCTCGATCTGTGGCTCATGGTCGTGATTTGCGCGTGGTTGCTCCAAATTGCGTTTTTCGTTCTCCTCACCGCCCTCCGCTTTAGCCTCGCCTTTTATACGAGCCGTGTTTATGCGCTTATCACCGCCAGTATCGTGTTGCTCCTGTTGCTCTCAGAGACGACAACACTTTATACACGCCTCGCCCGCTCGATCTTCATGCAGCGTCGCGAACGCGACGGGCGGGTGATGAACCTGAATGCCGTATCGGCTTCAATCGCTCATGAGTTAAGTCAGCCGTTGGGCGCCATGACAGCAAATGCCGGCGCAGCATTGGAATGGCTTGCCAAGAACCCGCCGAATATCGATAAGGCGCGCTCCTCCGTGGAGCGCATCGCCAGTGACGGCCATCGCGCGAGTGATGTGATTGCAAGCTTGCGAGCATTAATCCAGAAGGATGTCTCACAAAAGAGACTCCTCGACGTCAACACACTCACGCAGGAAGTCCTTGCGATAGAACGTGAGGAACTGCAACGTCATCGAGTCGCGGTCACACTGGAGTTGGCTGATACAATCACGCCGGTCTTGTCCGATCGTCTCCAACTGCACCAAGTCATCCTGAACTTGATTAGGAATGCCGCCGAAGCGATGAATCACGTAACCGGCCGCGCGCGCGTGCTGCGCGTGAGAACCGAAACTCACGGGTCAGGTGTGCTGATCACGATTGAAGATTCTGGAACGGGAATCGACTCGAATATTGTCGATCAAATATTCGATCCGTTCTTTACAACAAAATCACATGGCATGGGGTTGGGACTGTGGATTTGCCGGACAATTATCGAAAATCACAATGGTCAACTGATGGTGTCGCCGGGCGTTGATCATGGATCGGTCTTTCAAGTCGTTTTGCCCGGTGGACAGGCGGGTGGCGGATGAGAAAGAGCATTGAAATCGTTTGTTCCTGAAAGCGCCGGCATCCGATCGCGCGCCACATCAACAGCGCCAGTAGCGGTCATCGTCATCGCACACAACATGAGGGCCCGCGATCCAGCCGCCCTGTGCACCATGGTCGCAGAAATCCACTGGCTGGCACCATCCGCAGTGTCGATTGCGTTGCGCGCTACGGGCCTTGAGCGGAGGTAAGGCCGAAAGTTGTCGCGGTCGCAAGCTTGGCGTCTTGGAAGTTTACATTTCCGCCGCTGCCGACTGCGGAGAACAACCCAAGACGCTCGGCAATCACCGCGAGTTGCGCAAGCGATTGAACCCGACATTTCTGCATTATGTTGTGTCGATGCAATTTGACGGTTCGTTCGGAAGTCCCCAATATATACGCAATCTGCTTATGCGGCCGACCCTGAACCAGCACGGCGAAGACTTCGTATTCACGAGGCGTGAGCAGAGAAACAAGCGAACGCAAAGTGGCGATGCCACTTTCCTGCTCCCGCATTCTATCGCAATGCACAAGCGCGCGCTTGATCGCCGCCAGCAATTTCTCTTTTTGAACCGGCTTGGTCAGGAAGTCCTCGGCTCCGGCCTTGATCGCCTGCACACTCGTCGCAATATCTCCGTAACCGGTCAGAAAGATGATAGGCAATCTACATCCCAGTTCGGCGAGCCGACCCTGCAACCGAGTTCCACTCATGCCACGCATTTTCACATCAAGCAGGATGCAAGCGGGCTCACCACCCAGTGAGCTCTCCAGTAGCTGTAAAGCCGATTTATAAAGGGCAACCCGATATCCGCAAGCATCCAACAGGTCGCCAATTGCGGATCGAAACGATAGATCGTCATCGACAACATGAACGATGGGCGAAAGGTTGGTCATACGGCCTCCAAACCCAGGCGCAAGCCGAAACGAAACATCGCGCCCCCCTCCGCGTCGGTTCTTGATCCAAATCTCCCCCCATATGATCGTGGGCGCGATGGTCAGTCTAAAGTCGCTGCTAGGCCGCTATCGAGGTGATGACTATTCGCCAAAAGGCATACGGAGCGCCACGATGAAGTATGCACGATGCCGCCAATCTGACGCGAGCACTATTGTCCTTTGGTGCAATACCATTGTGACAATGCCTAGGGCCCACCGCTGGCGCGGTATTCCGCTGCCGTTTGAGCCTTCGGTTACCTATCAGGTCCCGTTCAAGTTTGACCAAATGTTTGCTTTGCCTCATGGGCGGAAAAGTTCACAGCAAGCATTTGTTACCGGTGGCACGGGATATGTCGGAACACATCTGAGCTAGTCCTGACGCTCAGCGCCAGCTGGCGAAAATCATTTTCTGACCCGATTGAACCGTTTGACTGCTGCAACATTTCGACTGTCCAGCAACCCGCGACCCTGCACCTAAGGACAGTATCGCCCGGGCCGGCTCAACGTAAGCTATAGCCTGCAATGAAAGCGTCGCCGCTGAGTGCATGTGCAACCAGCCACGCAGGAGATTGCCCCCATGACTACGGCAGCTTTGCAGCCCCAGCAGTCGAATATCTGGTGGATCTTCTTGCTCCAAGGGATAGCGGGGATCATTCTGGGTCTGATGCTCCTCACCGATCCCGGCGCAACAATGGTCGCGCTGGTCACCTTCCTAGGATTCTACTGGCTCATCATGGGGATATTGGCGCTCGTGCGCGTTTTCGTAGATCGCTCCATCCCATGGATCTGGTCGCTCCTCATCGGCATTATAGGGGTTCTTGCCGGAATCTTTGTCGTGAAGCACCCGCTGCTCGCCGCGCTGACCGTGCCGACTGTGATCGTCATCATCCTCGGTTTGCAAGGACTGGCTATGGGCGTGCTCGAGATTATCGGCGGCTTCACCGGCGGTGGAATCGGGTCGTTCATCCTCGGCGTGGTCTATGTGCTGGTCGGGTTGCTACTGCTCGGCTCGCCGATGGCAGCGGTGCTGGCGGTGCCACTGGTATTCGGCGTGCTCCTTCTCGTGCAGGGCGTAGGGCTCATCATATTGGCATTCCGCGTCCGAGCCTGAGGCGTGTCACACTCAGCCTCGAGTTACCTGCGAACGCTGCCTGCACGGGTCGATGAAGTGACCCAGCGGGGAGAGTCTCTACCGCATGGTTTGCGCCGAACAGGCTGGAATTCAATTTAGCTTGGCTGTCCTTTGTCTATCCTTCGGTTTAAGGAGATCGTACATGTCTGTGCAACACAAAATCGACCATCCCCATCGTCGCAGCTTCCTACAGGCCTCTGGTGCAATCACTGCGATGGCGTTCGTCGGTACCGGGACGCTCAGCGGCATTGCCTACGCTGACGCACTGACCAAGGCGCGGCGCGACAAGTTGACTCCGGACGACATTTTGGCCCTCATGAAGGAGGGCAACAAACGCTTTTACACCGGCAGGCGTGAAAACCATAATTTCCTGGCTCAGCAACGCGCCAGTGCCAAGGGTCAATACCCGGCTGCGGTACTGCTTACCTGTATTGACTCGCGAGCTTCGGCCGAGACGATCATGGACCTCCGTATCGGCGACATCTTCAACAGTCGCGTGGCAGGCAATGTCGAAAATTCAGACATCCTTGGCAGCATGGAGTTCGCCTGCAAATTGGCTGGGGCCAAGGTGGTTCTGGTCATGGGTCACACCGCGTGCGGCGCTATTAAGGGTGCCATTGACAACGCCGAACTCGGCAATCTCACGGGGCTGCTGGCGAAAATCAAACCCGCGGTGGCGGCAACGACATACACCGGGGAAAGGGCGTCGAAGAATTACGCGTTTGTTGACGCCGTTGCGCGCAAGAATGTGGAAATCACGATGGCCGACATTCGCAAGGACAGTCCCGTGCTCGCCGAGATGGAGTCGAATGGCGCTATCAAGATCGCCGGTGCGATGTACAACCTGGAGACAGGAGTGGTGGATTTCTTCGCCGCATAATTCAGTGCCGCCCATGACATCGAGAGCGGCCCAAGATTTGGTGCGTCCCGAATACGCTCCAACGCGCCGCGCCGCGCTGGCGCTCGCCGCCGGGGCGGTCACCGCCATCATGGTGCCGCATGCGCGCGCGGAGGAGGTCGAGCGGTACGGCATTTCGGCCTTCGGCGATCTCAAATATCCGCCCGATTTCAAGCATTTCGATTACGTCAATGCGGACGCCCCCAAGGGCGGAATATTTTCGCAGGTCGGGCCGGACCGCCAATTCAACCAGAACTTCCTCACCTTCAATTCCCTCAACAGCTACATTCTCAAGGGCGATGCGGCCCTGGGCATGAAGCTCACCTTCGCAACCCTGATGGCCGCTTCGGGAGACGAGCCCGACAGCATGTACGGATTGGCGGCGCGCGCCGTGATCATTGCGGCGGACGGCCGGACCTATCGTTTCCTGCTCCGGCCGGAGGCGAAGTTTCACGACGGCAGCCGCCTCACCGCCCAGGACGTGGCGTTCTCGCTGGGCGTCCTGAAGGAGAAGGGCCACCCGATCATTCAGCAGCTCATGCACGACGTGGTCGGCGTGGAGGCGGCCGATGACGCGACCGTCGTGGTGAGCTTCGCACCCAAGCGCGGGCGCGACGTGCCGCTGTTCGTCGCCTCGCTGCCGATCTTCTCACGCGCCTATTACGCGACCAGGCCGTTCGACGCCTCGACGCTCGACGTGCCGCTCGGCTCAGGCGCCTACAAGGTCGGACGCTTCGAGCCGGGCCGCTACATCGAATACGAGCGGGTCAAGGACTGGTGGGGCGCCGACCTGCCGGTATCGCACGGCTTGAACAATTTCGACATCGTGCGGTTCGAATTCTACCGTGGCGGGGACGTTGCCTTCGAAGGTTTCACCGCCAAAAGTTATCTGTTCCGTGAGGAAATTACCTCGCGCATCTGGGCGACGCGTTACAATTTCCCCGCCATCCGTGATGGGCGCGTAAAGAAGGACGTGCTGCCCGACGACGCGCCCGTGGGTGCACAGGGCTGGTTCATCAACACTCGGCGCGAGAAATTCGGCGATCCGAGGCTGCGGGAGGCCTTGATCTATGCCTTCGATTTCGAATGGACCAACAAGAACATCATGTTTGAGGCCTACAAGCGCACCGTTTCGATCTTCCAGAACTCCGAGATGATGGCGGCCGGCGTGCCGAGCGCCGAGGAGCTTGCGCTGCTCGAACCGTTCCGCGGCCGGGTCCCCGACGAGGTGTTCGGCGAGCCGTTCATGCCGCCGGTGTCCGATGGCTCGGGGCAGGACCGCGCCATGCTGCGCAAGGCCGTCGGCCTCTTGGAGTCAGCCGGCATTACCCTCAAGGACGGTAAGCGCGTGACCCCGAAAGGCGAGCGCATCACCGTCGAATTCCTGATCGACGAGCCGGACGCCCGGCCGCATCATCTGCCATTCGTCAAGAACCTAGGTACGCTTGGCATCGACGCGACCTTGCGCATCGTCGATCCGGTGCAATATCGCGCCCGGCTCGACGGTTTCGATTTCGACATTGCGATAGAGAGCGTCCAAGTCTCATCCGCTCCGGGCAATAATTTGCGCGGCTACTTCACCTCGCAGTCGGCGGCGACCAAAGGCACGCAGAATTTCGCTGGCATTGCGGACCCGGTCATCGATGCGCTCGTTGAGCAGATCATCGCGGCCCCGACGCGGCCCGAGCTTTTCAGTGCATGCAGGGCGCTCGACCGGGTCTTCCGCGCCGGCCGCTACTGGATCCCGCACTGGCACACCTTCGGGCACCGGATCGCTTATTGGGACGTATTCGGCCGTCCCGCGACAAAACCGCGCTATGGCCGAGGTGTTCCGGAGACTTGGTGGTATGACCGCGACAAGGCGGCGAAGATCGAACGGGCCGGATAGGCCACAGCCGCGCACCGCGACGGGCAAGATTCGGCATCACAAGCTTCGCCAAGGATTGAGCTTGCCGGATCGCGGCTGATCACAACTCGATCCCTCCCCGCCGCCATGCTGTCATCGCGAATTCGGCACGAGACTCGGATGGGGACCCGATGCTATCGCGCCTGCTCCGTAGCCGGCCGTTCGGAGGGCTGCTTTGTGGAGGGCTCGGTCTTCGTCTCCGGGCGCAGCACCCCTGAAAGGAAAGCCTCGAGATCGGACAAGCTGAGCGGAATTAAGGAGCGCGGCTCTCCCGGCGCAGCGGACGGCGTGGCCGCGACCGTTGCCGACGCCTTCTCCCGCGGTGTCGCCGAGTCAGCCGCAGGCATTTTCTCCGCCGGCATAGCCAAACCGGCGGCAGGCATTTTTTCCAGCGGCACCGCCGGAGTAGCAGCCGTCATTCTTTCCTCAGCCACGCCGTTTTCAGCGGGCGGCGTACTCCGTGCGTGCACCGGAGCCGGCGTATCCACATTGCCGAGGATGATCGGCAAACCGTCTTTGCCGCCGCCGATGATCACGACCTTCGAATTATTGGATTGCGCGAGCTGAAGCGTCGCCTCGACGCCGCGCCATCGCAAGTAAGAGTCCGAGATTCCCTGGCTGACGATCTGCTGGAATTCGTGAATGCCTGCTGCCTCGACCGCCTTGCGCTCAGACTCTTTCCTCTCACGATCGATCCGAAATTCAAATTCCTGGGCAATGTAGTATTGCTCGGTCTTTCGATTGATCGCCTGGACCACGGCGGCGGGAAGTTCAATGCCGTACAAAAGCGTATCGTAAAGGATGACCGCTTCTTGCATCGAGGCATTGTTGGGTATATCGGCCTCGTTGGGTGCATCCATCATCTTATGACCCAACTTCTCGACGGCGCTCTCGCGAATCTTGTCCTGAATTTCCTGGCGCGCGGTCGAATAGACTTGTTCGGCGGTATATTCAGCAATGACACCACGCATCTGACTGGCGATCTGGGGGCCGAGCAATTTCGTATAGTCTGGCCCGATTACTTGGTGAAGAATCGGAATCGAGTTGCGCCGCAGTCGAAACCGGATATTGAGCGTTGTGTTCAGGTTCAATCCGTCCTTGGAGATGGCGTTGTAGGTGTCGGTCAGGGATTGCACCCTGAGATCATATAGGAACAGTTTGTCCCAGGGCAAAAGCAGGTGGAGGCCCTCGCCTTTCAGCTGACGCGGATCCTGAACGGTGCCGTAGGCGAACCGTTTCCACAGGACCCCGACTTGGCCGCTGGGAACCGTCACCACGATGTGCGGCAAGAGCACTACGATGACGAGCGTTACGACCATCAAGGAGATCACGACACCCGGCAAATGCCGCTCGACAAACCGCCGCCATTTCTCTGCGGCCGTCGTCGGGAGCGGTCTCTCATCCAGTGACCAGAAATACGCTTTCATCACCCGTTCTCCGCTGGTTGCTGCCCGACGAAACGGCCTTCGTCCATCCGAAGCCTGCGAGCTGGCAGGTCCAACTCGTCGAGATAGCGGTCGTCGTGCGTTACGGCTACGACCGTCGTGCCGGCGCGCTTCAGGGCCGGTAACAAATCAAAATAGAATTTACGCCGAAATTCCGGGTCCTGATCAGCCGCCCATTCATCCAGCAACAGCATTGGACGGTTTTCGAGCAGACACACGATGAGCGCGAGACGCTTGCGTTGGCCACCCGATAGGTCGACCGTGCAAAACTCACCATTGGTGATACGCGTCTTGTCAATCAACTGGAACTGCGTCAGCAGGCGATCGACCTCGGCGGGATCCGGATCCGGGATCCCATAGAGCCTGTGAA
>Ga0209069_10002191_pt1 | contig 10041 bp, 12 predicted proteins | sample Str013_2_FD_187202 | JGI IMG/M metagenome (GOLD analysis project Ga0209069, IMG submission 187202) | Freshwater sediment microbial communities in response to fracking from Pennsylvania, USA - Straight Creek_MetaG_SC_2013 (SPAdes) (version 2) | ecosystem: Environmental > Aquatic > Freshwater >...
GTGGTCGTCGTCGGGGCGACCGTCGTCGTCGTCGGGGCGACCGTCGTCGTGGGCGGCTTCGTCGTGGTCGTCTGCGGGATCGTCGTCTGCGGGATCGTCGTCTGCGGGATCGTCGGCTGTGGGATCGTCGTCGTAGGCGCCTTCGTCGTCGTTGTCGTCGCCGCGGCCGTCGTTGTCGTCGCAGCGGCGGTTGTCGTGGTCGTCCCCTTCGTCGTCGTTGTTGTCGTGCCTGCGACGGTTGTAGAGGTTGACGGGGCCGTCGATGGCGTCGTCGCCGCGGTGGTGGTGGTCGTGCGATGCGGGCGAGGCGGACGGGGACTCGAGATCGGCGGCAAGGTGACCGTCGGGCGGGTGTGCGGCGTGGTGTTGTCGTCGCCGGTGCCGTCGTCGCCACTGTCACCATTCCCGCTGCCGTCATCGCTACCAGCCGACGTAGCCGTCGTCGGCCGCGCCCCGGTCGGCCTTGCGGTCACAGCGGCGAGGTTGCTAGCGCGCTTGGCCGCGTTCGCCGGGTTGGCGGACGTCTTCGGGTTGGCTGCGCCCGCAGCCTTGCCCGATGTCGTCGCATGGAACCCGTGGCTTTGCGTGACCGCCACGGCGGGGCTGGCTGACAGCAGAATTCCGGTCGCTGACACCAGGAGGCGCTTGGTATTTTGCATGTCAGCATCGTTACGAATGTGCCGCCACCAATCGACCAAGTGGCTACCTACGTTCGTCTAGTCCTTGGTTAATGATTAGGCAGCGCTGAAGCCCGGGTGAAGACCACACCGTGCGCAGCGCGATCTGCTCGCCGAGCGTTTCGGTAGTGAATGCGATGGATCGCCAAGTCGTCGGCGTTTGTGGCAAGGCGCGACGACGAAGGAAGTGCCTCGCGCAATTTCGACGAGGAGCAACGCTGCCAGGAGCGTCGAGGGCCGGAGAGACGTCGCAGGAGATCTCCGACACGTTCACTGGTCCGCGCCGACACGTTCGTCTACTCGAAGCGACATCAGCTGGCGATCAGGTCGACCCAGCCGTCCAACTCGTAGTACCGGTTCGCACCGGCGGCGACGAGGCCTGTCACTTGCCCGCGAGCGAGCAACTCAGCGGCGTCGGGCATGCCGGCGATGAGCGCGGCTTTGGCCAACACCTCGGCCCACCATGCTCGCCCGGCGACGACGGTGACGGCGTCCACATCGCTTGCAGAAGGCAAGCCGGTGCGCGGGTCGATCAGATGATGGAACGTGCGACCGCACTTGTCCCAGCGCCGCATCAATCGCGTCGAGGTGACGACCGCACCGTCATCGACGCGCACAGGGATGATCAACTCGGCGTTGTACGGATCGGCGACGCCGAGGATCCAGCCTTGCGACGTTGGCGCCAAACCGCCGACGCGCAGGTCGCCGCCGAGGTTCACGCAGGCACCGGTCGCACCGGCGTCGAGCAGCTCCTCGACGATGAGGTCGGCCGCCAGGCCCTTGCCGATGCCCCCACCGTCGAACTGGACGCAAGCCGGCATCCGCACCGTGCGCAACGTTGCGTCGAGCTCGATGTCCGCGCAGCCTGGCGCCGGCGTTGTGGGTCGCGCCGGTTCGTCAACGCGATGCACACCGGCACTCGGATCGGCATATGAACGGTCATAGCCAGCGGCGACGAGCGCAGGCAGGATCGTCGGGTCATACAGACCCTCGGTCAGATGCCATGCCTCGACGGCGCGGTAGATGAGCAAGTACGTGTCGCTGCTAACGGCGGTGGGTTGGCCTTCGCTGCCATTGATCCGGCTGATCTCGCTCGCCGGCAGGAACCGGCTCCAGCGTTGCTCGAGCTCGTCGACACGATGGCGGGCATGGTCGAGCAAATCGCGTGCGCCGTGGACAACGACATGGCAGAACGTGCCCATCGCGTTGAAGGCAACATCATGGGCTTCGCCGAGGACGTCGACCTGTGCCGCGGGCTCGTGCGCTTCCGCTGCCGGTTCCAAGCGGGCGGACTGTGGAACCGGCAGCGGTTGCGATGGTTGACCCGGCTGAGGCAGGGGCGGCGACCAGGTCATGCTGACTAGGCGGTGAACGTGCCGGTCATGCCGTTCGCCGAACCGGGCGTGGGCGAGATGTCAATCGACCACGTGCTCCCGATCGAGTTCGGGACCGAGGCGATCGTGCTGCCCGACGACAGGGTGATCACCGACGATGAGTTCGCCGGCAACTGACCGGTGCACACGAACGAGGCCGCCTGCACCGACTTGGCGAAGTACAGAACTCGCGGGTTGGGCGTCGTGCAGAAGAACACCGACGCCGTCGTGTAGTCGACGGCTTCGAAGTATCCGGGGAAGCCGGCGGACGCCTTCCCGGTGATGGCGATCGAGATGTCCTTCGCGACGTTCGACGGGTTCGAGATCGTCGCTTCCAGAGCGAAACCGCGGTTCACGTCTCCGACCACGTTCGGCGGCACGACGGTCTGGCTAGCCGACACGTTCAAGACCTTCAGCGCGACCTTCGGGTTCGCCGGCGCAGTTGTCGTCGTCGTCGTCGGCGCCACCGTCGTCGAGGTCGACGTTGTCGACGTCGGCGCAACCGTCGTCGAGGTCGACGTTGTCGACGTCGGCGCAACCGACGTAGTCGTGGCTGCGACCGTCGTAGTCGTGGTCGGCGCAACCGTCGTCGTAGCCGCAACCGTCGTCGTCGTCGGTGCGACCGTCGTCGTAGCCGCAACCGTCGTCGTCGGCGCAACCGTTGTCGTCGGTGCGACGGTGGTCGTGGTCGACCGGGGCGTCTCGTCGTCGTCGCCCTCGTCATCACCCTCGTCGTCGTCGTCGTGGTGGCCGCGCACTCGGGTCGTTGCCGTCGTCGATGCAGCAGTGGTCGACGTCGTGCCGTCGGTCACGCACGGAACGGTCGTCGCGACGGTGTCCTCGTTGTCGTCGCCCTCATCGTTCAGGTTCGTGTTGCATTGACCGGGAAGCGTCGACGGGCTCGTAGATGGGTTCGTCGACGGCGCCGTCGAGGCAGCAGTAACGGCGAGCACGGCGCGTCGATTGCTCTTGACTGCCGCGGTCGCTGAACCTCTGGCTACGGCAGCAGCCGTCGCGGCGGCCCGCTTCGGGTCCAGCCGGGGCGAACTCGCCCTTCGCGGGCTGTTGTCTTTGCGGGCGGTTGCCGCGTGGAACCCGTGACGCTGCGTGGCAGCGGCGGCCGGGCTGGCCGAGAGCAGAATCCCTGTGGCCGAGACGAGGAGGCACTTGGTCTTTTGCATGTCGACATCGTTACGAACCGGCTGATACCAAACGCCCAGGTAGCTACCTCCGTTCGTCTAGTCCTTGGTAATTGATTAGGTATAGCTGGAACGCGTTTGCAACGTGTGCTGGCACTACGTCGGTCGGCGGGTTAGGAACTACTCACCGTGACCAGCGGATTCGACGCCCGGTCCAAAGGGCTCCATGACGGTCCGATGTCTAGAGTTCCGCCATGACGATGACGGGGGACGCACCGGCCAAGGCAGAGCGGTGGACGGCGCAGTGGAAGGAGCTCTTCGACGAGGTGATCAACGTCGGGCTGTGCACCGGTTGCGCCGGCTGCGTGATCGCCTGCCCCCACGATGTCATCGGCTACAAGCACGAGGAGAAGGGCTACAAGCCGTTCCACCTCGAAGACGAGCTCGGCCCGACCAACTGCACGCACGGCGAGAAGGGCTGCACGACGTGCACGCGTGCCTGCCCCCGCTTTCGCGCCTGGGAGCCAGAAGCCAACGAGCACCTCTTCGGTCGCGAGCGCGAGCCGAACGAGATGTACGGCATCGCCGAGCAACTGCTGCTCTGCCGGGCGAGCGACGAGATGGTCCACAAGATGGGCCAAGACGGCGGCTTCGTATCGGCGATGCTCATCTGGGCCCTCGACGAGGGCTACATCGACGCCGCGCTCGTCTCGTACCTGGAAGGTGACGGCACGTCGTGGAAGGCGATCCCCGGCGTCGCTGCCAACAAAGAGGACATCCTGCGCAGCGCCGGCAGTCGCTACACGTACTCGGCAAACACGCTGGCGCTGAAGGAGGCGCAAGAGCGCGGCTTCTCGAAGCTCGCCCTTGTCGGGATGAGCTGCCAATCCTCGGTGCCGCCGGTGATGTGGCATCGCAAGGTCGGCAAGATCTCCAAGCCGTTCGTGTTCAACATCGGCTTGCTGTGCTCGAAGACGTTCGACGACGCCATCTTCGAAGAGCTCTTCCTGGCCAAGTACGGCCTGCACAAGGAAGAGATGGTCAAGATGAACATCAAGGGCGTCTTCCAGATCTGGATGAAGGATGGCTCGTACCACGAGATAGACCTCAAGGAATGCCACCAGTGGACACGCGAGGGCTGCAAGACCTGCCCCGACTTCGCCGCCGAACACGCCGACATCTCGACCGGCGGGATCGGCAAGGACAACGACTGGACGTTGGTCGTCGTGCGCACCGACGTCGGCCGTGAGGTCGTCGTGCGGATGATCAAGGCTGGCGTCATCGAAGCCAGGCCGGCCGAAGACGACGAGGTGGCGATGAAGCTGTTGCGCACCTTGTCGATCGTCAGCCGCCGCCGTTGGCCGAAGACCGCCGACGCCGCCGTGTCAGTCGGTGTACCACCACCGAAGAAGAAGGCCGACGGCACGGTCCCCGCGCCGCACTGACACGCACACCGTCCTGCACAGCGCTAGTCGACGATGGTCAGGTCGACGCGAGCCATAGAGCCGGCAGCCAGACCTTCGGCAACGCGCACCGACTTCTTTAGCGGTAGCACGTACGTCGCTCGCTTGCTGTCAGGGAAGAGCGAGGTGTGCCACGTCGTCATCCCGATCGTTGCCTCGACGCGGATCGATCCGAAGCCCGCGGCGCGACGACCGAACGCCTCCTCGATGTCGTCGGCATCGGTGGTTGGCAGGCTCACGAAGTGCCAGGCTCCCGTCGATGGCTGCTCCCACACCTCGGCCGTGAACGAGTAACGAGTCGACGCCACCGGCGCGACGCTAATCAGGTTCAAGTTCGTCGTCGTGGTCCGTTGCGACCAACGCACGGAGCCCGAGCAGATCGATCACGGCGCGGATGCGTTCGGATCGGCGCACTGGTCGGCGAGCGTGGCGAACTGCGCGGTCTCGTCGGCGGTCAGCCGGTCACGCTTCTGAAAGGCGCGCAGCTCGTCGTCGGAGAGCGATGCGAAGAACTTGTCGGTGAGGCACATCGCTTGCGCAGTCTTCACACCCGAACGTTCCAACCCCTTGCGGTAGCCGACGCGGATGTCGTCGCGGCTCATCGCACGCGAGCACGCGCCGAGCACGACAAGTGCGAGCAGCGCGGCGGCGCGCATCAGCGGTCGACGATGATGCAGGTGAGTCGACGCAGCATGCACGGCTCCGACGGTATCGGCAAGACTGCGGCGATGGCACTCGACCCGCAGGCCCAGGCCGTCATCGAGATGATCGAGGCGTTGGGCGACCCGCCGATGAACGAGCAGGAACCGGCAGCGGCGCGAGCGCTACGGGCGAGCCGCATCCGTCCGCCGACTCAGACGATCCATGCCCAGCGCGACGTCGATGCCGACGGCGTGCCGGCGCGCCTCTATCGGCCGAGCGATGACAACGACCTCGGCTTGCTCGTCTACTTCCATGGTGGCGGGTGGGTGCTCGGCAGCGTCGCTGGTCATGAGAACGTGTGCCGCGCTCTGGCGAACCGCTCTGGTCACGCCGTGCTCTCCGTCGACTACCGGTTAGCGCCGGAGTCGCCGTGGCCGGCCGCGGTCGACGATGCGATGACGGCGACGACGTGGGCCGCGAAGCACGCATCTGATCTGGGAGTCGATGCAACGCGGCTCGCCGTCGGTGGCGATTCGGCCGGCGGCAACCTCGCCGCCATCGTCAGCCAGCAGCGCGCCGTGCCGTTGCGCTTCCAGCTGTTGATCTATCCCGCGACCGACGGGCGAGTCGGCGACGATTACGAGAGCCTCGTCGAGAACGTTGACGGACCGTTCCTGACCGTCGCGGCGATGCGTTGGTTCTACGACCACTACCTGTCGGGCGGCGGCGATCGCAGCGATCCGCGCATCTCCCCGCTCCTCGCCGACGACAGCACGATCGCCGAGCTGCCCTCCGCGCACATCATCACCGCCAGCCACGATCCGCTGCGCGATGAAGGCGAGGCCTACGCCCGCCGTCTGATGCGTCACGGCGTGCAGGCAACGTTGACTCGTTACCAAGGCGTGTTCCACGGCTTCTTCAGCTTCGCCGACTTCATCGACCTCTCGCGCGCTGCGGTCGACGAAGCCGGCGACGCGCTGCGACGAGCCTTCCGCTGAGCTCGACCGGCGAGGATCCGCACGTTTTCCGTACTCCGCACGGGTTTTGGCGCGATCGTTGGCACGGCCACTAACGGCGCGCAGCGATCGCCACCGCACGAGTGAACACCGCGTCGAGCATCGGCTCGGTCAGCCGGCCCGTGAAGGTGTTCTGCTGGCTCGGATGGAACGAGCAGACGATCGTGCGCCCGTCGGACAACGGGACCTCGACACCGTGACCGAACTTCGGCCGCGGTCGTAGGCCGACGGTGCCAGCAAACACTTCGTAGGCGAACGAGCCGAGGCAGACGACGGCTCGCACGTCGCGCAGCGCGTCCATCTCGCGTTCGAGGTACGGCCGGCAACGATCGCGCTCGTCTGGGTTCGGCTTGTTGGCTGGCGGCGCGCACCGCACCGCGGCGGTGACGTACGCGCCTGTCAACGTCAGCCCGTCATCGCGTGACACCGATGTCGGTTGCGAGGCGAGGCCGGCGCGATGCATCGCCCGGTACAGCCAATCGCCGGATCGATCGCCAGTGAAGACGCGGCCGGTGCGGTTGCCGCCGTGAGCGGCGGGAGCGAGGCCGACGACGAGCACGCCGGCGCGCGGATCGCCGAAGCCGGGCACGCCTCGGCCCCAGTAGTTCCATTCGGCGTACGAGGCGCGCTTGTCGATGGCGACCTGCTCACGCCACGCCACCAGCCGCGGGCACGCGCGGCACGTCGAGATCTCCTCGGCGATGATCGACAGCGATGGGTGGGATCGCACGCCAGAGACAGTAGGTTGGATCGCCGACATGGCACCGACCGCGAAGAAGCGCTCCTCCTCGACGGCCGGCCCCGCATCGCCCGGTGCGCTCGCCGCCAAACGCAATGGCGGCGCGGTACGCCGGGACGGCCGCAAGCCACCACCGTCGACGCTGATCCTGCTCGTCCGCCACGGCCAAACCGCGACGACGGGCACGCTGTTGCCGGGCCGCGCCCCCGGTCTGCACCTCGCCGACAAGGGCAATGAGCAAGCGGTCGCGGTGGCCGAGCGGATCAACGCGCTGTCACGGGTCGACGCGGTCTACGCATCACCGTTGGAACGAGCGCGCGAGACGGCAGCACCGATCGGTGCGGTGCGCAAGCTCCGTGTTCGCATCGAACGCGGGCTGCTCGAGTGCGACTTCGGCGAGTGGACCGGCCAAGAGCTGAAGACGCTGATGAAGCTGCCGGCGTGGTCGACCGTGCAGCGCTACCCGTCTGGCTTCCGCTTCCCCGGTGGCGAGAGCTTCACCGAGATGCAGAGCCGGATGGTGGCCACGGTCGAGCGGTTGTGTGCCGCTCATCCTGGCGGTGTCGTCGTCGCCGTGTCCCATGCCGATCCGATCAAGGCACTCGTTGCCCACGCCATGGGCACCCACCTCGACCTGTTCCAACGCATCGTCATCTCGACGTGCTCGGTGACCGCGATCGCCTACGGCGCGGGCGGCCCGGTCGTGTTGACCGTCAACTCCACGGGCGGCTCGCTGGCCGAGCTTCGAGCGTCGTGACGGCAAGCGAGAACGACGATGGGTGAGTGGCAGGAGCTCGGTGAGGTAGATGTGTTCACCACCGGCACCGTCGGCCGCCCCGGTCAGCGCGTCTTCTTCTTGCAAGCACGGACCAATGGTCATGTCGTGACGATCAAGTGCGAGAAGCAACAGGTCGAGGCGCTGGCGACGTACCTCGATCAACTCCTCACCGATCTGCCCGCGCCCGAGGACCTGCCGCTGCCATCGATGCTCGATCTCGTCGAACCGCTCGAGCCGCTGTTCGTCCTCGGCGGCATCGGCGTCGCGTGGGACCAGAGCTCAGATCGCGTCGTGCTCTCGTTCGAGGAGGTGATCACCGTCGACAGCGACGATGCAGACGACGACGATTCGATCAGCGACGCCATCGAGGCGTTCGATGCCGACGACGATCGCAACACCGTCCAACTGCGGATCACGCGTGGCCAAGCGATGGCGTTCTCGCAGCGCGGCGGCGAGGTCGTGACGGCAGGGCGCCCGACATGTCGCTACTGCGGTCTGCCGAAGGATCCCGACGGGCATCCGTGTCCGCGGATGAACTGAGCCCGGATCCGCCCGTGGCCGACGAGGACGCGCTGCAGGTCTTAGCCAACGCGGCCATCGAGATCCAGGGGCGGATGCCATGGAGCTCGAACGCCACGTTCCTCGTCGACTTGTGCGTCGACGGCGAGATCAGCGCGCACGCGATCTACAAGCCGGAGCGGGGTGAGCGGCCGCTGTGGGACTTCCCGTCGGGTCTCTACCGGCGCGAGGTTGCGGCCTACCGGTTGTGGGTGGCGACCGGCTGGGCGGAGATCGTCGGCGGTGGCGTGCCACCGACGATCGTGCGCCACGATGCGCCCTACGACACCGGTTCGTTGCAGCTCTTCATCCCATCCGATTTCGAGCAGCACTACTTCACGATCCTCGAGCAGCGCGAGGACCTGCACCTCGCGTTGCAGGCGATGTGCGCGTTCGACTTGTTGGCCAACAACACCGATCGCAAGGGCGGCCATTGCCTGCTCGGTCTCGACGGCAACATCTGGGGCATCGACCACGGACTGTGCTTCGCCGCCGAGTTCAAGCTCCGCACCGTCATCTGGGACTTCGCCGGCGAGGACGTGCCGCTCGAGCTACGCCCCGCCGTCGAGCGCCTGGCGCACGAGATCCCACCCGACATCGTCGAGCTGCTCGATGACGACGAGGTCGACGCGCTCTCAGCGCGAGCCGCCCGGCTCGTCGCCACAGGGCGCTTCCCGACCGATCCCAGTGGGCGCCGCTACCCCTGGCCGATGGTCTGAGGGCGACGGGTTCAACGTGGACGACGATCGCATCACCGAGCTCATCGATCGCGCCGACCTCGACGAGCTCGTCCGAGCGGTCGATGCGCTGTGCGTGTCGCGCAGTTGGGAACAGTTGCTCGGCTTGCGTGATCGTTGTCGCGCCGCGGGACGCGAGACGGGCCGGCAGCTGTGGCCGATCGCATCGTTGGCTGAGTACCGGCTAGCGCTCGACGCGCCCGGTCGGTGGGCGGCAACCGTCGTCACCGAGTCGACCGGCCGGTTCGTCCTCGGTCCGCTGACAGAGGTGGCGGCCTCGACGCATCGATGGGACGAGCTATCGCCTCATCTCTCGTCCGGACCGGCCGCGGCGTACGTCGCCCACGAGCGCGTGCTGCGCGGCGAAGACCTGCGAGATGCGCCTGATGTCGATCAAGCCGTGCTCGAACTGCCATTGATGATCCAACCGTGGGAGCCCGTGTACGCACTGGCGACCTACCACCACGATCGCATTGAGACCCCGGCGCCCGACCTGCCTGCGCTCGTCCGCGTCGATCTGCCCGATGGCGACGGCGTCGAACGCGTCGATGACCCAGAGGTGACCGAGGCGTTCCGCGATCTCGTCGCGCCGTGGACGGCAAGCTCGAACGGTCGTTGCGACGTTGTCTGTGTGACTGGAGATCATCGGCGCGCGCTGACTGCGCTCGGTCAGACGAGCGCGCGCGTCGGCCCGCTGGCGCCATCGCAAGGACTAGCGATGTTGGCGTGGCCGGAGCGAGTGGCGGCGCGTTCGGCAGCCGCCGCGGCGGCGCTGCTGGTCGATGGGAAGCGTGGTGGTTGCTGGCGTCGTTGACCGATCGGCGCGACGCGCTCGACGACATCGACGCGCTCGGTCACGCCGCGGCGTTGTTGCAGTGGTGGGCTTGGGATGCCGAGGAGCCGGTCACCGGTTGGTCCC
>Ga0209069_10002192_pt1 | contig 10039 bp, 9 predicted proteins | sample Str013_2_FD_187202 | JGI IMG/M metagenome (GOLD analysis project Ga0209069, IMG submission 187202) | Freshwater sediment microbial communities in response to fracking from Pennsylvania, USA - Straight Creek_MetaG_SC_2013 (SPAdes) (version 2) | ecosystem: Environmental > Aquatic > Freshwater >...
GCCCCAGCCGAACGAGATCGTGGAAATCACCGCCTATGCCGATTTTGCGAAGCGTCTGGAAGACCGGATCCGCCAACCCGAACAAAGCGCCTGGCTGATTCGCCACAAAGGTCTGTTTCAGGGCGTGAACAATATGCTGCTTGATCCGTTATCGATTACCGAAGCGGTTTGAGCGACGCTGCATGGCATTCCTGGCGCAAATCAACCGGGGCTTCCCGACGCAGCCTTAGTCTCGTGCCACTGCGTAATCGCATCGCGAAACTCGGCCATGTTATAAATGTCCTCTTCATAGGACCACAGATCGTCACCGGCATATTTCAGCAATGACCAGTTATCGACCTCGCGCACGATCCCGTCGCCAAGGTCTGCCATGCGATTGATGAAGCAGCAGAGAATCCACCCCTTTTCTTCATCGACAAAGTGCCACCGCACCGGGAATGCCCCCCACACCTTGCCGGCTGGCGGTGCCATGGTTTCGGTTACCCAGTTATAGATCGCTTCGCGGCCCCTGAACGTGCCGAAGCTGTGTTCGACATACTCTGCGTCTTCAGTGAAGAGATTTGCCCAACCCCGCCAATCCCACGCCTCGATCGATTTCCCGGCTACATCGACATAGTGCGCGAAGGCACGTTCCATCTCGGCGCGTGTGAACTTTCCCATACACTCTCCTGCAAAAAATTGGGGCAAGACCGTTTTGGAATTTGCCAGTGTTGCCCTATTGTATACAGTTAATTGCATGTTCTGCCAGAGCGGTGTTGCTCTAGACAAAGTGGACGTCCGAGCGAAGGCTGAATGGGAAGCGGATTGATGACTGAGACCTCGACAACTGATCCGCGCATCGCAGCAGCGATCCAGAAATCCCTAGATCTGGGCGAAGTCGGAGTGCAGGTGGCTGCATATCTTGGCGGCGAACCGATTGTCGATGCCTGGGGGGGCACCGCCGATCCGGTGACCGGGCGCATGGTCAATGGGGACACGCTGTTCTGCCCGTTCTCGGTGACCAAGGCCATCACCGTCACCGCCTTGCATATTCAGGCGGAACGCGGACTGGTGGATTACGATGCGCCAGTCGCGAAATACTGGCCGGAATTCGCGGTGAACGGGAAGGAGCGGGCGACCGTGCGCGACGCACTCAGCCACCGCGCGGGCATTCCGCATATGCCGCAAGGTGTGACGCCTGAGCTGATGTGCAACTGGGGCTGGATGGTGGAGCATGTCGCGGCACTGATGCCGACCTCCACGCCGGGCACCACCAACGCCTACCATGCGCTGACGTTCGGCTGGATCATCGGCGAGATCGTCGTCCGCACCGATCCGAAGCACCGCTCGTTTGACCGCTTCGTGCGCGAAGAGATTTGCGAGCCGCTGGGCGTTCACGACTTTTATTTCGGCCTGCCAGATTCCGAACTCTCGCGGTTTGCGCCGGTGCTGATGGATGGCGACCCGGTTGCCGACAAGCGCCCGCTGGCTGAGGCGGCGATGCCGCTATGTGTCCAGCCGTCCGCAGCCGTCGCCAACCGTCCCGATGTGCTGCGCTCGTGCCTGCCGGGGCAGGGGTCGATCATGTCGGCGCGCGCGGGCGCGCGGCTGTTCGCCATGATCGCGAACGGCGGACAGCTGGACGGCGTGAGGCTGCTTTCGAAGCAACGCCTGCTGTCGCTGACCGAGCCGCGTCCAGACACCGATCTGCCCGACGAAACCCTGGGCGCGCCGGTCTGGGTCGGGATTGGCGGATACCGGCTGGGCGGCGCAGGCCCATCGACCAATCCCAACGCCCGCAGCGCGCTACTGGCAGGGACGGTGGGCGAGCATATCCTGTGCCACGGCGGCGCTGGCGGCTCGTTCGCCTGGGCTGATCTTGATACCGGGCTGGCGGTATCACTGTGCCACAACCGGATGCATGGTGCTTGGGCAACTGAAAACCCGCTGATGCCGATTGCGGATGCCATTCGCGCAATTGTCGCGGAGAAGTTGGCCTAAACGATGGCCCCGCCATCAATCGTATAGACGCCGCCGGTCTGGAAGCTCGCTTCATCGCTGAGCAAATAAACAATGAAATTCGAGATTTCTTCCGGCGTTCCGAAGCGCTGCAGGGCCCTTCCGGCGAAGCGCTGGGCGATCACGGCGGGATCGGCGTTCTTGATCGTTCCGGGCATGGGCGTGTCGATCGGGCCGGGGCAGATGCAGTTGACGCGAATGTCGAACTGTCCACCTTCCAGCGCGGCAGAGTTCGAAAGGCCGACCACTGCGCGCTTTGATGCACCATAGAGGCCCGCCGTGGCGCGGGCGCGCATGGCGGCCATCGAGGCGACATTGACGATTGAACCACCAAGGCCTTGCTCGATCATCTGCGCCATCACCGCGCGCAATCCGAGAAAAACGCTTTTCGTGTTGATCGCGAACATCCGGTCGAATTCCTCGACTGGCATCTGGTAAATCGGGCAGCGCTGCTTCTCGAGCACGGCGGCATTGTTCACCAGAAGATGCACACCGCCGAATTGTTCGACCGCAATCCTGACGCAGAGTTCCCAGCCTGCTTCGGTCGAAATATCAGCGGCGGCGGCGGCAACCCGCTCTGCGGGATAGGCAGTGAGAGATTCTGCGAGAACGTCCGCACGGATATCCACGGCGACCACATTGGCGCCCTCATCGATGAGCCGCCGGACAAGCGCTGCGCCAACGCCGCCAGCAGCCCCAGTGATAATAGCTGTTTTGGCTTCGAATTTCTTGTGAATCACGCTCATCCTCCAGGCGGCCTCATTCCATGACTTTCCCAGCATGCTTACGATGCCGGCAAATATCCTGTGAGCCGATGCTTGGCAAGTTAGTGTATACAACTCACCGCCACGAAAAGCCGCCGTCGACCGGGAGTTCTGTCCCCGTGGTGAAACTGGAATCTTCGGTTGAGAAGAACAGCGCGGCCCGCGCGACATCCTCGGGCAAGCCCAGCCGCCTCAGCGCCACGCGGTCTTCGGCCCGCGCCGCATGTTCGGGGTTTTCCCAGAGGTAGCGGGTCATTTCGGTCTTGATCACGCCGGGGCAGATGGTGTTGGCGCGGATATTGGGGCCAAGATCGAAGGCCAGGCATTTGGTGAACATGGCCAGGCCCGCCTTGCTGGCGCCGTAGCCCGCCATCCCGGCCATCGGCATCTGGCCACCAACCGAGGCGATATTGACGATGGTTGCGCGCGCCGCCGCCCGCAGCATTGGCAGCGCGGCACGCACGATATTGTAGGGTCCGGTCAGATTGACCGCGAGCATCTTGTCCCAGCTCTCGGGATCGAGATCATCGAACTGCTTGCCGATGAGGATACCGGCAGCGTTGATGACACCGTCGATGCCGCCAAGCGCTTCGCCGGCCTTGGCTACCACTGCGTTGACCGAAGCGCGGTCGGAAACATCGCAGGCGAAGGCATGTGCGCTGCGCTCGCCCACCCCAAGCTCGCTCGCCAGTGCCTGAACGCCGCCTCCGTTCCGGTCCAGCATGGCAAGCATGGCCCCTTCCTGGGCAAACAGCTTCGCAATTGCCAGCCCCATTCCGCTCGCCGCGCCCGTCACCAGGATACGCCGGCCTTCAAGTTTTCCCGCCACTGTCAAAGCTCCTGAACTTTTTCTCCGGGTGCTGAAAAGTTGAACCCGGTGTAGCCATTGCTGACAATGGCATCACAGCGCATGACATAGCTGTCCAACCCGCCGGCATAGAGCATGAAAACGCGCGGCTTACCCGGCACGTTCGCACCCATGTACCAGCTGTTGGCCTTGGTGAAGAGCGTCGTTTCGGCCACTTCGGCTACTTCATGCGCCCAAGCGATCTGCGTCGCCTCATCGGCATCGACGCGCGTGAATCCATTCTTCTCCATGGTAGTGATGCAATCGACGATCAAATCGACATGGTGCTCAATGGTCCGGATCATGTTGGCCAGAACCGACACGCTGGATGGCCCATTCACGGTAAACAAATTGGGGAAGCCGGAAATCATCAGCCCCAGATAGCTTTGCGGGCCATCTTTCCAGACATCCCGCAGGGCCTGCCCGCCAACGCCGGTGATGCCCAGCGCAAACAGCGGCCCGGTGACGGCATCGAACCCGGTGGCGAACACGATCAGATCGAAGGGGTATTCGGTTGCCGTTGTCTGGATACCAGCCTTGGTAATCCGTTCGATCGGGGTCTCGCGGATATCGACCAGTTCGACATTGTCGCGGTTGTATGTCTGGAAATAGTTGGTGTCGAGGCAGAGCCGCTTGGTGCCGAACGGGTTCCTGTTCGGCACCAGCTTGTCAGCCAGTGCGGGATCATTGATGACGCTCCGGATTTTTTCGTTCACGAACTCGGATACTGCTGCGTTCGCCTCTGAATTGGTGAGGGTATCGCGGAACACCGACTGGATGGAAAACGAACCAAATTTCCACGCTTGCTCGTACTTTGCGCGCCGCTCCTCTGCCGACACTTCCATTGCCGTCAATCCGGTGTTTATGCGCGGGGGCACGCCGCCCCGGGTAAACAAAGCCTGTCTGAAATGCCCGGCATAGTCGGCGCGAATCTGAGCCGCGTATTCCGCGTTGACCGGGCCGTTTAACGCCGGAATGCTGTAGTTCGCGGTTCGCTGGAAAACCGTGAGATGCGCCGACTGCTCGGCCAGCACCGGGATGCATTGAATGCCTGACGATCCGGTGCCGATCACTGCTACGCGCTTGCCCGCGACATCGACCGGCTGATGCGGCCAGGCTCCGGTCTGCACCCAGCGGCCTGTGAAGTCCTCCAGACCAGCAATCTCAGGTTCCTTGGGCACGGAAAGGCCACCAACCGCAGCCAGGAGATAGCGGCACCGCACCTCGTCGCCGCGATCGGTCCGGATGACCCAGTGGTTCGCCGCTTCGTCAAAGATCGACGACGTTACGCGGGTGTTGAAGGCGAAATCGCGGCGCAGGTCGAACCGGTCCGCGACATGATTGATGTAGCGTAGAATCTCCGGCTGGGTGGCAAAACGCTCACTCCATTGCCATTCGTCGAGCAGGTCCGACGAGAAGGAATAGGTGTAATCGACGCTTTCGACATCGCAGCGCGCGCCCGGATAGCAGTTCCAGTACCAAGTCCCGCCGACTTCCGGGGCTGCCTCGAAACCGAAGGCCGTCAGATTGGTTTCGCGGAACTTGTGTTGGGCGTAAAGCCCGGCAAAGCCGGCGCCGATCACCACGACGTCCAACAATGTGGGAACATTGCGTTCGGTCTCTTTTGCGACTTCGCTTGACATCGGGCCACTCCTGACTGGCGCATTGTAATCCGCATTGGATTGGCTAAGGCCTCTCCGGTAAGGTGGATTCGGATAGGGGTTACTGAATTGGCGAAGCCTGTGCAACCAAAGTCATCCGCTGTGACTAGCACGGCAGAGAAACTGCGACGCCTATCCATGGCAAAGAAGGAGGGCGAACTGCTTGGCTCCGAGGAGGAGCTGATCGCCGAGTTGGGGGTTAGCAGGCCCACTTTGCGGCAGGCGTCGGCGCAGGTTATCCAGGAAAATCTGATCGCGGTGCGTCGCGGCGTGGGAGGCGGTTATTTTGCCTGTGTGCCGAACAGCATGACTGTCAGCCGCATGGCGGCGATCTATCTGCAGTCTCGCAACCTCCACCTTCCGGACATTCTTCAGGCGCTTAAGCCGCTCAGGACCGAGATCGCCGGTCTCGCCGCCTTCGCCAGTCGCACCGCCGCAAATGATGAACTGAAAAGGTTTATCGAAGCTGAAGAAGCCGACCTTCTGGGTGGCAATCCGCCAACCTACCGCAGATTTCTCTCGGGGGAGCGCGACTTTGGACATATCATTGGCGACATGGCGAAGAACGACGTCCTCAACCTGTTTCTCAACATCGTTTACGATCTTGCACCGTTCACCCGGCGCGATGAGGATGTCTGGGTCAATCACCCGGAGCGCGTGGGAGCCTATCGGCAACAGCGACTCCAGATGGCCAAGGCCATTCATGATGGCGACGACGAGATTGCAAAAGTAGCGAGCGTTCGGTGTTCAAACCTGATCCTGGAATGGATGCGGATAGATGCCACCAGCAAAGCTTCATGACTACAGATCTGTGATTTGGTATTATTACTAGAATTGATATTTCTTAGATTTTGACATTCAATTTAAGGAGCAATTATCAATCGATAAGGCGAGTTTTATAGGTAAGTCGACGGGGTGCCACAAGCATCGGCGCCTCGCGGTTCATCAACAGCATGGTTGAGACGACATGACCATCGATACGGCACCACTGCGCGCCGAATGCGCCGAGCTGGAATTGTTCCTGCTGGAACTTCCCCACGAGGATTGGCAGCGCCGCACGACGTTCTACGGCTGGACGGTCGCGGATGAAGTTATGCACCTGTGTCAAGTTGACGGGTTCGGCCAGATTGCGCTCCACAGTCCGGAGGCATTTCCGGAAACTGTCGTGTGGGTCCGCGCCGGGCAGGCTGCTGGCATCGAACTCAGCCAGCGCATGCGCGAGACCTGGGGGGGGCTCGGGCCCGAGGCGCTGGTCGCGGAATGGCATAAGGGCTGGACCACTCTGGCAGACGGACTCGACAAAGCTGACCCGGACCGGCGGCTGCCATGGTTCGGCCCCGACATCCGCCTGCAATCCTTTGCCAATGCCCGGCAGATGGAAGTCTGGGCGCACGGGCAGGACATCTATGACCTGCTCGCAGCAGAGCGGAGGAACACCGACCGGATCCGCACGATTTGCGATCTTGGCGTGCGCACCCATGGCTACTCATTCGCCCAGTACGGGCTTGATCGACCTGCCCCGCCGGAAGTGATCCTGGCTGCGCCCGGTGGATCGACCTGGACCTGGAACGAAGGTGCTGGAGAGCGGATCACCGGCAGCGCGGTGGACTTCGCGCTAGTCGTCACGCATCGCCGCCACGCAGCCGATACGGCACTGATTCCGGCGGGTGAAGGCGCGTTTGCCTGGCTCGGCATTGCCCAATGCTTTGCCGGTGAGCCGCGCGACTGGTCGGCTGGCAGTGATGTCGATTCCGCTTGAATACAATAATCAGGTAGTTCAATCGCGAAGCGACGCCGCGCCAGCAGCAGGAACACGATATGGATACCGAAACCTTTGCCCTCCTTCGGGAAACCGTGCGCCGCTTTGTCGACGAGCGACTGATTCCTGGCGAGGACCGGGTTGAGCACGAAGACGCGGTGCCCGACGAGATCATCCGCGAAATGCGTGACATGGGCATCTTCGGCATGACGGTGCCAGAGGAGTTCGGCGGGCTGGGCCTGACCGCCAGCGAAGAGTCGAAGGTTATCTTCGAATTCGGGCGGACTGCGCTTGCCTATCGCTCAGTGTTCGGCACGACTGTGGGGATCGGCAGCCAGGGCATCGTCATGGACGGGACAGCGGAGCAGAAGGCCGAATGGCTGCCGCAAATCGCCAGCGGCGAAATGATCGCCAGCTTTGCGCTGACCGAGCCGGGCGTCGGTTCGGATGCTGCGTCCGTCACGACAACGGCGACAAAGGATGGCGAAGTCTACAGGATCAATGGCGCAAAGCGCTATATCACCAACGCCACGCGCGCCGGTTTCTTCACCGTCATGGCGCGCAGCGAACCGGGCGTGGCGGGCGCAGCGGGCGTCTCCGCCTTCATCGTTCCGGCAGGTACTCCGGGCATATCCTTCGGCAAGCCCGACATGAAGATGGGCCAGCGCGGCACGATCACCTGCGATGTCAATTTCGATGATGTCGTGGTCCCTGCTGCAAATATCATCGGCGGCGTGCCCGGACGCGGGTTCAAGACGGCGATGAAGGTGCTTGATCGGGGACGCATCCATATTTCCGCGCTGGCGACGGGGATGAGCCACCGGCTGGTTGCGGAAAGCGTTGGCTATGCCGTGTCACGCAAGCAGTTCGGCGCTGAAATCGGCAGCTTTCAGCTGGTGCAGGGCATGCTCGCTGACAGCCGCACCGATGCCTTTGCTTCCCTGGCGATGGTCCGCGATGTCGCGGCGCGCTTCGATGCCGGAGAGAAGATTTCGGCGGACGTATCCGCTACCAAATATTTCACCACCGAAGCCGTGGGCCGCGTTGCCGACCGGGCGGTGCAGATCCACGGCGGGGCAGGCTACATGGCCGAATACAAGGTGGAGCGATTTTACCGCGATGTCCGGGTGTTGCGCATCTATGAAGGCACCAGCCAGATCCAGCAGACGATCATCGCCAAGGCACTGCTGCGCGAAGCGGGGTTGAAACTATGAGCGCGCCAGAGGCAGAAGTCATTGTCGAGCGGCCGGCGGAGGGCATTGCCGTGATCCGCATCAACCGCCCGGAGGTGCACAACGCACTTAACATGGGCGTGCGCGCAGAAATGGCCCGGCATGTTGCGGCGTTGGACGCCGATCCCGATGTTCGGGCGATCGTGATCACTGGCGGCGAAAAGGTTTTTGCCGCAGGTGCCGATCTCGTCGAACTGCGCGCACGCAAGCTTCACGACACGGCCTTTCGCGAATCGCGGGTGGCATGGGAGGCGCTTGAAGCATGCCGGGTGCCGATCATCGCGGCGGTCAACGGCTTGGCGCTGGGCGGCGGGTGCGAACTGGCGTTGCATTGCGACATCATCATCGCCGGGGAAGGCGCGAACTTTGCTCAGCCGGAAGTCAAGCTGGGCATCATGCCGGGCGCGGGCGGAACCCAGCGCTTCCTGCGCGCAACCGGCAAGTTTGCCGCTATGCGCTATCTGCTGACCGGCGACTACATACCGGCAGCAACGGCGCTGGCGCTGGGTCTGATTTCTGAAGTCGTGCCCGATGCAGAAGTTCAGGCCCACGCGATCAAACTTGCCTCGAAAATTGCGGCCATGCCGCCGCTGGCTATCGATGCCATCAAGGAGGCAGTCACGTTGGGCGCGGATTTGCCACTCGAAGCCGGGCTGGTGCTGGAGCGCAAATCGTTCCAGCTGCTGTTCGGCACCGAAGACCGCGATGAAGGCATCGGTGCCTTCCTCGAAAAGCGCAAACCTTCCTTCAAGGGGCGCTGAAGCCAGACCTGGGATCAAGGGAAAAGCAATGTACGATCTGCTCAAGGGCCTTACTGTCGTCGAAGGCGCGACCTTCATCGCCGGGCCGACCTGCGCCTTGCACATGGCCCAGATGGGCGCGAGCGTGATCCGTTTCGACCAGATCGGCGGCGGGCCTGACAGCAAGCGCTGGCCGGTCGATGAAGCTGGGCACAGCCTCTATTGGGAAGGCATCAACAAGGGCAAGAAATCAGTCGGTATCGATCTGTCCCGGCCAGAAGGGCGCGAACTGGCGCAGAGGCTGGCGACGAGCGGCGACGGGCTGTTTGTCACCAATTTTCCGGTGGAAGGCTTCCTGTCCTACGAGCGGCTCGCGGCGCTTCGGCCAGACCTGATCTGTTTGCGCATCATGGGCTGGGCGGATGGCACGCCTGCGGTCGATTACACCATCAACGCCGCGGTGGGCGTGCCGTGGATGACAGGCCAACCCGACGATCCCCGGCCGGTCAATCATGTCCTCCCTGCGTGGGATTTGTTGGCCGGTGCCTATGCGGCCTTCACCCTGATGTGCGCCGAGCGGGATCGCGGGTGCAGCGGGCAGGGCCGCGAGGTCCGTCTGGCGCTTTCAGACCTTGCGGCGGCCACCATGGGCACGCTGGGGTCCATTGCCGAAACCCTGCACGGCGGTGACCGTGCGCGGGCGGGAAATGATCTGTTCGGTGCGTTCGGTCGCGATTTTCCGACAGCCGATGGCAAGCGCCTGATGATCGTTGCGATCACGCCGAGGCAGTGGACCGGGCTGGTCAAGATGCTCGGGATTGGTGATGCGGTTGGTGCGCTCGAAGCGCGGCTGGGGGTCTCCTTTGCGCGCGATGAAGGTGCGCGCTTCACCCATCGCGCCGATCTGGTGCCGCTTTTCACCGCGGCAATAGCCTTGCGCAAGTCGGCAGGCCTTGAGTCGGAATTTGAGGCAAACGGCGTCTGCTGGTCCTATTACCGCACCCTCTCCGAAAGTCTCGCTGAAGAACCGCGGCTTTT
>Ga0209069_10002197_pt1 | contig 10028 bp, 6 predicted proteins | sample Str013_2_FD_187202 | JGI IMG/M metagenome (GOLD analysis project Ga0209069, IMG submission 187202) | Freshwater sediment microbial communities in response to fracking from Pennsylvania, USA - Straight Creek_MetaG_SC_2013 (SPAdes) (version 2) | ecosystem: Environmental > Aquatic > Freshwater >...
GCATTGCGCCAGGCCGGTCGCACCGAGCGGGTGGCCCTTGGACAGCAAACCACCGGATGGATTGGTGACCACCTTGCCACCGTAGGTGTTGTCGCCGGCGTCGATGAATGCGGCCGCCTCCCCTTCGGCGCACAGCCCCAGAGCTTCATAGGTGATCAGCTCGTTTTGCGCGAAACAGTCGTGCAGTTCGACCACGTCGAGATCGCTAGGCCCCACGCCTGCCATCTCGTAAGCCTTGGCAACGGCCAGCCGTGTGACCGAATCCGCATCGATCAACGCAGGATTGCGCTTCTGATACGGATCGGACGCGAGCGCCGAGCCCAGGATCCGGACTGCCCGGCCCATGCCCAGTTCGCGCGCCTTGCGCTCCGACACCAGGATCGCCGCCGCAGCGCCGTCGACATTGGCCGAACACATCAGCTTGGTCAGCGGGTAGGCAATCATCTCGCTGGCAAGTACCTGCTCCAGCGGGGTCTCCATCTGATACATGGCCTTGGCATTCATCGTCGCGTGGTGGTGGTTCTTGACCGCGACTTTGGCGAATTGCTCGATCGTGGTGCCATAGGCGGCGGCGTGGACCATGCCCGCTTCGGCGAAGATCGCGGGCATTGTGCCCGAACCGAACAGGCCCTCGGGCGCCGGTCCTTCGGGCGCGGGTCCGCCCAGCAACCCCTTGGGGTTCTTCTCCGCGCCAACCGCCAGCGCGACATCGTAGATCCCGCTCTTGATCGCGATGTAAGCCTCGCGAAACGCGGTCGCACCCGAGGCGCACGCGTTCGAAACGTTGATGCAGGGCACCCCGGTCTGGCCGATCTGCTTGAGAACCTGTTGCCCGATCATCGACGCGGCGTTGAAGGTGGACGAGGCATAGACGACCTCGATGTCCTGCACGGTCAGCCCGGCATCGTCGAGTGCCAGCAGCGTCGCCTCGGCACCCAGTTGCGCCGGGGTCCGATCGGGATAGCGGCCGAACTTGATGAGATCGGCACCGATTACGAACACGTCGGTCATGCGCCTTCTCCTGCATCGGTCTGCATCGATGGCACGAAGTGAAAGCCGACGTAGCCAGCGCCATTGGCGTCCTTCGCCCCGCCGGCATCGTCGAACACCAGGGTCACTGGCAAGCCCGCCTTCAGGGCACTTTCGCCCGCTTCGCGGAGCGTTCCCTTGAGCGTCAATCCATCGTCCAGATCGACGATCGCCGACACGAATGGAACTGCGACACCCGGAAAGCTGCGATGGACCATCGACCAGGTGAAAAGCTTGCCGCTGGTCGACGACGCAAACGCGACCAGCGGCGTGCGGCTGCCACAGGCCCGGCACGCCAGCGTCGCTTCGGCAACCACCGCCCCGCAATCGCCGCAGCGGAACGCGCGCAACCACGGACGACCATCGTCGGCGATCCGGACCAGCGCATTGGCCGGCTTGGACAAATTGGGGACGGCCGCTTCCATGAGTTCGTTCCTGTCCTTGACGGGCCGCCTGTTGGTATTTTCAGCGAACGCCACGGACAAGCGAACGCCCGATAGATCGGCCCCACGATCTCAAGCTATAGTCGAGTGGCAAGGCCACGATTAAGGTCTCGCCGCTCTCGATCGAGAAACGGCTCAGCGTCAGAACTTGAACCCGGCGCGAACGCCGTAAGTGACCGGTTCATTGCCTTGCGAATAATCACCAAACGCGCCGCCCGAGAGAACGAAGTTGTAGCGCGTATTGGTGATGTTGTCGCCGTAAGCGCCGATCGTGTAATGGCCGCTCGGGTCGGTCCAGTTCACTTGCGCATTGACGATGCCATAGCCCTTCTGGCGGTAGCGCTGCTTGTTGGCCAGCGCCGGGCTCGACAGCGGCCCGTAAAGCGACGGGTTGGCCACAACGAACGAGGACGTATAGCTTTCGTTGACCGACAGCGCGAGCCGGCCCCTGGCCAAATCGGTCTCGTAATTGACGCCGAAATTAGCGGTAAACGACGGCGCACGCGCCATCTGCTGTCCGGTCCAGTCCTGTGTCTGGCTGGTGGCGTTGAGCCCGGTCGCGCCATTGAACCCGGTGCCCACTGCATTGTGGAAATCGGTATAGCGGGCATGGGTGTAGGTTGCACCAGCGCGCACGGTCAGGTCCGGGGTCGGCGTCCAGGTCGCCTGACCCTCGACGCCGTAGCTCTCAGCCTTCTTGGCGTTGCTGGTCAATTGGATGACCGTATTGGGATTGAGCGGGCTGGGGATCGTGACGCCCACCTGCAAGTCGCGGAAATCGTAGTACCAGGCCGCGGCATCGAAGCGGAAGGTGGACGAAGCGGTCTTGAACCCGACCTCATAGGCCTTCAGCCGCTCGGGCTTGATCGGCAGGACCAGCAGCGGGTTCGGCAGCACCGTCGGGTTGAACACGCCGGCGCGGAAGCCCTGCGAGTAGGACGCATAGATGTTGGTGCGTGGTGCGATCTCGTAGCGCAGCACCGCACGCGGCGTGGCCGAACTGAAGGTCGCGGCAGCGCTCGCTGGTGGGGCGATCGCGGTCACCAGGCCTGGCACCTCGAAGTAGCTGATGGTGCGCCGTTCATGGTTGTAGCGGACGCCGCCGGTCAGGAAGAGGTGGTCAGTGATATGGTAGGTCGCATCACCGTAGAAAGCATAAGCTTTCGAGGTCAGTCGCACGAACTGGCTGCGCAAGAGGCCGGCCGTACTTACCGATCCGCTATAGCTCTTGCCGTCGTCGCTGTGCAGCTTGTCGTCGTAGTAGAACGCACCCACGATCAGATCGAGCTTGTCGATCGCCTTGATCGCGTAATCGAGCGTCTGCTGGAAGGTATATTCATTGATTTGCGTGATCACCGACTGCGTGATCACCGCTCTGCTGGCGTCGAAATCGAACACCGAATGGCTGTTTCGCTTGCTATAGCCGGTATACGAGGTGAGTGTGCCGATGCCGGTTTCGAGCGCGATCTTGCCGGTGAATTCGTCGCCGCGCGCCGATCCGTCGGCGGGGATGGTCGGCGATGCGGTGTCACGCTGGTCGGCGCGTCCCGGCGGTGTTGGCAGAGCCGGGGAAGGGTGCGCGTTGATCGTGTAAAGCAGGCCGCGAGAATCGACCACGACCCCGTGGTTGTAGCCCAGCGTGATCTTGAGCGATTCGATCGGCGTCAGCAACACTTTCGCGCGGATCGAAGTGTTGCGCAGCGGGGCAGCATTGGTGTCATCGGCCGTCGACACCGGATCGAGCCCGATGTCCTTGATGTAGCCGTCGCTGCGACGGTAATAGCCGGCCACGCTGACCGCGATCTTGTCGCTGAGCGGTCCCGCGACATAGCCTTGCACTCGCACATCGTTGAAGCGACCGTAGGACACTTGCCCGTTCGCGGTGAGTGTCTGCGAGGGCGCCAAAGTATCGATGACGATGGCGCCGGCGGTGGCATTGCGGCCGTAAAGCGTGCCCTGCGGCCCCTTGAGCACCTGGACGCTCTGTAAATTAGCAAGGTCGCCGTTGATGGTGACCATGTCGGGCTGGTAGAATCCGTCGACATAGACGGCGACGTTGTTCTCGAACCCGAAGCCCAGCGTCAGCGTGGTGATGCCGCGGATCGCTGGCTGGGTGAAGGCGCCTGCACGGTTGATCTGAGTGCCGGAGGCAACCTGTCCGATATCGGAAATGCGCTGGACGCCAGACTTTGCCAGCGTGCTGGCCGTAAGCGCGGTGATCGCCACCGGTACGGCTTCGAGCCGTTCGGACCGCCGCTGCGCGGTCACGATGATTTCGTTGCTGTTGGCAGGAGCCGCGCCGGTGGCTGGTGATTCGGCTGCCGGCACGGATTGGGCCTGCGCATGCCCCGCAACCGCGAGCGCGATCACCATCGATGCGCCAAGACGAAGTCCCAGCCGATACATGGCCGAGCGCCGCACTACCGAAAATTCAGGCATATCTGATCTCCTCACCCGGTTCATCGCCGCGAACTCGATTGGGCCCCCTGCCCGCCCGACGCACGGCGATGGTTTGTCGGCACGGTCGTTCGTGCTCGCAGGCGCTTCCTCGCGGAAGGCAGGATAATAATGCAACGGAGGCGGAGCATTGTATCGCGGGGATCGCCAAGATCGTGCTGGCGATGGGCGGGATTTGGCCGCTGCAAGGCAGGTCACAGACGGCCGTCGAGCAAACGGCTCGGCGGCGTCGGTTAAATCCATTTCATGAATGTCGCTTGGAAGCTCGCTCAGCTTGTGGTGCCAGCCAACCGCCCTGCGGCAGCGAATCCTCCATCGACCGGCAAGTCGGCACCGTTGATGTACCCAGCCGAATCGCTGTTGAGCATAACAAGCGGCCAGGCCTGCTCTTCCGCGGTCGAACGGCGTCCGATCGGCTTCGCCACCGCGTCGATCACCGTTGCCGGCACCCGCGCTTCGATTTCATCGAGCATCGCGGTCTGTACCGCGCCGGGGCTGGTGCAGTTGATACGAATGCCGCGCGCGATCAGGATCGCCGATTGGAGCATCGTCCAGACGACCAAGGCCTCCTTGCCATAAGCATAGGCGTTGCCGATCGTGCCGATGCGCGGTTCGATCCAGCGCAGGCCCTGATCGAATGTGCGCTGATCGAGCAGTTGGAGCAACTCGGGCAGCCGCCCAGTCCAGCCCAACCCGCTGTTCGACGATGTGCTAACGATCGCCCCGCCCCGGCCCATCCGCTCGGCCACCCGATCGGTCAGGTGGCGGGTCCCGAGAAAATTCACCCGCAGCACATCCAGCGGCGGCTGCGTGGGAGCAAGCCCTGCGCAATTGAATAGCGCATCGACCGGGCCCTCGATGTTGCCCACGGCGCCGTCGATCGATAGTGGATCGCCAAGGTCAACAGGCACGAAGGTTACACCATCCAGCGCCACCGGATTGCGATCGATTCCGACGACCCGCGCGCCCAGGCCGGCAAGGACCCGTGCCGTTGCCAAGCCGATGCCCGAACTGGCTCCTGTCACGATCACTTGCTTGTCGGCGTAGTCCGCAAAGGCTGCCATCATGCCAATTTCCTCCTGTTCGAATGATCGTGGCGCATCAGTGCCAGGCGAAACCGCCATCAACCGGAAGCCAAGCTCCAGTCGTGAAGGCCGAGGCCTTGTCGGTGAAAAACAGCGCCACGCGTGCGACATCCTCGGCCTCGCCCAATCGCTTGAGCGCGACACGATCGGCGGCTCGGGCGGTGTGCTCGGGGTTCTCCCACAAATAGCGGGTCATCTCGGTCTTGATCACGCCCGGGCAGATCGCGTTTACGCGGATGCTGGGGCCAAGGTCCATGCCCAGGCAACGCGTCAGCATCAGCAACCCGGCCTTGCTCGCCGAATAGCCGCTGGTGCCGGCCATCGGCATCAGCGCGCTGGTCGAAGCGATGTTGACCACGGTTGCCGCTGGCGCAGCGTTCAGCAGCGGCAGCGCCGCCCGGATCACGTTGTACGGGCCGGTCAGATTGACCGCGATCATGCGATCCCAGCTTTCGTCTGCCAAATCGGCGAATGGCGTGATATCGAGAATGCCGGCCGCATTGACCAGTCCGTCGAGACCGTCGAGCGCCTCCCCGGCATCGGACACCACTTGCCGGACCTGCGCGCGATCGGCCACGTCGCACCCGTAGCCACGTGCCTCCATGTTGGCGGCGACAGCGGCCACGCCATCGGCGTTGCGGTCGAGCAGCGCGAGCGACGCACCGTGTTCGGCGAACAGTTCGGCGATCGCGAGGCCCATCCCGCTGGCCGCCCCGGTGATCAATATCCGCCGTCCTTTGAGCGCCTCACTCATGTCGCATCCTCCATCGCCCCTGCGTATCGAGTCCCGGCATATTGCAATTGGGTCGTTGCATTGGCATAAACCGAAATCACGCCGATTGTCACGTTCATCGCCACAGCCAAATTCGAAAGCCGCAAGCCGCATGACGGCGCGGGAAACGGGAGAGATCGCCTTGGTCGATACGCAGGAGCAGCGCGAGACCTTGCGCCGCGCGACGCGCGATCTCAACGGCCAGGTGATGGACCTGTACGATAAGCTCGATGGTTTCGATAGCGAAGCGGCCGATGCCGTCAGGCGTGCGCGGTCTGCACTGTTCGAGGCCTGGACGATCCTATGCACGCCGCCCGAAGACGAAGACGAAGACCATGATTACTGAGCGCGGGCTCTCGGGCTCTCGTCACGCTCCCCCTGCTTAAACGCACCGAGGTTCCCATGACCAAAACAACGCCAATCCTCGCCGCCGTATCGCGCCTCGCCATGATAGCGCTGCCAGCAATTGCCGCGCATCCTGCGATCGCCGGCCCGGCCCCCTCGCCCGAGGCACGCGCCACCGCGATCGTCGCGAAGATGACACTCGAGGAAAAGGCCAGCCAACTCATCAACTCCGCGCCCGCCGTTCCGCGCGTGGGCCTGCCCGATTACCAATGGTGGAGCGAGGCGCTGCACGGCTATGCCTTCGATCCCTATGCCACCAACTATCCCGAGCCGATCGGGCTTGCCGCTACTTTCGACGCGCCATTACTCAAGCGTATTGCGGGCTCGATCTCGGCCGAAGGGCTGGAGAAAAGCAACGCGATGGTTGCAGGCGGCAACGCACTCGCACTCGGCGCGGGACGCAGTTACTGGTCGCCCAACCTCAATATCTTCCGTGATCCGCGGTGGGGCCGGGGCCAGGAAACCTATGGCGAAGACCCCTACCTGACCGCGCGGATGGGCGTGGCCTACATCGAAGGCCTGCAAGGCCCAGATCGCGCGCACCCGGCGATCCTCGCCACCCCCAAACACTTCGCGGTCCACAGCGGACCCGAGCCGACCCGGCACATCGCCGACGTCAACGTCTCGCTCCACGACATGCGCGACACTTACCTGCCCGCGTTCCGCGCGGCGGTGGTCGAAGGCCATGCCGGTTCGATCATGTGCGCCTACAGCGCGATCAACGGCCAGCCGGCTTGCGCCAACACCTTCCTGATGCACGACACGCTGCGCGGCGCGTGGGGCTTCAAGGGCGTGGTCGTATCTGATTGCGGCGCGGTCAATGACATTGCAAAGCCGCACAAGTTCGCGCCCGATGAAGTGACCGGTTCAGCGCTGGCGATCCGCGCGGGCATGGACATCGAATGCGCGAGCGAAAGCCTGTTCGATCGCGATTCGTTCGGCCAGTCGCGCAATTACGTCGATGCGGTCAAGTCGGGCAAGCTGACGATGGCCGAACTCGATCGGGCGGTCACGCGCTCGCTGGTCGGCCGCATCCGCACCGGCGCGATGGATTTCGGCCTTGCGCCCGCCGCCCGCCCGGTCGCGCAAGCCGACCCCGATCGCGGCGCGCTGGCGCTGGATGCGGCCGACAAGTCGATGGTCCTGCTCAAGAACGATGGCGTCCTGCCGTTGCGCGCGCAAGGTTTGCGGATCGCGGTGATCGGCCCGCTCGCCGATTCGCGCCGTGTGATGCGCGGCAACTACACCAATCGCGAAACGTCCCAACTGCCCTCGGTTTACGACGGCATCCGCCGCGCGCTGCCCGATGCCATGGTGACGCTGGTTCCGGCCGGGCCATCGTTCACCGATGGCGAAGTCGTGCCCACCTCCGCACTGCAAAGCGAAGACGGCAATCCCGGCGTGACCGTGCGCTTCTATCCGTTCGTCAAGACGGGCAAGGCGGCACCCAAGTCGCTGATGGAAAAGTTCATGAGTGCGATGTCGGCCAAGCCGGTCGATCAGCCCGTCGCAACGCGGGTCGAACCGCTGGTCAACTTCGAACTGTTCAGCCAGCCGCTGTTGCCCGATGGCGGCAAAGCGGTGGCATCGGGGTTCCTGGTTGCCCCGGTTTCGGGCACGTATCGGGTGGGTGCGCGCTCGATGATCGGTACGCTCCAGATCGGCGACAAGCCGCCGCTGACGATCCGCAACGGCTTCAATCCCGGGGTGGCGCCGGTGTTCGAGCCGGTCGAACTCGAGGCGGGCAAGCGCTATCCTTTCACATACTCGATGCTCGTGCCGATCCTCCATTTCGCCGAACTCGATTGGCAGAGGATCTCGCCCAAGCCCGAAGCCGATGTGGCTGATGCGGCGCGGGACGCCGATGTGGTCGTCGCCGTCGTCGGGCTGAATTCCACGCTTGAAAGCGAGGAATCGGCGGTCGATCTCCCTGGCTTCAAGGGCGGCGACCGGCAGTCGCTCGACCTGCCTGCCGACCAGATGAAGCTGCTCGAAGCGGCGCAGGCCACGGGCAAGCCGATCGTTGTCGTCAACCTCAGCGGCAGCGCGATCAACCTTGACTGGATGAAGCGCAAGGCGAACGCGATCGTCCAGGCCTGGTACCCTGGTGAAGCCGGCGGGCTGGCGGTCGGCCGGGTGATTGCGGGCGCAGTCAATCCAGCTGGCCGGTTGCCTCTGACCTTCTATCGCGATTTGGCGCAACTGCCGCCGTTTGAAGAATATGCGATGAAGGGGCGGACCTATCGCTACTTCACCGGGGAACCGATCTACAAGTTCGGATACGGCCTGAGCTACACGCGCTTCGCTTATAGCCCGGTGAAGGTGACCCCGCACGGCAAGGCTGGTGGAATGCTGGTCGAGAGCAGCGTCAGTAATGTGGGCGCGCGCGCCGGCGATGAAGTGGCGCAGCTCTACCTCGGCTTCCCCGATGCGCCCGGCGTGCCCCGGGTCGCGCTGCGCGGGTTCGAGCGACTGTCGCTGGCGCCGGGCGAGAACCGTCCGGTGCGCTTCGAACTGTCGCCGCGCGATCTCAGCTCGGTTTCGCCCGAGGGCAAGACGCGCATCCTCGCGGGCAACTACCGGGTGTTCGTCGGCGGCGGTCAGCCAGGGGGCGAATTGCCCGGCAGCTCGGGCAGCTTCAAGATCGGCGCTACCACCCCCCTGCCCGACTGATCTGGAGGGCTGCGGTCAGCCCATCCGAATCGTCGTCGTCGCCGGTCGCAGCCCCGGACTGGTCACGCGAATGACCGCCTCGCCCCGCCGCGTGGCCGGCTGGATGATCGCCATCGCGGCGCCGTGGTAGCTGCGCGTGCGGTCATCCTGGAAGCTTTCGATGCCGTAAGGATTGGCCGACGCCGCAGCCAGCAGACGCGCAGGGCCACTGACCGCGAACGTCAGTGGAACCGCCGCATCGGGCACAGGCCGGCCGTTGCCGTCGCAAACTTCCGCCAGCACATGGCCAAGATCGGAAACGTTGCCGGCGATCATCAAGCGCTCGGCCCGCAGCCGCAGTTGCGCCGGCGGACCAACGGTCTCCAGCACCTTGCGCGCTACTTCGCGGCCCTTGGAATAGGCCACGACAGTCAGCGTTCCGGGCTGGTATGAAACCTTCAGTTCCGCCTTGGCCTTGTCGGCCGCGGTCATCGCATTGCGCGATATTTCCTTGCCGTTGAGCAGCAGCGCGATCTCGTCGGCGCGTGTATAGACGTGAACCGTCATCGGCTGCGGATTGCCTACGGGCCAGGTCCAGCTTGGCAGGACATCGGGCCAGCCCCAGGCGCTCTGGGCTTCGTGGAAGCCTTCGGGCACGGGCCGTTGGACGAACAGTTCCAGCTTGCTGCGACCCCAGACCACGTCGCGATAGTAGCTGGGCGCCTTCTTGAGGCCGATCAGATCAATCTCGCCACAGCCCGATTGATACGCAGGATAGTCCCAAACATAGAAGTCAAGCGCCGACACATCCATGCCGAAGATGAACTTCTTCTCTTCGTCGGGTACATGGGTGTTCGGCCGCAATCGCGACGAGCCGCAGCCCACTTCCCCAAGATAGTCCATACCAGTCCACAGGAACTCGCCCATGTAGGCCGGGTTCTTGTCCATGTGCGCGCGAATGTCCCAAGCGTCCTTCGAGTGCGTTTCGGTCGTGGTGAAAGTCAGGTTCGGATAAGTTGCAGAGTCCTTCTCGACCGCGTTGAACGAGTAGTTGTAGCTTGTCACGTCAAGCTGGGCGCGCGCGCCCTCGCCGTCCTTGCCGGCATAAGCGGCGGTGAGTGCCTGGGTGATCAGGCGGGAGGTGTCATGCTCGCTGATGATCTTGCGCATCTCGGTCGCGAGTTC
>Ga0209069_10002198_pt1 | contig 10024 bp, 12 predicted proteins | sample Str013_2_FD_187202 | JGI IMG/M metagenome (GOLD analysis project Ga0209069, IMG submission 187202) | Freshwater sediment microbial communities in response to fracking from Pennsylvania, USA - Straight Creek_MetaG_SC_2013 (SPAdes) (version 2) | ecosystem: Environmental > Aquatic > Freshwater >...
GCCTGGCGCCGCGCCTCCCGCGGCCGGCGGAACCGGACGTGCGGAGCCTGCTCGCCGAAGCCACGGCCGAGAAAGTCGACTGGGTGCGCGCGGCGGCTGGGGAGCGGTTTTCCGACCTGGAGCTGAATACGTACGGGTCGCTCGGACCCGCCCAGGTCACCGAGCCGTCAACTTCTTGACCGCCATCTCAACGGCCTTGCGGATGAAAGTGACCATCTCATCGCGCGGTGGGAATGGCGCATAAGAAAAGCTCATGCCCATGCAGCCAAGACCGAGTGCCGATACTTCCAACCCCGATTTGCCGAGCGCGCGCTTTTGCATGTTCAAATCTCCTCTGGGGCCAAGGCCAACTTGGCCCATTGTGCTGAAGTGTGGTTCATCAAGGCATTGCCAACACCAGCCAAGGCTACAAAGCCGATGCCGATGAAGGTTGTAGCATCTGGCACCTGGCTGAATGTCACCCATCCCAACAGCGTGGCCCAAGCGATATGGGCATAGGTGAAAGGTGCCAATAAAGTAACGGGTGCCCGCGCATAGGCCATGGTGAACAGACCGTGGCCGAGCAATGAAATCACCCCCAGTGTCAACATCAAACTGAGATCAAACAGCGATGGCATCACACTGGGCATGAACCATGGCAGCTGCGCGAAATAATAGACGCTGCCGGTGAGGCCCACATAGAACATCAGCGTTTGCGTGCTTTCGGTTTTCGACAACAGGCGCGAGAGCAGGGGATAAACCACAGCGGTGATCAAACACAAAAAGGCATAGACAAGGCCAATGGGCGAAAGCGCCGTGCCGGGCCTGACAATAAACAGCAGGCCGACAAAGCCCACAGCCGTTGCCACCCAGCCAAACCATTTCACTTTTTCGCCCAATACAGGCTGTGCGAGGAACAACATCATCAGCGGTGCCAAATAGAGAATGGCATTGGCCTCAGCCAACGGCAGATAGCGAAAGGCCAGCCCGCCCGTGAGTGAACCCAGCGCCAATGCCAATCCGCGCAGACTGGCAAGAAATGGCCGCTTGCTGCGCATAAAGCCTAAACCTTGTCTCGGCACGAAGATTGCCACGACCAAAATCAGATTCACGCCATATCGAATGGCTTGAATGAATGGCACAGAATGGTTCGTCACCAGATATTTGCCGATAGTATCCTGGCAGGCGAATAGAAACACCGCTGCGAGAACCAGCGAAATGGCACGCCAAGTTTGGCCAGTTGTCATGCGCTATATTGCGCCTCGCTCACTTGCTCCAGCCAGTCCACTGTTTTGTCATCAAAGGCCTCATGAAGGGCGATGTGGCTCATGCCTGTGGTGGCCGCGGCGCCATGCCAGTGCTTTTCACCCGGCGCAAACCAAACAACATCGCCGACGTTGATAATGCGCAACGGGCCATCCCAACTTTGCACCAGGCCTTTGCCTTGCGTAATGATCAGCGTTTGCCCCAATGGATGGGTATGCCACGCGGTGCGAGCACCCGCTGCAAAAGTGACCAACGCGCCTTGCACCCGTGCGGGCAATTCTGTTTCAATCAAAGGATCAACTCTCACTGAACCAGTGAACCAATCACTAGGCCCTGTGCGCGAGGCGCGACTGCCATTTTCCCAGATCTTCATATTTATCTCTTGCGGTTAATCATGGTGCTTGGCGCAGAGCCGCTGCCCGACAGCAGCTCCTTCAACAACGAAAACTCAGACCCGACGACGGGCGTTTTGTTGGTGTTGATATCAATCACTCTGCCGTCTTTCAAACCGTATTGCGCCAAACCTTCCAGCCGCTCTTGCTTGTCAAAGCGCACGGCAACAATCAAGCGTTCAAGTTCAACAGGTTTGAAGAAGGCCGTTTGCTGAGTAGTTGAGGAAATATAGTAATAACTGTCTCCAGCAAAGTTGATTGACGCTGTCGTGGTGGGCGACCCAAGCAACCCCTCCACTTCAGTTTTGGCCATGCCTTGATGAAGCTGGCTGAACACGCCCGGCTTTGGAATATAGCCACGGTGATCGATCTCAGGGGTGCAACCAGCAAGTGTGCTTGCAATCAGCCCTGCGAAAAGCCAAGTAGGGGCCGACGATTTGAATTTCATTTTGAGAACCATGCTGACACCTGAATCAATCACTGCGTTTTGCCCCGCCTTGCCCATGGAGGCAAGGATATGATCTTTAACTTGTTTTTTGGAAAGAAGAACAATCAGGCAGCGCCGCTATATGCAGCGATTGTGGCCGCCGCGCGGCAGCCAGTATTTTATCGTGACCTGGGTGTGCCTGATACTGTGGACGGACGCTTTGATATGCTGGTGCTGCATTTGGCGCTGGTTGTGGCCCGCCTGAAGGGCGAGAATGGCGACCTGCGCCAGAAACTCGTCAACCATTTCTGCGTGGATATGGATGACAATGTGCGCGAGTTGGGAGCAGGTGATCTTGGCGTTGCCAAGAAAGTGCGCCGCATGGCTGAAGCTTTTCAGGGCCGTTATAACGCCTATGACGCAGCAGATGATCTAGCCAAGATGGGTGAGGCAGTGGCGCGCAACATTTATGCAGGCGCGGCGCCATCGGATGAATTGGCCCGCTATGCCATCGCTGCGCGCAATCACCTTGCCGCACAAACCGCCCAAGTGATTGCCGATGGAAAGCCGCAGTTCACATGAGCAAAAAGCCCATCGCATTGGAGTTTTCGCGGCCGCTGCAAGTTGACCGCATTCCCAGAAAGGGCTCGCATGAGCATTTCTCGGCTGAACCTGACGAATGCGCCAAGTTGGCGGCCCGCTTTGCCATTCCAGCGCTTCACAAGTTGTCTGCGCGCCTTTTGTGTTCGCCTTGGCGCGGCGGCGGCCTGAAAGTGACGGGCACGATTGATGCGGATATTGAACAGCTATCCATCATTTCGCTGGAACCGTTTGCAAGCCATGCCCAATTTCAGGTTGAACGATACTTCTTGCCAGCCAATAAAATTGACGAGAACATTGAAGATGATGCGGATCCCATCGCCAATGGTTATATAGACCTAGGCGAAATCGTCGCTGAAACTCTCGGTATCGAGCTTGACCCTTATCCACGCAAGCCCGGTGAAACCTTTGCGGAGGACGAAAAAAATTAGGTTGTTTAAGCAATTGAAGCCTCTATCTTGCCCAGCAGAGTTTCGGAATCACATTTTTTGACCACAGAAATCATCATAGCCATCGATGCGATGGGCGGAGACCATGGCCCGCTCACCACCATACCGGGTGTTGACCTCGCGGCGCAACGCCACCCTGACGTGCGCTTCATCTTGTTCGGAGATAGCGCTGCCATTGGTGCGCCGCTCTCTAAAGCCAAATATTTGCAGGGCAAAGTTGAAGTTCGTCACGCTGAAATCACCGTGGCAATGGATGAGAAGCCAAGCCAGGCTTTGCGTCGTGGCCGCTATAAAAGCGGCATGTGGCTGGCTATAGATTCTGTGCGTAGCGGGGAAGCCAAAGCCATTGTGTCTGCTGGCAACACCGGCGCACTCATGGCCATGTCACGCTTTGTGTTGCGCACCCTGCCAGGCATTGAACGCCCAGCGATTGCCGCCATCTGGCCGAACATGATTGGCGAAAGCATTGTGCTGGACGTGGGCGCAACAGTGGGTGCGGACGCGCGCCAATTGGTTGAATTTGCCATTATGGGTGAGGCCATGTCTTCATGCCTGTTTGGCAAGGAACACCCAACTGTGGGCTTGCTGAATATTGGCTCAGAAGAAGTGAAGGGCAATGACAGCGTCAAAGAAGCGGGGCGCATGTTGCGCGAAATGAAATTGCCGCTGCGCTATGAAGGCTTTGTGGAAGGTGATGACATCGCCAAGGGCAAAGTTGACGTTGTGGTGACCGAAGGCTTCACCGGCAACGTGGCGCTCAAGACCGCTGAAGGCACGGCCAAGATGATCAACACTTTCATGCGTCAGGCGATAACCTCAACCTGGATTTCAAAGCTGGGCGCCTTGCTGTCCAGTGGTGCGTTTTCCACTTTGCGCGACAGATTTGATCCGCGCAAACACAATGGCGGCGTATTTCTGGGGCTGAACGGCGTTGTGGTCAAAAGCCATGGCGGCACTGACGGCATTGGCTTTGCCACGGCCATTGAAGTAGCCATAGACATGGTGCGCAATGGCCTCACTCAGCGCATCGCCTCAGATGTGGCTGCTGTGCACGGCCTTTTGCCGATGGGTGAACACCAGGGAGACGTTGCTGTATGATCCAATCTATTATTGCTGGTGTGGGCTCTTGCCTGCCACGCCGGATCATGACCAATGACGATCTTGCCAAGCTGGTGGATACCTCTGATGCGTGGATCACTGAACGCACCGGCATCAAGGCCCGCCACATTGCCAGCGAAGATGAAACCACCAAATCCTTGGCGGTTGAAGCTTGCCGTCGCGCCTTGCGCCACGCCAAAATCGAAGCCAGCGAAGTTGACTTGATCATTCTGGCCACCTCAACGCCTGACCATACCTTTCCCGCCACCGCCACCGAAGTGCAGGCTGATTTGGGCATTACTCAAGGTGCGGCCTTTGATATGCAGGCCGTCTGCTCTGGCTTTGTCTTCGCGCTGGCCACGGCCGATGCCATGATCAAAACCGGGCAGGCACGTTGCGCACTGGTGATTGGCTCTGAAACCTTCTCTCGCATCCTAGATTGGACAGACCGCGGCACTTGTGTGTTGTTCGGTGACGGGGCTGGTGCATTTGTTTTGAAAGCCGATGAGAGCGGCAGCGGGCAGGGCATTCTCGCCAGCAAACTGCGCTCTGACGGCAAATACCGTGACAAGCTTTATGTTGATGGCGGGCCCTCAACCACCAAAACCGTGGGCCTTTTGCGCATGGAAGGCCGGGAAGTGTTTAAACACGCCGTGGTCAACATGGCCGAGGTGGTTGAACAAGTCTGTACAGCAGCCAATATGAAAGCTGCGGACATCGATTGTTTCGTGCCACATCAGGCCAATAAACGCGTTCTGGACGCCACCGCCAAGAAGCTGGGCGTTTCAGCTGACCGTTTCGTGGTGACGGTAGATAAACACGGCAACACTTCAGCCGCCTCTATCCCCTTGGCCTTTGATGTGGCTTTGGCCGAAGGCAAAATCAAGCGCGGCGACTTGGTGTTGATGGAAGCCATGGGCGGTGGATTCACTTGGGGCGCTGTGGTGGCGCGGTATTGATTAAATACCCGTTGTAACTCATTGAGATTGTGTAAATTTGGTTGCTAGGCGATGCGAATGAGCCTAAATTCCACACACTTGGCGGAGGCGCACATGACCAGCAAGACTTTGACGAGAGCTGATTTAACCGAGGTTTTGCACCGTGAGGTGGGGCTTTCGCGGATGGAATCAGCCGATATGGTGAACACCGTTCTGGATTTGATTTCGGAGGCCGCTGTTGAAGGGCATTCGATCAAGCTTTCGTCCTTTGGCACTTTCTTGGTGCGATCCAAGCGCCAGCGCATTGGCCGCAACCCCAAGACGGGCGTTGAAGTGCCCATTACGCCGCGCCGCGTGATGGTGTTCCGGCCCAGCCAGATCATGAAGAATTTGGTCAATGGGCTTGAAGCCGGCGAAGACGATATGGACTAATCAACACGCGGGGTGTTGACGAAAAACGGGGACGAGAGCGATGACGATCGAAAAGTCAGTTGATGCATTTCGCACGATTAGCGAAGTGGCGGAGTCACTGAGCGTTCCACAGCATGTGCTGCGGTTCTGGGAATCACGGTTCACCCAAATCAAGCCCATGAAGCGGGCAGGTGGCCGGCGCTATTATCGCCCTGCTGATGTTGAGTTGCTGCGCGGCATCCACGATCTTCTGTACAAAAAAGGTTACACCATTCGCGGCGTGCAACTCATTCTCAAAGATGAGGGCCAGGCTTATGTCTCCGGCATTGGCCGTGGCGAAATCATGCCGCGCAAGAGTGAAGTGGCCGCTGGCATTGCCCCACCACCAGGCAAAGCCAAAGTTGCACCGCGCTTAGGCAAAGCACCGCTCGCTTCCACTATTGCAGACGCACCACGGGTGATTCACAAGCTTTCAACCAATCACTCTGATGCACTTCGTGCGGCGTTGAAAGATTTGGGCGATGCGCGCAAACTTCTAGGTGCAGGCTAAAACGTCAGCCCACAAGGTTTGTGGTGGACTTTTGCCCTAGCAATGCTAGATGAGCGCCAAGTCGGAGCGTAGCGCAGCCCGGTAGCGCACTAATCTGGGGGGTTAGGGGTCGCAGGTTCGAATCCTGTCGCTCCGACCATTTTCTAGCCCCCAAAAAACAGGTTCTATTGAACTTTTGGTTTGATACCCCAGCCTGCAAGCAAGGCTGCTTCATCTTCGCCCTTGGCAAGATGGTGCTGCATGGCGGCAAACAATCCCCAAATGATGCCCATCATCCAGAACCAATGCCGCCAATGTTCATTGTCAATCTGCAATCCTTGCAGCGTCATGATGATGAAGGTTGCGGACACCGGAATGGCAAAGGCTTGATAGGGTGAGCGGGTGAATACGGTTTTCAAGCCCATGTAAAATGTGGTGAGGCACCACAGAATATAAGCCATGCCGCCAATCCAGCCACCCGATGCAAATGAGTTGAGAAATGTATTGTGCGGGGCTTCGCCAAAGATCGCATGAAATTGATAAGGCCCCAAACCCATCGGCATGCGCAGCAACATGGGGATGGAATTGAGCTGATTGCCAAAGCGCCCCGTTTCGCCGGAGTCATAACTCTTCACCAAAACGAAGCGGTCAAGAAACGCCGCATTGAGCGACGGAATAGACAGCAATACAGCAACCAGAATCACACCCATAAATATTGCCGCGATGCTGAGCAAGAGAACATGTTGCCTCTGCTTCAGCGTGGGGGTGAGAATGATGCTCAGGCCGACTGTGATGGCAATTCCCGCAGCCAAATCAAACCAGGCGCCGCGTGAGAACGCCAAAAGAAGTGCCACCAAATTCAAAATGAATGAGCCAACCGAAATATAGCCAATGCGCAAGCGCCCAAGCATAAAGGCCTGCATCATGCTAACCACAGGAAACACCAGCCAGGTTGAAAACACATTGGGATCTTTGTAGCCACTCACCACACGAAAGGCATAACCAACGCTTGGCGGTGCACCGATGGCGTTGAACACCATAACCAGCGGCTTGAACCCAAGATAAAGCAACAGGCCGGTGATTGAACCAATTGTCGCTCCAATCCACCAGGCGCGCTCGATCTGAAAATAGCGCCGCATCGGATCTGCAGCGATATAGGCAGCAATCAGAATACCGGACAGGCTGGTGTAAGCCGTCACCATGGAATATTGCAGTGGATTATCAGGATAGGGCGGCACAACAGGGCGCTCTATGGCGATGGTGGAAACTACACCCGCCAGCAAATAGACGATCATGAAAAACAATGGTGTTGCAAAACTGCGTGCTAAATTCAGCCCGCTGGTGGCAAACATCAAAATGGCGATGAAACTGAACAGATCAGTAAGCGCGGGCTCAAATTTCACAAATGAAGACGAGATAAAAATGGCCGAGACCATGCCCATGCGGATGGTCTGCACCGAAAACCTTGGGGCTCTGAGTTCAAGGCTTTCGATGTTCGCGGTCATGCGCTCAATAGGCATTCTTGGCGCTGATCAATGCCAAAGGAGTTCGTGCCAAAATATAGAGATCGAAGGTGAGCGACCAGTTTTCGATATAGTAGAGGTCGCACTCAACACGACGTTCAATTTTTTCGGCTGTATCTGTCTCGCCACGCCAGCCGTTGATCTGCGCCCAACCCGTGAGGCCTGGCTTCACCCTATGGCGTGCAAAATATCCCCGCACCACATTTTCATAGAGGGCGCTGCCTGCCTTGGCTTGCGTTGCATGAGGGCGCGGGCCAACGAGCGAAAGTTCACCCTTCATCACATTGAACAGTTGTGGCAATTCATCCAGCGTGGTGCGACGGATAAAGCGCCCCACCTTGGTGACGCGCGGATCACCCTTGGTGACCAGCTGCGAGGCCGTAGCATCCGACATGTCTGTGTACATCGAGCGGAATTTATAGATTTCAATCAGCTCATTGTTAAAGCCATAGCGCTTCTGCTTGAACAGAACTGGCCCCTTGCTGTCCATGCGAACCGCAAAGGCAGTTGCCAGCAAAACGGGCGATAAAAAGATGATCGCAAAAAACGCGATGATCTTGTCTGTCACATCTTTCAGCAATGGCCCCCATTCGCCAAGCGGCTTGTCATAGAGATTGAAGCAGGGAAGGTTGCCGATATAGCTGTAGGATTGATTTGTGTAGCGCAGCTTCTGGCTGGCCGCACTGAGGCGGATGTTCACTGGCAAGATCCACAACCGATCAACGATTTGCGCAAGCCGCGTTTCAGCGGTGGTGGGCAGCGTTACGATCAGGGTATCAACGGGGTTTGAGCGCACATAATCCACCAAGTCATCAATCTTGCCCAGCTTGCGCAGGTTTTTGATTTCGGCGGGCGCGCGGTTATCCGCACGGTCATCAAAGATGCCGAGAAGAGTGATGCCGCTTTCCTGCGAGTTTTCAATGACGTTGATGACATGGGCCGCATTGCCACCGCCGCCCACCAGAATGCCGCGCTTGTTGAAATGGCCATCTTGATTAAGATGGCGGATGAATTCGCCATAGCCCATGCGCCACGCAACAAAGAAGAACAGCCCAGAAGCAGCCCAGGAAACAAGCCACACACGTGACAGTTCACTGCCCGCCTTGAGCAAGAATACCGAGGCCAACAAAACCACAAAGGTGGTGACCCAAGATGCAATCATTGTGGAAAGCTTGCGAAACGGTGTCAGCAAAACGCCAAAGGCATAGCAGCGCGAAACAAACAGCGAGGTAAGCAACAAAGCCGCGCCCCATGCCATGAACAGGCTGTACGCCAGCCAATTGGCGCCAGAGGCATAGCCAGGGTAAAGGTAAGCAGTTAAGGCACCGCTGCCAACAGTGCCAAGAACATCCAGAAGGACAGCAACGATCACCACGCTGCGCGCGCTGAACCAAGCCTTGTTTGCTTTGCTCTCAACGGTCTTGGCAACTTGGATCGCGTCGACCTTCAAGCGCGTGGGATCTATCCTCGCTGTTTGCTTCAATTTGCTTGGATCAGATTTCATTTGGTGTCTTTTGCAAAACTCTGAGGCAAGCACGCCAAATGGCAAGGGCTTGCGGCTAAACACCTGCAATTTTAGGGTTTTCGTGGTTAAAATAGAGTTAAATTAACCGCCGATAGAACCCCAAGGTGTCTGCAACCATGCGCGCGGTGCTGAAGCGTTCCAAGGCCAGTTTTCGCAACTCTGCCGAATGGTCTGAACTTGCAGCGGCGGCATTTTTTTCAGCCACCAATTTGGCAGCCAATGCATGGGTATCGCCCACGCCAAACAGGCGGCTTTCTGGCAGCGCTTCACCAATTCCACCTGCGGCAGATGCGATGACCGGAATGCCCGCCGCCATGGCTTCAATGACGACATAGGGAAAGCTTTCGCGGCGCGACGGCACCACCAACACGCGGCCAGATTTCATGGCCTGGCTCATCGGCATGCGGCCCGCGAAATTCACCCTGTTGCCCAAACCAAGATTTGCGGCGAGTGCCTTAAATTCATCTTCTTCCGGGCCATCACCCACCAAAGTTAAACTTGGGCGTTGATCTTTTTCAACCCGTGCCAGTGCATGCAGTAGAATATCCACGCCCTTGATGGAGCGCATTTCACCAACATAGAAAAAATCAGTGGCATTGGGTGACAATGAGCGCAGCACAAAATCTTCCGGCCCAAGCCCGTTGTAAATCACAGCTGAAGGGCAATCGCTCAAACCAACTTTCTGAGCGTAGGTATCACGCTCAAAATTGCAGACAAAGATCATGCCCGAGCCTTTGACGCGTAAGGCTTTTTCGGCTGTCAAAAACAATGCACCCTTGATACTGTTCCACTCAAAATGCAGGCTGCCGCCGTGAGGCACATAAACTGAGGCAATGCCCAGTCGCTTGGCCGCCAAGCGCGCATAGAGCCCACCCTTGGCCCCATGC
>Ga0209069_10002199_pt1 | contig 10018 bp, 6 predicted proteins | sample Str013_2_FD_187202 | JGI IMG/M metagenome (GOLD analysis project Ga0209069, IMG submission 187202) | Freshwater sediment microbial communities in response to fracking from Pennsylvania, USA - Straight Creek_MetaG_SC_2013 (SPAdes) (version 2) | ecosystem: Environmental > Aquatic > Freshwater >...
TCGTTGAGCAAGACTTCGAATTCGGTGGCAGCATTTTATCTTCCGGCAATGAAGAGCTTGAACGTTGGCGCCGCGCGCAACTTGTTGAGCTCGAAAAGATGCCAGAGGTGCGCCTGCTGAAACGCACAACCGCACAAGGCATTTATGATGGCAATCTGGTTGTGCTCAGTCACACGCCGGAAAACCATCCCGCATTAATGATCACCGAACAATTGCGCGCCACCAACATCATCATGGCGACAGGTGCAATTGAACGCCCCTTGGTATTTGCCAACAATGATCGCCCTGGTGTGATGCTGGCCTCGGCTTTGCGCACCTATCTCAACCGCTTCAGCGTTGCTCCCAGGAAACGCGCTGTGATCGTGACCAATAATGACAGCGCCTATGCCACAGCCTTCGACCTCGCTGAAAACGATGTCGCCGTAACTGTCGCCGAACATCGCAGCACGTTATCGGGGGATATACTTGCCAAAGCCGCACAACTTGGCATCGCCATTTTCCCAAGCTGCGGCATCGCAGATGTCGTCGGCGAAAAGCAATTGCGTGCTGTTCGCCTTTCTGGCCGCCACGCTGTGACAATTGAATGCGATGTACTCGGCATGTCTGGTGGGTGGAGTCCCGCGATTCATCTCACTTCGCACGGCGGCATCAAACCAAAATATGACGAAAGGATTGCCGCTTTTGTGCCTGGTGGTTTTGCCAAATCACATTTTGGAGCGGGGTCTATCAATGGCACATTTGGATTGCTGGCTGCCATCCGCGAGGGCGACGCTGCAGCACGCGCTGCATTGCCAGATTTTAAAAAATTCATAGAGATTGATATTCCGGCCGTTCGCGAAGACAGAAAATATTCAATCCAACCGATTTGGAATGCAGCAGAAAAAGCCAACGAGAAATATGCTTTCGTCGATTTCCAAAACGATGTGACCGTAAAAGACATTAAAGCCGCCCATCAAGAAGGTTATCTCAGTGTCGAGCATTTGAAGCGCTATACCACGCTTGGCATGGGCACAGACCAAGGCAAAACCTCAAACATTAATGCACTCGCCACGATGGCCGATTTGCGCGGTCTGCCGATAAGTGAAGCGGGCACAACAACGTTCCGCCCACCCTATTCGCCGATGACAGTTGGAGCAATTGCTGCACGCACAATTTCCTCACACTTCCGTCCCAAGCGGTTGTCACCTCTGCATGATTGGCATGTCAACAATGGTGCCACTTTCATTGAAGCGGGTCTTTGGATGAGAGCTTGGTATTATGAATGGGCAGGCGATTCACCCGAAACGGCTTACATCAAAGAAATGGAAGTGGTGCGCCAAAACGTTGGCATTTCTGATGTTTCAACACTGGGCAAGATTGATGTTCAGGGGCCGGATGCTGCCGAGTTTCTGAACCGCGTTTATGTGAATGGCTTTGCCAAACTCCCCATCGGTCGCGCCCGTTATGGCGTGATGCTGAATGATGATGGTGTGGTGTTGGACGATGGCACCACATCGCGGATCTCTGATACGCAATTCTATATGACAACGACCACAGCCCAAGCTGGTGAAGTGATGAGCTGGCTTGAATATCTCTTGCAGATGCATTGGACGGATTTGAAAGTGCATGTCACATCATTGACAGATGAATGGGGCGGCATGGCTGTCTCGGGTCCAAATTCTCGTCGTGCCATGCAACTGGCTTTCCCTGATGCAGAACTCAGCAATGAAGCATTGCCTTATATGGGCGTGAAAGACATCGAATTTGAAGGCATCAGCGTTCGCATTTTGCGTTTATCCTTCTCAGGTGAGTTGGCCTATGAAGTTCATTGTTCTGCCGACTACACCACGGCACTCTGGGAACACATTTTAAAGGCTGCTGAACCGCTGGGCATCAAGGCTTATGGTCTGGAAGCGTTGGCATCTCTGCGCATTGAAAAAGGCCATGTGGCTGGCGCTGATCTTGACCACCGCAACACCCTGGATGATTTGGGTCTCGGCAAAATGGCAGGCAAAGATAAAGCCTACATCGGCAAAGAATTGCGCTTCCGTGAAGATTGCCAAGCCCAGGAACGTTGGAGCCTTGTTGGTATTGAGTGCATGGAAGAGGGCGCAAAACTCCGCGGCGGCGCAATTTTATTTGCGGCCTCAGACGAAATCAAAGGTCATGGCCGCGGCTATATAACGTCCGTCACGTGGTCAACGGAATTGAACAAATATATCGCTCTCGCACTTTACAATGGTGGCCTGAAGCATGAAGGCGAAGACATTATTTGTGCTTTCCCACTCAAGAACGAAAACGTGAAAGCCCGCATCGTCTCGCCGCATTTCATCGACAAGCAAGGAGAGAGACTCCATGCTTAACCGCACATCCGCCTTGGTCAGTGCCAGTCCTTATGTCAGCACTAAACTTTCAATCACTGAAGCTTCTGATTTTAAGCTGACGCAATATGCCGGAACTGAGAAAGATTTGAAAAATGCTTTGGGAAAACTGCCTTCAAAAATGGGCATCGTTCAAGATAAAGTGTTTCGCATCAATCCCACGCAAATCTGGTCATTGAATGAACCCGTGGCAGCACCCAATTGTTTTGTCACGCCGCTCTCGTCCAGCCGTACCCGCGTCGAAATTTCAGGCGGCCCGGCTCGTGACGTGCTGGCCAAATGTGCAGCGCTCGATTTTTATAAAAATGAATTTATAGCCGGATCTTTCGCACAAACGGGAATCCACCATGTGCCAGTTCTCATCCATTGTGTTGCTGGTGAAATCTTTCATCTCTATGGGATGCGAACATTTGCTCTATCAATATGGGATTATATAACGGACGCAGCTTCGGAGTTTAAATGATGAAGGACATTCTTGATCTAGAGCGTTTTCCCCTTGATAGGCCTGGCTCTCCAGAATGGCACACGTTGGTGCAGCGTTGCAAGGCAGACCTCAAAAAAGACGGCATGTTCAATCTTGAAGGCCTGGTGAAACCTCTAGCGTTGCAAAAAGCTGTGACCGAAATTCAACCCGTGATGGACACGCTGTCATTCGTTCATAAGCGCAGCCACAACATCTATTTCCGCAAAGAAATTCCCGAACTTGCAGAAGGGCATCCAGCTCTTGTTAAAGTGGACACGATCAACCACACCGTTTGCGCCGACCAAATTTCCCAAAGCACGGTGATGTGGATTTATGAATGGGCACCCTTCATCATGTTCCTCGCCGCCACCATGGAAAAATCAGCTCTGTTTCCAATGCGAGATGCTTTGGCCCGCGTAAATGTAATGGCCTACCGCGACGGCGAAACCCTGAACTGGCATTTCGACCGTAGCGAATTCACCACCACTTTGCTACTTCAGGCGCCGCAGCAAGGTGGCGATTTCGTTTACCGCTCAGACCTCCGCACCGAGGCTGATCCGAATTATGATGGCGTCGCCAAACTGCTTCGTGGTGAGGACAATCAAGTAAAAACGCTGAAACTTGAAGCCGGAACTCTAAACGTCTTCCGTGGCAAAAACACCGCCCACAAAGTCTCGACCATCAAAGGTGGCCGCGAGCGCATCATCACCGTGTTCTCTTATTTTGATCGTCCAGGTGTCGTTTTTTCAAAAGACGATCAAATTGGCTTCTATGGGCGGGCCATTTGAATTTGTGCAGTTGTTTGCGTCGCTGCGATTTTGCGGAACCAGTTGCGTGACGGAATTTCAATATAGTGATAGCTGAAGTAAGCAGCTGGCAATACCAAGCATATGACCAGTACCGACCACATATCACCTTGCGCAAGTGTATTGCCAACAAGCTTTGCGGGGGGTGTTATTGAATAGTCGTAGTTGATCAATTGATAGCCTTTGAGTTTCGCGACCATTTTCACGGCATTCGTAACTTGTTCTTCGATAAAATAATGCATCATATAAACAGAATAGGAAAGCGCGCCCAAAATTTGAAAGGGCTTCAAGCGCAAGATTCGACTGATGAGGCCACCTTCTGCTGCAAACACCAGCACGACAACGGCAAACAGAAACGGCGCGAAAATTGAATAGACCGTCCAAGCCGCAATCCAAATAAAGAAAACAACATTCAGCGTTACAAGAATTTCAAGCAAGTTTGTCGCCAGCCAGCTCAATTTAAGGCCATGCAAGTATTTGCTCCACACATGCCAGCACAGAACTCCAGCACAAAACCCAGCCAGACAGCGATATATGCCAAAATCGAATGTTGCATTCATCCAGAATGGACTAAACAGATAGAGCGTCGTGAGACCCATAGCGATGGCCCCGACCATGAACCAATTAAACAGACGTCCCGCATAGATCGCAGCAATTGCGAAGAGCAGATAAGTCCAAAACTCTGTCGCAATACTCCAACTTGGCACATTCCATGTCAGGTAAGGGTAAAAGTTAAAGCTTTGTAAGAATAACAACTGCGCCAGCAGAGAGTGTGGGCCGTGCATGTTCGAGTCAAAAGCAGGAACATCCATTGGCAAGTAGTTTTGCAAGACAACCTTAACCAATTCCGCAAAGATAAATAGTAAGAAAATGAAAAGATGGAGCGGATAAATTCGTCCAAAACGAAGCAGCATGAACTGCCCCAAACCAAAACCTTCGGCCAAGCGCGCTTGATAGTTTGCGGCAATTACAAAGCCCGAAAGTACAAAAAAGAAATCAACAAACAAATAACAGTTAGCCAGAAAACTTGTCGTTGTAAGGTGGCTATAGGCTTGAAAATGAAACAGTGCGATGATTAACGCGCAAATGCCGCGCCAGCTATCTAACACTTCAAATCTACCAAGCTGGGTCTTTGACTGTTCCATGTCGTACTTCCGTTTGTGAAGGACGAATTCAAATTCGGCCCGATCCCGTTGTTTTCAGCACTGTGGCTTGCTCTCAACAGTTCATATCAGGCAAGGCTGAACATCGCGTTACCAGACCCGTCTCAGGGCCTAGCTCCGCATCTTTTCGCCTTTTGGATCAAACAAAGGTTCATGCACGATTGATGCTTTGCGCATCTCGCCAATGATCTCAATTTCAAACTCATCATCACCGACAAGTTCTTTGGGAATGTAACCTTGAGCCATTGATTTATTGAGATAATGCGCAAAGCCGCCAGATGTCACCCAGCCAACAACCTTGCCCTTATGCCATATGGGTTCATCGCCAAGCACATCGGCATCTCCCGCTTCCACCACCATGGAAACGCGGCGCAATTTGCCGCCGGTTTTCTTTTCTTCCGCGGCAGCCTCGCGGCCGATGAAATCATTCTTGGTGAGATCAATGAAGCGGCCCATATCAGCTTCAAAACCACCATAGATTGGGCGTAACTCGCGGTACCATGTCGGAAAATTCTTTTCCAATCGCATCGAAAGTAATGCCCGCATACCGAAATGAACGATGCCATGGGCTTGGCCAGCTTTCATAATACCATCATAAAGCTTGCGCTGATATTCTGGACGAACCCAAATTTCATAGCCAAGATCACCGGAATACGTCACACGGTTCACAAGTCCAGAAACATTTGCAATGTCCATGCGTCTGTGATCCATAAATTTGAATCCGGCATTCGAAACATCTTCGTCCGTCAAAGCTTGCAACACATCTCGGGATTTTGGCCCGGCTATAGAAAGCCCCACCAAATTCATATCCATCCGTTCAATCACAACGCCGCCTTCGGCGGGCAAATGCTGCTCAAACCAACGCATATGATATTTCTGAGCCTGTGAAGATCCCCACATATAAAACAGATCATCAGCAGCTTTTGCCAGTGTAAAATCACCGATCAACTTGCCGGCAGGGTTTAACATCGGCGACAAAATCATCCGGCCTGTCTTTGGCATCTTGTTGGTCAATATGTGCGAGAGAAAGGCCTCCGCACCAACGCCAGAGAATTTATATTTTGCAAAGTTCGCAATCTCGGTCACACCCACACCGTTACGCGTTCTTAAAACTTCGGCCTTCACATGCGCAAAATCATTGGAGCGATGGAATGAAACAACGTCCTTCGGCTCAACGCCTTTTGGCGCATACCACAGCGGCGTTTCCATGCCCCAGCTATCGCCCATCACAGCGCCTTGTGCGATCAGCACATCATAAAGTGCTGTTGTCTGCTGTGGCCTTGCTGCGGGCAATTCCTCATTGGGGAAGCGAATAGAGAACCGCTTGGAATAATTCTCGCGCACCTTCTCATTTGTGTAACTGCGCGTGGCCCATTCACCAAAGCGCGACACATCCATGGCCCACACGTCAAAGCCTGGATCATTATTCACCATCCATTGCGAAAGGGCCAGGCCAACACCGCCGCCTTGGCTGAAGCCCGCCATCACGCCGCACGCGCACCAGAAGTTTTTAACACCTTGCACAGGCCCAACCAGCGGGTTGCCATCCGGCGTGAATGTAAACGGCCCGTTGATCACGCGCTTGATGCCTGCCTTGGCAAGAGCAGGGAAGTGCTTGTAACCCAGTTCCAAATTCGGTGCGATCCGATCAAGATCAGGTTGCAATAGCTCTCGGCCAAATTCCCACGGTGTCTGCTTGGGCTGCCACGGCCTGCAATCTTGCTCATAGGTGCCAAGCACCAATCCAGTCCGCTCTTGGCGCATATAGATCTCAGATTTGAAATCGATGATGTGCGAAACTTCTTTGCCATGTTCCTTGTTGTAAGCCACCACTTCCGGCACTTCGTCGGTAACGAGATACATATGCTCCATGGCTAGAACGGGAAGCTCAATCCCCACCATGCGGCCCACTTCGCGTGCCCACAAGCCACCACAATTCACCACATGCTCGGCATGAATATTGCCCTTGTCGGTGATCACATCCCAAGAGCCATCGGCGCGGTGGTTGAGTTCCTGCACCCGTGTGCCCTGATAAATTTCAGCCCCACCAATGCGCGCCGATTTAGCATAGGCGTGAGTAGTGCCTTCCGGATCAAGGTTTCCGTCTGCCGCATCCAGCATTGCGCCATAAAACTGTTTTTCGTCAAAAAGCGGATTGAGCTTTTTAGCATCACTAAGCGACAATAGCTCTGTTTCGAGGTTGAGATAGCGCGCCCGAGCATGCGCCATTTTCAACCATTCCATGCGTTCCTTGGTATCGGCTAAAAACAAGCCGCCAGACCGATGAAGCCCGCAAGACTGGCCAGAAATCTTCTCCAACTCGTCATAAAGCGCAATGGTATAGCCCTGCAACTTCGCCACATTTGGGTCGCCGTTCAACGTATGAAATCCGCCCGCTGCATGCCAGGTCGAGCCAGAGGTAAGAATATCGCGCTCAACCAAAACCACATCTTTCCAGCCAGCCTTGGTCAGATGATAAAGCACTGAGCAGCCCACAACACCGCCACCAATCACCACCACGCGCGCAGTCGTCTTCATATTTAACCCCATTCTCAATTGATAAACAAAAACTTAACTGCAATGCGCTTGCGCCGCAATGTCATTCGCGGTGAGTTTAATTCAACCACCCAAAATCCCCAAACCGTAAACATCTATTAACCAAACAACATCGGTCTTTAGTGAGCGGTTGCACCAAATCTTAACTGCCACCCGCTAATTCCTGGTTCAATAGTTTGCGTAAATGGAGTTCAACAATGACAATGCCCAAGCGTCGTGCCAGCGATCAGCCAGCGCCTTTGTTGTCAATTGTAGTTCCAATGTACAACGAAGAAGAGGGTACCGACCTGTTCTTCAACCGTTTGACCCCTGTTCTTGAAAAAATCACCGACAACTATGAAATCGTTTGTGTTGATGATGGCAGCTCAGACCGCACCATGATCAGCTTAATGCAGCATCACGTCCGCGATCCGCGCATCAAGGTTCTCAGCCTCTCTCGCAATTTTGGTAAGGATACCGCATTATCCGCAGGTCTTGATTATTGCAGTGGTCAAGCTGTGGTGCCGATTGATGCCGATCTTCAAGACCCCCCAGAACTTATTGCTCGCATGGTTGAAAAATGGCGTGAAGGTTACGATGTCGTTTATGCCCGTCGCGGTTTTCGTGACACTGATGATGCCACCAAGCGTTTAACGGCAGGCCTGTTCTACCGCATCCATAACTGGATCGCCGAAGTTCGTATTCCCGATAACACCGGCGACTTCCGCTTGATGGATCGTCGCGTGGTTGAAGCCGTAAAGCACATGCCCGAAAAGACCCGCTTTATGAAGGGTATGTTCGCCTGGGTTGGCTTTAAGCAAGTTGGTATTGAATATCGCCGTGAAGCGCGCGCTGCAGGCACAACAAAATGGCGTTATTGGAAACTATGGAATTTCGCGATTGACGGAATTACTGGTTCTTCAACCGTACCACTTCGCATCTGGACCTATTTCGGTGGAGCAATGGGGCTTTTCGCTTGTTTCTATGCCACCTTCCTGGTTCTGCGAACATTGATTTATGGCGCGGATGTGCCGGGTTACGCCTCATTAATGACTGCCGTGCTGTTCTTGGGTTCATTGAACATTATGGCGACAGGTATTTTGGGCGAATATGTAGGGCGCATCTATTCGGAGGTGCGCAATCGTCCGCTCTATTTAGTGCGCGAAACGCGCGGGATTGAATTTCAAGGGGATACCAATAAATGGAAAGAACAGTCTTCAACCGTCTCGATCAACTCGAAGGTCAACACTGGTGGTTTGCAGCGCGCCGTAAAATCTTAAAAAACGTCATCACCCAATTCGCGCCCAAAAAAGCAGCGTTGCGCGTGATGGAAGCAGGCTGCGGCACAGGCGGCAATTTGCAAATGTTGTCTACATTCGGAAAGCTTGATGCATTCGAGCTTGATGATGAAGCGCGCATCATTGCAAAAGGCAAACTGCCCATGGATATAAAAAGCGGCATGTTGCCAGACCAAGTTCCTTACCAAGATGGCAGCTTTGACGTGGTTGTTGCTTTTGACGTAATTGAACACGTTGAACAGGACGTTGAAAGCCTGGCCAAGCTTGGAAGACAATTGGCCCCGGGTGGCCGCTTGGTGATGACTGTTCCTGCCATGCCCTGGTTGTGGAGCAAACATGACGAAACCCATCATCATTTTCGTCGTTACACCAGCACCAGCCTCAATGCAGCACTGCTGAAAGCAGGTCTAAAGCCAGTTCGCATCAGTTACTTCAACACTTTGCTGTTTCCGTTGATCGCAAGTCTGCGCATCGTGCGTAAAGCTTTCGGCATTACTGAATCGGCTGACGATGCCATGCCATCACCCGCAGTAAACAGCATTCTCAAAACAATCTTCGGTTTTGAAAGCAATTGGGTTGGCCGCGTTTCTGTGCCAGTTGGTGTTTCACTCTTGGCGGTAGCCCAGCGCGCATAATGAGCGGGCTTTTACAACAAGCCACAAAATTTGTAAGCGTCGGAGTAGGGGCCACGGCATTGCATGTGGCCTCTGCGCTTTTGTTTAATAGCGGCTTGGGCTTCAGCTCACTCCAATCGAATTTCTTGGCATTCCTTGTGGCTTCGATTTTCACGTTCTCTGGAAATTATTTTTGGACATTTTCACAAACAGGAAAATTCTCGTCAACAATTCCGCGGTTTATCGTATTAAGCTGCGGCTGTTTTGCGATCAATCAGACAATTGTTTATGTGGTGACAACAAGGTTGGGTCTCCCGCTCTGGGTCGCTATGATCCCTGTAGTCGCCGTAATTCCTGCATTTAGTTTCTGGGCGAGCAAGACCAAGGTCTTTGTTTCAACAACGACTGCCCGCTAACATCGAGATCATCATGCAACGCGCCTTGTTTCTCGGATCAATCGCAGCTCTCTTTCTCGTTCAAATCTATTTACGCTTTCAATCTGACATCATTCAGGACTGCGCCTGGTTCCTCTACGTGGCGGAGCAACTTCTGAAAGGAAAAACACTCTACGCTGATATCAAAGAAGTAAATCCTCCCCTTGGCATGTGGATGATTGTGCCAATTGTCTGGGCCGCAAAACTTTTTGCGGTAAATGCGGTGAGCGCCACATACATCGCCTTATTAGCTACGAGTGCTGGGACAATCGGACTCTGCAATCGCTACATTCGTATCAACGGCGATTTGGAAACGACGCCGCGCTATATACTAACTTTCTGCGT
>Ga0209069_10002202_pt1 | contig 10018 bp, 7 predicted proteins | sample Str013_2_FD_187202 | JGI IMG/M metagenome (GOLD analysis project Ga0209069, IMG submission 187202) | Freshwater sediment microbial communities in response to fracking from Pennsylvania, USA - Straight Creek_MetaG_SC_2013 (SPAdes) (version 2) | ecosystem: Environmental > Aquatic > Freshwater >...
GCCGACGACCGTGTTCAAGGCGACGCTGTCGCCCGGTGACGACGCCACGGTGGGCGTGGGGATGCCCGTCGTGGTCAAGCTCAGCTCGCCGGTGGCAGCCGCCGACCACGCCGCGTTCATCAAGCATCTGACCGTCGCGTCGACCCCGGCCCAAAAGGGTGCCTGGCGATGGTTCTCCGACAAGGAACTGCACTGGCGGCCCGCGGTGTACTGGAGCACAGGCACCAAAGTGACGGTCAAAGCGGCCATCGCCGGGTATAACGCCGGCGGCGGTGCGTGGGGGGTCAAGGACGTCACGTCCACCTATGCCATCGGCGACGCCCATGTGAGCAAGGTCGACACCCAAACCCATCAGATGGCCGTGACCAACAACGGAGTGGTGGTGAAGATGTTCCCGGTCTCAACGGGGAACACCAAGTACCCGACGAAGAGTGGCATCCACGTCACGAGCGAGAAACTCAAGACGACCATCATGGATTCGGCCACGGTGGGAATCCCTCGGGACTCCGCCGACGGCTATTACGAGACCGTGCAGTGGAACGTGCGCATCTCCAACAGCGGAGAGTTCGTGCATGCGGCGCCTTGGTCGGTGGGCTCGCAGGGACGCACCAACGTCTCGCACGGGTGCGTGAACGCTTCCCCCACCGACGCCGAGTGGTTCTACAACTTCTCCCAGACCGGTGATGTGGTGGAGGTGGTCGGCTCGCCCGAGCAGTTGGCCCCCACCAACGGCATCGGCGACTGGCAGATCCCCTGGGCCACCTGGGCCAACTGAGCCCCACGAACCAAAGAACTGCGAACCGGCTTCACCAACGGGCGCTCTGGCGCCCGTTGCCTACGCCGGTTCGGGGTTTTGCCTACGCCGGTTCGGGGTTGGGTTGGGTCAGGTTGTGACTTGGACGGGCGTGCCCAGGGGAAGCGTTTGCGCCAGGGCGGTGATGTTCTCGTTGCTCATCCGGATGCAGCCGTGACTGACCCTCGTGCCGATGGCGTTGGGCTGGTTCGTGCCGTGGATACCGAGTTGCCCCGGTCCACCGTTGAACGTCGTCAAGGTGTCGGAGAAGCCGGAGAGCCCGAAGGCGTAGGGGCCGTACGAGCCTGACGGATCGGGCGTCTTGATCAGCTCGGTCGTGTAGTAGAGGCCTCCGGGCGTCGGAGTGTTCTCCTTGGCGACGCCGATGGCGATCTGGTTGACCTGCTGGTCGTCTTTGAACACGAGCAGCTTGAACTCGTTGAGCATGACCTCGATCCGGTAGGGGTTGCGAGACAAGGTCACGTCGGTGGTCTTCACCCAACCGGTGCTGCCGTTGGGGCGTTCGGGCAGGTACACCTGCGCCCAAGTGCACCCCGAGTCATCGGGAATGTCCTTGACCAGGAACGTCAGTGGCACCTTGGCATTGGGGTCGTTGTTGATGAGCCGGGGATTGGTCAGCGTCTTGACCGGCGTGGCCGCACCGGGCTGGTCGTAGATGGCCAGTTGCCCTTCATTGGCAGCGGTGGCCACCGCACTCTCGCCCGCCGGCAGCTGGTTGCACTGTTCCTTGGCGGGTGGACTGGACGGTGCCGCCGGGGTGATCGCACCTTCGGCCGTGGTCGCCGCCGTCTCCCCCAGGCTGGGACTGTCCTTGGCGCCACAGCCGGCGACGGCGATAGCGGCGATGACTCCGATGACGGCGATGGCGGCCTGAGCGGACAACGAACGGGTTCGGCGGTGCACGACCACCGATGGTACTGGCCGCCACCTCGCGGCCAGGGGTCGCGCCTGGACGTCGGGTGGGTTCGGGGCCTCGAGGCTCACTGGTCGGTGTGGGGGGGAAAGCGCTGAGGGAGGATGTCGAGGCCGTCCAAGGCCAGGAGCTCCCGCGACACTGGTGCATCGTCGGGGTTGAGATGTTCGAGCTCGATCGAGGCCGTCTCGGGATAGCGCAGCAGTACCAGGGCGATGACCACCAGCGGCCCCAGAGCGAGTACGGCCATGGCCGGTCCCAACGAGGACATCTGGTCGGCGAGGCGACCCGCGAGCAGCAGCCCGACGGCGCTTCCCACCACGCTGGCCAGGTTGATAATGCCGTTAGCGGACCCTCGGAGGTGCGTGGGGAACAGCTCGGGGCCGTAGACGCCGAGGGCGGGAATGGCCATGGCTCCGATGAGCGAGGCCAGCAGGGAGAACAACCAGATGGACCAGCCCGCCACGAGGTAGGTGGCCAAGGTGAAGCCCACCGCGGCGGTGAGGCCCACCGCTCCGATCAGCCGACGGCCGTGACGGTCGGCCATCTTGCCGCCCACCACGATGCCGATACCGCCGGGGGTATTGGTCGCCAACTGGAAGACGATGATGGCGCCCGTCGAGAAATGGCGTTCGGTACGGAGGTACTCGTTCAGGAACGCGGAGGCGGGAATGGCGAAGAGTGCCAGCGCCAGACCGGAGACGGACAACAGGGCGAGCCGGCCTCGGTCGAGCCCCTTCGGGATGCGCCACCACCGCTTGCGGGCCGCATCGGGGGCAGTGGAGGCGCGGCTGGTCAACCCGTCGGCATGGGCGGCGAAGCGGTAGGTCTCCGGGATGCGCCGACCGAGTCGGAGGACGGCGGGAATGGCAAGCAGCGGCACGATGAACAGCAACCGCCACGCCGCCTCGCCGAGGCCCGCGATGCTCAGCAACATCACGCACACGCCTCCACCGAGCGCCGCACTGGCGGTGAGCAGCGACACCGCGAAGGCCCGTGAACCGGCCGGCATTTCCTCCACCGCCATGATGCTGATCACGAGGATCAGCGCGGTGGCGAACGCTCGGGCCAGCATCTGACTGATCCCGAGCCAGACGAGGGTGGGAGCGAGGGCGCCGGTGGCGGTGAGGATGCACCCGGCCAGCGCCGATCCCAAGAGCACCCATCGTCGGCCTCGACGATCGGCCAGAGCGACGATGACCAGGGCCAGCAAAGCGCCGATTCGGACAACCGCCAACATGGTGCCGATCTGGCCGTCGGTACTGCCGAACTCCTCCTTGAAGTACGTGTTGGTTTGCGACAACAACGTGCCCAGGTAGCCCCCAAGCACGGAGAACACGCACAGCAGGCTCAACCCCGCGGCGGCCCGAGCATCGAGATGGTCGGGGGGCATCCACCAGGCCCGTCGCGTGGCGGGGCCGGGGTTGCGCAGGGCTCGGCGCACTGGACGAGCGAAGAGGAAGCCCCAGATCGGCACCGCCAGCCGATAGACGATGGTCTCCGTCACGGTCACGGCCCCCGAGGGGTCACCATCCCCGTGGCCTGGGGGCGACGGCGCCACGGTAACCACGCGCTCGTAGTCGGTGAACGGCCCGCGCTCCAGGACGAAACGACCATCGCCGGCCGCCACCTCGACGACCACCCCGTCGCGGGGGCGCAGATAGTCGGCGATCGCGTCCGGCGACACGACGTGGATGGTCACGACCTTGGACACGAGCGGGGCTCCCCGTTCCGATCGACTGCGCCGGGCTGACCAGCCGGAGCATACTGAGCGGCATGGATAGTCCCGGGTCGACCGATCGCATCTTGGTCCGACCCAGCGGACCGCTGTCGGGATCGGTGACCATCGGCGGGGCCAAGAACTCGGTGCTGAAGCTGATGGCGGCCACCTGTCTGGCCGAGGGCACCTACGTCCTGCGCAACGTGCCGGCGATCTCCGATGTCGACCACATGGGGGATCTGCTGACCTCGATGGGCATGACGGTGACCAGGAGCGAAGCCCATGAACTCACGATCGTTCATCCGCCCGGCATCGTGCCCGAGGCCCCCTACGAATTGGTCGAGCGCATGCGGGCCTCGATCGTGGTGCTCGGGCCGCTCCTCGCCCGGTTCGGTCGGGCCCGGGTAGCCATGCCGGGAGGCGACGATTTTGGTCCGCGGCCCATCGATATGCATCTGCGAGGGCTTGAACTGTTGGGTGCCCGGTTCGAATCGGCACACGGCTACATCGAGGCCACGACCGAGGGGCTCACCGGTACTCGGATCCTGCTGGAGTTCCCGAGTGTGGGGGCCACCGAGAACGCGCTCATGGCCGCCGTCCTGGCCAAGGGCCTCACGGTCATCGACAACGCGGCCCGGGAGCCCGAGATCGCGGATCTGGCCGCGTTCCTCAACCGCATGGGCGCGCACGTGCTGGGGGCGGGCAGTTCCACCATCACGATCGAAGGGGTCGAGCAGCTCGCTCCGGTGGAACACACCGTGGTGCCGGACCGGATCGAGGCCGCCACCTTTCTCGCCGCTTTGGGGGTAGCCGGTGGCGAGATCACGTTGGTCGGCGCCCGGGCGGACCACATGGACATGATCGTGCAGAAGCTGGGGGAGATGGGCATGCGCATCTCTCCCCAGAACGACGGGGTGTGGGCCATGGCGCCCGGCCGCCTGCGATCCGTCGATGTTTCGACCCTGCCGTATCCGGGTCTGGCGACCGACTACAAGCCGTTCTTCGTTTCGCTCCTCGCCACCGCCGATGGCGTGGGCATCGTCACGGAGAACATCTTCTCCGGCCGGTTCCGCTACATCGACGAACTGGTGAGGATGGGAGCGGACATTCGTACCGAGGGGCATCATGCCGTCGTGCGCGGCATGGAACGGCTCTCCGGTGCCCCGGTCCGAGCCCACGACATCCGGGCCGGTGCCGCTCTGGTGGTGGCGGCCCTGCGGGCCGACGGCGAGTCCATGGTGTCCGACGCTCACCACATCGACCGGGGCTACGAGCACTTCGTCGAGAAGCTCGCCGGTCTCGGGGCCGATATCACTCGGGCGTAGGCTCGATCTCGGTCGGATCGGGGTCCGGCGTGGCCGGCATGGCGTTGGCGTCTTGGGCAGCTTGGGCGGCCTTGGCCCGGGAGTTGGCCACCTTCAACAAGAAGGCGAACACGGCGATGGGAGTGAGCACCATCAGCATCTCGTCCCAGCCGCCCTGATGGGCGAGCACGACGATCCCGGCGCTCTGCACCGCGCCAGTGTCGCACGATCACCCGAGCGTGCGTCCCCGCCTCGCTAGGTCTGCCTGGCCGAGGCCAGGCGGGAGGCGGGAACACCCGCACGCCGATCGGGGTTGACGAACCTGCCGGGCAACCGGCGAGCTTTCCCCAGCGCCGGCATTGCGCGACCATTCGGCGCTGGCACCACCCACATCCACGTACGGGAGACCCACGTTGCGGGCCCAGGTAGAGCAGACCATCGAGGCGATTCGCCCGGCCATCCAGGCCGACAACGGTGACATCTTGCTGATCGACGTCGATGAGCCTTCGGGTGTCGTCACCGTCGAGCTGATCGGTGCCTGTGTGTCGTGCCCGGCGTCGACGGTCACGCTCAAGGCCGGCATCGAGCGAATCCTCAAGGATCGGGTGCCGGGCGTCACCGAGGTGGTCAACTCCGGCGACACCGTGGGTCAGATCGGCGAGACGGCCGTCTCACTCTGAACGAGAGCGTTGCCAGCGGCCCTCAGTGGGGGGCGCCGGTCAACTTCTCCAGGAACGCCACTCGCCGACGGTTGGCTTCGGCTACCCATGGCTCGAAGGCCAAGGCGGGAAGGATCTCCTCTCGCAGGGATTGGAGCGCGTCCCGGCGGTTCACCTCGACCTCGTCGTTGTCCTCGACCTTGAGCTCGTCCTCGTCGGCGGCCTCGGCGTCGGATGGTTGGTGGCGGACGGCTCCGGCCCGGGCCCGGGCCATGGCGTCATCAAGGTCGACGAACGCGCCGTCGAGGTCGAGCCAGAGTTGGGAGCCCGAGCGGTGCAGCCTCCAGGCCTCCGAGGCGAGCGCCTGGCGGGCGTCGTAGGTCGCGGTCGACAGGTTGCTCGCCATCTTGGGCCCGACCCCGTCAGGCCACAGGGCGGCCGCCACCTGGCTGGCATCGATGCCTCGTCCTCCGGCCACGGTCAACATCAAGACCAGCAGTTCGGATCGGGTGGTTCGGAAGCGCACGGGCACGGCGCCCACCGAGACCATGGCCCGACCGAGGACCTGCACGTGCAGATTCGGTCGGGCGGCCCACAGGCGGGCGTAGGCCTCGTCTTCGGTGCTGAGTTGTCGCGCCCGCTCGATGGCATCCGGTGCCCGGAGAGGATCGCAGTCAGCCAGCAACAGCAGGGCCTCACACAACAAGAAACTGGCCCCGGTTGGCTCCAGTGAACGTACCGCTTCATCGGCCCGACGGGTGGCCCCGTCCGGATCCTCACCGGCGAGCAACGCCCGGCTGAGTGAGATGAGGCATCGGCCTCGCTCGACCGGGTTCTCGAGTCGTTCCAGGGCACCGAGGGCCAACTGTCGGCTGGCCTCTACCTCGCCGGCGGCCAACGCCGCGTCAGCCCGGACCCGAACAGCAATCGTCCCCCACCAGCTATCGGCCACGTCCTCGAACTCGTGCAGGGCCCAGCGGCAATCGGCGTGGGCTCGGCGTGTATCGAACTGCATGGTGTGGTCGGCCCGCAGGGTCCGCACGATGGCCTCATACCACGGGTTCTCCAGATTCCTGGCGAGCAACACCCCTCGAAGGAACTCGGTGTCCGCCTCCTCGGGGAGACCGCGGAGCCCGGCCAGCGCGCCGATACCGGCATAGACCAGTGGCCATTCGTACGGGGGGCCGTCGATTTCGCTGGCCCGGGCGAAGGCCTCGTCGGCGACCGCAAGGGCGGCCTCGGCCTGGGCGAAGCGCCCCGCCATCATCTGGAGGTAGGCGGTGTACACGAGGGCCAGGCCCTCGCCGCGCCCGTGGTCGCGGGCGCGGGCCGAAGCAACGGCGGCGGCGGCCGCCCGCAGTGCTTCATCGACGTCGCCGTTGACGCCGTAGGACGCGTAGGCCAGGTTGGCCAGCGCCATGTCCTCCACCAGATCGGTGGTGGGATCAAGGTCGGCGGCCCGCTTCCAGGCCCGGCCCGCCCCGGCCAGGTCACCAATGCCGAGCAGGGCATTTCCCCGGACCCAAAAGGCGAGGGCCTCGCCGTCCACATCGCGGCGTTCGGACAGGGTCGTCGTCGCCGATTGGATGAGGCCGAAGATGGTCTCCGTCGGCTTGGGTACGTCGCCATTGGCGACCATAGCGACGAGCAACTGGGCGAAGGGAAGGCCGGTTAGGTCAAGCGTGAGGAGGTGATGCAGGACAGGGAGGAGGACCTCGGACCGGCTCTCCACCAGCATCGGACCGCCTTCGCGGTCCAGCGCCTCGGCCAAGGTTTCGCCTGGTCGGACGATCTCGCTAGTGAGTTGGCCCAGCAGCATGCGGCCGCCCTACTCGCGCTCGATGGGGTGAACGGCGTTCAGACTAGAACACAGAAAATCGTCAGGAGAATCCGGCATCCGGTCAGGACCTCGAGACGTCCTCGACGCGGCGGCGACGCTCACGGCTTGGTGTTCACTTGGGCCCCGAAGGCCACGAACACGAAGAGCGGCCCGTCGCGGCGCAGCCTCCATCCTTCTGACCCCAGCCGACCGCGGACCAGGCTGGTGAGGCTGGTCAGGCGGCTCTTGATGCGGTCGTGGTTCGTGTCCTCGGGCCAAAGCGCGGCGGCGGCCTGTTCCCAGTGAAGGCCGGCCTCCCCGCTGCGTACGGTTTCGACCACCAGTTGCTCCCCCTTGTCGCCCAGACGGAGCTCCCGTTGGTCCAGTGAGAACCGGCATTCGGAACCGGGACCGAGGGTAACGACGAAGGTCGGACGCTGAGACCACACCCGGAGGAACGCTTCATCGGCCCCGGTGCGATCGAAGGCGAGTCCCAGGTATTCCGGCGCTCGAGCTGGGTCGGCGGTCGCCAGGAGGAGCAGCGCCTCGACAGCCCAGAGGTAGGTGCCCCGCGACAAGAACGTGGTCGCCGCATCATTGAGCTCCACGATGGCATCGGCGGTGCTCCCTCGGGCCAGGTCGACTCGGCCCTGGATCATCAGGCACTTGGCCCGCAGCAACGGATTGGCGGCCCGTTCCACGCAGAGCGCCGCCTGCACGGCGGCGGCGTCGAAATCGCCGTTGGCCAGGAGGGCTTCCGCCATGGCCCGGTCGGCCAGTTGACGAATGAACCAGTGGGCGTCGAGCTCGGTGAGGGCAACGGCTTCGGTCGCCAAGGCCAGGGCCGCGGGCGGGTCCTCGCTGCTCAGATGGAGAGGCACCATGGAGCGGGCGGCAATGACCAGGAGCGGGCGGCCCATCCGCGTCGCCATCCTGAGGCCCTCATCGAACTGGGCCCGGGCCTCGATGGGATCGCCGCGGCGGATGGCAACCTCGCCGAGGCCGATCGGGACCAGTGGCCACATGGCCGCGTCCTGTTCTGATGCGACTTCGGCGAAGAGGTCGTTCGCTCGCTGAAGAGCATCGCGGGAGCGATCCAGGTCACCGGTGTCCATGACGAGCAGTCCGCCCAGCAGGGTGGCCAAGGCCTCGTCGACTTCGCTGCCGTCCAGCACGGTGGCGGCGTAGGCCTCGTGCACGCGGGGCATCGACCGATCGACGTCCCCGATGGTCAGGAAGTCGGCGGCCGCTCGCAGTGTCAGCAGTCCTGCAGAGGAGGGACCGGCGGCCTCGTGCTCCATGGCTGCCGACCAATGGGCGTCGGCCTTGGCGACCTCGCCCCGCTGCCACGCGAGGTCGCCGAGCAGGGTCTCGACCGCACCCAGGCCCTCGACGTCTCCGGCGGCGGCGAAGGCTTCGTGAGCCCGAGAGGCGAGGTTGTAGGCGTGGTCGGGGGCCCGGGGGATTCGCTGCAGGACCCGGGCGACGAGCATCTCCGCGTTCGGCAACCCGGCGAGATCAAGGGCGAGGAGATCATCGACGCAAGCCAGGAGCTCATCGACGTCACTGGTCAAGACGCGTCGACGGCCCTGCTCCTCGAGCACCTCCTCGACTCGGCCAGTGCCACCCTCAAGTCCGAGCGTCAGCCACAGCCGCCCCCGAGCCATCGAGCCTCCCTTTTCCGGTGTTGATGACCGTCGCCCTCACGCCGTCCACACCGTTCTGGACGTGACGGTAGTTCCCAGGGTCGTGGCTGTCTCGCGGTGGTGGCCTGACGACGGCTCGGCGTCGCCGAGGGCCCGGAGACGTCCGGCTCCAGGAGCGACCCGGCGTAGTGTCTTCGACCGTGCCCCGCCCCCGCGCCACTGACCCCAAAAAGCTCCTTGATCTCGCCCGATCAGGGGACCGGGCCGCGCTCGCTCGACTCCTCAGCGTCGTGGAGAGTGGAGGGGATGGGGCTGCGGCGGTCGACCGCCTGGTCGTTCCTGGGGGGCGACTCGCCCACACGATCGGGCTCACCGGCTCGCCGGGGGCGGGCAAGTCGACGCTGACCAACGCGCTCATTGGCCATGCCCGAGCCGCGGGCCGGCGCGTGGGCGTGCTGGCCATCGATCCATCATCACCGTTCACGGGTGGCGCCATCCTCGGCGACCGCGTTCGCATGGGAGACCACGCCCTCGACTCCGATGTGTTCATCCGCTCGATGGCCACGCGAGGGCATCTGGGCGGGCTGGCCGTCGCCACTCCCCAAGCGGCGCGAGTGCTGGGCGCGGCGGGATGTGAGGTCGTGCTGATCGAAACTGTCGGGGTTGGCCAGGTCGAAGTCGAGATCGCCGGTGAGGCGGATACGACGGTGGTGGTCGTCAATCCCGGGTGGGGGGACGCGGTGCAGGCCAACAAGGCTGGGCTCATGGAGATCGCTGACCTGTTCGTGGTCAACAAGGCCGACCGCCCCGGTGTGGCCGACACGCGGCGCGACCTGGAGCAGATGTTGGAGCTCTCGACGGTCGGTCCGGAGCCGGATGCCTGGCGCCCGCCCATCCTGGCGACGGTGGCTTCGAGCGGGGACGGTACGGCCGAGCTGTGGGCCGAGTTGACACGCCATCAGGCCTACCTGGAATCAAGCGGCGCACTGGCCGAGCGTCGGGCCGACCGGCTCGCCCTCGAGTTCGAGCGGGTGGTGGGTGTTCGCCTGGCTGAACGGGTTGCCGGGTTTTCCGGTTCGGACCGGTACCGAGAGTTGCGGGCGCTGGTCATCGGCTCACACCTCGACCCGTGGTCGGCCGCCG
>Ga0209069_10002204_pt1 | contig 10017 bp, 7 predicted proteins | sample Str013_2_FD_187202 | JGI IMG/M metagenome (GOLD analysis project Ga0209069, IMG submission 187202) | Freshwater sediment microbial communities in response to fracking from Pennsylvania, USA - Straight Creek_MetaG_SC_2013 (SPAdes) (version 2) | ecosystem: Environmental > Aquatic > Freshwater >...
GGGTGCTGCACATGAACGCATCGGAACTGAAATCCAAGATGTGATAACGCGTGCGCGCTGCAACTTGACGCTTGCCGCCGATTGGAGCGTCGTCGCGCGGGTGGTGAGTCGCAATCAACCCGAAACACGGCCCATTTTGGCTTCGGCGACGGAGAGAATTCATGAAATTCACGCGTCCGGTGGCGTTTTGGACCGCCGCACTGACGACGTTTGTCCTGTTGGTCTGGCTGCTGCACGAAATTCTGTTGCCATTCGTGGCCGGCATGGTGATCGGCTATCTCCTGGACCCGGTTGCGAATCGGCTCGAGCGGCTCGGGATCGGCCGGATGACGGCCTCGTTGCTGATTATCGGACTGTGCGGTTTCGCGCTGGTTTTCCTGCTGATCCTGATGGCCCCGATCCTCATCGGGCAACTCGCCGCGTTTGTGGAACAGCTTCCCGCCTATGTGTCGCGGCTTCATGCGCTCGTCACCGATCCAAACCGGCCCTGGCTGACGAAAGTCGTCGGCGCCTCGCTCGGCGAAGATGATCTCTCGGACGCGACCAAACAGGCGAGCGCCGGCGCGCTCCTGTTCCTGCGCTCGCTCATGGCCGGCGGCCACGCCCTGGTGTCCGCCTTCTGGCTTCTGGTCATCACCCCGGTGGTGGCGTTCTACATGATCTATGATTGGCAACGGATTATCGCGACGGTCGATGGCTGGTTGCCGCGTACGCACGCCGACACGATCCGGACGCTCGCCAAGGAGATGGACGATGCGATCGCGGGGTTTATCCGCGGCCAGACCGGCATCTGTCTCATCATCGCGTCGCTCTATGCCGTCGGCCTCACCATGATCGGGCTGAACTACGGCCTGCTGATCGGCGCGGTGGCAGGGTTTTTGAGCTTCATTCCCTATGTGGGATCGCTGACCGGCTTTCTGCTTGCGGTCGGCGTCGCGCTTGCACAGTTTTGGCCTGACGCGATGGCTATCCTCGCGGTGATCGGGGTCTGCATCGTGTGCCAGTTTCTCGAGGACTATGTGCTGGCGCCTGCGCTAGTCGGCTCGATCATCGGCCTGCATCCGATCTGGCTGATGTTTTCCCTGTTTGCGTTCGGCTATCTGTTCGGTTTTGTCGGGCTGTTGCTCGCGGTCCCGCTGGCGGCGGCGTTCGCCGTGCTGGTGCGCTTTGCGCTCAGGCAATACCTTGCGAGCACGCTGTACTCCGGCAAGGAGCCGTAATGGTCGATTCCGACCCGGCCGCGCCACGCCAACTCAATCTTGCGCTCGGCTACCGGGAGAGTTTCGATCGGGCGGATTTTCTCCCCGGACGCGGCAACGAAACCGCGCTCGCCCTGATCGACCGCTGGCCCGACTGGCCGGCGCGCGTGATGGCGTTGACCGGGCCGGAGGGGGCCGGCAAGAGCCATCTCGCGGCAATCTGGGCAAAGGCGGCCGGAGGAGATGTGATTGCCGGCGCGGCGATGGACGCGCCATCGGTGCCGCAGGCGCTTTCGCGCGGCGCGCTGGTGATCGAGGACGCCGACCGGGGCGGCATCGACGAGGCGGCGCTGTTTCACCTGCTCAATCTTGCCAAGGAACAGTCGGCGTTTGTCCTCATCACGGCGCGTCAGGCGCCGGCGGGCTGGCCGGTCGCGCTGCCCGATCTCGCGTCGCGGCTGCGCGCCTTGCCGGTTGTTACCCTCGACCCGCCCGACGACGCGCTCCTGTCGGCGGTCCTGGTCAAACTGTTCGCCGACCGCCAATTGGCGGTCGATGAGCGGCTGATCGATTTCCTGGTGCTCCGGATCGAACGCAGCTTCGCGGCGGCCCGGGCGGCAGTCGCGGAACTTGACCAGGAAGCGATGCGGCTTAAACGCCCGGTTAACCGGGCGCTGGCAGCTGAAATCCTGCGCGGGCAGGGCGCCTGACGCCCTCCCGCCGGGCACGTCTTATATGAACCGAAATGCTTGTGTCATAGGATTGTCGCGGTCGGGTTTCATAATCTGCCCCGCAACCCTGAGGCAACCATGGTCGACGCTGCCCAAGCCGTTGTATTACCGTTCGAATCTGCACAGGATCCGGGTCGTCGCGGGGAGGCATCCACGGCCGTTATGCCGACCGACGGGCTTGGGCGCTACATCAATCGGGAACTGTCCTGGCTGCATTTCAACCGCCGCGTCCTCGAGGAAGCCGCCAATCCCAGCCATCCGTTGCTGGAGCGGGTGCGGTTTTTATCAATTTCTGCAAACAACCTTGATGAATTCTTCATGGTGCGGGTTGGCGGCCTCAAGGGTCAGGTGCGCGCCGGCATCGTCACCCGCAGCCCCGATGGTTTGACGCCGGCCGAGCAACTGGTCCGCATCTCGGATGCGGTGTCGGTCCTTGCCATCGATCAGCAGAACCGGTGGAGCGAACTGCGCCGCGAGCTTGCCGCCAAGGATATCGTGCTGGTCGAAATCGACTCGCTCAAGAAGGCTGACCGCGCCTGGCTCGCCGACCATTTCCTCCACAACATCTTCCCGGTTCTTACCCCGCTCGCCCTCGATCCGGCCCATCCGTTTCCATTCATTCCCAATCTGGGATTCTCGCTGGCGCTGCAGCTTGACCGCGCCAGCGACGGCAAGCCGATGACCGCGCTGATCCGCGTACCGCCGAAGATCGAACGTTTTATTCGACTGCCGTCGCCGCCGGACAGCACCGCGGTGCGGCTGGTCACGCTGCAGCAGGTGACGTCGCTGTTCGTCGCACGGTTATTCCCGGGCTACACGGTAAAAGGGCAGGGCGCTTTCCGGGTCATCCGCGATTCCGATATCGAAATCGAGGAAGAAGCCGAAGATCTGGTGCGGCTGTTCGAGAGCGTGCTCAGGCGGCGCCGGCGCGGGTCGGTCATCCGGTTGGAGATCGAAGCCGCGATGCCGGCGGAGCTACGGCGTTTCGTGCAGCGCGCTCTGGCGGTGGCCGACGACGAGGTGTTCCTGGTGGACGGTGCGCTGGCGCTGTCTGAACTGTCGCAACTGACCAGCCTCGACCGACCGGACCTTGAATTCGTGCCCTATAATCCGCGCTTCCCGGAGCGCATCCGCGAACAGGCGGGCGATTGCTTCGCGGCGATCCGCCAGAAGGACCTGATCGTCCACCACCCCTATGAATCGTTCGACGTGGTGGTGCAGTTCCTTCAGCAGGCGGCGCACGATCCCGATGTGGTGGCGATCAAGCAGACGCTCTATCGGACCTCCAAGGACAGTCCGATCGTGCGGGCGCTCGCCGAGGCCGCCGAGGCCGGCAAGTCGGTGACGGCGCTGGTTGAGCTTAAGGCGCGGTTCGACGAGGAGGCCAATATCCGTTGGGCGCGTGACCTCGAGCGCGCCGGCGCCCAGGTCGTCTACGGATTCATCGAATTGAAAACCCACGCCAAGCTGTCGATGGTGGTGCGGCGCGAGCGCGGCGCGCTTACGTCCTATGTCCACGTCGGCACCGGCAACTATCATCCGGTGACGGCGCGCATCTACACCGACCTGTCGTTCTTTACCGCCGAGCCCGCGATGGCGCGCGATGTCGCCCGCATCTTCAATTACATTACCGGTTATGCCGAACCGGCGGACCTTGAGCGCATGTCGGTTTCGCCCGTCAACCTCAAGAAGCGCATCCTCGATCATATCGCGGCGGAGGCCGGGCACGCCAAGGCGGGTCGCCCGGCAGCGATCTGGATGAAGATGAATGCGCTTGTCGACCCGGTGATCATCGATGAGCTCTACGCGGCGTCCGCGGCGGGCGTCGCGGTCGAACTTGTGGTGCGCGGTATCTGCTGTTTGCGGCCCGGCGTTCCCGGCCTTTCGGAGAACATTCACGTCAAGTCGATCGTCGGGCGTTTTCTCGAACACGGCCGCATCTACTGCTTCGGCGCCGGCCATGGGCTGCCGCATCCCAAGGCGGCCGTGTATATTTCCTCCGCCGACCTGATGCCCCGCAACCTCGACCGCCGTGTCGAGGCGCTGTGCCCGATCTTCAATGCGACCGTGCATCAGCAGGTCCTGGACCAGATCATGATCGCCAATTTCAAGGACAACCAGCAGAGCTGGACGCTATTGCCGGACGGCACGTCGACGCGTATGAAGGCGGCGTCCGGCGACGAGCCGTTCAATGCGCACAAGTTTTTTATGACCAACCCAAGCCTGTCGGGTCGTGGCGAATCCCTCAAGAAGTCCTCACCCCGCAGTCTCACGTAGCGGCGCAATATTGAATGAAAAATGACCGCGGCGGCGCCAGGCGGGCCGCCAAGATCGCGGCGCAGGGCCGGATCGACAATGGCGCTCCGGTCGCCGTCATCGACATCGGGTCGAATTCGGTTCGCCTCGTTGTCTATGAAGGACTCTCACGTAGCCTGACGCCGATCTTCAATGAAAAGGTCCTAGCCGGCCTCGGCCGCGAAGTGCTGACCACCGGCTTGCTCGCTGCGGATGCGGTGGAAAAGGCTTTGGCGGCGCTGATGCGGTTTCGCGCCCTGTGCGACGCCATGCAGGTCGGCAAGGTGTGGGCGATCGCCACCGCGGCGTGCCGCGACGCCCGCAATGGCCCTGACTTTATCGTCCAGGCCGCGAAGGCTTGCGGCGCGCGGATCGACGTGCTGTCCGGCCGGCGCGAGGCGGAACTCTCGGCGCTCGGCATCATCTCGGGATTTCACAAGCCCGACGGCATCGTCGGCGATCTCGGCGGCGGCTCGTTGGAATTGACCGACGTCAATGGCCGCAAGCTCAAATCCGGCGTGACGCTGCCGCTTGGCGGACTGGCCCTGCAGGACCTGTCGGCGAAGTCGCTGGTCAAGGCGGACAAGATCGTCCGCGATGCGCTCGGCCATGTGGGATTCCTGAAAGGCGGCCGCGACCGCGACTTCTACGCCGTCGGTGGCACCTGGCGTTCGTTGACGCGGCTGCACATGTGGCAGATCGGCTATCCGCTGCACGTTATGCACGGCTATGTGATCCCGGCATCGGAAGCGTTGGAATTCTCGCGCCTGGTGCGCCGCGCCGATCCGGAGACGCTCTCCAAGATCGAGACCGTGACGGCGGCGCGCCGTCCGCTGCTCGCCTATGCGGCGCTGGTGATGGAGCATGTGGTGCGCATCGCGCGACCGCGCCGCATTGTGGTGTCGGCGCTCGGAGTCCGCGAGGGCCTGCTGTTTTCCATGCTCGACGACGCGGACAAGAAGCGCGATCCGCTTCTTGCGGCGGCGGCGGACCTCAACGTATTGCGTTCGCGCTCGCCCCGCCATGGCGAGGAACTCGTGGATTGGACCGATGCCTTCATGGCGTCGTCCGGCCTTGAGGAAACCGCCGATGAAAAGCGCCTGCGGCGCGCGGCGTGCCTCCTCGCCGACATCGGCTGGCGGGCGCATCCGGACTATCGCGGCGAGCAGTCGCTCAACATCATCTCGCACGCGGCCTTCGTCGGCGTCGACCACCCGGGCCGCGCCTTCATTGCGCTCACCGTGTACTTCCGCCATGTCGGTCTCGCCGGCCTTGCCGACGACGAACTGTCGCCGCATGTGCGGGAACTGGCGACATCGCGCATGCTCGACCATGCCCGCGTGCTCGGCGCCACCATGCGGGTCGCCTATCTGGTGTCCGGCGCCATGCCGGGGGTGCTTCCCAACGCGCCGCTGAAGGTGGAGCGCGGTAAGCTGAAACTCATGTTGCGCGGTAAGTACCGCCATCTCGCCGGCGAACGCCTGTTCGCGCGGCTGCGCCAACTTGCCCGCATCATCGGCAGCGAGCCCGTGATCGTGACCGCGTGACCGTCCGCTGCCGCCGCGCGTTCAACGGGGCGCTGTGCCAAGCCATCCGGACCGTTGTCGCAAGGCAAAAAATCCGTCTGCCTGAGCTTTCGCACCTTCCCGCGGACTGATAGCCTTTACGTCGCGTCACCAGTCAACAAGGCAATCCAATCGGGAGGAATCCATGAAGAAAACTGCGTTTGCAGCTTTACTCTTCGCGTCGACACTGGCCGCGGGCGCCGCGGTCGCGCAACCGGCTCCGTTCAACGAGGTCGGCGTCACCATGGGGCACTGGCACATCATTTCGAAGGATGTGGAAGCGAACAAGAAGCTCTTTCTCGGCATGGGCGGCAAAATGTTCATGGTCGGCGGAAATCCGCTGATGATGTTCCCCGGCACCTATATCAATTTGAACCTCGGGGCCGAGAAGGGCGAAGGCGGCAGCCAGGGTTCGGTGGTGAACCATGTCGGCTTCATCGTCAACAACGTCCAGGAACAGGTCGCCAAGTGGAAGGCCGCGGGCGTGCCGGTGCTGCCGGGCAACAACAACCGGCCGGACCAGGCCTTCGTCGAGACGCCGGATGGCGTTCGTATCGAAATCCTGGAGGACAAGACCCAGTCGGTTCCGGTCCGGCATGAGCATGTCCACTTCTTCCTGCCGGAAGGCGAGATTCCGAAGGCCCAGGCCTGGTATGCGAAGACGTTCGGCGGCAAGGCCGGCACCCGCAACAACGCGCCGGTCGTGGATCTCCCGGGCGCGCAGCTCCGCTTCACCAAGGCCGACAAGGCCCAAGCTGTGACGCGAGGGCGCATTCTCGATCACATCGGCTTTGACGTGAAGGACCATGCAGCCTTCGTGAAGAAGATCGAGTCGGAAGGCATCAAGCTCGACGAGCCGGCGCGCAAGACGCCCACCGGCAGCAGCATCACGTATATTACGGATCCCTGGGGCACCCGCATCGAGATCATCGAGCGCGGGCCGTTGGGGCCGCCGGTATTATAACCACCTCGTTGCGTGGGGCGCGCGCGGCTGCGCGCACCCGTCCGGGCGAGTAGATCGATTCCACGAGAGATGGCGGGTTAAAGAGAACCCGCCCTACGCCCGTGGATATGATTCGAACTTCGGGAACGCTATACTACGTGCGTTCCCGCTCCACCGCCACTACCCGCCCCCGCTCCATCGCGAGCGCCAGTTCGCCGCGCTTGAGGGCGACCGCCTGGTTGCCGAACATGTCGCGGCGCCAGCCGTGCAGCGCCGGTACGTCGGCGCGATCGTCGATGGCGATGCGTTCGAGGTCATCGACGGTCGCGATCACCTTGGCGGCGACACCGTGCTGTTCGGACGTCATGCGCAGGAGCACCTTGAGAAGTTCGACGGTGGCGTTGCCGTTGAGGCTCTGCCGCGGCTTGTCGAGCTTCGGCAGTTCGGAGGGGTCGCGGGCGATCCCGCGTTTGACGGCGTCCAGGATTTCCGCACCCCATTTGGACCGCTCGAATCCCCGCGGCAGCGAGCGCAGTGACGCCAGCCTTTCCTGGGTGGTGGGGGCGTGGGTAGCGATGTCGCCAATCGCCTCATCCTTGAGCACGCGGCCGCGCGGTACGTCGCGCGACTGCGCCTCGCGCTCGCGCCATGCCGCGACCTCCATGAGAACGCCGAGTTCCTTGGGCTTGCGCACCCGCGTCTTCAGGCGTTCCCACGCGGTTTCCGGGTCGGCCCGGTAGGTGTCGGGTGAGGTCAGGATTTCCATTTCCTCGCCCACCCACTCGGTGCGCCCGCGTTTCTGCAGGTCGGCGGAGAGCGAGAGAAACACCTCGCGCAAATGCGTTACGTCGGAAATCGCGTAGGTGACCTGCGCGGCCGACAAGGGCCGGCGCGACCAGTCGGTGAAGCGGTGGGACTTGTCGAGGACGTCGCCGGTGATGCGCTGCACCAGCTGGTCGTAGGAGATGGAATCGCCGTAACCGAGCACCATGGCGGCGACCTGGGTGTCGAAAATCGGGCGCGGAATGAGCTTGGCCTGATGCCAGACGATCTCGACGTCCTGGCGGGCGGCGTGGAACACCTTGACCACGGCTTCATTGGCCATCAGTTCGTAAAACGGCGCCAGACTTAATTCCGGCGACAAGGCATCGATGACGATGGCTTCGTCGGCGGTCGCCATCTGGGCGACGCACAGCAGCGGATAGTAGGTGGTCTCGCGAAGGAATTCCGTGTCGACGGTGACAAAAGCGTGGCGCGCCATGCGGGCGCACGCCGCCGCCAGATCGTCAGTGGTGGAAATCAGGTCCATGGCCGATTCCTTAGCGGAGTCGGCGGGCCCTGTCGCGGATGGAAAACGCAGGCGATGCTCCCGATGCGGAGTTGGCAGGCCCCGGTGCTGTCTCCTTGGCCCTAAAATAGAGGTTTCGGAAGATGTGGCAATGGTTTGTTGGGCCGGAGATTTTATTCGGTCCGATATGGTGGACGCGCGCTGCCTTGCCGCCTCATCTTCGGCGCTATCCGCCCCTGATCTTCGGCATATGAATGAACTCCCATGGCGACGGCATCGGCCCCACCGGCACTTCGATGATGGTCGGCCCATCGCGACGGGCGAAGCTGCGCTTGAGTGTCGCCCGCAGCCCCGCCGGGTCTTTCGCCCTTTCCGCCGCCGCCCCGAAGCTCTCGGCAAACCGCAAGAAGTCCGGATTGGCGAGGTCGCAGGCGATCAGGCGGTTGCCGTAGTGCTCGGCCTGGATGCGGCGCACGTTGCCGAAGGCGCCGTCGCTGAACACCACGGCGACCAACGGGATGCGGTGGCGGACCGCGGTGGCGATCTCGTTCGCCGTGAACATGAACCCGCCGTCGCCCGAGATGGCGACCACCGGCACATCGGGCCGCGCGTGCTGGGCGCCGAGCGCGGTCGCGTAACCCCAGCCGAGATTGTCCTGGTAGCCGGGCGAGAGGAACGTGCGCGGCCGGTGGACCGGGAAGGCGAGGCGGGCGACGAAGCCCATCTGGGTCACTTCGTCGACCAGAATGCCATCGTCGGGCAATTCGGCCCGGATGGCGTCAAGAAAGGCGCGCTGGGGCGCGAGTTTTTCGAATCGCCTGTTCCAGCGCGCATGCCGTTCCCGCATATCGTCGCGGCGCGACGGCCGCTTGGCATTATGGGCCGGCAGCACATCGAGGAGCCGCCGCAGGATCGGCGCGGCGTCGCCGATCAGGGCGACCGCGGGTTTGTGGACCCGCGCCGGCTCCTCCGGGTCGGAATCGATCCGGATCACGGCGATGTCGTCGTCGATACCCCAGTGCTGGAACGGGTAGAACATCCGCGTGCCGATGCCGAGCACCACGTCGGCCTCGCCCCATAGCTCGCGGCCGAGCGGCAAGGTGACGCTGAGGGGATCGCGGCTGTCGAGCGCGCCACGGCCGCGCCGATAGCCGAGCACCGGCGCCTGCAGCATGGCGGCAAGCGCCGTCACCTCGGCGGATGCCGCCTGGGCGCCGCCGCCGCAGACGATCAGCGGGCGCTTGGCGGCGCCGAGTTTCTCCGCCGCCGCCAGGATCGCATCGTCGTCGATGGGAGGCTCGGTCAACTGTGTCGACCCCCTTGGCGCGCCGGCGCCCGGCCGGCCCCACATGTCGATGGCGCATTCCAGCACGGCCGGGCCGCGTCTGCCTGAGAACATCGCCGCGATGGCCTGCGCCGCCAGCCCGGAGGCCTCGCCGGGCGCCTTGATGCGGGCGGAAAAATCGACCAGCCGCGAAATGATGCCGGCCTGATCGCGGATTTCATGGAGATGCCCGAGCCCGCGTCCGATATCGGCCTCCGGAATCTGGCCGATCAACCCCAGCACCGGCGCGTTCATCGCATAGGCGGTGAGCAGCGCCGCGCCGGTGTTGAGGAGGCCGGGGCCTGGCACCACCGCATAGGCCGCGGGGCGGCCGGTCGCGAGCGCTGCGCCCAGCGCCATATAGCCGGCGCCCTGCTCGTGACGCGGGTGGACCACGCCGATGCGACCGGAGGCGCGGTACAGCGCATCGAACAGATGGTCGTTATGGATGCCCGGCAGGGCGTAGAGCGTTGTGATGCCATGCGCGACAAGCGAGGCGACGACGGCCTCCGCCGTGGTCATTGTATCCATCCGGGCCACCCGCGTTTGCGAATGGGCGGCAATTGCGCAGATCGGGCCGGTACTGTCGAGGGGATGAAATCGCGCGCGAAGCTACTCTCGTTCCCTCCCGGTCTTCGGGGAGGGAGAAGTGAAGGTGTTTCCATTGTGGCC
>Ga0209069_10002205_pt1 | contig 10017 bp, 7 predicted proteins | sample Str013_2_FD_187202 | JGI IMG/M metagenome (GOLD analysis project Ga0209069, IMG submission 187202) | Freshwater sediment microbial communities in response to fracking from Pennsylvania, USA - Straight Creek_MetaG_SC_2013 (SPAdes) (version 2) | ecosystem: Environmental > Aquatic > Freshwater >...
TCGTGCAGGGCCGCTGCGGCACTGGGCCGCTCCGGTAGCGTGCAGTCCCGTTCGGCGTCGTCCAGGGCGGCGGCCAGGCGGGCGAGGTCCGCCTCGACGGTGCCGGTACCGGGGGCGTCGGGTACCGAGGCCGTACCGCGGTGCTCGCCGGCCGCCTTGGCCGCCACGAGGGTACCCAGGTAATGCGGCGCCTCGGGTACCTGCGCGGCCAGTGTGGGCAGGTGCGTGCCGATCCGGCCGGTACGCATCAGGTGGATCCCGGTCAGCAGCGCCCGGAACGTGTACAGCAGCGCCTTCAGTTCCCCGGTCGCGGCGTACCGGCGGCGCTGGGTACCGGCGAAGCCGCGGTAGTGGTGGGCGTGGTGCCGGGTCAGGCAGCCGGGCGCGTACGACACCAGCTCCGCGTGGATGTCCGATGTGGACACAACCAGTGGCGACAGGAGCTGCTCAAGCACGTACCCGTTGCGTTGCAGCATGAACCCGCAGAACTTGGCCAGGTCGTGGGTGACGAGGTCGTACTCGACCGCGTCGACCGTCCACATGCGAGTCAGCGTGGCGGGTCCGGTGCGCAGGCCGACGACTTCGCGGACCGGCAGCAGGTGCACCCCGCGCAGGTCCACATCGGAGTCCCGGGACGGGAAGCCGTACAGGTGCGCACCGGACACGGTGACGAACGCCAGCGGGTACGGCTGGCCGGCCACCACGGCGCGCAGCCGGGCACCGTCCAGCCCGGCCGGGTCCGGCGTCAGCACAGCGCCGCCCGGGCACTGCGGGCGCGGACCGAGTACAGCCACGCGTCGATCCGTGCGGTGTCCGGCCCGGCCGGCAGCAGGGTACGGTCGAGCGCGTCGTCGAGCTGCGCGTGCAGTTCCAGCCGCCACGCCTCGACCTCGGCCCAGGCCACCTCACCGCGGCGTACCGCGAGCAGCCGGTCGCGGTACCCGCCCACGTCCAGCACCAGCCGCCCCTGCCGCAGCAGGTCCCGGGCCGCGATCAGCAGCCGCAGCAGGTGCATGACGTGCTTCCACTGCGGCGCGCCGCGCTGGCGCAGGTCGGCCTCCAGCTTCCGGAACTGGCTCAGCACGTACCCGGAGTAGGTCTGGTACGCCAGCTGGGACAGGAACGCGGGGCGCAGCTCCAGCAACTCGTCGCCCAGCGGGGTACACACCAGCACGGCGGGGGAGTGCAGCACCTCGTACAGGTTGGGATTGGCCTTCAGGGCCAGCTCGCAGAACCGTTCCACCTCCCAGGAGAACCACTCCGGCCCGGGTCCGTCCACATGCGACGGTGGTTTGACCAGGGCCCAGAACGCCGGCGCGGGCGCCGCGTACACGCCCCGCACGTCGGTGTCCGACCCGTCCACGGCAAGCCCGAACGCGCGCGAGCCGACCACGGCGGCGTACAGGGTGTGGTCGGTGACCAGCGCGTACCCGTCGCCACCGGTACCGGCGCCCAGCGCCACGTCATGCTGCACGGCCCGGCGCAGCGAGAGCTGGTCCCGCCCGGCGGTCACCTCGCGGCCGTCGGGCAGCCGGACCCGGTACCCGTCGGCACCGCCGCGGCCGGTGACCCGGCCGGTGGCACCGCGCTGCACCAGCACACCGGCCGGGTCCGGGACGGCCGCCCGCAGGACCACCTGGGTACCGTCGGGCAGCCGCGGTACCCGCGGGGGAATCCCTGTCATGCGCCACATGCTGCCGCAGCCGGCGGCCGGCGCGCATCCGGAATGCGTCCCCGACCGCCGGTACCGCCCGCTGTCAGCCGTCGTACCCGGCCGGCCGGCTCGGCGCCGGCTGGCCGGCGGCGGCCGGTGTGGCAGCCTGCCCGTGCACGTGTACCTGGTTGCGCCCGGCCCGCTTCGCGGCCAGCAGCGCCCGGTCGGCGAGCTGGATGACCTCGTCCAGCCCGGTACCCTGGGTCGAGTCGGCGACCCCGAAACTGGCCGTGGTCATCAGCGTGTCCCGGGTGGCCGCGGCCACGATCAGCGAGGTACGGATCCGCTCGGCGATCTGCGCGCCCTGCTCCGCGGTGGCATCGGGGAGCAGGGCGAGGAACTCCTCCCCGCCGTACCGGCCGAGCAGGTCCCCGTCGCGCAGTTGCCGCCGCAGTACCGCGGCCGTGGTACGGATGGCCTGATCGCCCGCGTGGTGGCCGTGGGCGTCGTTGAGTTTCTTGAAGTTGTCCAGATCGATCATGACGGCGCTGTACCCGGTGCACCGGGGCAGCCGCCGGGCGGCCTGGTCCAGCAGGCTGCGCCGGTTGCTCAATCCGGTCAGCCCGTCGGTGTCGGCCTGCCGCTGGGTGCGCTCCAGGCTGCGCCGCAGCCCGATGCCCGGGCCGGCCAGGCCGGCCAGGGTCTCCAGCCGGGCCATCGTCTCGCCGTCGAAGCTGTCCGTCTCGGCGGTGGTGATGTGCAGGACGCCGAGCGGGTGGCCCATCGAGGTGATCGGCAGGCAGGCCGCCGAGCGGGTCAGGTGGGACCGGGTCCGCAGGTGCCGGCAGGCGTCCAGGGCGTCGGCGTGCGGGAAGATGCGGGTGGTACCGGTGTTCACGGCGGGACACGCGCCGGGCGTACCGACCGTGCAGTGCGCCGCCACCGGCTCGGCCGCGCTCGGCTCGCCGGTACCGTTCGCGGTACCGGCCGCGTCGGCGCGGCGCCCCGCGGTGACGATCGGCAGCAGGTGCGCCTGGGACGAGTCGGCCAGCAGCAGTTCCGCCTGCCCGGCCGGTACCAGCAGGTTCAGCGCGTGCCCGATGGTCTCCACCGCGTGGTTCTCGTCGAGGGTCATGTCGAAGGCGCGGCGCAGCCGGGCCTCGAACTCACGCCGGTCCGCCTGCGCGGCGGCGTCCCGGTGGTACCGCCGCAACTGCTCGAACAGCGGGCGCACCACCCACAGGTACACCAGGGGTGCGGTCACCGCGGTCAGCACCACCGGGTCCAGCACGTTGTTGAGTTGCACGGGCAGGCTCAGCAGGCTCAGCAGGCTCATGATGCCGGTCTCGACCGCCGCCACGATCACGGCGGTACGGGTCAGTACGGACAGGGCACTGCGGGTACTGGTCCATGACGGCTCGCGGCCAGGAGGGCTCGTCAGGTGTGGGCTCATACGGTTTCTTGTCGGAACCCGGGCCCGGTTCCTGAGCGGTACCGCGGCGGCTCAGACCCGGTACACCTTGACCGTACCCAGCGTGGTGTCCAGGCGCAGCCGCAGCGTCGGTACGTCGATGTACGGGGGCAGGTGGCTCTCCTCGACGGTACGGGTACCGATCGCGGTCGTACCCTCGACCTCCACCCGGATCGCCGCCGGTACCCAGACCTTGATCGCGCCGACGACGGTACGCACGGACACGGTGACCTCCCGGGCGGCGATCTCGGCGCCGCGCAGGTCGAGCTTGACCGGGCCGACGGCCACGCCCAAGGCGGTGTCGCCGGCCAGCCGCCAGCGGCCCCGGCGCTTGATCGCACCGACCCAGGTGAGCAGCGGCGCCCGGTCGCCGCCGCGGGTGGCCGCCTGCCCGGCCGGGGCCGGTGCGGGGGTACCGGCGGGCAGGTCGGCCACCACCGGTACCAGGTCGCCCCGGGTACGGGCGGCGTACACCGCGCCGATCCGGTCGCTGAACTCGGCCAGGGTCAGCCGGCCCTCCCCGACCGCGGCGTTCAGCCGGGCCGCGACCGCCTCGCGTTCGGCGTCGGAGGCCCGTACCGGCGTGGTGTCGTCCGCGCTCATCCGGTGAGGATAGCCGGACGGTACGCCCGGCGGCGCCGCGTGCCGGGTCACGGCAGGGCGCGCCGGTACCGGACCTCGTCGATCTGGACGCCGTGCAGCTCGTCCCGCTTGGCGCCGCCGTCGAGGCGCCAGCCGGCCCGTTCGTAGAACCGCCGGGCCCGCGCGTTGGAGTCCATCACCCACAGCGTGGCCTGGGTGTACCCGGCGTCGGCCAGCGCCGCCACGGCGGCGGCCATGAGGGTACGGCCGGCGCCGGTACCCCAGGCAGGCGGGGCCAGGTAGATGGCCGGGATCTCGCCGACCGTGGCCGGGTCGGCGTCGGGGTCCCGGGACGGGGCATAGTCGGCGAAGCCGACCACACCGGCACCGTCGGCGAAGCCGACCACACGGGTACCGTCGGCGAAGCCGACCACACCGGTACCGTCCTCTACCACGAGGGTGCCGGCCCGGGGGTCGGTCCGGGTGGCGAGGCGCTCGCGCAGCCGGGCGTACCGGGGTCGGGGGTCCAGCCCGTCCAGCACCTCCTGCGGGACCAGGCCCCGGTACGCGGCCTGCCAGGACCGCACGTGCGCGTCGGCGATGGCGACCGCGTCGTCGGGTACGGCCGGGCGTACCCGGAGGGTCCGGGGTACCTGCATGGCCGTCAGCATGGCCGGGTCCGGGTACCGGTCGCCACCGGTTTTCGGCCCGTCCCGGCATCGCGGTGATGCGAGAATCGGTCATAATAAGTCCGGTTTTGCCCTAGTCTCAAGTGCGTGACCAGCACGCCCCTGGCGGCCCTGCGCCGCGTCCTGCCCCTGCTCCGTGCCGGGCTGATCGCCGGTGTCGCGCTGGCCAGCGTGGTGGCTCCGGTGGCCGTCGCGGCGGGCCTGGCGGTCCAGTTCGCCGGCCAGGCCGTGGCCGGGATGCCGGCCTGGCTGACCATCTCCCCGTCGCCGCAGACGTCGTACCTGTACGCCGCCGACGGGACCACGCTGATCACCAGCTTCTACACCGAGAACCGTACGTACGCGCCGCTGGCGTCGATCTCCCCGTGGCTGCGCAAGGCGATCGTGGCCGCCGAGGACGCCCGCTTCTACGAGCACCACGGGGTGGACCTCAAGGGCGCGGTACGGGCGTTCGTGGCCAACAACCGCGCCGGTGAGGTGGCCCAGGGCGCGTCCACGCTGACCATGCAGTACGTCCGCAACGAACTGCGGGACTCCGCCGCTGATCCGCAGGCCGTGGTCGACGCCACCACCCGGGACACCGCCCGCAAGCTGCGCGAGATGAAGCTCGCCGTACAGCTGGAGCGCCGGCTGACCAAGCAGCAGATCCTGGAGGGGTACCTCAACGTCGCGTACTTCGGCCACCGGGCCTACGGCGCGGCCGCGGCGGCGCAGATCTACTTCTCCAAGTCCCCGGCCGACCTGAGCCTGCCCGAGGCGGCCCTGGTGGCCGGGCTGGCCCAGGCGCCGTCCGCGTACGACCCGGTGTCCAATGTGGAGTCCGCCACCGTGCGGCGCAACCACGTGCTGGACCGGATGGTGGCCAGCGGGTACCTCGACGCCGGGCAGGGCGCCGTGGCCCGGTCCACGCCGATCGCGCTGCGGCTGGCCGAGCCGCCCAACGACTGCGCCGCGGTACCGGCCGGACACAACGACTGGGGCTTCTTCTGCGACGAGTTCAAGCAGTGGTGGCTGTCCCAGCCGGCGTTCGGACCCACCCCGGCGGCCCGGCTGGACCGGCTGCGCTCCGGCGGGTACCGGATCGTCGCCTCGCTGGACCCGCGGATCCAGGCCGCCGGCATGGCCCACATCCGCAAGATGTCCACAATGGACAGCCGGTACGCGCTGGGGCTGGCCCTGGTCCAGCCCGGTACCGGCCTGGTCGAGGCGATGGCGGTCAACCGGGTGTACGCGCTGGACCAGTCGCACAACCGGACCTCCAGCGATCCGGTCAAGGCCCGGCTCAAGCTGCGCGGCACGTACCCGAACACGGTGAACATGCTGCTCGGTGGCGGTACCAGCAGCGGGTACCAGGCCGGCTCGACGTTCAAGCTGTTCACCATGCTGGCCGCGCTGGAGCGCGGGTACCCGCTGAACACGGCGCTGTACGCGCCCCGGACGCTGCACACCCGGTACTCGGCCGCCGGGCCCGGGTCCTGTGGCGGGGACTGGTGCCCGTCGAACGCCAGCGCGGCGATGACCGGGGTGCAGACCATGTACTCGGGCTTCGGCAAGTCGGTCAACACCTACTGGATCCAGCTGGAGCAGCGCGTCGGCGCGGCCGCGGTGGTGGCGATGGCCCAGCGGCTCGGCCTGACCTGGCACAACGAGGTGGACCGGCGGCTGGCCCAGCCGCGGTACGCGGACACCTGGGGCGCGTTCACGCTCGGCGTGGCGGACACCACGCCGCTGGAGATGGCCGGCGCGTACGCGACCGTGGGCGCCGACGGGATGTACTGCGAGCCGCTGCCGGTACGGTCGATCACCGGCCCGGACGGTACCGCGGCGACCACGCCGGGCCCGGACGGTACCGGCCCGGTACCGGTGGCGGCGCCGCGCTGTACCCGTGCGGTCAGCCCGGCCGTGGCCCGCGCCGCGGCCGACGCGGCCCGCTGCGTCACCGGGTACGGCGCCGCGTCCGGCTCCTGTGGCGGCTGGTCCACCGCGCCGGGGGCGTACGGGGCGGCCCGGGTACCGCTGGCCGGCAAGACCGGTACCACCGACAACACCCGGGCGGCCTGGTTCGTCGGGTTCAACCGGCAGCTCGCCGGCGCCGCGTTCGTGGCCGACCCGGACAACCCGTTCGGCGTGGCCGGGGACAGCCAGCACGGCAAGCCGATCGAGGCGGTCACGCTGACCATCCGGGACGCGCTGCGCGGTACCGAGATCAAGCCGTTCCTGCCGCCGCCGGCGGCGGTGGTCGGTACCGTCCGGCGGCTGCCCCGGCCGCACGCCCCGGCGGGCCCGGCCTCGGCCCCGTCCCCGTCGCCCGCACCGACGCCGACGCGCTGACCCGCCGCGGTACCGGGCCGGGTCTGGCAGGATCGGCGGCGGCGGGTGCGCGGGTACCCGGGGCAGGGGGTACCGGGGATGCGGGCCGGGCCGGCGGTACGGCGGTGACCGCGTGGCGGATTGCCGCCGGTGGGCTGGTCGCACTGCTGCTGGCCTGGCTGGCGCTGGTACTCGCGCTGTGGCGGGTACGGCCCCGCGGTGGGCTGCTCGCCGAGGCGGTGCGGATCCTGCCGGACCTGCTGCGCCTGCTGCGCCGGCTGGCCGCCGACCCCGGCCTGCCGCGGGGGGTACGGGTACGGCTGGTGCTGCTGCTGGCGTACCTGGCGATGCCGATCGATCTCATCCCGGACTTCGTGCCGGTGCTCGGCTACGCCGACGACGCGATCATCGTGGCCGCGGTGCTGCGCTCGGTGGTACGGCGGGCCGGCGTACCCGCGGTCCGGCGCCACTGGCCCGGTACCGACGACGGCTTCGCGGCGCTGTGCCGGCTGGCCGGCATCCCGGGCGGTACCGCCGCCGGGGCGTGAGCCGGTACGGCGCGCCGGCCGGCCAGAACTGGCCGGCCGGCGCGCCGTTGACGTGTCGCCTGTGGGTTCTGGCCTCTGTTGTCCCGCGGTCAGTGCGGGCGGCCGCCGGTGTAGTAGCCGCCCATCCAGTCGATGTCGGAGATCTTGACGACGTCGCCCGGGTGCGGGGCGTGGATGATCTGGTTGTTGCCGAGGTAGATGCCCACGTGACTGCCGCCGTAGAAGAACACCAGGTCACCGGGGGCGAGCTGGCTGCGGCTGATGCGTACGGTCTGCTGGATCTGGGCGTACGTGTAGTGGTCCAGGTGTACCCCGGCCGCGGCCCAGGCGGCCATCGTCAGGCCGGAGCAGTCGAACGTGTTCGGTCCCGCGGTGGCGAACACGTACGGCTTGCCCAGTTGCCGCCGCGCGTACGCCACCACGGCGGCGGCGCGCCCGGACACCGGTACCACCGGGCCCGCCTTCGGCGGCGCCGGCGGCGCCGGCGCTGGCGCGGCGGCGGCCTTGGCCGCGGCGGCGGCCGCGGCCCGGAGCTGGTCGCGCTGTTTGACCAGCGCGTCGATGTCGGACTGGAGCTTGGTCTTCTGCGCGGCCAGCGCCGTCTTCTGCTGCGCCTGGCTGGCCACGAGCTGGTCCAGCCGGGCCTTGTCGGCCCTGGCCGCGGTGCTGGCGTCGCGCGCGGTGGCCATCGTGCTGCGCTGGCTGCGGGCCAGCGAGTCCATCGCGGTCAGCCGGTCCAGGAAGCTGTCCGGCGATCCGGCTGCGACCAGCGAGCTGAGCGCGGAGAGCGTACCGCCCTCGTACGCCCGGGTGGCCAGGGCCGCGACGTCCGCGCGGGCGGCCTCGGCGCGCTGTGCCGCCGCGGCGTACCGGGTCGCGGCCTGGGCGGCCTGGGCCGAGGTCTCGGCGAGGTGCAGGACCGCGCCGTTGTACTGCTCCACGATGGCGTCCAGGGCCCGGCCCTTGGCCTCGATCTGGGCCTCGACGTCCGCCGGAGAGGGCGTCGGGGCGGCCAGTGCGGCCGAGGGGAACAGCGAAACCGCGAGCGCCGTACCCACGAGTGCGAGCAGCACGGTGCGCAGTTTCGCCGTGGCGAGGGGTGCCACGAAGTGTCTCCTTCTTCCGGTGAGGTGCCGCCCGGTCGGGCCGGTACGGTCCTCGCCGCCTGCCGGGTTAGCTGACGGATTCGGGCGGGAAGAAAGGTTCGCCCTACCGCGTGTGTGACGCGGATTCACCCCCGCGGACGTCACCGTCCGCAATGGTTCCCCGGCTCACCGAGCGTGATGATTCGGCGGCCTTGCCTGGCACCACCCGGTGGATGGTTGACCACCAGACGTGGTCACCATACCGAGCCAGCAGCATGTTGCCACCCCAGAGCGGTGGCCAACTTCGGCCATTTTCCGGTGCCGGTACGCAACGAAGTCACTCACTGGCACAGTGTCACGAAGTCTCGCCGGGGGTACCGTGACGCCTACCGAACGTGACGTCCTGTCCTGCCGGTGAAGATCACCGTACGTCACCGTCGGCGCCGTCCAGCCACCGCCGGTACGCGTCGAAGGTGTAGTCGCGGCCGAGGAAGTCGCGCACCAGGGCCGCGGCCGGCGCCGAGCCGCCCGGTACCAGGACCGCGTCCCGGTACGCCGCCGCGGTACCGGCCGACCGCATCCCCTCGGCCTGGAACCGGGTGAACAGGTCCTTGGCGATCACCATCGACCACATGTACGTGTAGTACATCGCCGAGTACCCGTCCAGGTGCCCGAACGACAGGTGCAGGTAGGTACCGTCGACGTGCCGGAACGGGGTGTGCGCGGCCAGCGCCGCCCGCTCCACCGCCACCGGGTCCAGCCCGGCCGGGTCACCGCGGTGCAGCTCCAGGCTCAGCGCCGCGTACGACATCTGCTGCGCCACCCACAGCCCCCGGCCGACGTCCTCGGCGGCCCGCAGCCGCGCCACGGTCTGGGCCGGCAGCACCTCGCCGGTCTCGTGGTGGCGGGCGAAGCCCGCCAGCGTGTCCGCGTCGCGTACCCACTCCTCCAGCAGTTGCGACGGCGCCTCGACGAAGTCCCACTCGGTGTTCACCCCGGCCACCCCGGCGTACCGGGTGGCACCGGCGAACACGTGGTGGATCAGGTGCCCGAACTCGTGGAAGAACGTGGTCACGTCCGAGTGCAGCAGCAGCGCCGGCTCGGCCCCCGGCCGGGGCAGGTTGCACACCAGGGCGCACTGCGGTACCCGCCGGCCCGCCTTGCCGCCGGCCATGGCGAACATCGCGGCGTGGTTGTACTTGTCCGGCCGCGGGTGCATGTCCAGGAAGATCTGGCCGATCACCGCGCCGTCGCGGCGCACCTGGTACACCTCGACCTCGGGGTGCCACACCGGGACGTCGTCGACCCGGTGGAAGTCCACCCCGAACAGGGTACCCAGCAGGTCCATCAGCCCGGTCCGGACCCGCCCGTACTCGAAGTACGGGCGCACCGACTGGCTGTCGAAGTCCAGCTGCTCGGCCTTGACCCGGTCCTGCAGGTACGCGGCGTCCCACGGCAGCACCTCGGCCGCGTCCGGCTCGTCGACCCGCTTGCGCGCCAGCAGCGTGGCGTAGTCGGCGGCGGTACGCCCGGCCGCGGCCGCGGACACCGCGGCGATGAACCCGGCCGCGGCCGCCTCGCTGCCGATCATCTTGTCCTCGGTCACGTACTGCGCCCAGTTCGGGTACCCCAGCAGCGTGGCCAGCTCGTACCGGGCGGCCAGCAGCCGGTCCAGCAC
>Ga0209069_10002207_pt1 | contig 10008 bp, 7 predicted proteins | sample Str013_2_FD_187202 | JGI IMG/M metagenome (GOLD analysis project Ga0209069, IMG submission 187202) | Freshwater sediment microbial communities in response to fracking from Pennsylvania, USA - Straight Creek_MetaG_SC_2013 (SPAdes) (version 2) | ecosystem: Environmental > Aquatic > Freshwater >...
GCGCGTGGCTGGTCCAGGTGGCCGTGGACGACCCGGTCGCGGCCGCCGCGGTCTCGGCCGAGGCGGACCGGCGGCGGGTGTTCTGCGTGCGCGCCGACGACCGGTACGCGGCGACCGCGTGGACCCCGGCGCTGGCCCGGCACGGCCCGGTCACGGTGGCGGTGCTGGGCGGTGGCAACCCCCGGTTGGCGATGGCGGTCCGGGACCAGATCGACCGGCTGCTGGCCGGTGACGACGAGGCGCCGGTCCGGCCCGCCGCGGCGCCGGCCGGCACGGATGCCGCGGTGGATGCGACCGCGGCGGGGATCAGTACCGTGGACGGGACCGTACCGGCCGTACCCGTGGGCGAGGTGCTGCTGATCGGCGCCGGACCGGGGGACCCGGAGCTGATCACGGTACGGGGGCGGCGGCTGCTCGGTACCGCCGACGTGGTCGTGGTGGACCGGCTGGCGCCCGGGCTGCTGCTGGACGAACTGGCCCCGGACGTGGAGCTGGTGGACGCCTCCAAGATCCCGTACGGGCCGGGGCGCAGCCAGGAGGAGATCAACGCGATCCTGGTGGACCGGGCCCGGGCCGGGCGTACCGTGGCCCGGCTCAAGGGCGGCGACCCGTACGTGTTCGGCCGGGGTGGGGAGGAGCTGCTGGCCTGCCTGGCCGCCGGCGTACCGGTACGGGTCGTCCCGGGCGTGACCAGCGCGGTGGCGGTACCCGCGGCGGCCGGCATCCCGGTCACCCACCGGGGCCTGGCGCACGAGTTCGTCGTGGTGTCCGGCCACCTGCCGCCCGGGCACCCGGACAGCCTGGTGGACTGGGCCGCGCTGGCCCGGCTGCGCGGTACCCTCTGTGTCCTCATGGGACTGTCCAATCTGGACGCCATCGCGGCCGCGCTGGTGGCGCACGGGCGGCCCGGTACCACCCCGGTGGCGGTGGTCCAGGACGGCACCACGGCGACCCAGCGGGTCCGGTACGGCACCCTGGCCGGCATCGCGGCGGACAGCCGCCGGGACGGGCTGCGCCCACCGGCCGTAGTGGTGATCGGTCCCGTGGTGGCGGCGCTCGGCGCGCCGCGCTGAGCCGGTACGCCGTCAGTACTTCAGCGCGCCGTCCAGCAGCAGCGCGCACCGGATCAGGCCCAGGTGGCTGTACGCCTGCGGGTGGTTGCCCAGCCCGCGCTCGGTCTCCGGGTCGTACTGCTCGGGCAGCAGCCCGGTCGGCCCGGCGCAGTCGAGCATCTGGTCGAACAGCTCCTCGGCGTCGGCGCGCCGCCCGGTCCGCAGGTACGCCTCGATCATCCAGGCGGAGCAGACGTGGAAGCCGCCCTCCCGGCCGGGCATGCCGTCGTCCCAGCGGTACCGGTACACGGTCGGGCCGCTGCGCAGGTCGGCCTCGATGGCCAGCACCGTGGCCAGGAACCGCGGGTCGTCGTCGGGCAGCAGTCCGGACAGCCCGATCCACAGCGACGCCGCGTCCATCTCGGCGAACCCGTACGCCACCGTGTACGCGCCGGCCCCGTCGTGCCAGCCGTGCCGCAGCACGTTCTCGCCGATGCGCTCGCGCAGATCGCTCCACTGTGGAACGAGCCCGGCCCGGTCGTCGGCGCCGAACTCCGCCACCAGCCGCAGCGCCCGGTCCACGGTCAGCCAGCACATGACCTTCGAGTACACGTGGTGCCGGGGCGGCAGGCGCGCCTCCCACAGCCCGTGGTCCGGTTCGTGCCAGCGCCGCGCGACGGCCTCCACCATCGCCTCGACCACCCGCCACTCGTGGTCGCGTACCGCGCCGCGGGCCACCGCGACGCCGTGGATCAGGTCGGCCACCGGACCGAACACGTCGAGCTGGAGCTGCCGGTTGGCGGCGTTGCCGATGCGTACCGGCCGGGACCCGGCGTACCCGGGCAGGGTGTCGATGACCGCCTCGGCGCCCAGGTCGTTACCGTCCACTGTGTACAGCGGGTGCAGCCGCTCGGGGTGCCCGCCGGTACGCTCGACGGCCCGGTCCACCCAGCCGAGGAACGCCTCCGCCTCGGCCAGCGAGCCCAGATCCACCAGGGCCCGGGCGGTCATCGCCGCGTCGCGCAGCCAGCAGTACCGGTAGTCCCAGTTGCGTACCCCGCCCATCGTCTCGGGCAGCGAGGTGGTGGCCGCGGCGAGGATCGCGCCGGTCGGCCCGTGGCACAGCCCGCGCAGGGTCAGCGCGCTGCGCAGTACCTGGTCCCGGGCCACCGCGGGCAGCCGCAGGGTACCGGCCCAGTCCCGCCACGACTGTTCGGCCCGGGCCTGGCGCGTCTCCACCGGGTCCGGCCACGCGGCCAGGCTCTGCGTACCGCAGCGCAGCTCCAGCACGCACCGCCCGCCCGTGGTGGCCAGGTCGACCTCGGCCCGGGCCAGGTCGTGCCCGCCCTCGGTACGGATCTCCCACTCGATGCCGGGGGAGTGCAGCGCCAGCGGCTCGTTGGAGCCGAGTACCAGCAGGCCGTCGCCGAGCGGTTGGAGCCGGATGTGTACCTGGCCGTACTCGGGGCGGGGGGCGAACTCGATCCGGGCCGGTACCGTGCCGGTGAGTACCCGCATCAGTGCCGTCTGGCCGGGCGCGTCGAGTTCGTCCTCGGGCGGGCGCCCGTGGTCCAGCCAGTCCGTCACGGTCAGCCCGGACCAGCGGGTCTCCACCGTCATGGTGCCGGGCCGGTACCGCTGGCCCAGCGGGATGCCGTCGCGCTGGGCCGGGCGTACCGCGAAGTGCCCGGCCGGGGCGCCGCCGAGCAGGTGCGCGAAGGTGGCCGAGGAGTCCGGGCCGGGGTGGCACAGCCAGCTCACCTGGGCGTCCGGTGCGACCAGGGCGACCGTGTGGCCGTTGGCCAGCATGGTGTGCCGCTCGATCGGGATGGCGTGCTCGCCGAACAGCCACTTGCGCCGGGTCTCCAGCAGCAGCCCGAGGACCCGGGCCGCCTCGATCGGGTCGGCCACCCGGTACTGCGCGCGGGTCGGCCCAGGGCCGATCTTGATACCGACGTCCGGGCCGGCCAGGTGTGCGAACGCGTTCTCGTCGGTGACGTCGTCGCCGACGAACAGTACCGCGCTGGCCGAGATCTGGGTCCGCAGCGCGTCGATGGCGGTGCCCTTGTGGGTGGTGATCACCGACAGCTCGACCACCTGCTTGCCGGCCGTCACGTGCACGTCCACCCAGGTACCGGGGCCAGCGTACAGCGCGTCGGCGACGGCCCGGGCCACCTCGTCGGGGGTACCCCGGGTGTGTACCGCCACGCTGGCCGGCTTGGCCTCGATGCGTACCCCCGGGTAGTCCCTGATGATCGTCTCGATCGTGGTCTGCAGCCGGGCCCGCAGGTCCACCAGTTCCGGGGCCAGCCGCTGCACGAACCCGATGTCGAACTCCGAGCCGTGGCTGCCGACCAGGTGCACCTCGGCCGGCAGCCGGGACAGCGTGGCCAGGTCGCGCAGCGCCCGGCCGGAGACCACCGCCACGGTGGTCTGCGGCAGCGAGGCCAGGGCCCGGATGGCCGCCACCGACTCGGGCAGCGGCGCCGCCTGCGTCGGGTCGGTCACGATGGGCGCCAGCGTACCGTCGTAGTCGCAGGCCACCAGCAACTGCGGTACGCGGGCGAGGACCCGCACGGCGGCGTGCAGTGCGGGTTCGAGGGCGTCGGTCACGCCTGGTCCTCCGGGGCTCAGTGCTCGTCGTCGAGTGGTTCGGCGTCCAGCGATCCGGGTACCCCCAGCGTGGACAGGAACGCCGACGCCCAGTGCCGGACGTCATGGGAGCGTAGGTGCCGGCGCATGGTTCGCATCCGCCGGGCTGCCTCGGCACCGTCGACGTGCACGGCCCGCATCAGCGACTCCTTGACACCCTGCAGGTCGTGCGGGTTGCACAGGAACGCCTGCCGGAGCTCTCCCGCCGCCCCGGCGAACTCGGACAGTACCAGCGCCCCGGCAAGGTCAACGCGCGCCGCGACGTACTCCTTGGCGACCAGGTTCATCCCGTCGCGCAGCGGGGTGACCATCATGACGTCGGCGGCGCAGTACAGCGCCACGAGTTCGCTGCGGCTGTACGACTGGTGCAGGTAGTGCACCGCCGGTACGCCGACCCGGGCGAACTCGCCGTTGATCCGGCCGACCTCGCGCTCCACGTTGACCCGCAGCGACTGGTAGTGCTCGACCCGTTCCCGGCTGGGCGTGGCGACCTGCACCATCACCGTCTCCGGTACGCTGAGCTGCTGCTGCGCCAGCAGCTCCCGGTACGCTTTGAGCCGCTGCTCGATGCCCTTGGTGTAGTCCAGCCGGTCCACGCCCAGGATCACCGTCTTGGGGTTGCCCAGCTCGGCCCGGATCTGGGTGGCCCGGGCCTGGATCAGCGGGTCGGCGGCCAGCGCCTCGATCGCTGCGGTGTCGATGGAGATCGGGAACGCGGCGGCGTGCACCAGCCGGCCGTCGATCTCCACCCCGGCCCCGCGCGGGCGCAGCCCCAGCACGTACCGGGTCAGCCGGAGGAAGTTCTGCGCCCCCAGCGGGCGCTGGAACCCGACCAGGTCGGCGCCGAGCAGGCCGTGCAGGATCTCGGTGCGGCGGGGCAGCTGCATGAACAGCTCCACCGGCGGGAACGGGATGTGCAGGAAGAACCCGATCCGGACGTCCGGGCGCAGCGCGCGCAGCATCGCCGGTACGAGCTGGAGCTGGTAGTCCTGGATCCAGACGGTGGCCCCGTCCGCGGCGACCTCGGCGGCCGCCTCGGCGAACCGGCGGTTGACCCGCTGGTACGCCTCCCACCAGCTGCGGCGGTACGTCGGTGTCTCGACCGCGTCGTGGTACAGCGGCCACAGGCTGGAGTTGGAGAAGCCCTCGTAGTACCGCTCCAGCTCCTGCCGGTCCAGGCTGACCGGGTGCAGCCGCATGCCGTCCATCTCGAACGGCGCCGGTGCCGGTGAGTCGGCCGAGGTCACCCCGCCGGTCCAGCCCACCCAGGTACCGTCCTGCGCGGCGAGTACCGGGTGCAGCGCGGTGACCAGGCCGCCGGGGCTGCGCCGCCAGGAGGTACCGGCGTCGGTGGTCACCTCGTCCACCGGGAGCCGGTTGGCCACCACAACAAACGCGCTACGGTCCGCCACCCGTACTCTCCACTCGTGACTGTCGGTAGCTGTCGCCAAGCCGATAATGTGCCACCGAACCAGTCATCAAGCCTACGTGCTCCGGTGCGCTCGTGCCGTGAACGCGCGCCGCCGGCTACGTTTCGTGACGCGCATCGCGTGGCGGAGCGTCGCGGGCTGGTCCCGGCTTGCCCGCAGGTGGCATCCTGCGAGGCATGCCCACCCGTACCGGTCGCCGGCCCGGGGCCTCCGTGGCCCAGGTGCTGCTGGCGATGCTGTTCCTGGCCGTCATCGGTTCGACGGCCGGGTACCTGCTGGGGCACCACGAGAAGCAGCGGCTGGCCGCACAGGCCGGCGACGGCGGTGGCTCGACCCGGACCGGCGGCCCGGCCGACACCGGCGGCGGGCAGCCGGCCGGCGACGGCGGTACCCCGACCGACCAGGCCACGGCCACCGGCAGCACCGGCGGTCCGGTCCGGTGCCGGCCGCACTCGGAGCAGATCGCGCACGAGCGCCTGTACCAGGTGCTGTACCTGCGGACCGCCGCGTCCGAGGTGTGGATCTGCCGTACCGCGGCCGGCCGGCTGGCGTACCAGGGCCACTCGCTGACCCTCGGCCCGGACCTGGTGGAGGGCACCACGTCACTGTTCCTGTGGGACCCGGACAAGCGCGGGGACGCCTACTACGTGGCGACGAACACCGACACCGGTACCGGTACCGTGACCGAGTACCACGTCTGGCCGGACAAGCTGGTGGTCCGCCAGGTCACCCCGCCGCAGCCGGACCGTACCGAGCCGGCGACCGGCTGACCCGGCCCGGATTGGGCAACGGCGGCCCGGCCTGGGAGGATTGACCGGACCAGCCCACTGTTCTTTCCGTCAGGAGTTCTCCGCGCCGTGGCTCAGTTCATTTACACGCTCGACCGGGCCCGCCGGGCCCACGGCGACAAGGTCGTCCTGGACAACGTCACGCTGAGCTTCCTGCCTGGCGCCAAGATCGGCGTGGTCGGGCCGAACGGCGCCGGCAAGTCCAGCCTGCTGGCGATCATGGCCGGCCTGGACCGCCCCAGCAACGGCGATGCCCGGCTGATGCCCGGGTACGCCGTGGGGCTGCTGGCCCAGGAGCCGCCGCTGACCGAGCACACGACGGTGCTGGCCAACATCGAGGAGGCGGTGGCCGACACCAAGGCGAAGCTGGCCCGGTTCAACGAGGTCGCCGAGCTGCTGGGGACGGACTACTCCGACGCGTTGATGGAGGAGATGGGCCAGCTCCAGGAGCAGCTGGACCACGCCGACGCCTGGGACGTCGACTCCAAGCTCGAACTGGCGATGGACGCGCTGCGCTGCCCGCCGCCGGACGCGGACGTGACCCAGCTCTCCGGCGGCGAGCGGCGCCGGGTGGCGCTGTGCAAGCTGCTGCTGCAACAGCCCGACCTGCTGCTGCTGGACGAGCCGACCAACCACCTGGACGCGGAGAGCGTGCAGTGGCTGGAGCAGCACCTGGCCAAGTACCCCGGTACCGTGATCGCCATCACGCACGACCGGTACTTCCTGGACAACGTGGCCCAGTGGATCCTCGAGCTGGACCGGGGCCGGGCGTACCCGTACGAGGGCAACTACTCCACGTACCTGCAGAAGAAGGCCGAGCGGCTGGCGGTACAGGGCCGCAAGGACGCGAAGATGCAGCGGCGGCTGTCCGAGGAGCTGGAGTGGGTACGCTCCAACGCCAAGGCGCGCCAGACCAAGTCCCGGGCCCGGCTGGGCCGGTACGAGGAGATGGCCGCCGAGGCGGAGAAGACCCGCAAGCTGGACTTCGAGGAGATCCAGATCCCGCCGGGCCCCCGGCTGGGCAACACGGTCATCGAGGCGAACAAGCTGACCAAGGGCTTCGGCGACCGTACCCTGATCCAGGATCTGTCCTTTTCCTTGCCGCGCAACGGCATCGTCGGCATCATCGGGCCCAACGGGGTGGGTAAGACGACGCTGTTCAAGACGATCGTCGGGCTGGAGCAGCCGACCAGCGGCGCGGTCCGGGTCGGCGAGACCGTGTCACTGTCCTATGTGGACCAGAGTCGGTCCGGCCTGGACCCGGCCAAGACGGTCTGGGAGGTCGTCTCCGACGGGCTCGATCACCTGATGGTCGGCAAGGTGGAGATGCCCTCCCGGGCGTACGTGGCCGCGTTCGGCTTCAAGGGCCCGGACCAGCAGAAGCCCACCGGGGTGCTGTCCGGCGGCGAGCGCAACCGGCTCAACCTGGCGCTCACGCTGAAGATCGGCGGGAACGTGGTCCTGCTCGACGAGCCCACCAACGACCTGGACGTGGAGACCCTGTCCAGCCTGGAGAACGCGCTGCTGGACTTCCCCGGCTGCGCGGTGGTGATCTCGCACGACCGGATGTTCCTGGACCGGGTGTCCACGCACATCCTGGCCTGGGAGGGTACCGACGAGGACCCGTCGCGCTGGTTCTGGTTCGAGGGCAACTTCGACTCGTACGAGAAGAACAAGGTGGACCGGCTCGGCGCCGAGGCGGCCCGGCCGCACCGGGTCACCTACCGCAAGCTCACCCGCGACTGAGCCGGTACCGGTGCGGTTCCGCTTCGAGTGCCCGCTGCGCTGGTCCGACATGGACGCCTTCGGGCACGTCAACAACGCCCGGATGCTGACCCTGTACGAGGAGGCCCGGGTCGCGTTGATGTTCACCGCGGCCCGGCAGCGGGGCCTGGACTCGCTGGAGCGTGGCGTGGTGATCCACCGGCACGAGGTCGACTACCTGCTGCCGGTGCGGTACGAGGACCCGGTCACCATCGAGCTGTGGGTCAGCGAGCTGCGGCCCAGCCGGTTCACCGTCCGGTACGAGCTGCTGCGCGCCGGTGCCGTGGCCAGCCGGGCGCTGTCCGTGTGCGTACCGTTCGACCTGGCGGCCGGCCGTCCCCGGCGGCTCGCCGCGGCCGAGCGGGAGTTCCTGGCCCCCTGGGACGGTCTGCCCCCCTTGGACGGCCTGCCCCCTTTGGGCGGCCTGCCCCCTTCGGGCGGCCTGCTCCCCTTGGACGGCTGAGTCCGGTGCGGCGGGACGACCCGGGGGTGGCCGACGCGCGCGCGTTCCTGGACCGGTTGACCGCACTGGCGCCGGACGCACCGGTGCGGGTCCGGCCGGAGCCGGCCGGTACCAGTACCGGTACCGGCGGCCCGGTACCGGTGGCGCTGTGGGCGCCGCTGCCGTGGCAGGTGCTGGTCACCCGGCGGGTGGCGGTGGACCTGGCGGAGCAGACGGTACCGGCTGCGGCCCTGGCCGCCGCGCTGGCCGCGGGTACCGGTCCCGTCGTGGCCACCGGGCCGGCCGCGAGCTGGCGGTGGAGCCTGCCCGGTACCGCCGGCCGGGAGGTCGAGCGGATCCCGGCGGCGGAGCTGTGGCGTCTCGGCGAGGCCGCCGCGCGTACCCTGCGTGAGGTCACGGCCGGCGGGGTCGGCGGGCGCCGGGTCGGCCAGCGGGCGGTCCGGGACGCGCTGCTGGACCACGTACCGGTGGTGGTACAGCACGAGGCCGGCCGTACCGAGGTGTCCCAGCGGCTGGTGCAGGCGCTGCTCCGGATGGCGTTCGTACCGCGGGACGAGCCGGCCGTACCGGTGGCCGTCCTGGTCGCCCCCGGCTGGGTGGGACTTGCCGGGCGATACGGGACGGCGTGGCGGTACGTGGGGCCAAAGCTCACGCTGATGCCAGCCCGTTAAGCCGAACGGTTGATGCTCTAGTGGCCACACGGTTTAGTGCGTACGATTCGGTGTCGCCGGGGTCAGTCCTTCCGGGTAGGGTCTGGCGCTGGGTCCGCACGCATCGTCGGCGTGCGGACACTCTGCGAAGGCGAGGAGCGCTAACCATGCCGTGGTGGCCGAAGCGGACAGGCCAGGCCGACAACACCGGCCCGGCCGGACAGGGCGACACGGGAGTGCGGCTGGAGATCCCAGCCCCGCGCCGCCCAGAAGCCACATGTGCCCAGGTCGCGCCGGTCACGATGGACCGGTTGATGGCCGCGATGGACCGATTGGAGATCCGATTCCTCACCGACGGTGACGGCAGCCTGCTGGCCATGTGGGAGCGGCACGCCGTGCTGTTCACCCTGGAGGGGCCGGACGACGAGATCCTGGTGATCCGCGCCCGCCCGCACGGCACCGTACCGCCGGACTGGGCCGACCGGGCGTACCGGGTGGTCAACGAATGGAACCACTCGCGCCGGTTCTGCAAGGCGTACGTGGGGGACCCGACCGAGCGGGCGATGCTGCCGATCTACGCGGAGATGCAGGTACCCCTGATCTCCGGCGCGCACGACGCGCTGATCGCCGAGCTGATCGACTGCGCGGCGGCGGTCGCCACCGCGTTCGTGGACTGGCTGCACGACGAGGGCGGGCTGCTCTAGGGCATAGCCGGCCGGCGCGGTACCGGCGGTCAGGCGGGCGGGTCTGACCGGGCCGGCGGCTGCGCCACGACGATCGGCGCCCGGGTCTGCCCGGGGACCGGCTCCGGTACCTCCCCGGGCGCGTTGATCATGAACTGGGCGGCCCGGGACAGGTACTCCCACAGGGTGTCCCGCTGCGCCGCGGTGAGGTCCAGCGCGGCCACCGCCTCGCCCATGTGCCGCAGCCAGGCGTCCCGCTCGCGCGGGCCGATCACGAACGGCGCGTGCCGCAGCCGCAGCCTCGGGTGCCCGCGCAGGTCCTGGTACGCGCTCGGCCCGCCCCAGTACTGGATCAGGAACAGCCGCAGCCGCTGCGCCGCCGCGGTCAGGTCCTCGTCGGGGTACAGCGGGCGGAGCACCGGATCCGCTGCGACCCCCTGGTAGAACCGGTCCACCAGGGCGCGGAACGTCGGTTCGCCACCGATCTGCGCGTAGAAGCTGCCCGCCGGCGTCGCCTCGCCCACCC
>Ga0209069_10002209_pt1 | contig 10004 bp, 9 predicted proteins | sample Str013_2_FD_187202 | JGI IMG/M metagenome (GOLD analysis project Ga0209069, IMG submission 187202) | Freshwater sediment microbial communities in response to fracking from Pennsylvania, USA - Straight Creek_MetaG_SC_2013 (SPAdes) (version 2) | ecosystem: Environmental > Aquatic > Freshwater >...
GTTCCACCTCGACTACGCCGGCCCGACCCTGCGCGAGAACCTGGGCCTCGATCGCCCGGAAGTCGGCGACTGGCGCAAGAACGGCTAACCCAACCCACCTGAGGAGGAGTCCAAAATGAAGCTTTATTACGCCCCCGGCGTCTGCTCCATCGGCATCCATGTGTTGCTGGAGGAGATCGGCAAACCCTACGAGTTGGAAGCCGTGAACCTGCGAGAGGGCGGCCAGTACCGGATCCTCACCCCCGATGAGTACGCCGCCGAGCTGAAGGCCGAGGGCGACGTGGTCATCGCCAAGCTCCACCCCATGGTCGGCGGCATCCCGCCCGAGCTGGCCTGGCAGCACCTCCACCTGTTCGAGGAAGCGTTCCTGTGAGAATGTCCCTCTCTTGGATAGAGAGGTCTATTCTGCTAGGCTCCTTCCATGGCCGCGGTGGTGTCGGAGCCGAGCGCAGTGGTTGACCACGACCTCGTCCGGCGCGAGCACGGGTACCACCCGTTGCCGGTCAAGCAGATCATCCAGGAGACGGCCGACACCCGCTCATACGTCCTCGATGGGCCGGACGACTTCCCGGATCTTTTCCGCTACCGGGCCGGTCAGTTTTGCACCTTCCGCGTCCACATCGACGGCGAGGAGCATCTGCGCTCATACTCGATGTCCAGCGCTCCGGAGACCGGCGGCGACCTCACGGTGACGGTCAAGCGTGTCGACGGGGGGCTCGTCTCCAACTGGCTCCACGACCACGTGGCTATCGGTGATGTGCTCGAAGCGACCAAGCCCGCCGGCGTCTTCTGCCTGGGGGACGCCGATCGGCCGATCGTGGGGTTCTGTGGCGGCAGCGGCGTCACCCCGTTGATGTCGATCACGAGGAGCGCGCTGATCAGCACCTCGCGGCCGATCAGGCTGCTCTACGCCAACCGGGACCGCGACTCGGTGATCTTCCACGACGATCTCGCGCAGCTGGGCACCGACCACGGTGACCGCCTCGACGTCCATCACCACCTCGACGTGGAGTCGGGTTTCCTCGACGCCACCGCCATCCGGGCGTTCGTGGGCGCCGACCAGGACGCCGATTTCTACATCTGTGGGCCCGGGCCGTTCATGGACTTGGTGGAGACCACGCTGCTCGAACTGGCCGTCGACCCCGAGCGGATCGCCATCGAACGCTTCGTCAACGCCAGTCAGGCCGAGGCGCCAGCCGAGGACGAGCCGACCGACGACGAGCCGACCGCGGCCGGAAGCGACGTCCCCGGCACCGTGACGCTGATCCTCAAGGGCAAGCGCCACGAGGTCGCCTACCACCCCGGCGACACGCTGCTCGAGACGGCGCGCCGGGGCGGCCTCCAAGCGCCCTTCTCCTGCGAAGCGGGGAACTGCGCCACGTGCATGGCGCTCGTCGGCGAGGGGTCTGCCACCATGCGGGTCAACAACGCCTTGACGCCCGACGAGGTGGCCGAGGGGTGGGTCCTCACCTGCCAGGCCCTCCCCCACGGCCCGACCGTCACCGTTGAGTACGAATCGTTCTAGAGGGAAGGGGGCGGGGTGGATTTCGAGTTCGACGAGGATCAGCTCGCCCTCCAGGATGCGGCGGCTGACGTGCTGGCCAAAGAGTGCCCCCCGTCGTTGTTGCGCGCCGTGGTGGACGGGCACCAAGACGCCGCCGGCCTGTGGGCCACCCTGAGCGGGCTCGACTGGCCCGGCCTGGCCATCCCCGCCGCTGACGGTGGCCTCGGCGCCTCCACGGTGGAGCTGGCCATCGTCATCGAACAACTCGGCTACGTGGGCGACCCCACGCCCTTCCTAGCCACCACCACCCAGTTCGTGCCCGTGGTTGCGGCCTGCGGCAACGATGAGCAGCGCCGACGCTTCCTCGGGGCCGTGGCCCAGGAGGCGCAGCCGGGGACACTGGCCCTGGCCGGTCCGAGCGGGGTCTGGGATCCAGGTTCGCCGGCGGTCGAGGCCACCCGGGTGGGCAACGAGTGGGAGCTGCGGGGGACGACCTCGTTCGTGATCGACGGCGACCGAGCAGGCGAGGTGGCCGTACTGGCCAGCACCGCGAGCGGCCCCGAGGTCTTCGTCGTGCCCGCGGATGTCGTGGTGGCCCGGCGCATGCCCGCCCTCGATGAGGCCATGCATGTGGCCGAGGTCTCGTTCGACGGGGCCACCGTCGGAGAGGACCGGCGCCTGGCCGGGGGCCACGCCAGCGTCGGGTTCGAGCGGGCGCTCGATGAGGCGTTCACCGGCCTGGCCCTGATGACGGTCGGCGCCTGCCAGCGGGCTCTCGATCTGGTGATCGACTACGTCAGCGGCCGGGAGCAGTTCGGCGTGCCCATCGGCTCGTTCCAGGCCGTCAAGCACCAAGTCGTGGACATGTATGTGGCCATCGAGCGGGCCCGCGCCCTCGGCTACTTCGCCGCCGTCACCATCGCCGAAGACGACGAGCGTCGATCGCTGGCCGCCTCGATGGCCAAGGCCGCCGCTGGTGACGCCCAGCGCCTCGTCTTCCAGCACGGCATCCAGCTGTTCGGTGGCATCGGCTTCACCTGGGAGAACGACCTGCACCTCTATCTCCGGCGGGCCAAGACGGCCGCGCTGCTGTTCGGAGGGGCCACCGAGCACCGGGCCCGGGTCGGGCGCACGGTCATGGACGCCTCCCGGCGACGAATGGCGGCTGAGCGATGCGACTGACCTTCGATGCCGCCACCGAGGCCTTCCGCCGCGAGTTCGTGGCCTGGCTCGAAGCCAACGCCCCCAACGAGCAGGAGACGACCGAGCGGGCGCGCTCGACGGCGGACATCCCGGCGTGGGCCCGGGCCTGGCAAGCCAAGATGTTCGACGCCGGGTGGCTCGTGCCCGCCAACGCCCCCGAATACGGCGGCCGCAACGCCACGCTCCTCGAGCAGTTCGTGCACCAGGAGGAGCTGGCCCGGCGCAACATCGCCCCCAGCCTCAACCCGCAGGCGTTGGGCATCATCGCGCCGTCGCTCCTCACCTTCGGCACCGATGCGCAGAAGCAACGGTGGGCGGTCCCCATCCTGCGGGGCGAGATGACGGCGGCGTTGGGGATGAGCGAGCCCAACGCCGGGTCCGATCTGGCCAGCCTGCGCACGCGGGCCGTACTCGACGGCGATCACTTCGTGGTCAACGGCCAGAAGGTGTGGACCTCCGGGGCCCACGACGCCGACGTCATCTTGACGTTCGTGCGCACCGACCCTGACGCGCCGAAGCACAAGGGCATCAGTGCACTACTCATCCCCACCGACACTCCCGGGATCACCCGTCGCCCCTTCGGATCGATCATCGCCAAGGACGAGCTCGACTTCAACGAAGTGTTCTTCGACGATGCCAAGGTCCCCGCCGAGAATCTCCTCGGTGAGTTGCATGGCGGCTGGCGTGTGGCCAACGGCTCGCTGGGCCACGAACGGGCCATGCTCTGGCTCGACTATTCCGAGCGACTCGACCGCTTCCTGGAGGAGATGAGCGAGGCGGCGGCCGGCACCGATCTCGACACCGACGCCCGCGTGCTCGATTGGTACGGCTCGGTCGCCATCGACACCCAGGCCCTCAAGCTGCTGGGGTATCGCACCCTGGCGAAGACCCAGCGCGGGGTGGCCTCCAACGAACAGTCCATCCTCAAGTTGTTCGGGTCCGAGGCCATCCAACAGGCCCTTGGCCATGCGGTGGAGACCCTGGGACCGGCGGCCCTTGACCACACCGTCCTCAGCGGGGCGTTCGAGCACCTTCAGATCGACGCCTACAACTTGAGCTGGTTCGACCGCTACCTCCGCACGTTCGCCGGGACCATCGCCGGCGGCACTTCGGAGATCCAGCGCAACATCGTGGCCGAGCGGGTGCTCGGCCTGCCTCGGTGACCATCCACTATCTGGACATGAAGGAGACATCGTGACTGAGACCGTGAAGGTGAGCCCGGAATCCCGGATGCTGATCGACGGCGAACTCGTCGAGGCGCCGAGCGGCAAGACGTTCGAGAACGTCAACCCGGCCACCGAGGAGGTGCTCGGTCAGGTCACCGACGCGTCGCCCGAGGACATGCGCCGGGCCATTGCTGCGGCCCGCCGCGCCTTCGACGAGACGACCTGGTCCACCGACCGCGCCTTTCGCAAGCGTTGCCTCGAACAGCTCCAGGAGGCGTTGGAAGCCGAGCAGGAGGAGCTGCGGGAGCAGCTGATCCTCGAGGTCGGCTGTCCCCGGATGCTCACCAACGGGCCTCAGCTCGACGCGCCGCTGGCCCACGCGCTCCGCTTCCCGGCCGAGCTCATCGATCGGTACGCCTGGGAGAGCGAACTCGAGGATGCTCCCGACATGCGCGGGACGATGACGAGCCGGCGGATCTGGAAGGAGCCCGTCGGGGTGGTCGGCGCCATCACTCCTTGGAACTTCCCGTTCGAGGTGGCCATCACGAAGCTCGGCCAAGCGCTGGCCACCGGCAACACGGTCGTGCTCAAGCCCGCACCCGACACCCCGTGGAACGCCACGTTCATCGGTCGGATCATCGCCGAGCGCACCGACATCCCCGCCGGGGTGGTCAACGTCGTCACCTCGTCGGATCACCTGGTCGGCGAGGAGCTCACCGTCTCGCGCCAGGTCGACCTCATCTCGTTCACCGGTTCGACCGCGGTAGGCAAGCGGATCATGGAGAAGGGGGCGGCCACCATGAAGCGGCTCTTCCTGGAGCTCGGCGGCAAGTCGGCCACCATCGTGTTGGAGGACGCCGACCTCGGCATGGCCAGCATGGGTGGCTTCATGATCTGCGCCCACGCCGGCCAGGGATGCGCCATCCCTACCCGCATGCTGCTCCCCCGCTCCCGCTACGACGAGGGCGTCGAGTTGTTGAAGGGGGTCATGGAGGCGGTGCCCTACGGCGACCCGCAGCGCCCCGATGTGATGATGGGGCCGCTGGTCTCGGCCAAGCAGCGCGACCGCGTGCTCGGCTACATCGCCAAGGGCGTGGCCGAGGGGGCCACCCTGGCGCTGGGCGGTGGCCGCCCCAGCCAGCACGAGACGGGCTGGTACGTGGAGCCGACCCTTTTCACCAACGTCGACAACTCCATGACCATCGCCCAGGAGGAGATCTTCGGGCCGGTGCTGTGCGTGATCCCGTACGAGGACGAAGACGACGCCGTCCGGATCGCCAACGACAGCAACTACGGACTGGCGGGCGGGGTGCTGTCGGACTCGCTGGAGCACTCGCTGGCCGTGGCGCGCCGCATTCGTACCGGCGTCATGAGCATCAACGGGGGCAACTTCTACGCCGCCGACCTGCCCTTCGGTGGCTACAAGGACAGCGGCATCGGCCGCCAGAACGGCACCGCCGGCTTCGACCAGTACCTGGAGACCAAGTCGCTCGCCTGGCCCACCACCTAACGGCCGGGAGGGGTCCACGGGCCCACGTCGTTCCTGCATTCCGCCCCCGTGGAGGTAGCGCGTTGCAGGAACGATCCGGCGGTTTGCCTTAGGCGGTCACCCTCCGTTTATGCCGTGCCACCCGGCGTGAATACTCATGAAATATGCCGATAGCTCTTGACGGCCGAACTGGTGTACGACTATGGTGGCGGTCATGACGGCGGTGTCCCTTGGCGGGGAACTTCGAACTGAGTTTGGCGACGACGGCCACGACCGCGCGGGTGACTCCGCGGTGGCGGCGGTGTCGTTGGTGAGTTTGGGTGTCGTCGAAGCGGCCGTGGACGGGTTTTGTGCCGGGTTCGATGCGGCGGTGTTGACGGCGACCGACGCCGCCGATGCGGTGCGACGGTTGTCGCGGGTGAAACGGCGGATCGAAGCAGCCGAAGCCGCCGCGGTGCGGCGGGTGGACGGGTCCCAGATTTGGAAGCACGCGGGGTTCCGCACGGCGGCGGAGTGGATGGCCGCGCAGACCGGCGACACCGTCGGCGCCACCACAGGGTTGTTGGACACGGTCAAGAAGCTCGATGGGTGCCGAGCGACCAAAGCAGCGTTCGCGGCGGGTGACGTGTCCGTCGCCGCGGCCCGCGAGATCGCCAGTGCCGTCGCCGTTGATCCCGGTTCGGAAAAGGCGCTGTTGGCGGTCGTGGCATCCGGCGGCAGTCATCGGGAGTTGGTTGATCGCGCGGCGCGGGTGCGCCAAGCGGCACGGTCGGCGGAGGACGAGGCAGCCCGCTATGCCCGGTTGCGGGCTAGACGCTTCGCTCGGACCCGCGTCGATGCCGATGGTTTGTTGATCTTGACGGCGGGGTTCGTCCCGCAGGATTGGGCGGTGCACGCCGACCGGCTGCGTCGGGCCACTGATGTCGAGTTCGCCCAAGCCCGCCGCGAGGGTCGCCGGGAAGGCACCGACGCGTATGCCGCCGACGCCCTGTTGGCCATGCTGGCCGCCGGCTTGACGCCACCGGTCGGGACGAACCCACCGGTCGCGCCCGCGACGGCGGACAGCCCGTCGACAAACGAAACTGCTGCCCGGCCACCACGGCTCGACGAGCTCGTCGGCGCCGGCGACGATGCTCGACTCGCACTCACCGCGGACGCCTCACACGCCGATACCGACGATCCGACGGATAGTCCGCCGCCTGAGGTGGCGCCACGCGTGTTGCCGCCGGGCGCGAAGGCCGAAGTGATCGTGTTGGTGGACGGGATTGCGTTGCAGCGCGGGTATGTCGGGGTGGGTGAACACTGCGAGATCGTCGGGGTTGGCCCCGTCGAGCTCGACTGGGTGAACCAGCTACTCCCTGAAGCGATCGTCCATGCGTTGGTGCATGACGGCGTCGACATCACGACCTACGCGTCGGCGACCCGGTCGATCCGCAAAGCAGTCCGCCTGGCCGTGAAAGCACGGGACTGGCGGTGCGTCGTGCGGGGCTGCGGGAACGCCCGGTTCGTGCAACAAGACCACCGCCGCCAGTTCGCCAACGGCGGGCCCGGCTCGACCGACAACCTCAACGTGTTGTGCCTGTTCCACCACCACCAAAAGACACGCGACGGCGCCCGATTGGAACGCCACGGCGACGAGTGGCACTGGTACCCACCGAAGCTGACCGACCCGTGGATCTCACCCGTCGGCGCCAATCTGACGCTTTGGGACACGGGATGACTGAGCCGTGGTCCCGATTGCCCCGTCTGAGAAGCGTCTCGACAAACGTGCGCCCGAGCCGCCCTTGTCTCCTATCCGCTCAGCCGTTGGGGCCGGGATCAGACCGCCGGTTCCACCACGACGTCGATGGACGATGCGCCGCTCTCGGGCACGCGCGGTTGGCGCCACACCTCGACGGGGAACGACACGGTGACGAGCGACGAGAAGAGCCACAGGAGGTGTTGATCCTCGTCGGAGATGCCGTCGAGGGCGACGTTCTTGAGGTAGTCGGTGCTGTCGGCGAGGCGCGGGAAGGCGGCGTCGTAGAAGGCCTGGAGCTCGTCCATGGTGCTGTCGAGGCGCTTGGCGTAGCGGTCGAACTCGCTGGGGAGCGCCCAGTCGGCCGCGAAGGGCTCGAGGTCGGCGAACTGCTGGGGAAGGATTGCCATTCGTTCTCTCCTCTTAGGACACGGCCGAGATCTGGACCGGGGTCTCGACCTTGCGGCCGTTCTGGTGATCGTCGACGTATTTTCGGGCCGTGGTGTGGAGGTGGCGGAGCATGACCTCCTGGTCGCACAGCGGGAACGCGTTGACCACACCGGTTTCGAGCATCATCTGGGTGGCTTCGAGGGTGTTGGCATCCTGAAGGCCGTATTCCTTGAACGTCACTACGGCCAGCTCCTGCTGCAAGCGCTCGTAGGCGTTCTCCGGCGGTACGAAGTACAGCGTCCCCTCGAAGATGTGGGTGTTGTGGGCGGTCGGCCAGTAGTGGTACGTGAGGTACCAGTTCGGCTTCCAGACCAACAACATGAAGTTGGGGAAGAAGAGGAACGAGTCCTCACCCCACGACGGGTGCCGCGTCGGGTTCAGACCGGGCGGGAGTTCGTCGAGACCGATGTCGGGGGCATCCCACACCCCGAACAACCCACTGCGCAGGATCCGCTCGATGGGCTTCACCATGTTCAGATCCTTAGGGGGCGACATACCGCCCCACGACGACACCACGGCGTGAGGCCCGTCGATGTCGTAGGACAGCGCTTCGTAGCCGTAGCCCTGGAGCTTGGTGGATTCCTCCGCCACGGCCTGCTTCGCGTGCAAAACGGGTGCGTGATAGAACTCCATGAAGGCGTCGATGAAGAGCTTCCAGTTGGCGCCAACCTCGGCGCGGTACTTGTGGACCTGGGTCATCTTCTCGAATGGGTAGCCCTCGATGCCGGCCCCGAGCCGTCCCATGTAGTCACGCAGGGGCTGGGCATCGGCGTCGAGGTTCACAAAGATAAACCCCTCCCACAGCTCACAGCGGACGGGCACGAGCCCGAACTTCTCCATGTCCAGATCGAAGAACTCCGACTCCTGCTGCACGAAGGTCAGGGCGCCCTCGAGGTCGTAGCGCCACCCGTGGTACTTGCAGGTGAACTGCCGGCACGAGCCGCTCGTCTCCTCACGGGGGAAGTCCTGCCATACCAGCTTGTTGCCCCGATGGCGGCAGATGTTGTGGAAGGCCCTGACCTCGCCGGCCCCGTCCTTGACCACGATGACCGAGGTGCCCGCGCTGTCGAGCTCCCTGGTGAAGTAGGACCCGGTGCGGGAAAGCTGCTCGACGCGCCCGACGTTCAGCCACGTGCGTTGGAAGATGGCTTCGCGTTCGAGCGCGTAGAACTCAGGCGAGATGGAGTCGTCGTAGGAGCTGGGCGCGGTGTCGAGCCCGAAGTGCTCGGTCCAGCTGCCTTCAGGGGGCTTCGGAAAGTGAGCCATGGCGGTGTGGTCCTCCTGTCGAGGTGATGGAGAGCACGATATCATGAATCTCCTGAGATGAGAAGATCATTTCCATTCCTGGAGATCGTCGTCGAGTTCCACCCCGAATGACCGGAGGGCCATAGCCAGCTGGTCGTATGTCCCGACGGTGAACACGAGGTCCATGAGTTGTTGCTCGTCGAGTTCCCCGGCCAACACCGCCCACGTGCGGTCGGTCACCTTGGCGTCGGTCAGGAGCTCATCGACGGCGCGCAGCAGGGCCTGGTCGAGAGCCGACCACCCCTCGGCATCCGGTCCCTCGACGATCCGGGTGAGCTCCTCAGGCGTGAGGCCGACATCACCGGCGAGCACGGCGTGCTGGGCCCACTCGTAGTCCGCTTGGCGGACCGCCGCCACCCGCAGGACGACGAGCTCACGCGTGCGCGGCGACAGGGTCGAGGCGAACAGCACGTGGCCGGTCAACGTGTGGAAGGCGCGGGTGAGCTCGGCGTGGCGGGCCAGGGTGCCGAGCACGTTCAAGCCCTTCGGCCGATCGTCACTCCGGGGCGGGAAGGGGTGACGAGGGTTGGGGGGATGGAGCGCGGCCAGCGCGTCGCGCATCTCGTCGGGCCACTCTGATGGAGCGAGGGGCGGGATGCGGGGCGACGTGTCGTCGGCGGTCATCGGGATCCTCCGGTCGTCGACGCCATGGCGAGGCGGCTCACAGCGTTCCGTTGAGGGAGGCGAGGTACTCGCGGGTGCGGTTGGACGAGGCGATGAGCTCGTCGCGTCCCTGACCGATGGGCACCACCCGCACCGACACGTCGGTGACGCCGGCATCGGCGAAGGACCGGAGGCGCTTCTCGATCATCGCCTCGGTCCCGGCGGCGAGGATGTCGCCCACCGTGCGAGCGTCACCGCGCTCGAGGAGCTTCTGGTAGTTGGGCGAGACCTCCGCCTCGGACAGGACTCGATTGGTGCGGGCCACCGCCACATCGATCTCGTCCTCGGCGCACAGGCACACCGGGATCCCGGCCACGATCCGCGGCGGAGGCCGTCCCACTCCCTCGGCTGCGGCAGTGATCGTGGGGGCGATGTGGTCACCGATGGCCTTCTCGTCAGCCATCCACAGGATCGTGCCGTCGGTGCGCTCCCCGGCCAGGCGCAGCATCACCGGACCAAGCGCGGCGAGGAGGATCGGCGTCGGGG
>Ga0209069_10002210_pt1 | contig 10000 bp, 7 predicted proteins | sample Str013_2_FD_187202 | JGI IMG/M metagenome (GOLD analysis project Ga0209069, IMG submission 187202) | Freshwater sediment microbial communities in response to fracking from Pennsylvania, USA - Straight Creek_MetaG_SC_2013 (SPAdes) (version 2) | ecosystem: Environmental > Aquatic > Freshwater >...
TTGGCGGGTGAGCGACCATGCCGGTACCCAACGCCTCCTTCGGCATCGAACTGCGCCGCCGGCGGGTGGCCGCCGGGCTGTCCCTGGCCACGCTGGCCGGCGGTACCGGGACGGCCGGGGACCTGTGGGTACTGCGCCTGGGTACCGGCGGCGCCGGTGACCTGACCGTGGTACCGCCGCCCGGTACCGTGGCCGGGCCGGCGGGGCGGCCGGGAGCGCCCGGCGCCGGTACCCGCTGGGGCGCCCCGGGCGGCGCGCCGCGCGAACTGGACCCGCAGGCCCTGGCCGGGTACCGGTCGATCTTCGACACCACCCGCTGGATCGGCCAGTCCGCCCCGCCGGCGGTCCTGATGCCGGCGCTGGTGGCGCACACGCACGCGCTGGCCAGCCTGGCCGGCGCCGCGCCCGCGGCGACCCGGCCGGCGGCGCTGCTGCTGGCCGCCCGGTTCGCCGAGTACGCCGGCTGGATCGCGCAGGAGTCCGGCCACGACGACGGTGCCATCTGGTGGACCGACCACGCGGTCGAGCTGGCGCTGGCCGCCGGCGACCGGGAACTGGCCGAGTACGCCTACGTCCGGCGGGCGCTGATCGCGCTGTACCGGCACGACCCGGTGGCCACGGTGGAGCTGGCGCAGCGGGCCCTGGCCGGCGCGACCGACCCGCGGGTACGCAGCCTGGCCAGCCAGGCGCAGGCCCAGGGGCACGCCCTGGCCGGCGACTACGACCAGTGCCGGCGGGCGCTGGACGCCGCCGCGGTACTGGCCGCCACGGGCGACGGCAGCGCCATCGAGCCGGTCATCGGTACCGCCTCGATCGCCGACCAGCTCCCCCTGGTCACCGGCTGGTGCCTGCACGACCTGGGCCAGCCGGCGCTGGCGGTGGCGCTGCTGGAGCCGGAGCTGGCCCGCATCCCGGCCGGCGCGCACCGGGCCCGGGCCCGGTTCGCCGCCCGGCTGGCACTGGCCCTGGCCAGCATGCGCGAGCTGGAGCAGGCCTGCGCGGTGGCCGAGCCGATCCTGGACACGGTGGCGTCGGTGGACTCGGCCACGGTACGGGCGGAGCTGCGTACCCTGGCCCGTACCCTCAACCGCTGGCACGGCGACCCGGCGGTGCGCCGGATCGCGCCGAGGCTCGCCGCCGCCCTGCACCGGCCCGTGGGGTACTGACCCCGCCCGGCCGGTACCGGGCCGGTGTTTCCTGTTGCCGACCCGGCTGTGCACCGGGCACCTCCTGGTACCGACGCGGCTTCCCGACGACCGTGAGGGCATGACCGGTTGTCTGGGGATTCGCGGGTGGCACAACGGCCCGCACCCCACCTCATGGGAGGGGAGGGTTTCCGTGGAGTCACATCACCTGGGGGGCGTGGCCGGCGCCGTATGGGCGCTGCTGCTGGGGATCAGGTGACGACAGGAGCGTACTAGTTTGGCCGCTGGCAGCTCCTGCCGCACCGGACTCACCGGGTACGGTGGGTGCCTCGCACCCTACCGCACCTGACTGATCCAACACCGTACCGCGCGTCGTGGGGAACCGGGATCCCGGTTCCCCACGACCGTGTCCGGCCGGCGGTACGGCGGCGCGGGCCGGCCCGGTACCGTCGCGCAGGTCCCGGTGCGGTTGCAGCAGCAGGTACAGCACCGTGACCCAGCCCGCCGCCAGCAGCAGGCTGCCGGTCACGTCGGTGGGGTGGTGCATGCCGCGGTACATCCGGGAACCGGCCACCAGTACCGGCATGGCGATCGCCGGTACCAGCGTGAGCCAGCGCCACCATCGGCGGGTCCGCGGTACCACCAGCAGTACCAGCGCGGCGTACAGGCACAGCGTCGCGGCCACGTGCCCGGACGGGTAGCTCGACGTGGGCAGGTGCTGGTCCAGGTGCGGTACGTCCGGCCGGTCCCGGCCGATGATCAGCGCCGGTACCAGGAACAGCCCCAACTCCCCCAGCATCAGCGTCACCAGGAAGACCACCGGCCGCCAGCGCCGGATGACGCCCAGGGCAACCGCGCCGACGACCAGGCCCACGGCCATGATGGCGTGGGTGTTGCCGGCCTCGCTCCAGAAGGAGCTGAACGAGTTGAGCCCCGGGGTCCGGTGCGCGGCAAGGAAATGCGGGATGGTGTGGTCCCCGAGCAGGTTGTCCCCGCCGAAGCGCACCACCAGTTCGCCGAAGCCGACCACCACGCCGAAGACCAGGATCCAGCCGACCACGACGCCGGCCACGGTACGGCCGGCGCCACGCTGCCGCGGTACCGGCCGGGCCGGTACGGTCGGTACGGTCGGGGCCAGGTCCCGCGCCGCGGCCGGGTCGAGGCCCTGCTCCAGCGGCCGCGGTACGGTCTCGCCGGACCGGTGCCGGTACAGCTCGAAGGCGTACGCGGTCAGGCCCAGCCAGGCGACGCCCAGGAACCACGCACCGACCACATCGGACAGGTAGTGCACGCCGAGCAGGATCCGGCTGACCCCGATCAGCAGCACCAGCACGGCCACCGCGGCACTGACCGCGCGCCGGGCCCGGGCCGGTACCCCGGGCAGGAACACCAGCAGCAGCGCGCCGTACACCACCAGCGAACCCAACGCGTGCCCGCTGGGGAAGCTGTTGCCCTGCCCGTGCGCGACCGGATCGGCCACCACCGGGCGCAGCCGGCCCACCGCCGCCTTGAGGGTCGGGTCGAGGATCAGCGCGCCGGCGCCGGCCACGGCCACGTACACCGCCAGCCGGATCCGCCGCCGGGACAGCAGCAGGATGGCCGCCAGCGCCACCAGCCACCACAGCACCGCGTTGCTGCCCAGGGTGGTGACCACATCGAGGATCCGGACCACGACCGGGTGCGCGGCCACGGCCGCGTTGAGGTCGGTGGCCACGCCGCGGTCGAGCGACTCCAACGGCGCCCACCGGGTGCGTACCAGCACCAGCAGGACCGCGAAACCCAGCCCCGCGGCGGCGACCGCGGCAAGGCCGAACAGGTTGCGACGGCTGCGCGTCGCGGCGGGAGCGGAGGAGGAAGGGGGCATGACCCTGCCGGTACCCCGGGCGCGGCGTTCCTACACCGCCCGGGGCTGGTACCGCGGCGCGGCGGTCGCGGGTACCGCAGGACGGCCGGCGCCCGGCCGCGGTACGTTTGACGGCCGGCCGTACCGGGTACCGGCGGTCATGTCCCTGACCTCATCAGCCCGACGTACCGCCCGCCGGGCGGGCAACAGTACGGCGCTGGAAATGCTGACCCGTACCGGCTTCCTCGGGTACGGGGTCTTCCATCTGACCGTGGCGTGGCTGGCGCTGCAACTGGCCCTGGGTCACCCGGCCGGCGAGAGCGACCAGTCCGGTGCGTTCCAGGTGCTGCTGCGCCAGCCGCTGGGCCGGGTACTGCTGTGGGTCATCATCGTCGGCCTGGCCGCGATGGCGGTGTGGCAGTTGCTGGAGGCGGCGGTCGGGCACCAGGCCGAGCGTGGCGCGAGCCGGGTCGCCGAGCGGCTGGTGTCGCTGGGGCGCACGATCGTCTACACCGCGCTGGCGTGGACCGCGGTCAAGACCGTGACCGGCGTGGCGCCGTCCAGCGCCGGGCAGCAGCGCAGCGCCACCGCGGGCCTGCTGTCCAGTGCCGGCGGGCGGGCCCTGGTGGCCGTGGCGGGCCTGGCGGTGATCGGCCTGGGCGTCGGGATGGTGGTGTACGGGCTGCGGCGCACGTTCGAGCGCCGGCTCAAGCTCGGCGAGATGAACGGGCAGGTCCGGCGGGTGGCGGTACGCCTGGGCCAGCTCGGCTACGCGGGCAAGGGCGTGGCCTTCGCCGTCGTGGGCATCCTGCTGGCCAGTGCCGCGCTCAAGCGCGACGTGGCCCAGTCCACCGGCCTGGACGGAGCGCTGCGCAGCCTGCTGGCCAGGCCGTACGGGATCGTGCTGCTCGTGGTCATCGCGGCCGGCTTCGCCGCCTACGGCGGGTACTGCTTCGTCCAGTCCAAGTACCGCAAGGTCTGACCGGCCATGCGGAGCGCGGTGGTCATCAATCCGTCCAAAGTGGACGATCTCGAGGGGCGGCGCACGGAGATCTGCGCCGCCCTGGCCGACGCGGGCTGCCCCGAGCCGCTGTGGCTGGAGACCACTGTGGACGATCCCGGGTGCGGACAGACCCGGCAGGCCGTGGCGCAGGGCGCCGAGGTCGTCTTCGCCTGCGGCGGCGACGGTACCGTGATGGCCTGCGCCGGCGAGCTGGCCGGTACCGAGGTGGCGCTGGCGGTACTCCCGTCCGGTACCGGCAACCTGCTCGCGGCCAACCTGGACCTGCCGGGCGACGTGGCGGCCGGGGTGGCCACCGCGACCGGTACCGGCCGGCGGCGCATCGACGTCGGCACGCTGGAGTCGCACACGTTCGCGGTGATGGCCGGGATGGGCTTCGACGCCGACATGATGGACGCGACGCCGGAGGCGTTGAAGAAACACGTCGGCTGGCTCGCGTACGTCCTCGGCGGGCTGCGCAGCCTGCGCAAGCACCGGATGCGGCTGCGGATCCGGCTCGACGGGGGCGAACCGATGTACCGCCGCGCCCGTTCCGTACTGGTGGCCAACGTGGGCAGGCTGCAGGGCGGCATCGAGCTGTTGCCGGACGCGCGCCCGGACGACGGCGTGTTCGACCTGGCCGTGATCACCCCCGGGTACCTGACCGAGTGGCTCGCGCTGGGCTGGGACGTGGTACGCCGCCGGCCGCACAACCGCCACATGGAGACGTTCCGGGCCGCATCGGTGGAGATCGTCAGCGACCGCCCGCAGCCCCGGGAGGTCGACGGGGACCTGATCGCACCGGGGCGGGCGCTGGTCGTCGCGGTACGCCCGGGCGCGCTGCTGGTGTGCGTCCCGTGACCCGCGCCGGCGCGCTCAGAGGTGGCCGCGGGCGGTGACCGTACCGAGGGTCAGCCCGGCCAGGCGGCCCTCGGCGATGGTGGCGACCCGCTGCGCCTGCACGTCCAGGCGGCGTCGGGCCGCCGCGGACAGCGGAACGAACGGCTCCACCGTGACCGCGATCCGCGCCCCGGTCCGGCGCTGCTGCCACACCCCGGCCACCACGCCGGCCACCAGCAGTACCGGTACCGGGCCGGCCTGCCCGCCCGGCAGCGCCCGGTCCGCGGCCGGCCCGGGAAACACCGCCGGGCGCGGGTGGCAGCCCACCGGGTACGGGTCGAAGTACGGCAGCAGCAGCACTGAGGTGGCCCCGGTGGCCCGGGCGCCGGGCCCGCCGGCCGGCCCATCGCCGGCCGGCCCATCGCCGGCCGGCAGGTAGGCCACCTCCCCGCCGGTACCGACCCGCACCTCGGTCAACTGCGGGGACAGCCGCGCGAACAGCTCCCGGGCGGCCCGGGCCGGTACCCCCAGCCACTGCCCGAACTGGGCCGCCGTGGCCGGCCCGTACCCGGCCAGGTACCGCAGCACCGCGAACGCCGTCGGGTCGGCGCCCGCCGCGGCGGTACCCGGGCCGGCCGGGGCGAAGCCGGGCAGCCAGCGGGCCGGGCTGGTGTAGGTGGTGTACCGGCCGTGGTGGGGCCCGAAGCACAGCACTCCCCGGTACGCCGCGGTGGCCAGTGCCTGGCGCCAGCGCGGCCAGGTCCCGCCGAACGCCGGCAGGACCGGGTCCACCGCCCACGGCCCGGCCCGCCGGGCCACCTCCCGGTCCAGTTCGGCGGCGGTCAGGTCGTCCGTGGCCAGCGCCACGGCCAGCGCGTCGAGGACCTCGGCGGTCTGCGGCGCGGACAGCCGCGCCGCCGCCGGCAGCCCGGACGGCGGCCACGGCGCGGCGGCCAGCGCGGCGCACCACGAGGCCAGTTCGGCGGCCGGGTACAGGTGTACCGTGCCGCGCGGCCCGTACGTCTTGACCAGGTCCCGCCGCTGCCACAGCGCCGCGCGTACCCCGGCCCGGGTCACGCCCGCGGTACGCAGCCCGATGGCGACCTCCGCGGCGGACATGACCTGGGCGTGCACGCCGCACACCGCGCCGGCCACGGTGGCCGCGTCCGGTGCCGGCCGGGTCAGCCAGTGCCGCTCCAGCCGCCGCCGGCACACCTGGGACCAGGTCATCACCGGCCCACTCCAGCACACCGCGCGGCCGGCCCGGCAGCCGGGTCGGCCGGCCCGGGGCGGTACCGATCGGGTGTCCACAGTGGAGTGACAGGCGGCCGGGTACGGTGACACCGCTCGATGCCGCCAGCCCGGCGACCACCCCCGGGCGGTGCTACCGTACTGAACGATCATTCAGGCCCCGGCGGACCGGGGCCGGACCACACCAAGGAGGAGTCGATGACCGCGCGTGCCGTGGGTACCCGTCCGGTCGCCGGCGGCGACCCGCCGACCCTGCTGTGCCTGCGCTGCGGGCGCTGCGAGGCGCCGACCGGGTACCGCGTCGGGTGCGCCGCCTGCGGCGGCCTGCTGGAGCCGCGGTACGACCTGGACCGGGTCCGGCTCGGCGGCCCGGACGAGGACCCGCTGCGCCGCTTCGCCGGGCTGCTGCCGGTACCGGCGCAGGCGCTGCCGACCCGGCACGGCCTCGCCGCGACCCCGCTGATCCGCCTCGACGGCGCCCCGTACGGCGTCGGTACGCTGCTGCTGAAGTGGGAGGGCGGGCACCCCACCGGCAGTACCAAGGACCCGATGGCCGTGGTCGCGCTGGCGCACCTGTACGCCCGCGGGGTCCGCGAGTTCGCGTTCAGCTCCACCGGCAACACCACCGCCGCGTTCGCCCGGGCGCTGCCGTTCTGGCCCGACCTGGCCGGGCACGTGTTCGTCCCGGCCGGCTTCCCGGTCCCGGAACACGTACCGGCGAACCTGTCGGTACACCTCGTACCCGGCGACTACAACGCCGCCCAGGACGCCGCCCGGGAGTTCTGCGCCGCGCACGCGGTGACCGCCGAGGGCGGCTTCGCCAGCGTGGGCCGGCGCGAGGGGCTGAAGCTGGCCTACCTGGAGGCGTTGCTGGCCGCCCCGGTACCGGTCAGCGTGGTCGTCCAGGCGATCAGCAGCGGCATGGGTACCCTCGCGGCGCGCCGGGCGGTGTTCGAGCTGACCGCGCTGGGCCGGCTGTCCGCGCCGGTCCGGGTGGTGGCCGCGCAGCAGGAGCGCTGCGCGCCGATGGTGGCCCCGTTCCACGCCGGCTGTGCCCGCCTGCGGCCACAGGACGTGGTACCGCGACCGTCCGGCCTGGCCGTGGCGACCCTGCTCGGCGACCCGTCGGCGAGCTACCCCTACGTGCGCGAGGCGCTGCTGGCCACCGGCGGCACCCTGGTCGGGGTACCCGAGGCGGATCTGCGTACCGCCCGCGACGAACTGGACGGCCTGGGGCTCGACGCGTGCTTCGCCGCGGCCACCGCGCTGGGCGCGGTACGCCACCTGGTCGCGGCCGGGCAGGCCGGCCCCGACGACGTGGTGCTGGTGCACCTGACCGGCAGCCGGCGTTCGCTGGCCGGGCGGGCCGAGACGGTACGCGCGGGCGTACCGGCCGGACGTACCCCCTAGGGGTACCGCCCCGAGTTACCCCCGGCCGGTACCCCGGCCGGGGTACCGGCATGCCCGGTTGGCACCGGTACGCCCGGCCCGGTCGGGGTACGGCACATCGCGGTACCGCAGGCAATCCGGCTGGCCCCACCATCGCCGGGCGGCTGGCCTCCTCAGGGTCCAGTCGGGTGTAACACCCGATGGCACGGGCCGGCCCGATCCCTACCGTCAGGACGACGACATCGACGACCCACGGGCGACGCGGGACGGCAGAGGGGACAACGACGGTGCAGAGCAGACCGATGACGGTACGGATCGCGCGGTGGAGCGCAACCCATCCGTGGCGGGCGATGGGGCTGTGGGTGGTGTTCGTGGTGGCGTGCGTGGCCTTCGGGCCGGCCGCCGGTACCCACGACGCGCAGAACGCGGGCAACGTGGGCGAGACCGCCCGCGCCGACCAGCTCATCAAGGACGGCCACTTCCCGACCGAGCCGGCCACCGAGCAGATCCTCGTCACCGCCCGCGCCGGGGCGTTGGACCAGGCCGCCGCCACGGCCGCAGTCACCGACGCGGCCACCCGGATGCGGGCCCTGCCCGGGGTCGCCGACGTGGGCGAGCCGATCACCGCCGCCGACGGTACCGCGGTGATGCTGCCGGTACACCTGGCCGGTGACCCGGCCACCGCGTCGGACCGCGTCCAGCCGCTGCTGGACACCACGGCCGCGGTGGCCAGGGACCACAGCGCGGTACGGGTCGAGGAGGTCGGCTACGCCTCCATCAACAAGGCGCTGGACAACACGATCGGGCAGGACTTCAAGCGGGCCGAGGTGTTCAGCCTGCCGGTCACGTTGATCATCCTGCTGGTGGCGTTCGGTGCGCTGATCGCCGCCGGGGTACCGGTGCTGCTGGCCCTGTCCGCGGTCGGCTCCGCGATCGGGCTGTCCGCGCTGGCCTCGCACCTGGTACCGGCGGTGGACGCGACCAACAGCGTGATCCTGCTGATCGGCATGGCCGTGGGCGTCGACTACTCGCTGTTCTACCTGCGCCGCGAGCGCGAGGAGCGGGCCAAGGGCGCCGGGCACCTGGACGCGGTCGAGATCGCCGCCGCCACCTCGGGACACGCGGTGGTCATCTCCGGCCTCGCCGTGGTCATCTCGATGGCCGGCATGTTCCTGGCCGGCGACGCGATCTTCTCCTCGCTGGCCGTCGGCTCGATCCTGGTCGTGGCCGTGTCGGTGATCGGTTCGCTGACGGTACTGCCGGCGTTGCTGGCCAAGCTCGGCCGCTGGGTGGACCGCCCGCGCATCCCGGTGCTGTGGCGGCTGACGGCGGCCCGGCGGCAGGCCGACGGTACCGCCGCCTCGCCCCGGGTCTGGTCGGTGCTGCTGCGCCCGGCGCTGCGCCACCCGGTGCTGACCCTGCTGGTTTCGGTGGGCGCACTGCTGGCCCTGGCCGCACCCGCGCTGGGCATGACGCTCAAGCTCACCGGCATCCAGGACGTGCCGCGCAGCACGGTCGTGATGCAGGCGTACGACCGGATGACCGCCGCCTTCCCCAGTACCGGCCAGCAGCACGTGATCGTGGTGAAGGCGCCGGCCGTCGAGGCGGAGCAGGTGCAGGCGGCCCTGGCCGGCCTGGCTGCGCGGGCGATGGCGGACCCGCTGTTCACGCACGACCGCCAGCCGCAGCTCACGTTCTCGCCGGACCGTACCGGCGCCATGCTCACCGTGGGTACGCCGTACCTGCCCGGTACCCCGGACGCGGAGCGCTCGCTGGACCGGCTGCGCACCGATCTGGTACCGGCGGCGCTGGATGCGGTACCCGGGGCGTCGTACGCGGTCACCGGTGAGATCGCCGGTACCACCGACTACTCCCGGCATGTCGAGCAGAAGCTGCCGATCGTGGTGGGCTTCGTGCTGCTGCTGACGTTCCTGGTGATGGCGTGGACGTTCCGTTCGGTGGTGATCGCCGGTACCGCGATCGTGCTGAACATGCTGTCCGTCGGCGCCGCGTACGGCGTGCTGGTACTGGTGTTCCAGCACGACTGGGCGCAGGGCATCCTGGACTTCCGGTCCAACCACGGGGTCATCTCGTGGCTGCCGCTGTTCCTGTTCGTGGTGCTGTTCGGCCTGTCGATGGACTACCACGTGTTCGTGGTCAGCCGCATCCGCGAGGCCCGCCGCACCGGACTGTCCACAAGGGAGTCGGTGGCGCAGGGCATCACCCGCTCGGCCGGCGTGGTGACCAGCGCGGCGGTCGTGATGGTCGGCGTGTTCGCCATCTTCGGAACGCTCAGCACGCTGGACATGAAGCAGATGGGCGTCGGGCTGGCCAGCGCGATCCTGATCGACGCGACGATCATCCGGGCCGTGGTGCTGCCCGCGTTGATGACCGTGCTCGGCGAGGCGAACTGGTGGTCGCCGCGGTTCCTGCGCCGGGGCCGGCACGCCGACCAAGCCACCGCCGTGGTGCTGCCGCCGCAGCAGACGCGGGAGCTGACGCCGACCGGCTGAGGACCGGGGGCACCGGGCG
>Ga0209069_10002211_pt1 | contig 9999 bp, 7 predicted proteins | sample Str013_2_FD_187202 | JGI IMG/M metagenome (GOLD analysis project Ga0209069, IMG submission 187202) | Freshwater sediment microbial communities in response to fracking from Pennsylvania, USA - Straight Creek_MetaG_SC_2013 (SPAdes) (version 2) | ecosystem: Environmental > Aquatic > Freshwater >...
CCGCTAGCGCGTGCGAGCCGCCGCTCTCCCGGGCATCAATAGGTCTGCGTCAAATAATCCACAATCTTGTCGACGACTGCCTCATCGATTGGCGCACCGTAAACCTTGATCATCTTGGTCACCTCGGCCCGCCAGAAGACTTCCTTAAATTTCGGACCCCGGGGCTGGGTCTGGACATAGTCGACCGAATGGCAAGACGTGCAGTTGTTCTGCACGACCTCCATGTTGGGGCCCGGCTTGAATGTCGCCGTCTGCTTCGGAAGCTTGTACGAGACCGGCTTGGCGTCCGCTTCGGATGGACCTGAACCGCAGATGCCGATTATCAGCCCCGCGAGGCTAGTCAGTGTCAGTGCAAGTGTCGATAGCTTCATGGCCGGTCTCCTCAAGCCGCCCTGACGCGGACGGTTTCGACCACGTTGCGCAGGTAGCCCGCTCCATTCCAGAGCGGCTCCATCGGCTGTGTCTCGCCGCCGTTGCTGGTCGCGCGCACCTTCAGTTCGTGCGCGCCGGCCGCCAGCCTGACCCGCATCTGCCATTCGCGGAAGGAGTATTTCCCCAGATCCTTGCCCAGGCTGGCCTGCGCCCAGGTTTTCCCGCCGTCGGTGGAGACGGCGACGTCCTTGATGCCCTTGCCGCCATCGAATGCGATGCCCTTGAGCGTGGTCTGCGCGCCGGCCTTCAGCTTCGCGCCGTCCGCGACGCTGGTGATGAACGACCTTACCTTGAAGCGGTTGATCGGAATGGTGGCTTTCGGGGCTGTTCCGGGCTCCACACAATTGCAGTCGTTGTCGGGGATGCGGTACGCGGTCTTCATCCAAAATCCGTCGAAGACATTGTCGATGACCGTGATTTCGTTGAGGTGCTTCACCCAATAGGTACCGTAATAGCCCGGGACGACGAGACGTAGCGGAAACCCGTTGAGGACCGGAAGGTCAGCGCCGTTCATCGAATAGGCGAGCATGACCTCGCCGTCGCGCGCATGGTCGATGTCGAGCGCCTTGACGAAATCCGGAGTCTTGTCGGTCACGGGCCCGTCCATGCCGTTGAAGGTGACCTGGCGCGCACCCGGCTGGACGCCGGCCCTGTCGAGAACGGCCTTGAGCGCCACCCCCCTCCAGCGCGCATTGCCCATGGCGCCGTTCCCCAACTGCCCGCCTGCGACGCGAGGATTGAAGAATCCGCGGCTGTTGCCCGAGCACTGGTTGACCGCCACGATGTCAACAGCCGGCATCTTCTTGATGTCGGCCAGCGATAGTTTCATGGGCTTGTCGACCTTGCCTTGGATCCTGACCGAGAAGGCGTCCGGGTCGATGTTTAACGGGACGTCCGCCAGATGGTAGCGGACGAAAAAGGCGTCGTTCGGCGTGACGACATTCGCATTGAAGACTGAGAATGGCGTTTCCAGCTGTGGCGGCCTGCTCGTTAGGCTGATCATCGGACGCTTTTGCGGATATTTGACGAGCGGCCGCTCCCCGTTGTCGAACGGCAGCGCTGCCGTGGCTGCGAATGCGCGTAAAGAGGGGGATGTCATTGCGGTACCGAGCGCCGCAATGGCAGCACCGGAATGCTTTATGAGGCTCCGCCGGTCGATCATCGCATTTCATCCTTTTCGATTGGTCGGCGCCCACGACGATCCGGTGCCGCCTTGAAGCTCCAGCCGTCGGCTCCCCGTTCGTCTCTGGAGAACCGGCAGCCGACAACGTGTGTGCTGAAGGAAGCCGCAGCGGATATCTTTTTTGGTGACATCTTGCGAGTCTAACGTGCCGCCGCCTGTTCCGCCTTAGACTCGGCGAGAATTTTTATGAATCTGGCGAAAAGCATTTCCCGCTCTTTGGTGGAGAGCGTCTTCCGTCCTGACGAAGAGGCGTAGTTCTGCATAAATTTCTCGAATGCCAGCCTCAGTTCGGGAGAGGTTTGGCCGAGCGTGCTGTCTGGATTGGCGGACACGCCTTGATTTCGGTGGGCGGCAAGCCATTCGGCCGCGGGCTTAAATCGCACCCAGCCAGGCATCTCGGCTGAAAGATTGACTTCGCGCCACTTGGGATGCCTTGACGGGGTGTTGAATTGATCGATCTTGCTGAAAAACGCGTCGATGAATTTGGCGACCTTCTTGTACCGCGGGGTGTTCTCCGGCCAAGTATAGGCGACAAGCAATGCCCGGTTTGCAATGGTCGGGACAGTGGTCCCCTCGGCGATCAGGTTCGGATAGTTTTCATGGGTGATCTCCGCGGGAAGATAATTTGCGAACAAATCGCGCAGGTCATGACTTTGCAAGCTTTCCTGATCGAGCGCGAGCAGATGCACGCCGTCTTCCTTCTTCACCTTCGCCAAGGTGGCCTGCGGCGCTCCCGTGAGGATAATCATTGCCGAGATTTCTCCCGACATCAGCCTCTTAAGTGCTTCATCGTTGTCGTAGTAAGAGCGCTGCACGGGGATATTGAGCACATTGAAAACTGTGTCGGCGGTCACTTCGGTCTGGCTGTCCTTCAGGTTGAAGTTGACCCTCTTGCCCCTCAGATCGTCATAAGACTTGATTTCGTTTCGCACGAGAACATGAAACTCGGAATTGTAGAGCTTCGTGATATATTGGACGCGCTGCTCGACATTGGCATACAACACCGGATCCTTCTTCTTCAGGAGTCGAAGATTGTCCTCGTCGACGACCGCCATGTCCATGCCTTTGAGGAACAGCACATCATTCACGTTTTGAAGTCCGCCGACCCCAAGAACCGGCAGAACGCGCACCCCGTCCGGCCTCAAATCGTTCACGACGTTCCGGATGTCCTCAGTGAACCTGGCGCACGTACATGAGATGCCGGACACCATGACCGTTACGGCGATATCGTTGGCCTGACGCTTTTTTTCATCGTAACTGACCGCCGGCTTTTGGCTTTGAGCCAAAACAGGAGGACCTTGAGCCCAAACAGGACGCAAGGGGGCAGTTAAGGAGATAAGAAACAAGAAGAACGACGCGCACACGAAGAGATTTCTAGCAGTCGCGGTGAAGACGCCCATAACTTTTCCCTTTGCTGTGACCTGCGGCACATCAAGTGGGTGCCGTGAAGTGAGTGCCGCGTGCGAAATTCGGCTGGACTTGGTCTGTTTGCGCGAAGATCCGTCGGCTTTGAAACGTGTCGTACGGTGCGCCGATTATTGCCGCTTGTTTGCGAGCAGTTCGAGCCGCTGAGGCGCCTCCGCCGATCCGAACTTTCTAGCTTTCTCATACCAGACTCGTGCCATGGCTACGTCCGGCACGAAGCCATGGACGCCCAGTTTCTCCAGAATCACGGGATCGTAGGTTCCGGCGAGAGTCATGGCGGCGTGCGCATCTCCGGCGTTAGCCGCGCGCCGCAGCACGAGGCGAGCCGCGGCGATATCGCCGCTCGCAATCAAATCATTCCCTCGCCTGAGCGACGAGGCGATTTCATTAGGATCGAGGTGGTGGATCGCATCTCCTGGGATCATAACCTCTGTGACAGCTGCCGCCTGCGGAGCGGCGCCTTGCAGCGCACTCTGATGGGCAATCTTGAAGTCCTCATGCGTCGGCGGCACAGCGGCCGTTGTGACACTTCGAAGGCCAAGCGTCTGATTCTCCGGCGCCGATAGCCGACTGGAATCCTTCGATTGAGCGGGATCCTTCTGTGCCGTCAGCTGCGTGGGATTCGGTTGCACCGCTGCGGACGCAGCCGAAAGAACGGCGGTACTTGAAGCTTTGGCGTTGGCGATGATGTCGCGTGCTGCATCCGAAGAAAACACCGCGACCAGAATTGCCATGGCTGCGATCACCGAAACGCCCGCCAAAATTCGCGACGAGATGTAAGATCCTCGGGCCTTCTGCACGGGGGTTGTATATTCGCTCGGTTCCGGTTCGTCGTCGCAATCGGAAAGAAACAGTGGCACGGAATCTTCCGGATAGACTGTTCGGGCTGATTGTCGAGAGTTGTAAAGCGGTACTCGATGATCGGTCGGGCTTTCGTCGTACGGTTCGATGTCAGGATCGTGCGATCGATAGCGTGGAGTCCGGTCCACCATGAATGTTCTCCGAGTCACTGTTACGCAACGAAGGTATCATCTGGCGCGCCCTGCTACCTTAGAGCGTACTACCTTAGCGCGTACTCAGCGAATGGGTCTAAAAAGCGACTGAGGCTGTCAATTCGAAAAAATGTTTTGGTTTGAGTGGTGAAGAAGCGTACCGGTATCGGGCTGCTTGAAGGCACGCGACTTCTTACTGTTTCCCACTGTGCTTCTGCGCTCGCAGTTAGTAAGTTGAGTGCACGGCATAGCTGACTCCCCGATCCAACAACGGAAGCGCAACACTCTCAGTCTGGGCGAGGGCCGTGATAAGACCACTATGCACCCCGGGGTGCACAGCCGCTGCTCAATATTGCTCACATCGGAAAGTTGAGCGAAGGCGAATAGGCGCGAATCACTCCAGATCGCACAAAGCTCAATCGTTGAGTCGTGGGAATATCCGAAAGCGCGAAGCGGGCGTAGCCCGGGTTCGGCATTTGGTAGGGTATGATGTCCGCGCTGAACCCATGCAGGAGAAGCCCCGATGAAACCCAGGTCGCTCGTTCGATGGCTATCCATGATTGGCGTGGCCACCCTGGTGATGGTGAAGACAGCATTTGCTGCCGATGTGCACGTGATGATCTCGGCCGGCTTTTATAATGTCTATTCCGAGCTCGGCCCCGCATTCGAGCGCGCGAGCGGTCACCATCTGGTCACGACGCGCGGCCCGTCGATGGGTGACTCGCCGGAGTCCATTCCCACCCGATTGGCGCGGGGTGAGGCTGCGGATGTCGTGATACTGGATGGCGGGGCTGCCGACGCGCTGGGCAAGCGAGGATTGCTGCACACCGACAGCAAGATCGAACTCGCCCGCTCGCTGATCGGCATGGTCGTGCCGGCCGGAGCTGCAAAGCCTGATATCAGCAGTGTCGAGGCATTCCGGAGCACGCTGCTGGCGGCAAGGTCGATCGCGTACTCGGACAGTGGTAGCGGCACCTATCTGTCGACCACATTGTTCCCCAAGCTCGGCGTCGCAGACCAGATCGCAGGCAAGAGCCGAAAGGTCCGAGGACCTCCGTCCGGCGAACCGGTGGCCTCTGTCGTCGCGCGCGGCGAGGCGGAGATCGGCTTCCAGCAGGTCAGCGAGCTGATCCACGTCCCTGGCGTTACCTTCGTCGGCACGCTTCCGGCCGAGGTCCAACCGATTTTCTCTTTCGCAGGCGCGCTCACCAGCACGGTCCAGCAGCCCGAGGCGGCCAATGCGCTGATCCGCTTCCTCGCCTCGCCCGAGGCCGCAACGGTGATCTCGAAGGCCGGGCTGTTGCCACCCTCACCACGATAGCTCGAGCAACCGGTTCGTCTCGAGCTCTGGCATCAGTGCAACTGCGATAACCTGTCCTGCGTCGCAAGCTCGATCGCGCGCTCGGCGTCCTGCGGCAGCAGCAATCGCTCGGCAACCACCCGCGCCGCAGCCGCCCGCACCGCAGCGACGTAGGCTGCGCTGTCCGCGTACCGCTCGGCGAGCGAAGGACGCGGATCGCCCGACGCCTCGCGCTCTGCGCGCGTGGCGGCAAACGGAACCACCGCTGCCTGCAGCGGAAACAAGGTCCCTGCGCCAAAACCTTCCGCGCGGGGATTCCATCCGGTGTACGTCGCGCGCGGCACGGCAAGCGGCAGCATGCGAATGCCTGATATGGCCATCCCGTCTCTATCCGCGCGCGGCACGAACACCGGATAGATCCCGAGCACCTTGGCCGGAAGCACGGAGGGATCGGTAAAGCTCGCGCCGGTGTAGATGGCGCTGTACGGCAGGCCCGGAATACCCCGGGGCACGGCGTCCGGCGCTTCCACGAGCGTGCCATGGGCGCGCATCGGAACACGGCTCGCGGGAGGTTCAATGCCCGTGGTGATCCACGCCTGCATCGCCGTGAGCAGCGCGCGCATCGGCGCGCCCGCGTGCATCGGGTTGACCGGCAGCGCCATCGTCGGCGCGCTCCCCATCCGCCCTCCCGGCTCAGCGAAGTGCGGCGTGCCCGCGATCATATAGGCGCGCACATCCGACGGCAGGTCGAGATGGTTGCCCTGGAGGTCAGTGACGAGCAGCGAGGCGCGCGAAGCCCACCATTCGTGTTCGCTGTCGGTCTGGATGATGCGCGGACACGTCGCGTTCAGGCGGCACCGCAACATGAGTCCGTCGCGCCGGCCGCTCAGCGGGTCGTAAAGGGTCTGGTACGTGAACGGGAACAGGTCCGCCTGCCAGGCCGGATCCTGTGGATGCCGCGGGTTGCGCCCGGGCAGACCGAAGCGAGTGTTGGTCGCCATGCGACGGCCGCCGGCCACGTGCGGCATCAGCCCGTCGAACACCATGCCGCCGGCGAGGTCCTCGTTGAAACCGAGATAGAGAAAATCACGCAAATATCGCCCGGACTGCGATACGCCAAAGCCGATCGCGCGCTGGACAAAGCTGCCGCCTGTTGCCAGTGGATTTGCCGAATCTGTACTGCGCCTGAGAAAGGAAACCACATCGCGCGTGGCCGCAAATCCGAGCCCGAGCACCGCGGGATCGCGTGCGACATAGGTCACCTCGTAGAGCGCACTTGCATCGAATCCGCTTCCCGGCCGGGTGATTTCGACCGCCTGGTCGCCCGTCGCGCGAATGGCAAGACCCGCCGGCTTCTCTCGCGGCGCATCCCACTTGGCTCGCACGGTCACCGCAAGCGACGAAATATCCGCGATCGGCCACGACAAATTGGCGGTTGCGGGGGTACGCATGTGGTCGAACAGAAACTCGTCGCGCGCAGGGCCGGTCACGCCACGCAGTACGGGCGCCGCAAGCGCAAGCTGGCCGGGCTTCGAGGGAATATCGGCCTGCCAGCCGATCCACGCCACGGTGTAGCCCTGGCCATGCAGGAAACCGATCCCTGCGTCGGCGGCTTTCTCGGCGTCGTTGGATCCCGGCTTTACTGAATCGTCGAACAGCTGCGGCGCCAGCTTTATGCCGCGATTGGGAATGTCGACAAGAAGGGTGCCGTTGGCGCGGAGCGGATCGGCGGGGCGCAGCAGCACGACATCCACCGTCGCTTCGACCAGACCTTTTTCGTCGCGCGGCGCCTTGTCGATATCGGCAATGATCGCGTTGCGCGGGTCGGCCGGGTCGACGGCAATAGTTGCCCGCCCGGTGATCTTCACATAGGGGCCAACGCTTCCAAAGCTCCGACCCTCGAACGCCGCACCGCTCTGCAGCATTTCAAAGCGGATCACCTCAGCGTTGGCTGCTGTCAGAGGGGGCAACAGAAACGCGCAAAGTGCTGCGATGCAAAATTTCGGCATCGGTGATGACCCTTCTTTAATGTCGGGCGGGGGTTTTGAACCTTCTGTCTTGCCGATGGCTTGCTGAGAATAACAGCGTCCCAGCGTCGGTCCAGCCCTGCCGATCGAGGGAAAAAGGCCGCCGGGCGGGTTGGCTATGCCCTTGGTCACGGCGGTAGAATGCCGTCGGCTGTGGGCACAATGGAAAGCACCGTGAGCATCGGCTGGATCGATGGGACGACAAAGATGGAGCGGGACGACTTTTCTTCGAATCGTCATCCCGCTCTATCTTTTGATTTGAGCATGATCTCCTCGGAAAACCGATGCCCACTTTTCCGGATCATGCTCTAGTCTCAAAAAAATCTGGCGAATTCCAAGGAGACGCAACATGTTGAAATCGATCGATCCAATTCTCGGCGCGGACGTGCTTTATGCGTTGCGCGCCATGGGCCACGGCGACGACCTCGTCATCTGTGACATGAATTTCCCGGCCGACGCGACCGCTCGTCAGACCGTGCTTAAGCGGCTGCTCCGTATCGATAACGTAACCGCTGGCCGGGCGGCACGCGCTATCCTTTCAGTGCTGCCGCTCGATTCCTTTGTCGACAAGCCCGCTTTGCGAATGGAAATCGTCGGCAAGTCCGATGAGGTTCCACCCGTGCAGATCGAGGTGCAGACCGAGATCGACGCTGCGCAGGGCCGCCCTTCCCCAATGGGTTCGATCGAGCGATTTGCCTTCTATGAACTCGCGAAGAAATCCTATTGCGTGATACAGACCGGCGAACGTCGCTTCTATGGCTGCTTCATCTTCAAGAAAGGCGTCATTGCGCCCGACGCGGCTTAGCTCAAACGGATCGACAACACCTGAGCGGCAACGAACGGCGGCCATTCATCTTGCAACGCCGAAAGCGCGCTTCGATCGCGTTGCGCCGCTTCCAATTCGCGGTGTCGCCGCCTTCAACTTGCCGAACATGCCCGGCGCCACGCTTCCCCGCGGATTCGTTGACATCTATCAAGGCTGCTGCATACTCGAAAAGGCCTCTGTCACCACCTGTCCGGATTACGCCACCAAGAGCGGAGGACACATGAGTCTCCGAACGTCATATCCCCAGAATAACGGTGCTCAGGCGACTGGAATTCGGCATCAAAAAAATAGGGAGGTTTCGCGGTGAACCAACAAGAGCACGACCAGCATCCCGGAAAGCGGCCAAACCGGCGCACCGTCCTCAAAGGAGCGGCCAGCGCCGCTGCCCTGGGTTCGACCGGCGCTCTCGGCGCGTTCTCCGAGCGTGCGCTGGCACAGGACAATCTGCGGGCGCGGATTTTACAAATGCCAGGTGTGGGCAAAGGCGCTCCAACCGACGCCGATTGGCAGAAGGTCGGCGAGCTTTGCCTCGGTCCGACCAAGGCGAGCGTCAAGGAGGGGGAGTTCAAGGGCGTCGAACTCTCTTTCATGGGGCTCAACAACCAGAACCTGCACAACCTGCTTTTCCGCGGCTTCCTGAAACCGTGGGAGGCCTATACGGGGGCGAAAATCTCCTGGATCGACCTTGCCCAGGCCGACTACAACCCGCGACTACAGCAAGCGATCGCCACCGGCACGGTCGACTTTGACATCCTTGAAATGGGCGCGCCGTTCGAGGGGGATGTATGCGGCAAGGGCCTGGCGTCGGAAATGCCGGACTGGGTCAAGAAGCAGATTGATATCGACGATTATGTCGACTACTTGAAACCGCCGGTCGGAACCTGGAACGGCAAGACCTATCGCGTCACGATCGACGGCGATTGCCACAACTTCAACTACAGGACCGACTATTTCTCCGATCCCAATCTGGCCAAGGCCTGGAAGGACGCCGGCAACCAGAGCGAATGGGGCGTGCCGAAAACCTGGCAGCAGGTCCAGGCCGTGACCAAGTTCCTCAAGGGCAAGAAAATCAAGGGCCAGAATGCGTTCGGCTACCTCGATGCGCCAAAGCCCTGGGGTGGGTTCGGTTTCTATTTCCTCGGCAGCCGCGCCTCGGCTTACGCGAAGCATCCGGACGACAAGGCCTGGTTGTTCGATGTCGACACGATGAAGCCGCGCATCAACAATCCGGCCTGGGTTCGCGCCATTCAGGACGTCATCGACGCGCTGCCGTCCGAGCCGGCCGATCAGCTCAACGCCGATCCGAACACCACCGGCTTCCAGCAATTCCTGGCGGGCATCGGCTCGATGGTCCCCTGGTGGGGAGATATCGGCCAAGTGGCGAAAGCGAGCGACACCTCCGTTATCGGCGACGTCGTCGGTTTCGACATCCTGCCCGGATCGGACGACGTCTACAATTCCAAGACACGCACCTGGGAAAAGCTCGCGAGCGGTCCAAACCACGCTCCGAACTGCGCCTATCTCGGTTGGGGCATCTACGTCATGGCGAGGGTCGCCGGCGACGAACGCAAGCACAAGGCGGCCTGGAGCGCCGCAGCGCATCTCGGCGGCAAGGATCTGTCACTCTGGATGGTGATGTATCCGTCCGGCTTCCAGGTCCACCGCACCAGCCATTCCAACATCGAGGAATGGGTGGCCGCAGGTTATGACAAGAAATACATCACGTCCTATCTGAACTCACAGTTCAGCTCCTATAATCACCCTAATCGTGCGGTCGAGCCGCGCATTCCAGGCATCTTCCAGTATTACAGCGC